>WNFL01317294.1_pt1 | contig 15594 bp, 17 predicted proteins | sample 5400361 | NCBI WGS metagenome assembly WNFL01 (sample SAMN13153351, study PRJNA577476) | soil metagenome | isolation source: 40 cm soil on Douglas fir-dominated hillslope | place: USA:California | collected 2013-09-17
AGCAAAGAGGTTTCTACTAGCGATTGAATTACGACCCCTCGGTCGCGACGTGATCCCCACCGGGACATGGGCCGGGGTCATTACGGAGTCATTAGGCTTGTACCATAATCATCTCCATTCCCATATCTACGAAATCAGATCACCGTTTAGTAATATCTGACAACGGGTGACCAATGCTCTCGCATATATTCGTCTATCCTGCTTCGGGGCACTCCCTTCGCTCTCTCTCCACAACTGAAACGAGGGAAATGGACATTCCCTCCTAATATTCGTGGATATTAACTATGTCGAAAATCCTTAACGTCACCACTTCGTCGTCAATCTCATTATTTCGGCCCTGATCCGCTTGCGATATCATGCACTCTCTTCGCCCTCTTCTGGGGCGAAGACAATTGCCCGAGGTAGCAAGTGGGGATGGCGCAGCAGATGCGGTGATTCTCGCTCCAAGATGAGGTAAATATCGACGTAAATAATCGACGTAAATATCGACGTAAACATCGACGTAAATATCGACGTAAATATCGACGTAAACATCGACGTAAATATCGACGTCAGGGATGAGGCTCCCTTTGTTCCCTGTGCCATTTGTGCCTTTGTGCGATGGCGCGGTTGATGCAGATTGGGACGATAGCAGGGTTGATTGAGACGAAGCGTGGGTGTCATGCAAGTCAGAGCACGACGGGACGTTCCACACTCGATTTGCGCAATGGGAGGTCAGAAGAACGATCGACATGATTGCCTACTCGTGTGCTAAAGATGCACTGCTGAAACAGCAGCACCTTAAATACAGAGAATTCCAAGTCCTGATAAATGGAAACGCAAATAGCGGCATAGCAAGCGAAGCACGACAGCAGAAATTTCACTGCCGATAAAAGCTTTAGGTCGAGCGGTAAGTCGTATAGTATAGCGATCGTAGAGGTGTAGGCCGATAATAACCAAATATGGCCTCCAGGATTCTCCACAAGACATCAGCGGTGATTAAATGACTCGCTCTTAGGGCTTCAGGTGTATCTGCGGGTCATTTAAAATCCTTAGTCGGAGACAGGGAGTCGAGTGCGGTGGGGGCAGTGTTACTCGACGATTGAAGGTTCGAGAGGCGGGTATACTTATCGGAGATGAATTCGATATTGCTTGGTATTTGTTTCTGCTGTCAGAGAGCTTAACAAATCGTTCGTCTCTGTGGTTGGCAGTTGGTGCTGCACGAACGTGCAGGTATATGCAGTCGACAAAATTCTCCCACATGAACCGTATTGGCACATGCATCTTCTACGACATCGTGCAAGCTCACGATCACGAAGGGGGTTGGGCACAATCACTGAGGTTGTGTCTTGGCCTCAACATATGTGGTAACTGAGATGCGAAAGCAGCCTCAGCTCCATACACAAACCCCCGGTCTGAGGAAGACAAGCTCCGAACAGAAATGACTCCCCTCCTGTCCCTCGGCGAGCTGTTAGTGGGAGAACGTGTGCGACGATCCGTGATGTCCGAAAAAGGATAATGTGATCAAGTGACTGCGATCGGACAGCATAATTGAAGGTACTGTTTTTCGAAACACCCCACTCGCCAACCAATTGTGCATCACGCCATCGATGTCTTTCTATATGTTGGAATATTTGGTTCCGCATTGGTTCCGCCGTCGCAGCGCCACACAACGGTTTAGAGGAACAGTCGATCGCCTTGACTACTACACCAGTAAGGTCGGTAGATAGGTATCGGTTGATAGGTTTCATCCTGGTTTTCACGAACTCGTCTCTATGTCTCGGTCCCGTGCTCTAACACATGTCTCAGCCCCTATTCTGATTCCGATCCCACTATATAAACGATGTACCATCCGTAGAATTGCTATCATCCGGCTTAATTCCAACACTATAGATATCATATCATGGAACCACATACGGTTTGCAAAATTCAGAAAACCGGATGAAATAAAACATCATAAAAATGGAAGAGATCAGTGCTAATACATGTCCAGAATACAGAATAAGAAAGCGTCTGGTCTTGCCTCAATCCGCGGGGCTGTCAGTCGCATTCAGGCTCAGACGATCTTCGCAGGTGTGGATCGATAATTTTCTACCTCGTCTTCCAAATTCGGTTTTCACTTCACTTCAATTAGACTTTTGACATTTCAACCGCTTCGCGGGAAAACTGGCATAGTGATCGATCGAAGTGGGTTGACGATTGATATTTGTGTGCACTAGTGCCAGAAATAATTGAGGAAAATAGTATATATAAGGAAGCTTATAGTGAATAATCGTACGGGTTCTCAAATAGTCTTAGGCTTGTCGGTTAGACACTCAAGAATTGAGTATGTCGCAGTGGGTGAAAAAGGGACCACATTGGGCCTGATACATCACCCCTGCGTGCTACTATGGATTGTGGATGCCTACCTGCTTCTAATTGCAACTGAGAAACAGGAAGACCTCCGAAGGTGACCTGCGGACCGAACACATCCTCGGTGGTTAGCTAGTTTGATGGCACGGATGACGAAACAATCTTACCATCCGCTGTTGCAATCAGTCTGCTCATCAGTCATCCTGACGATCGATGAATTTATCCGGCCATTTATCACCTCACCCTTTGCCCAATTCTTGTTCCGAGCCGTCCGAAACATGTGGACGAAATGCTGAACCGATTAGCCTTGCATTATAGTGTCTCCTCCTCTCTCCGATCCCCTCTCTTCCCTCTTCTCTCCCATCCATCCGAACGCACCTCCGCATGTGTCTGAACCATCGTACGGCTTCTTTATATGAACTCAGCCTTCTTTCCTATCGGCTCTTCGCTGAATTCTTCTACTTCTTATACAAGACCCGCACGACATACCATGCAGTCACTTTTTGTATGGTTATGGGTACTCCATTCCCCCAGTCTGAATCTCGACATCATATTGGTAGCATCGGTGCATCCAACCTATTCCAATGGCGGCGCCGGCCATGACGACAGTCTCTCTTCCCACACCCTGTAGCAAACCTTGTGCTGAAGACATTCGATCACAGCGACCGTGAGGGGAGGAAGAGTCACGTCGAAATAAAAGTGTGCAGAGCGCTGATATATTAGATTGTGTATGGCATGTGATGATGAAATGACAAATGTCCTGAATCAATATATTATGTAACTTTCTGGACCAGCCCGTGGTACGGTCGAAAGAAAGCTCAAAGCTCAAAGCTACCTACAGCGACGAGTGACGCGACGAGCGATGATATGGCTATTAATAGATTGAACCGCCGAGCTGAGTTGCTAATTAAATGGCTGAGCTCCATGGGACGCGCGTCACGTCTCGGGCAATCGCCCGAGGCACCCGAGGCACACTCTTCGTCCCATCCACAATATTACCAACAAAGACATTCACCTCCTTCGCCTCTGCGATGCATATCTTTGCTCTAGGTGCTTCACGCAATATCGGCTACCACGCCTCTCTCTGTAAGTACGACTGGGATTCGTTGACGACTGTGCCAACTGATCACAATCATGTATATATAGTGGCCCTCGCTCGCGGTGATACGGTCACTTTTCTGCTCCGAAATTCGTCCATACTTGAAGAAGACTCGGCACTAAAGCCTTACATTCAATCCGGCCACGCAATTTTCGTCCAAGGCGATGCGACATCTCAAGAGGATGTGCGCAAGGCCTGGGGTGTCGCTTCAAGCAAAGCACCTGTTGACCTTATCCTATTCACAATAGGTGAGGGTAGTGTCCTTCATGTCTCAGACGAATCTAACATTAGCAATGCATTTTTCAGGCGCGCAGGGTGGCAAGTTCCACCCTCTCAAAGGTTTTATCCTCAACCCTCCAAACCTTTGCGCTATTTCTGTGCTTAATGTCCTTCGTACCGTCGCTCCCACCGACCTTCGCCCCAAGCTCGTCGTACTCGCTGCCACTGGAGTCACTACGGCCTCACATCGCTCCCTTCCCCTGTTATTGAAGCCGATTTACTCTTGGTTCCTTCCCGGCGCATTTGCCGACAAGCGAGGCATGGAAACCATTGTCCATCACGCTATCGGAAAGGAGTACAACCCTGATCAAACCCCGGGGTCCGATATTCTCCCCGAAGGTTGGAAGAACGACCTTCCGCCTGCTGGATGGCTGAAGAGTTCTGTGATCCTCCGCCCAGCCATGCTGACTGATGGAGCAATGACGAAGAAGTACAGAGTCGCTCTTGGAGACGATTTCACTTCCTACACAATCAGTAGGAGTGACGTAGCTCAGTTTATCATCGAAGGACTGCTGCCCGAATGGAGCAAGTATGAAGGCAACGTCGTTGCGATTGGATATTGAGCGAGTTAAGGATTTGAAATTTGAGCACCATTGTATCCAGCCTTGTATTAAATAATCATTTTCAGTTGCTCAATCGACGGATTTTTGGTGATGGAACGTGAGCGCAGGGCGAAGGAAAGGGTTACATTGTGCTCATTTCCGACGTAGCAATGTAACCACCACGAGAGCTCGTGCGCAAAGGAAAGTCGTCCCAGTCTCGTGAAAATATCTCCAGCAAAACTATATGCAAATTCACACTTCGCTTGAAATACTCTTCATATCTTCCGTCCCATCCAGACGAACGCCACTATATGAAGCTGCAAACCTTCAGGGTCAGAAATCCTTTGCACATATATGGTTAACTCCACTCCACTCTCGCACCTTTTGCTATGACTTCTGCTCCCGGTCGTGACTCACAGTCCTTCAGAGTAGCCCCTTCTGCGACTCTCGTCTGTCGACTCAGAACGCAATTCTCCACTTTGACGCTATTAAGACAAAAATCTCAGCGAATCAGATGTGTTTTGTTCATAATTCAGAAACACACTCGTCGGCTAACTCCACATGGTCCATTAGCACCGAATTGACCACCCTCACGTGCTTGCCAATAATACAGTGTGCTCCAACGACACTTCGCTTGATTGTCGTCCGTTCTCCGACACGCGATGAGTCTCCAATCAGGACGTCTCCTCCTATCTGGGCAGAGTGATCGACGCCAGGAGATGGCTCTTTTGGGCTATACATCGCATCGGTGAGGAGCTGGAGCCATAAATTTATGAAAATGTCATTGGCTGAAATCAGGTTACAGGTGCGCACCAATTTGTTCATTTCTTGATATCTGGCCAAGGTGTTGGCTCGCCCACATACTTCACCTTTGACTCGATAATAGATCAATACATCGCACCGTAAGCTAGGTTCGAAGGCCATATCAGCCTCATCTTCCCCTACTTCACTAGATTCTTCGTCACTTTCGTGCTCCTTCGTTGGGGGTTTGGGAATTGGAGTCCCAGGTATTGTAAGGACTGCAGAGGGAGGGGCAAGGGCAGGGGCTTTGACATAGCGCGATATCTGTGCCGTTGAGTATTGGAGCGCAGTGTAAGGCGTTATTCCACCTTTTTCTTGAGCGTTAGAAGGAGTGGTGGGTTGCTCTAGCTGGAACAAGGCTAGAAGGTGTATCCATTGGTTAACTAATTCGCCTTGTGATCACGCGAGAATGCACACACTCGATGTCCACTTTCTTCTTCGTGACTTTGAATATTGGAGAGTACACAGAAAAGGAATGAGGTCGTCCGCAATCGATCGCAATCCCGGAAGTTGAAGTAGCAAATCCAGGACGTTTCTCCTTAGTATGTAGCAGTTGGAGTCCGTTAAGCGATTCGTCATTTTGCACTTCCCGACCCTACGATCGAATGACTAGTGGGTTCTGCTTCTCAATCTAATGAACGGTCTCACTTGTCTAAAAGGCTCATAGGAATCGTTTCTTGCTTGCTTTCCTCGTACTCCACGCGTAGGAGTGTATCCATTTGATCGTCGAATAGAACGATTGGAGGTGCATCATCTATCGGGTTGATTGAGGTCCGCGCTTGACTATCGGGAGGGAACATCCTACCATCGTTCTTGGTCGCGTCTTCCCCTCGCTCGTAGAAGAGCGTCGAGAGAATCACACCTTCCGTATCCAACCGCCAACGGTTAAGCATCTCAGTGAGAGGGACTGAGTTGGGAGGAATAAAGTCACAGGACAGCACAATGAGGTCTGACTATGAGCGCTTCAGCCTTCTAGCAGGGTTTGTAAAAGAAGCGGGGCTACCTGGATGCGATTGGAGAGCTTGCGGAGGATGCCCGTTGTGGGTATTCTGCGAGCTCCTGGTTCAGGCTCGTAGGACTGTATCTCGACACTGATCGTTGTCGACGAAGCGGACTGAATATAGTCCTTCAAGGCGGCCACATGAGGTGGAGGGCACGCGATGAACGCGTCTAAACACAAGCATGAGTAACTAGGAGCGTAGGGGCGATCCTCTTGCACCCACGATTGACGTTTGCTTCTTCCAGCCAGTTGAGCGCATACGAGACCATCGGTTTATTTAGGATCGGAAGCAGAGCTTTCGGTGAAACTTGGTCTCCTTGAGATGATGTCAATGGCTCAAGCCTATACGGTACATCAGGTACTGTGGTTGAAGGAAAACCAATTGTACGCACTGACTTCCGTAACCAGCTAAGATGACCGCTTGGAATTCGGGTTTCGCGCGCGATCTACCCTTATTCGCTGTAAAATCGACGTTTGTTGCCATATTTTGGCTTTTCGGACACTAGAAGCTAATTTCTATCCGACTCAGGTGGTGACTCGGGCTGAGCTTCAGGACGGCCGCCGGTCTGGGCCTTTGGTGCCGACCTCCACGATTTGCACTCATCAAAGTCGGCCCAAAAGGTTGTATTATCAAGGCAAGCGCGATAGACAGTTATGGCAGCTCCTTGGGCGACACAGAGGCGCCCTCAAGTCGCGCCTTCAATGATCCCTCCCGCTCCCACCCCGGCACAACCGTCTGCCAGAGCCCCTATCTCGTTGGACGCATGGGAAGCAAAAATAATACTAGATGAGAAGCATTCAAGGAGCATAAATGCAATAAAACGTCGCTGCGAAGAGAAACCGCTACCACTCAAGGTATCCAATATCCTATTCGACCGCCTCCCTGACTCACAGTGGTATGCAGTTTGCAGAAGAGGATGAAGGTACTCCATCCGCACCTGGTACTCCCAATTCGCACCTCAAACGTGCCCTGGGAGTTGGCCCGAAAATTCCTTCACGGCCAGCCACACCAGTCGTCCCCAGCTCTCTTTCCACACAATCGAAGTGTACGCAACCTGATTAGATAATTTCCAGTGCCACACTGGTTTCTAACTATCCTTGCAAAGCCAGGCATTCCTTACATCCCACGCAAGCTATTCAGACACCACAGCAGTTCCATGATTGGTTCGCTCTCATAGAGCGTTCGATACAACACTCTCAGGAAGCCCATTTCAGAGCCCATCTCTCCTTAGTCTCAAAGCACTTGAGCAAATGTGATGAACTGCTCACCGATGTAGATGGGATGGACAATGAGTTACGGGGAATGTTCACTGCTTGGAGAGGTGTAGAGGAAGGCGGAAGATCCTTGAAAGGCGCCAGTGAGCAACTTCTCGAGGAGAAGGCAGGTCTTGGGTCTTTCAACCAAGAGTCGATACTAATTTCCCTTTAGAACCGGCTACTCGAAGTCACAGAGGCTATCAACGCCCGTTTAGAGTACTTCCAGGAGCTCGAGCGCGCGACCCGTATGCTCAATCACCCAGGCGAGGACTTAGTCCTTCAGTCAGATTTCCTGCTGATGGTCGAACGGGTGGATGTTTGTCTTGAGTTCCTACAAAGCCATGTGTGGATTTTATTTATTTATTTTCTTGACTTCTTCATTTACTCACACGTTCGGGTAGCCGCAATACCGGGAGGCGGAGATATACATTCTCCGTTTCCAGCAATGCCTTACCAGGGCGATGACACTGATCAAAATCTACTTTGTCAATTCACTACGCATCCTAACTACCGACGTTCAGAGTCGCTTGACAGAAAGGGTGCGCGACCAGCATATATTCTCTCGTCCGGGTTTCTTACAGCGGGTTTCAGGACGTCTCTTCTACCACCTTGACCCATCTCTTATATTCGAAATTTGCATCTGTATCGGTTCAGGTGTCTCCATTGCTTTCAGAAATGGAGCGACGAGCATCTTCGTATCCAGACGAACTTCTCAGTCTTCTAGCTGAGTGTCATACCGCCTATTTAACAGCAAGGAGGACTCTGCTGGGACCTCAGATCACTCATGAGGTCAAAGGGATGGATCCTGCTCACAGTGAGTTGGTTGAGTTGGTGGGTTAACTCTCTACTACATTTGAATCATTATTAACTTGTAACCCAGACCAGAATGGGCTGTGGATACCTAAAAATTGTTTGCGCTGATGAGCTTACACTCTATAGGCGATTTTTTAATTCGGGCGAAGACAAGCTTTAGTAGGTCGTCACCCCTTATATGATTCGAAATTTTGATGATTAAGTTCAAAGCCGATACCTTGAAGGACTGTGCGACTACCTCTACGACCACCTTCGACCACGTATCCTCCAGGAATCACGTATCACCATCCTCTGCGAGGTTTGCACTGTATTGCAAGCACTGGTTGTCATTGGCGCGGACATCGTTTCCACACCGACTGCAACCACTATCGCATCCTCGAGCGCGTCGTCCTTAGAGGACGATGATGAGATGGATCGCTTCACTTCGACTGCACTTCCAGACGAACGTCCGGGAATAGTGGAACAGGAGCCAATCAGCATGAAACTCAATATCGGTCAATTGCTGCAAATGATTCTGCAGGATGCACAGACCAGGCTCGTGTTCAAGGCTCAGTCGGTCGTCCAATCTGACATAAAGCATTATTCGCCTCAACCTGGAGACTTGCAATACCCGCAAAGAATCACAGGTACGTCACTTTGTGTTCAATGGGGCGATTCGCTCATCCGCAGATTCTTTCAGAACCTTCGAACGTTGACGTGGTCACAGACCTAGTAGAGCCTTCTACCGATGACTTGGGCTTCTTCCGTATCCCTCCTTTGCACGTTCAAGCGACTTGGTATCCGAGCCTGCGAAAGACGATATGGCTTCTCAACCACCTACATCAATTCATCAAAGTGGGCACATTATCCCGTCGAAGTGTTCGGGGCTGCTGCTGATCAATATTACAGCCAGCCATATTCTACGATATTGCCCATGAAGCCGTTACGAATTGCCGTGAATCTCTCAATACCGCCGCTCAGTTGGTCCTGGCTCAAGACAAGGAGTCGAATAGATCGACCGATGGGAACCTCTTCCTTGTCAGGCACCTGCTTGTGCTCAAAGAGATGACGAGTATTCTGGAGACGATTCAGCAAGACCCAGGGCATTCTCGTTACTTACTCACAGTAATGCCAGACTCCTTGGGTTCGATGGTCCGAGGCGCTTCACTCTTGAGTCCATCATCACTCTTTGGGGGGCTCGCCGGTATGGCAATGCCAAGAAGAGTCGAAGCTCCCTTCGAAGCTCGAGTGGTAATAGATTTATTCTCTTCGGAAGTCCTCTAATCCTAATGCATGAGCTGGAATAGGGCGTTGACCAAGATCTCAAGCGAAGCTGCGAAGACCTGATCAATGCCTGCACTCAATCTGCGACTGCTCCAATTCGAATGTTCCTCGAACGGTCCTCAGTTGGTGCCTTCCCGGGCACAACGATTGCACTAGCGGTTCAGTATACTGAAGAGCAAGCACTCACAGCCAACTCTACGTTCAAAGAGACGTGTGAACGAGAGGTCAAAACGTGGTCTAGTCGTGTTAAGATCTATTTGGAGGATGAGCGTACTGCCGGGGTTTTGTGGACGGCGGTCCAGAACCGGATTGTAGGGGAGTACGCTCTATTCCGCGGTTTGCTCGGTGGCCGGTACGGAGGGGAGGTGTTACGAAGCGCTTACAGCGAACGAGAACTCTTGGGTTGGTTGCGTTCATGGTACAACCCTGTCTGAGGAATGCCAAATGTTTAGTTATTTCTACTGGACCCAGAGGCTTCATCCCTATTCGTTACAAGCATCATAACAACCGAAATTCCAAATTAAATCGTTTGCAGTCTCTTTCACGCCCTATTCTCGACAGGGGGTTCATCGGCGAACCCTCCACGATCACCACGGCCAATCTCATTGAGGTCCGCTTCAGCCTTGTCGAGTTCACGGAAACTGGAGAGGATGATCAGAGAAAATATTGGAAAGATTCTTAGGAATTATCTCACGTCCACATGAACAAGGCACCGGCGACCCAAGCAGCAATAGCGAACGAGCCGAAGAGCCAGCCAAAGCGGTCTTCACGGTTGGCAGGGACAAGCACAAAGTTCAAAGCGGAAGCGATGGCGATCTGGAATTGGGCGACGGCCATGACGACCGATTTCATACGCTTCGGTGCCTTGGTGAAGGCATACTCGAGAGAGGTGATGGAAGCAAAGATTTCTCCAATGCCGACGAGAATATATGGACCCGATATGACCCAGACATTGATGGGAGCGGCGAGCGGGTAGCCATCGGCGGCGGTGCATTCTGAGGGGAAATTGTTATGGCATGGGCTCATTTGGTAGATATAGTGCTGAAGAACACCAGCGTAGATCATCGAAATACCAACGACCATGAAGCCAGTCGCAATGCGTTTGATGGGACTGAAGTTGATGCCTTTCCGGCGAAGGAAGGGGTAAATCACGTAGTCGAAGATGGGGATGAGGACGATGATAGAGATGGGGTTCAAGTTCAGGATCAGATCATTGGGAGTGCCGTTGAGCGTCATAGCAGCAGCCATAGTACCGTAGTTGCCGTCAATCTGGGAGTAGCAGAGCCAGAAGATAGGAAGCCACATGAAGACCTTACACGCAGAGACTGTACGAGCCACTTCCCCGACGAACTCATCGTCCCAGGTGAGGTTCTTTGGGCGAGTCTCAGCCGCGTAAGACGCTAGTAAGAGGTAGTGTCAACCGCGTCAATTTCGATGGCGTGTAAAATTCACGTACAAGGCTTCGCAGGATCCCAGAAGTCGTCAGCACGGAAGGTCTTGTAGAGCTTGACCAGATTGAGAGTCCATTTGCCCCGGGCAGCCATTTTGATCACACGCCCGACCTCGAGTAGGATAGAACCACGCGGCGAGGTGATCACGTAGTGCTTCTTTCCGATGATTAGGACACCAGGAACGAGCAAGAAGACGCAAGTGGGTACGAGGTAGGCTGCCCAATACCCCTGATCACGAGCTAGGAACGATGCAGAAATAGAACAGGCAGCGCCAACGTTTACTGCCGCGTAGAACCACAGGTAGATGCTCTGAATGGTCACCGAAGGACTCTTGATGACGACCTCGCCACTTGGGAGTGTCTCCTTACGTAGTTTGCCGGTGTATTGTTCGGCAATCATGGGCGAGACATTCGCCTTGATGCTCCCAGCCCCGATTCCCATAATGAGAATCGAAACGATGAGACCTACGAAGGCTCCATTCGTGTTGGTGAGAGAAGCAGGGAGAGAGGTGGCAGTGAGGATGATGTGACCAGCCAAGCAAATACAACTGAAAATCAAGATCGTGTTGTAACGGCCCAAGACGGTGTCTGCGAGGATACTGATCGGAAATTGAGCCGCTGATTTGAAGGTAGAACCACAAAACTCTTACCCGCCAATAATAGGAGTGACATATACCCAGAAGGAGTTGAAAGTGCCTAATAATGCAGTTTGTTACTATGGCATAAGCATGGCACGAGGTGTCAACCAAAGCTGCAGACGTACGGATGGCGAAAGATGTCTCCTGCCCTTTCCCGAGAGCACCAGCTACACCGATATTACGATGGGCTGCATCCACTGCGCCAGAGGTCGAGCCTGGTGGGAGCGGGGCACGGATATAATTGTTGAAGATGTTGGTCGTACCATAATATGACCACCTAGAGGCAAGTAATGAAGTTGGTGATGGCGATCGAACGTATTCATGATGCATAGATAGACTCCACGTACCGTTCAGCGAACTCGACGATGATGACCAGCCACGCTATGAAGGGTAAACGGTCGGGAACATTCCTCAGAGTGCGTAGCTCCTCATGAGTGACGCCCTCTGAGTTGACGATGAAATCGTCACTGGGCGGGGTGACGATTTTGTCGATTTTCTCAGCGATAGACTTTTCGCTGTGAGTAGCAACATTGGCCAAGGAGTCGCCTACAGTATGGTCGTGCGGGTCGGTAGTCATCGCGGCTGCTGTAGGAGTCGATGAAGACCTTGCAAGTCAAGGGACACACCGAGACTGGTACACGGAAGTACTGTGAAGACATGGGAGTTCTTCTCACGAGGATTATAAGAAGGATTGTGTTCCATATGCTGTTGCGCCTAAAGGCCCCACATCGTTATCAAGAGGAGCATGTGGTGGTTGACGGGGCGACTTCTTCGCAATGGTACGAAGACATCGCCGTTCGGCTATGGCGGACGCCGTGTCACTCCTTCCATCAAGCAAGTTCTCATCATCCGCTACCTGGCTCCTAGACCGACTCCTAGACCGACTCCCAGATCCAGCGGATGCCAGAATCCGAGCCAGACCATATGCCTGGTAGAAGCTCCCAAGGTCACGTCTGACAACCATTTGCCAACATGCTTCCCGCGGCTCAGTGGAAGCAGTCCACCATTTCTGCTGGCCCAACCCGAGGATATATCACAGATGGGTATCACAGGTGGGGTGAGTTTGGTCGGTAGGGCTATGCAAATACCGGAGCACATGCAGGGAGGAGAACAAGTTTCAATGCACTCGAACATGAAATACAACCAGGGCCGGACCATTGGCCCCACAGCAGTCGCCCTTACCCATGAGACTTCCCACGGAGTCCAAATTGACTGGGTAATGCAGTCGACGTCAACAGCGGCGCATTGACCCTACTCTTTGGGCATGTCAACAAATCCGAGAAGTGAGCACCGGCAAGGGACCTCGAGGACGAACCGACGAAGGACCCCCTAAAAGATGGGGTCTGTGCTGTAGCTAGGTGCTCGTTCTCAATGTAAACAACCGTGTATCTGGGTTGGTGTGGGTTGTTTTAGCCGACAGGAAAAAGCTTTGATGTAGGTGATGAATTGACTTTTTCTTGCCCTCCGACGCAGGCGTAGACTGAAGAAGGGTAGACAGGACAGAAGTTCCGACGAGCACCTCGCCGTCTGATGACACGGCCTTAGTTGTCCTCGGAATAGTCTTCGTAATCAAGCTAATCGGACGAGCGGTGAGTGAAGAACGTGGACGAGTAAAGATATATCGACTTACAGGATCGTAGATGACACGAATGATGAGAGAACAACTAGGACAAGTGGCAATATCCTCGTAGTTGCCAACTGTCCCTTCGAGATCTCGAATCGATCGCCACATGGACATGGGTAATGGTACACTTTCTTGAGTTCATCCCAAGTCATGTCCTCGATCTCGATCTCGTCGTAGTAGGCCCCCATCTCGACTAACCGAATTTTGGAGTCCAAGCGCCGACCAAACTGATCACCACCCTGCCACCGGAGCCTGGGTCGCTAATCATTGTACGCAACTAATCTTTCCATAAACGTTGGGATATTGTTAAGCGAGATGTGGCATTCTTCTGGGACTCACGCCACTGGCTGAATTGAAATGGCCGCTTGCGCCTTCGATTATGCACTCGTAGGCGAGACTGAATAAGTACTTCTTCGCCAGTCAGTCGCAATATGCCCAACTCGTAGATTGCATAATACAGGAGCAATTAGATGCTACCAGAAGCAACAGCTTCCAACCATTCCACGTCCTTCCCGACAGGGGACAACACCTCACAGCCCGTGTCTGTGATGACAACGACGTCCTCAATCCGCACTCCACCAACATACTCGTACTTCGCCAGAACTTCATGGTCGACGTACTGAGAGTTCCTCACAGGAGAGAGGAGATGAGGCGAGAAGTAGCATCCAGGTTCGATTGTCTGCGAATACGCGTAGATGAGTTCGCTTGAAGGAGTGAACTAGTAACGGAAGGGCACGTACGACGCACATGCCTTTCTCTAGGGGTAGGCGAAGACGAAGGTACTGATAGAATTCCGGGTTCTTCGAAGAGGAAGCAGGGATGGTATTGTTCTGTGCTGGCCTAGATGCAGACGGCACATCATGCACATCTAGACCAATAGAATGACCTGAAATACATGGTTAGGCCCACAGACGCCTAAGATCCAGCTGCGAAATCCCGAACTGACCTAGCCCATGGGGGAAGAACGCGGATGAGATGCCACTTGAGAGGACTTCTTTGTAATCTCCTGTAAAGATACCCAAACGAAGAAACTCTTCGACGAGGATCTGGTGACATTTGAGATGAAGGGTGTCCCAGTGCACACCTGGCTTAGCCAGTTTCTCACACGTCTGTACACAACCGTCAAGACCCAGCTGCTGGTGAGAAAGATGGTAGAATAGCGCACTGTTTGCATCTTCAAGACAAGGGAGTAAATCTCCCTCGCTTCCTTGGAAAACTTGCCTCCGTTACCCACAGGTGTGACTCGGGTGACTATATATCGAAAGAGTCGTGAACTCCTCGCCCTCTTTTCCTGTGGAAAAAAGTCACTCACTATCTGCGGCATAATTTCTCCATTCGCACCCGGCATCGATAAGCAACACTTGAGGTGAGAAACACCCATGTTGGTGGTCGCACTCGATGTCAGCCCTAGAGTGGACCTCAGGTCCCCACGCAAACTCCTTATCGTTGCAGCAATAATGCAAGGTTGACGCGCGCGTGCTAGCGGCGACGATGGGCAGGTACGCCTGGTGAATCGAGCCCTCACGGCGGCACGAAGCCACGAATACCGCCTCAGCTTCCGCTTCCCTGGCAATGCGCCAATCAGAGGGTAGGCTCGGCGTCTCGGTGCTCTTCACCTTCACGGGCCGGCTAAGATCCACTACACCTTGTCCCAGCAAGCGCATAACAACTTCATGCGCGCGTGAGCTAATTTGGTTCGCCCTACGCATCAGCGCGATCTCCGCATCGGTCTTGATCAACCGCGCACAGTGGATGGCCGTGAGGAAGTATTGTTCCGTGTTTAGGTCGGCAAACTGTCCACTGGAGAACTCAGGGTGGAGCACGGGGAAGAGATTAGTCCCCTTCGGGAGCGTGTGGAAGACCGCATCTGGGTGAGCCGAGAGTAATTTGTTAAGGACAGTAGCAAGGTGAGATGTATATCCAAGCGAAGTGGCGTCGTACATCTCCTTTGCTGCATTAAGTGTGGGCGGAGGAGGAGACCACATCGTCTCAAGCGGATCTTCCTCCGGGATTAACAGATGGGATTCATACTTCTTGTTCGAGGGGTCGTATATGAGGAGTAGAGCAGAGGATGGTAAGTCGCACCCAGTGAGGTAGAAAAAGTTGGACTCTTGTCGGAATAGAAGCTCGCGATCTGTATCATGTCTATACCCAGTACGCTCACCGGATAGAAGAATGAATTGAACCTGTGAGGGAGTAGGTAATGAGATGGTTAGAATGGGTCTTTGCGCTTAGATTGGGTAGGAAATGGTTCCGCAACGGACTTTCGGGCGTTTCTCCTCAGGAAGGAGAGGCAAGAGCTGGTCGATCACTTTCTTGAAATGTAACTGAGCTGTTGGGGTATTAGACGTGTTCGTACGAGATGGGGGCATGTGCCTTGCCTGGGTACGGTGACATCCTAATCTGGTCATGAGGCTGGGGAGACAACTCCAACACAAGTCAAAGATAAAGAGGCGGAGCGTTTAGATAGATATGGAATAAATATACACGATCTACT
>WNFL01012681.1_pt4 | contig 15591 bp, 22 predicted proteins | sample 5400361 | NCBI WGS metagenome assembly WNFL01 (sample SAMN13153351, study PRJNA577476) | soil metagenome | isolation source: 40 cm soil on Douglas fir-dominated hillslope | place: USA:California | collected 2013-09-17
TGCAGCTGCAGCAACAGCATCGCCGCCCTGTCCAGTCCAGCTCCGTCGCGTTCTTCTCCTCATTCCATCAACCAACAACCCTGTGTACCCAACCACCGGTAGGCGATTGTCTACAACACTGCCCAATCTGGGCACGCATTTTGTTCCCGTAGCTTTTTCCTATTGTCCCTCGATCATCATCATCCATCGTCTATTGGTTTCTAATACCTCATCCCGCCCTCCCCCCAAGGTGACACTTAATAATAATAATATTGTAGTCGAGTTTGTCTTTATACGCATCCGTTTGTAACGGTGCATATCCTGTCATATCTTCTTGCCCGGCCGAATCGAAATTCCCCCGTTTCCATTTCCAGCTCCGTTCCCAACTCCGGTGGTCAACTCTGTGAAGGTCATTGTCGCCATGAACCGGAGCCAGCAGCCAGCGGTCGCCCTCGAACCTAGCAACGGATCGAACAAACACCGAAGGTCGGTCGGTTGCATGGCTGGTTATGGTTTCGATCTTTCCACCAATCGTACCTCGGGCTTGGGAACTAAGGCCCCTCGCGTGCACACTGTCCCGTGGCCGCGGGTCTCGGCCGCGACGGATAAAGGGTGATGCCATTTGCCCAGTTGCCCCATCACATCACATCAGGTTGGCCGGTCGTCGGTGCTTATGCACCTCCGGTGCGGATGCAGGAATGACATCTTCGCCAATCGCCAATGATAGTCTTTTCTTTGAATACCGAAGGATGAAAAAAAGGTAAAAGAAAAGGTAAAGGTAATCAAATCAAGCGTTCCTTTTCACATTTGTGCTGATCCACACTTGTCTTTTTTGATTCTGGGTGTGCGTTTTTACATTTTGTGGTATGTCATGGAAGATCCGATATTCGGCAGGGGGAGCGGGAGAGGCGGGGGTGGGCCCCGTGGACGGTACAGCACAATACAAAATTTCTGCTTTTTTATAGATAGATATTTATTTACAAACGAGTTTTGGTAAATTTTTGTGGAGACGGTACCGGGGCAGTATCTAAAGTCCGGGGGCTTATTGTGTGCCACGATATTTCGACCGCCCCGCCCGAAAGAACGGAGATTAAACAGAGAGGCTGCGCAACGATAGCTGATAACTATTTTAATTACGTACCGTCGCCGTCAGGATTTGGTTTAGGGTGACTCCCGCCTCCACCCCTCTTTACGTTCGTTTTTCACAGCTCCTTCCCGTGCGTTCTCCCAAGCCCGTTGCTGCCCGTCCGTATCGCATCGCATCACGGGTTCTTCTCTTCGTCTTTTCGTCTCTTGGCTTGTCACAGCTCTTGGCGGTTTGGAAAAAAGAAGAAGAAAAAGAACAACGTCAACATTAATAACAACAACATTAACAACAGCAACAATAACAAAGTAATGAGTGCGTGCCGTGTGTGGGAATAAATTTTTTAAATGTGCCGAATGTTTATATGTATATTTATATAAATGTCGTTAACCCTTCATTGTTTGCGCGCCCAATTTTATTTTTTAGGTTAATACACAGAGCAGGGTACCACGTGTTTTGTGAGGCAGCGTACGTACGGCATACGGTGTGTGAAGTCCGTGGCGGACTTTTCGGGGAACCTTCAACTTTGGTCCAGCCACGAGTTTTTGATGGTTACTTTTTGATCGAGGATTATTTTGATTATTCTTATTTATTTATTTTGAGTTCCGTGCGGGTGGGGGCTAGGACGAGCATGTCATCCAACCACCCGACGATGTACGGGGGCTAAATTTCCATCGCCGAGAACACAAATCTTATTCTTCTTCGTCTTCGTAAAAACAACAAATTAAAGTTCCCTTGGCCTTTGGGTGGCCATTCAAAAAATTGGCTTTTTTGGATTTGGCGTAGAGTAACGTACGTCGAATGCAACAGGGCGACGTCGCGCATCACGCGATGCTCTTTCCTGTCTTGATTTAGCAGTACTAGGGCGAGCACCTGGTTCCTATTGGACTCAATGATACATTTTATTTGTGGGCCCCTTATTGTGGCTCCAGCCCAGAGTCCAGAGTGCTTGGGGCAGTGAAGTAGAAAGGTTCTATGATGTAAACTGCCGAGCAAAGCAGAGCAGACCGCAGCAATGAGGCAAAAGTGTTTGCCTTACCGCTCGGATCACAGCTTTCCGCGCGCTCAAAGCAACAGCATTCTGCGCCTGACACTGCACACGGATGAAGGAATGGGATAGTGATGGCCCCCATGCATATTCGACTCATCACTTCCTCTCTCCGACTTCTAGATGCTGGGCCGTCCGTAATTAATATTGAACTTTTGCATTACTCCTGGGAATATCAGATCGTAACACACCTCGTCACCCAGTTGTGGCTAAACAACGCGGTTGAACCCGGGCATCGGACAGATCCATTTACACAGGGTTCTCTCAAACCTCCCAGACTTGACAACCCAGTTATATTATCCTCTTTCCGGTGGCACCACATCCAACAGGTATTTTTTCTAGAAATATTGGTTGGCCAATAGAAATGAAATGATTCTTTGTGGGAGTGGTTGTCATTCCCGCTGGCCAACCTGTTAAAATTTCCGTAAGAACCGATAATACGATGAACAAAACCCGTGTTTATTTTGTTGGGGATCGAGTGCCATGTGATACCCCGGGCCGAAATGGCACTTCCCAAATTCCGACACAACTCGATTTGACTGGGTTTTCACGTGGCAAGCCGCTTCTATCATTCATAGTCAGGCGTACAGTTTGGTGTTATGAATGTGTTCCCCAACGGTGGAAGAGCATATATGTCAAACCCGCGGATGGCCTTGTTAATAGCCATTCATCTACGTCATTTCATTCAAGATGGGAGAGGATCTTTGATGGGCTGCACAGGAATGAAGGACTTAACACATCGCGATCGAATAGCCACTCCCAAGTAAATATAAATAGAATAGAATAAAACCAGTACGTTTATCTCCGTTGCATCAGAATTTACCCCTTTTGTTCGCGAAAGCGGGGCGCGTAACGTCGAGGGGAGGGCCATGTGGGAGGGCAAAACTCTCAGAGGCTTTCAGGGCTTTATCAGGGTTGTCCAACTCACGCTTTCCGAGCATTTATTACACCCAACGCCGTTAGCGGGTAGTGAGGACAGTAGTGTAACCAAAAGGAGAGAGCAGGGCGAGGTCTTTAGAGTAGCAAGGCGAGTTCATGGACCCAACATCCGCTATGAGTTGTCGATGGAGACGGGCCCATGAGCCCATGAGCCCGGACACGGCTTCCGACCTCATTTCTGATCGTAGGACTAGCTCGAATCCCGACGGTCGACTTCTTCTCGAACGATACACCGCCACAGTACTGGTTCTTTCTCCTAGTCCAATCGACTTCGTCTCTCTATTTTTTTTTGGCAGAAGGCAGAAGACAAGTCGCAGCGAAGCGACGCCCCTTCTTAATCGCGTGCCCCCCCATTGATCTGCACGTGGGGTTCGATGTTCCCTTACGCGAAATGAAAAAAGAGAAGTGTCGTCTTTGTGTGACATGCTCGGTTTCTCGGAGTACCCTGCGATCCTGATTGATAGGCGAAAGAAATGTGAACTGTGGGCTCACTGACAGTAGGCAAACTCCCCTTTCTCATCGCTCGGCGTTACGCTAGGCGACCCTGGTAGACATGATGTAAGGGGCTCTACACCACCGGGGTTACTAAGTCTGCGGCTCGAACTTGAGCGCACGGTACGGTTAAGAGAGTGATCGCATCGGGTTCGTAGTCAATCAACTTAATTCTTCTATCGTAGGTCGACTTCTCTGTCGGGCGGGCCCAAGACCCGAATCAATGTCCCTCTCGACTGCAGAACTAAATGGGAGGGTTATTTTATTTTCTGGAACGGCCTCTCGTTCGTCTGGTTCTGTGGTCTCCATGTAGTTGGCCAGGCGGTTAAGATCCTCCGCCAGGGTCCGGAGGGCTTCCGTTGGACATGTCGCGATTTGTGCCGCATAGAAGGTGATTTTATGAAGCACACGCGAGGGTCGCGTCTTTGTTCGTTTGGGAGTTCGAGATGAGCCCTCGAAGAGATTGGATAAATCGGACAAGAATGTGAGAGCGTCAATGCTGTTCGTAACCGAGGCCTGTGTTTTCAATGACCCTTGCTTGACCACCTCAACTATAGTCCTTGGGCGAAGGATCAAATACACGTCGGATAGCAGCCGTGGAGATAGCTGCAGGTACAAATCAGTCCCACGCAGGCGGAACCAAGGTGATCTTACCTTGTCATCTAGCCGAGATTGGACAGAGGAATGTGCCTCACCGATGTCCTGAAGCAGGAGAGTTGAGCTATCTGTCAAAAATGGTACCAATTTGGCAATAAGTCCCTTGCAGGCTTCTTGGTCGTGTGAGGGGAGAGATGTCAATGTAGGAACACCAAAAGTCCGGACACAATAGACGTAGACGAGGCTTTGTGCATAGAATGGCTTAGATGAGCCGTTCCACATCACTAGGGAAACGCCACTTACCAGACAGCAGTTATATTGAAAAGTAACCCTCCAGCATTGCCTCCACTCGATAGGGCGACAGTATCCAGTAAACCCTGAGGTATTGAAATAGGTCCTGGGACTTCGCCTGGTGTAGGAGACTCGAAAAGTTCAGGATGCTCCCACCAGGGAACCGACGGTGGCGTTTCGGAGATAGTGGTCAGCAGTTGCTTCGAAAGGGAGCTTCGGGGATCACGTATCCCTTCTTCGAAAGTTGCACGTTGTGTAGGGGATAACCGTGTCCAAAGCTCCTCAACACTGAGCATATCTAATCAGACGTCATGTTCGCGATGTTCCACCCACGAGAGCACAGGGCACAAACCAAGATCTACGCCTTCTAATTGACTCAACGGGTCTTCGCCATCCGAGCTTCTATTGGCTTCGTCTGCGGAGTGTTGTTCCTCGAACCTGGACAAGATATGCATCATCGCTTTCTTCTCTTGAGTGGTCGTTACTGGTCTAGATGAAATTTCGTGTTCAATCTCGGTCTTGTAAAATGATTCCGAGCAGGTATTGTGTGTCTGGACGTTGGTTGGTCAGATTCATCGTTGGCAAGGTGTTCAAATGGCAAACGACTAGACACCTGGGACCGAAAGCACTCCAAGGAGCAGTATGGAACATTACACTCCGGACAGCTGTAATTTGCTTCGGCCTTTTTGCATCTTACATCAGATGAAGGCTTGAGATCACTCTATGCTCTTGAAAAATTCACTCACAAACCACAAGCTGATGCACCGGCACGAGATACAATTGGTCGTTTGCGTTTCAGGTCTAGGACCTTCGGCTTGGTGATTAGGAACGACATGGATGGTGTCACGATGGGACAGGCTTTGAAGCCCCACATGCCGTTCGAGATGACTAAACTCAACAATATTTACAACTTCAATATCTATTCGGCTGTGTGTAGAAACTAAGTCTCGAATAATTAAAATTGCCCTCCGTATATGAAGGGAATGTCTTCGATGCAGTTGCCTTCTGTGTTAAGACGCCCTCTCAGATAATGCATGGGAATCTGGTACCAATAGGAGGTTATTTTCTATATCGACATGTGCGGCCTAGTCAACTCAGCTTGATGGCAGTGGTTCAACTCGACGTGCGCGTGGTTGCGCGGTAGGTTGAGAGCCCTACTCCTCAATTAGCAGCAACGGGTTGCGTTGTTATGGTATCATTGTATTGTTCCTGCGTACGGCATTCTGCTGACCGGCTCTCCAGTGGTCTAATACTGTCGGTTCACCGCACCGGATTTGAGTACCGCACAATGCAGTGCAGGTCCTTTGATACTTTCACCTTCAAATCTCATAAAGTTACGGCCAGTCGTTTGAATGAGCTGAATAAATTGTACCAACTCTTTGTTGACTACTATTAAATGGCTTGTGTCGTATGCGCAGTTTACGCTAAAGAAGTCTATACACGGGAAGAAATCACTGTTATTCACTGAGTGGCGCGTTGAACTTTGTGTAAAATTTGAAAGCGGCAAACAACACGAGTGTGCTCTATGGTTTAGGGACCAATGCAATGCAATTAGCTGTCGCCAAGGAATAGCAAAGATACTGCAACAGTTGTTCCAGCCACCTCGGACTACGGGAGATTGTCTGGCGTAGGCGAAGTGCATTGATCGTTCCCAATCGTTGAGGCGCTCTCTGGCAGCCGGCGCCGCAAGGACAATGTTGTCAGGCAATTCAAAGAGTCGAGGCTACATTGTTGTGCTTATAATGCTTCATCTTGATGTACTCTCCCGCTTTGATAGGCTTGTACCTTGGAGCCTCGCCTGGCGGAACACAGCCGGGAATGACCTCGACTGAGTGGTCCGGGTTTCCAGGATTGAAGAAGGGGATCGAATACCTATCGACTCCATGCGGTGGCGCGAGGACCCTATGCAGTGTCGAGCGATATGTATCATTTGTCCAGCGACTAAGCAAGTCCCCAATATTGCACACGAAGGCGGAGGAATTTGGTACAACCTGAAAGAAGCAGTTTAGAATGTCAGGATTCACTTCACACGTGTTCACTTACATCGATCCAGCGATCTTCTACACGATTATAGATTTGTAATCCACCAATTTGGTCTTGGACGAGGAGTGTCAATGCACCCCAGTCTGTATGCGCCGCCGCGCCAATGACGTCATCGCCGGAGCCTCCGGGTTGGCGGTAGTAGTGCGTCAAACGGGCAAAGGATAGTTGGTGGTTGAGGAATGGATCAAAGAAATCGGACTCTACATCCAATCCTTCCGCTATGAGGGAGAGGAGAGTCCGACCTAGCTCTTGAACGCTATCAAAGTATTCACGGCACGTTCTGCCAAATCCATCGAGCGTTTGATCGTCAATAAATCGATTCTCACCCCACGCCGGAGCAATTGCAAAGCCTTCGTTGAGACCATAATCAGTTTGCTTGCCCGGATCCGGGCCAAGGTTATAACTCTTGAATGGCTCGTATCCTCCTACCATGTGATCTGTCTAGAGTGTCCGTCAAGGAGCTGCAAGCAGACACTGATGCTGGGACCAACCTTAAGGACCCATTGCTTCTCCTCCAACGGTAGTTTGAAGAATTCTCTCGACATATAAAAGGTCTTTTCGATCAATTGCAGCGGCACAGGGTGGTCTACGTGGCATCAGGCGGTCATCCTGGCGGCGCAAGCATTGGCAACAGCACCAATGACTTGAAAAAATCCGTGGACGAGGCAAGCATTTCGGATATCCTTCACGATATCTTCACGTGGTCTATTGGCTCCCAGGGAAATATTGGGAATTTCGAATGCCATCGTAGTTGGGTTCAACTCGCCCAAATAAATCGTGCCTTGACCCGCGCCTCGACCAACTTCATATTCTTGAACAGCTTCAACGACCCCAAAGAGTTTTCATTCGTGTAACGCCAGTCCAGTATCCATCCAATAGCACATTTTGCGTATTCAGCACGCGTAACAACGGTCCTTACCACCATGACTGAACCTGTCAATTCGAAGAAGCAGGCTGTCGAGGAGGCGGTCACTATATCTTCTCATGAGACAGCTCAGGAGCCAGGTATGAGTAGTTGCTTTTGTTGTGCTAACTGCCATTCACGGGTGTTGGTATAGACACTTGCAGAATTTGCAGTGGGCCAGAGGAACCAGGAATGCCATTGTATCATCCTTGCAAATGTTCAGGAACTATACGATATGTACATCAGGAATGGTGGGTATTTCTTGATTGGTCACTTTGGGTTCGCTCCTCGCCGCATGTCTATTGCGCCTTTGGCCGCGATCACCATTTGTCCAATAACGTACTAGTGTTCCTTTCTTTCCCTCATCCATTCATTTCTGGAAGATGCTGTGGCTGATGCTTCCGCTTTCGCCTGACAGTCTAAAGAGCTGGCTGGACACATCAAAGAGAACCAAATGTGATGTGTGCAAGCACACCTACGCCTTCACCAAAGTCTACTCCCCGAATATGCCAGAAACCATTCCGTTTGAACTCGTCGCCGATCGCGTGCTTCGCCAGACGTTCAAAGCCGTGGTCATGGGTGTCAGGTTCATGTACGTGTCGCTGATATGGCTCGGTGTCCTTCCGTTTTTGCTCGCCTGGAGTTGGAAATCCATCTTCTATATGGTCGACACTAGGTATCTGCCTTTCACTGCTTCTAGTATTCCCTTGACTGACCTTTGGATAGTGCTTGGGCTGTTTTTGGTAACGATGTTCCACTAGTAAAGCCCACTCTCCTTAACTCGACTACTGTCATTCCTGAGGACCAGAAATACTGGGCCGAGCCTCTCTTGCGAGCCCTCACCTCCAATCCCAACCGCACCAACGAATGGATGATCCACCTTACGCAAAACATGGCAGCCGACATCTTTCTTGGACAAATCGTCGCCTGCGTGGTAGTCGTCATATTTGTTTGTCTTTTCTTCCTCCGCGAGTGGGTAGTGCAAAATGCCCATCCTGGAGTGCTTGAAGACGCCCCTCAAGACGTCGAAGGTGATGCTGGAGCCAACGCAGCAGTCGTGGACTTGGACGGGGTGGTAGGTGTGCAACAACAGGAACTGCTCCGCGCGGAGATCCAGCGCAAGAACGAAGAAACCCAACAAGCAGAAACAGAACACAAAGCACATCCCACCGTGCTGGAGGAGATATTGAAGGAATTGGGGGATGAGGTGATGGACGACCAGAAAGCTGCGGAACCAGCAATTGCAGTCCAGACTACGTCTCTAAAAGAGGAAAATCAAATTAGGGACGACGTAGCTGAACCACCAGAGTCTATCCAACATGCCCCACCGACTTGGCGCAAGACGAGGCCATCTACCCCTGACATTAACTCTTGGGCTACTGCAATCTCGTCGCAAGTCCCATTCCCGCTCCACAACGGTACGGTCGTTGCTTCTCCGCTCTTACAACCACCACCACCCGAGGTTCAAGCAAACTCTTTCGGACTGAACTTCAACTATGCTCAACCCCCGTTCCACAACGGCACGGTCGTTACTTCTCCACTCTTACCACCACCACCACCCGAGGCTCGAGCAAACTCTTTCGGACTGAACTTCGACTATGCTCAACCCCCGTTCAACCGCGTTGGCCCTCTCAACCCAACTACCAAGCCTCAGCCCTTCCCTCCGTGGGTGGCTACGTCAGATGCTCTCGCTCAGCGAGACCCGGGAGGCAAGCGTACAACATTCAAGGTATTAAACCCGAAGCCCCGCGCTCGCGGCCCAGAAACCACCCCAACTCCTACCACAGCCGAGCTCGCAACTATTGCCAAGCCCGACGTTGTTCCTCCAACATGGCTAGTGCCAAACGAGCAATGGAAGTTTGTCTTCGACAAGATCGCAACTGAAAAACCCACGATCAAACCCGATGCCTTCTTAACGACATCCCCTTCCGCAACCTCAAAGCGGTTCGTCGAGAGAGCTCGCGCATTCGATGTTTCTACTGCCGGACCTTCTACAAGCACGCCTATTGGAGTTGCTGAGGAGCCGTTCCAACTAGCGCCTCCCATAGATCCTGCAATGCTAGTCAAAAAATCCCCACCGTTCCGTTTCGGCTCGCCCACATCAAACACAGCATCATTCACCTTCGGCCTCGAAGCTCGCAAGCCGCGCTCGGACCCGCTCATGGAAGTCTTAGACGAGATGACACAAGGGATCCCTCCCGTCAACAAATTCGGCCTCGACCGGAGACCTTCTCTGAGTCTTTCAGCCCATGGCTCTGCTCATAGCAGTCCCAGTTGCAGGGTGTCTCCTCCCTCCATACACCCCAACCCTCTAACAGATGCCGTCACTAGTACCGACCAAGCGAATTCGCCTCTTGGGTCTGCTGACGCAACACCCTCGTTCGATTCTATCCCAGGGAGCTGTTCTAGCCCTTGCAATATTGGCCACTCCAAAAACCCTTCGACATCATCCACGGCCAGCTCGAAATTCCTTTATACCCCTTCTACACCCCACGGTGCTACAAATTCTCGGACCCTTCCTATGCCTGGTTCTTCCAGCAGCGGCTTTAGCCTATATGCGCAGCAAACAGACACTCTATTGTCCTTTCAATCTATACAATCATTACCAGCTATTGACCCACCATGGAGTACGTTGGGAAAGGACAAGTCCAACCCAATTGTCATCCGGCCCTCACCTGAACTTGGTCCGACTAGGCTCCCTCGAGATCCCAGTCCTCCCGCTAAGGAAATCGACATGTCTGCCTTTCAATTCCCTCGACCATCCGGCGTTTTACTTGATGTTCCATCCTCCACTCACACGGAATCTGGATCAACGAGTTCTTCCACTGACAATACGCCCTTGGTACCGGCCCGGGGACTCGGGAAAACTCCACCACTGATGGAGTCTGAAGCAAAGAAACCCTCGAATACACCCTCTTCCCCTCTGACGGAGCGACGAAATCAGCAAATTGGACCCTTATCTATTCCACCAATGCAGTCCACTCGTCGCCCAGTATTGCCCTATTCCGCTGGTCAGGATGTCATCGAAGAGATGCAATGTCTTGCATCATCTATAAATGGGACCCCCACTCGAGCATTGCCCTCTCCAAGTATTGCATTATACCGACCACCCGAGGATGTACTGGCCTCGCCTTCCTCTGCCGCTCGCTTACCACCTGAAAGAATGGAAGAGCTGGACCTCTACTTTCCAATAGCTCCTATGAGGGGGGACCTTGTTGAGGAGGGAGGTACGGTCGATACTGACGATGCACCGGTCCCAGTTCCTTCAAGACATGCAAATGGCCCTTTCAATGTGGCTCCGACCGTGCACGGATGGGAGGCGGCACTGGATGGTATGGCGGATGGTACGGCGGATGGTACAGCGGATGGTACAGCGGATGGTATGGCGGGATTGGTTCACCAGGCACCTTTGATAGTTCATCAAGAAGACGAATTTGCGCACCACGAGGCGGTCCTTGACCTTGACGACGAACAGGCGGAAGAAGCGGATGCCGCAGAGCCGGTTGAAGCTGGTAACGGACCACAAGCTGGAATTCAGTTGCTCGATCCTCCATTGATGATGGACGACGAGCCCTTTGGCGATGATGAGATGGTGAATGCCTTGGAAGGTGGGATATAAATTAATTACAGGGTTTCTTCTGACCTTTTTTCGAGCAGCCATTGGTGTTCGTGGTCCTGTTCACGTCATCTTCCAGAACGCTGGACTCGTTATTCTTGTCCTTGATTTGGCGCTGCTCATCGGCGTTTTCGTGCCGTACTATGTAGGAAAGCACCTCGCCCTCCTCTCGGTGTGTAGTTGAGACTAATACCGCCACGAAGTCTCTGATAAGGCTCTCCACAGATCCATCCGGGCTGGGTCAAGCCACCTGGTCAATCACGTTTCATGGGTGCGCTTTCCTTCATCGTCAATCCGTTCAAGGTCTGCATTTTCAACTATTTGCCCTGGTGTTGTCTTCTTACATGGGCGCCCAGGTCCTTCGATCGATAGTTCATCTCGCAGGCGCAAGTTATGCAGCTTTCGCGGCTCCACTGGACGCTTTCGACAGCAATGTTGCCGAAGCGATGGAACTCTTTGACAAACGATTGTCCTCCTTTTTCGATTTCGGACGGGCCCTTTCAATTTTTAGAGGGGCCGCCAACCCATTCTCCTCCAGATTTGAGGTCATCAAAACATTACTGTCTCCATTAATTCAAAGAGTTTGGTATTATGCGCCACCATCGTTGATCAATTCGGTAGACATGGCGGTCAAGGCCTGGAGATTGGTTATCCCGATTGATGGGACAGCTAGAGCTAGCTCCGCCATGTCTTCTGTGGACGCGTCTGCACGTCAAGTCATGCAACTTGTCGCGACTGATCCATCATACGCGATAGCATTCGGATGGAGTATCATACTCCTTGGCGTCTTCCTTTATTCGAAGGCAACTAGGCTCCGGAGTGCAGCTCTGATCCTCAAACTTGTCAAGGTATCCCCACCACTGAAAGTAGATAACTATTCGCTGACATAGTCTCTAGGTTGCCGCGTTGATTTTGATTGAGACTGCTATCCGGCCACTCATTATCGGCGCACTCGTTGATGCGATGACGCTTCCACTTTTCCAAGACGCTACCGTCGATTCACGTATCGCGGGCTGGTTTGCGGCACCATTTACCAGGGTTTTCCAATATTGGCTCGTCGGCAATATCGTCCTGATCCAATTCATTCAGGCGCTCGATGACATAAGGCGTTTTGTACGACCCGGTGCCTTGATGAAAGTCCATCTTATGCTCGATCCTGTTGGTCGCTCACTTCGTGAGATGATCAACAAGTCCCTTGGGTGGCATCTCAAAATATACGTCATCAACGCTATCGCTGGATTCGCCTCGATGTGGCTTTTCGTGGGACTCATTGTGGACTTGACAGTTTTGGGCACTCTGAACTTTGCGCCCCTGAAATGGCACCTCCGGTAAGTTGCTTTTCGCATCGCATGCTGCATCTGTCACTAATGATATCACAGCGCTCCAATCACATCCATCCCTATTGACCTCATCATCTTCCACATATTCCTACCAGCGACCTTCAGCGTGCTCCGAATCCGGCGAATTGGACGGCAAGGTATTAAATCTTTCTGGGTGGACGTCAGCAAACTCTGTCGTTTGAGCTCCTTCATGCTCGGAAAGCGAGCCCCTGAAGAGGAAAAAGGTGTCCCATTCTGGAAGAAAGCGGAAGAAGAGCCTGGCTTGAACAATATGCCAGCTGATGGCCATTACTACCGCGTCCCAGCGACTGAACACACCTTGGTTCTCGACGGGCAGCCGGAGCATATTGAAACAGACGCTGATGGAGTGGCGCTGAACGAGCTTGATCGCACTCTAGTAGAATTGCAGATCGCCGCGGCGCGAAAGTTTGGTCGAGATCCCGCAGCAGACTACAAGGTCATTTTTTATCCGAGGCACTTCAAACTTCGACTCGCGGGCTTCTTCACCTGCTTGTGGTCCGCCAGTGCTGCAGTCGTATGGGTCGTAGGAGTCCTCCCCATCCGGATTGGGCGCCTAGCACTGGCAAGGCTCTTCGGATTGAGAGATGTCCATGACGCCTATTCGTGGCTTGTCGGTCTCTACACAATCTGGGCTATCCAAATGGCTCGCTACATCGTCTCAAGAGAAAGGCGTCGTTGGAAGAAGTATCTCTCAACTCGGAAGAGGCGCAGATTTCCGATCAAACTATTCTTCTATCATACTTACGGAATGTTCGCCCGCCTCATTGTGGCGGCAATTTCCATCTTTGGCGTCCTGCCCCTTCTCGTTGGGCTGGTGTTCGAGGTCTATCTCGTCATCCCGATCAAGTACACTGTTCGCCCTGGTGTACCCGCTGCTATCAGATTCTGGGACTGTTGGGCCACCGGCATGCTCTGGGGTTCAATAATAGTACAGGCGCAAAGATACGCCCCGCCAAATGGTATATCTCGGACATTTGATACAGTGAGCAACCCTCCTGAATGGCTTTAGTGGATGATATTGACACTGCTCCTCAAAGCTCCGGCGTGAAGGATGGTTCAGGATTCGCCTGCGACAGCTTTTGCACGAGTTCATTCTCCCTCTATGTGCAGGGCTCTTGTCGCTGATAATTCTCCCTTTCTTCCTACAATGGGCAATCTTCACCCCTCTTACTGGCAACGACTCCTTCATGTGTAAGTTTACACCGTCGTTGGATTTCTTAGCCTGACCTATCCCTGCAGTAACTGAAGTCTACCCTCTCGTTGTCACTGCTGTTCTGGTCGGTATTGTTACGGAAGCTGGTCGAAGCATGCTCGAAGCATGGATCCAGCGTGTCCGTGACCGCGAGTTCCTAGTTGATACCCGAGTACGCAATCTTGAGGAAGCCGAGGTCCGGGCCGGAGCCGTTGCCCAACTTGAAGTTCAGCCACTTGTCGAAGCTTGAACTTGTCTCGATTATCACTTCTTGCACAACTGTGTCATCGCGATCTACTCTCGTTTTTTTTCTTTTCTTTTGTACGGTCCCGTTATGCTACTCGTGTCTAGTCCGTTCTATTTGGTTGCAAAACGTACAGCATTCAATCGATTCCTCGCATGGACTAGTGTGTTCTAGCCTGTGAAAAGGGTTCAATACCTTCTTGATTTATTTCGTTGGCTAGTTATACAGGAATATTTTTTTACGACAGAGCACCTCGCGATCAAATTCTCGCACCGTAGACATCTTTCGGTGTAACGCCGGCTTGACCATGGCGGATGTTCGCCTGCCCCCACTTTTTAATGCGAATCGATTCGATTTGGATGAACCCGGAGGCATCGGTGGGCTCAAAACCGCCGAGCTCATCCATACTGGATTGTTGGGCGTCATATAGGCCTTCTTCGGAGTATCTTCCCTGAATGATCACGTTGCCCTTGTAGAGCTTCATCTTGACGGTGCCATTGACGGTCCTCTGGCTCGCCGGGATGGCAGCTGTGAGGAATTCCCGTTCGGGCGAGAAGAAATAGCCGTTATAGAGAATGCGGGAGAGATGGACGGTGAGGAACTGGTCCCTCAGTGCGCGAACATTACGATCCAAGGTGAGACCCTCGAGGTCGACGTGTGCTGCACGAAGGATGGTGGCACCCGGGGATTCGTAGCATCCTCGCGACTTGACACCAATGAATCGGTTTTCGACGATATCGATACGACCAATACCGTGTTTGCGGCCCAGGACATTCAAGGTGAGGAAGATTTCTACAGGGTCCGTGACAGTCTTCCCGCCGTCAGTTGGGATCTCGAGGCGTTTGGGGAGGCCGCTTTTGAAGTCGAGAGTGATGATATCTGGGGTATCTGGGGTCTCCTCCAGGCTCGTCGTGAGCTTCCACATGTCGTCTGGAGGGGTGATACCAGGATCTTCCAGGATACCAGCCTCGTACGAGATATGGAAGAGGTTCTCGTCGGTAGACCATGGCTGGGCAGCCGTTTGCTGAACAGGGATGTCCTTCTCGCTGGCATATTGCAGAAGGGCAGATCGTCCAGCGAATCGGTTGTAAAAAGCTCGAGAAAGAAGTCAGTGGGGGAAGGAGCAAAGCTCGAAGTCGACAAACCAGGGATCCTCCAAGGAGCAATGACTTTAATGTCAGGTTTAAGGCCATAGAAGGCAAGTTCGAAACGAACTTGATCGTTGCCCTTGCCCGTGCAACCATGTGAGACGTAACTACGACGCGTTAGAGAGGGTAGCAGCGCGAAATGGTCCCCTACTCACTCGCACCCTTCACGGTCGGCAACTTCCATCATACCACGGGCAATAATGGGACGAGCGAGCGATGTCCCGAGAAGATATACGTTCTGATCGCGAGTATAAATGAAGGTATCGACATCGGGAGATTAAACTGTTGACACACTTCATAGATGCAGTTGGTTTGAATTGCTGGGTAGATGAGCTCAGTGATAAACTCTTTCCGGAGATCCTAGGGAGGAGACAAGTCCAGTTAATCCGGGGCGTCCAAATCCAGCAATCTGATAAACACACCTGCAAGTAGAACTTTTTTGCTCCGACTTTGAGAGCCTTGGCCTCTGCTGCTACGAAATCCTGAGGAATGCCACCTTATCAGTCAATCGCGGGCTGAAACAGGCGGTGAAGACACGCACCTCCTCCTGACCGACATCGGCCATGAATGCGTAGACCTCATAGCCTTCTTCAATGAGCCATGCGAGGATGCATGATGTGTCTATAGGTAGATCGGGCCACAGTCGGTCATTT
>WNFL01094307.1_pt2 | contig 15577 bp, 18 predicted proteins | sample 5400361 | NCBI WGS metagenome assembly WNFL01 (sample SAMN13153351, study PRJNA577476) | soil metagenome | isolation source: 40 cm soil on Douglas fir-dominated hillslope | place: USA:California | collected 2013-09-17
CATCTTAAGTGGCACATTCGAAGGAGTGGCCGTAGTGGGTTCCGCACTCGAGGCAGCAGAGGAAAGAGAGTGGGAAGGAGCACTCGAGGAGGTGGCCGTGGTAGGTGGCGCACTTGAGGAGGCGGACCCGGTGGGTGGCGCACTCGAGGGGATGGCCGTAGTGGGTGGGGGGAATGGTTGATCGCACACATCATCGGGTGTGTCACCCGAGGTGGTCGTGGTGGGTGGCGCACTCGAGGTTGCCGTGGTAGGTGCCGCACTCGAGGAAGCAGAGGGAACAGGGTGAGTAGGCATAGATGCGGGAGTGCTCAGGGCAGGAGTGGTCGGACCAGATGAAGAAGACGGAGTCCAAGTACCCTTGCAAGTCCAGGTGTCGTCCTTTTCGCCATACTTGCCAACAAGTTCATACGGTTGGAGATCAAGGCAATCAGCAACTGTGAGGAGAGTAATGTTTGCTTTGTGCAGAGTGTCCACGGTAGATTCCAATGCGGCGTCCACGATGAACTTCTTAGATTCGTGCGAGAGCGTGAGGTGCGTCGAGTTGGCCCCCTCAGCAGCGAGGCGTGTGAAGAAATCGATAGACGTTTGCTCATTCGCACGCGGGAAGGTATCGTTTGAAGATAGGTCCCAAAGGACGATGGTCTTGTTATGCTTGGTTTGGATGTACGACGCTGTGCGCTCGTCGATCGAGCCGTACGGGGGGCTACAGTAATGAAGTCAGTAAACTGTCCATAAGGGAGCGCATATTGAGAGCGCACCGGAGAAAATTGGGCTTGACACCGAGGATTTTGACGAAGGCCTCATCGAGTCGGAGAATTTCCTGATCGATTTCGGCCTCAGTCAAGTCAGTGAGGTTGGCGTTGGACCAGGTGTGGCCTGTTTTGGGAACGTGAGTTTCATAGGCCAGACCCTTATTTGCCCTACAAAGTACCCACTCGCGTACTGATGGCCATGCTCGAATCCATAGCGCAGGGCCTTAACGTTCTCCTCGGAGTAGATGCAACGGAAGTCGTCTCCGTTCACAACTAGTAAACAACTGTTTGTGAGCGTTCATTTTTTCACGGATGAAAATATTGAACGAACAGAAAGTAGTCTTGCCACCGACACTGTCGAACTTGTCCACGAGATCGGTGTTCCACAAGCTTGGGCCATCATTGAAGGTGTAACTATGTAGCCCTTGGGGTTAGTCTCCGTAGTGGGAGCTCTGTACCAGTGGAAGTCGTTGATGGGGAAGAGGGAAGAAGCGTACGCAAAGTTGTGTTTGCATTTGGAGATGACCTGTGTAGGCCCGCGTTTCTGGAAAGGAGCGGCATATGTACCGGCCACGGCGAGGAGAGCAGGGACAACAAAACGAATGGTCTTGAGTCCCAGCATGTAGTTTATTGGAAGTCTTTGCAATGAATGTGGGTATATGTAACGAATGTGGCGTGTGTGCACGCAAGTCGCAATGAAGCGGGGCGCTGAGTCGTTACAAGGAAAGCGGGCAGCATAAATCCTCTGAATACGAGCTATTTATCACCCAGACAACGGCATGGTCGCCACGGGTCGTATGCACTGGGGACCCTTGACCGCTGCAAGGCTCATCCTTCAATCTAGGGTTCTGGTGAACGATTTGGGCTAAACCAATATCATGAGATATCAGGTCGCCATGATTTGGAGGGCCGTGAATGTTACGGTCCGCATTCTCGCGCCCTCCCTGTCCACTTCCTTACCGTATCAGCTGATGAAGCGGAGTTGACCATATCCACCGCGATCTGGTCCGGTCGAGCGGGCGTGTATCCCAGACGACCATCCAACGTTGTTAGTATTCCCATCGCGGTATCTGATGGTACCGAAATTTCGGTGGGATCTCAGGGCTTGGGACATCGCCACGAGCTAGTACTCTACGGCAACGGTAAGATTGGCGTGCGGGGCTGTATACCCCCTATGCAGCCAAGTGACCTGGTCGGATGCAATATGGAGGGATAAAGAAGTGGGGGCTTTGTCTGCCTTGACACTGGTGAGCGGTTTTCCTATTTCGAGCAGATCTAGTGTTTGTTGTGATTCGCTAGATACAAGACGAGAAGCGAGTCGTTTATATACTACGGTGCTGGGCATTCCGCAGCGGGCGCTGAACGCTCGCACTCGTTTCCAATCCCCGACAGGTGGAAGAACGGAAAGAACGTTCATTTATCTATCTATTTGGTTTCCATCAGAATCATGTCAATCAGTGGGTAAGTGGTACAGTGTTGAATCTGAGCGACAGCGACGTCATTGGGGATATTACTACGAGAAGAAGCAAAGGGTCCGTTGAGGGCTAGCACCAAACGCAGTCAGTTGAGTGGCTACATGAGACCTATGAGCCGGTCTCGAGAACAAGATAAGAAAAAGAAAGGACGAGTGAGCGGAATATCGGTAGGTTAGAAGGTGTTGTGTGTACACGACGGAGAGGTAGCTGTAGTGGATGTGGAGAGGTAAAGGGAGCATATGAACAAAGGCAGGGGGAAGGAGGATGTCCTTCTACCAAGGCCTTACGACAACAGCCTAGTGATGATATTCGCGGTGGTCGTGTTAATCTTATCATAAATCTCCTGGACATCCTCCTCACTGACATCCGCAATATCCGCCATAAGGTACGCAATACCGCCCTTGGAATCGGAGAACTGTTTCTCGACATTGTGGTCGCTAAGGATCTCGTTGACGCGGCGGAGCACGCCGGGGATATTAGAGTGGACGTGGCAGATGCGGACAAAGTTGCGTTGGTCGGCGGTGATCGCTCGCAGGTCGACTTCGGGGAAGTTGACAGCACCAACGGATGTGCCGAAGAGCAGGTAGCGTGAGATGGCGCCGGAGACCTCCTCGCCAATCATTTGCTGCGCCTCCTCCGTCGATCCGCCAATGTGCGGCGTGAGGATCAGATTAGGGAGCGCGCGAAGTGCGTCGGCCCATGCATTGAGGCCTGTGTCGAACCCGGCACCATTGGCACGCGGTTCCGAGGGGAACACGTCCAACGCGGCTCCAGCGAGGTGTTTGGACTGCAGGGCATTGATCAACGCGGGTATGTCGACGACTTTGCCGCGCGCGTTGTTGATGAGGTACGCGCCGATCTTCATCTTCGCCAGCTGCTCGGGACCAATCATTCCCATCGTCTCTGGCGACTCGGGAACGTGCAGGGTAACAAAGTCGGCCTGCTCGAGCAGCGCGTTGAGGGAGTCGACGGGACGCGCTGAGCCGAGGGGCATAATGGGAATGACGTCGTAGAAGATGACACGCATCCCAAACGCTTCTGCGAGCACAGAGAGCTGCGAGCCGATGTGACCGTAGCCCACGATCCCGAGCGTCTTGCCCCTAATCTCCCAGCAGCCCTTGGAGACCTTGTTCCACACGCCGTTGTGCATTTCCATAGAGCGGTCACATAGCTGTCGGGAGAGGCCGATGACCTCTGCAATGACGAGCTCGGCGACAGAGCGTGAGTTGGAAAAGGGCGAGTTAAACACTGGAATACCAGCTTTCGCGGCGGTTTCGAGGTCGACTTGGTTCGTGCCGATGCAAAAGCAGCCTATGCAAAGTAGCTATAAAGGACCGGATCGCGTGGTTAGTTGAACGAAAGTGACGAGGATGTCGAATGGATCACGCGTTGCATCTTGGGCCTTTCCACCACCGCGCCGGGCAGTGTCTAATATGTCGACTACCGCCAGTAACAGCCGCGAAACGCGTCTCCAAAGCACACTTCGGCACTGTCGGATTTCGGCCTTGCCGGCAAACTCGTCATCGCGTAGCCGCAGAAGAGGAAGAGCGACTCGTCGGCTTCTAGTCATTGATGCGGATGACTAGGTCACGCAGAAAAACGTCCAGGAAGCCGAGGGATTGTGCCGTGATGCGCCGAAACCGTGGAGAAAATGAGAAGGGCTCACCTTAGTGGCGCTTCGGAGCACGTTTGCAGTGAGACGGGTCTTGGAGCGAATGCCTATTGCATGGTATTGTCCAATTTTCTGTATAAGCTCCTCTTCAGACCAGGCCTTGGTATGATGATCGACCTGAAAGCCTAGTTGCTGAAAAGCCTTTACGGCGCCTTGACTGATATTTTCAAGGAGGAGCAAACGGAGTTCACCAGTTGCGAATGGACGCAGGACGCGTTGGCGCAGAACGTCGTCATTAGATTGGGCTGCTGTCTGGTGGTGGGTCAAGTGTTGGCGGAGGTGGGAGTGCAAATTGCTGGATAGGATGGGCGATACGGATACTGGGGGCGTCAGAGTGCCGGATGAGGATGATCGAGATCGAGATTTGGGATGAGGGGCGCCATTAGCTTCACGGCCGTTTGGGATGGAAATCGTATCAGAGGGCATACCAGACGCGTTGTAACTCATAGTGGGCAGTGTCCCGAGCGGGTTTTATACTCCTGCACGTCGAAATATTTTTTTTCCCAGATGCTGTCAGTCGCAGCGTGCTGTCCTGAAAGGTTCGTGGAGAAGGCCAGCCAGTGAAATCTCGGGTCACTTCGCTTGCCAGCTCGCTCAGCCTCGCTCACTCCTCCCATATTCAGTCCCGCCCTTGCCTCCAGAGAAGGGCACTACCCACTATCAGGCACCCTATTCGGTCGACCAGTCACTCTATCTGCCCAGAGAACCCGTCGTGCATCGCGTTCACGTCAACTTGTAGTAGCAGTCGTCAGGCGGTCAGCCTTCGTACAATCAAGATCCTTGTGGTGGGTTCGGCTCTCAAGTCCGAACCCGCCAAACCCCTTGAACGAACGCAAGGTCGCAGCTATTGCAGGAGCTCCCAAATCGCCAAATCGAAAATTTGAAATCCATCACCCACCCGCATCACTGGTCACGTCAAAGAACTGTCTGTAATGTCCGGAATCAGTGGCGCTTTCACTACATGTGTGGACTGGCCATTTGATAATGGACTTACCGGACCTCCATCACCTTGAATACCTTCACATCGAGGCCAAGAACCGGCTCAATAAAGGGAGACTGCGCCGCGACTTCGGAATTATCTGGCTTTTTGTTCTATCGAACGATCCATTTCGGAGATGCTTTGTTCATATCCAGCTGTGGCATTCTCTCGGTTCTTGGTTGGTCTGGAATAACGATATTACTGGATGTAACCACCATCTCCATTCCGATGGTAAGCACAATCAATTTAACCAGGGCGATAAGCATCAATAAACTACCCTCAGTTTTCGCTGTCATAGATGCTGCTCATAAATCAGGATGGCCGATACTTATGTCAGCGATACGAGTGCAAAGACGGATGGAATTAACGGCTGCGCCTATGGAGCCCTTCAAGGTAAGAGGCGTTGTAGAAGGTGCTCGGGCTCGCAGGGATGAGCGCCATCTGTCCGACTGACGTGCAGTTTCCACGACTGCCGGAATGGACGGCTTCGCAATCCAGTAGCAATTATGATATCTTCCCACCTATTCTCTTTCGGATCTAAGGTTTCTCAGCTAGGCTTATGTCATGCTGGCATCTGTGGCCTTACACCCGCGGACCTGTCTTACTTGACTGAGCCTGTCAATGTGCGAGGTCCCACAATCGCGGGCACCAATTCGTCATCCAGTCAATGAGGGGAGACCCATCCAGTGTTCTTGCTACGCGCGTAGGCAGTCGAAATTACTCCGCTATCTCCATACAACACAACATTTTTCTGGTTCAGCCCAAAACGCATGTATCAAGGCTTATATCCTTACCACTGGGAAGCACAATTGAATGGAGCACCCCTGAGACGGAACCAGTGTTAGGCCTTTGGGAGGATTTCCATCCAACAATTACTAACTACGTCTTCTGGTGAGTGAAGAGAATTATTCCAACCGTACACTTGCGCAGAAACAGCAATAGGACGAAAAGCTATTCGTTCTGGAGTCTAATTGGCGACATGCCACAACTCCTTGACTCTCCCATCTACACCGGCTGATAGTATGCGTGATGCAGACTAAGAATGAGGCGACATGCAATGGTCGCAGGTATGTAAGGAAGCAAGGAGGTGGCCTATAAGAGAATGAGAGTAGCGAAAGGCAATCCACGATACGCTTACAAGTACAGGAAAAGATTGCTAAGCCAAGGAGGTGAGTACAGGCGGTATATGCATGGTTTGCACTCACCCCATGATATGATAATAGGCAAATTGCTGCAATATCAAAGCCAATCATAGTAACGTAATATTTGAAGGACCCGCTGGAATGACGAGTTGATGTCAATGTGCACATCCTAGATATTTATTATTATTACCAGTGGCTTACCGTATCACACTTTCCCGCAGTTGCGAATGGCTCCCCCGAAACATTTCCATTCGATAGGCCATTATCCCTTTTATAATAACCAGAATACCCAGCAGTACATTGTAAGCTGCATGGGTGGTTAACTCTGAGGGGTGGTGCCATGAAGCGTGAATAAACCTAAATGCATCAACCTGCTCTCTTAAGCAAGGAAACCAATATGTGAATTATCGACTTACCACGCCCTGTTATGTCATGGGTATCATCAGCAAAGAACTCAGGCAGGTGAATAGAGTTGCCCACTTCCATAACATAACACCAAAACTCCGAGGTGGATCCAGAACACAAATATGGGCATTCAAAACGGTTACAGCTTTCACTGGATCAAGTGTTAGAGCGCACGGTGGCGAATTGGCTGAGCATACCATTGGAGTATGCTGGTGAACCCAAGGCAAATAGAGTGACATAGGTTGCAAGACTACCAACCCATGCTGTGGCAACAATCGAAAGTATCCATCTGGAACTGATAGAAAGGAATGTGTCAAAGGAGGATTAGAGTATACGAGTAGACCAACTTCTCCCAAACCACAACCACCCGGGCTGCGAGGACATCTGAGAAAATTGATCAGTGATGAGCGGACCAAACATGCAAATTCAACATAATTCCCCATAGCACAAAATGAATAGAAGGTAAGCAGTTATCCATATGGATTGAAGTACACACATTCAGCAAGGGAGGTAACGATCAGCCCTGCGGTCAATGAATAGAGATCCACGCTCTAGTCAACTTTAGACTCACCTGGCCATATCCGCATGGAGATGTCAACTATGCCTTGATCAGCACAGTAAGCACCAACCGTTCATCTACAAAATCATGTGATGCAGCGTACACCTGGAGAGGGAATTAGTATTGTTCGAAAGTTGTGTGAATGTCAATGCTAACTTTTTGTCAGTTTTGGAGTCCCCTTCACCATTCAACGATCAACATGATTGAAGCATTCGTATTCGAAGACTTACCAAATATAAAGTAGTCCATTGTAGCGAAGACCAGGCATGTGTATCGCAGCTAGACAAAAGATTCAGTTGCTGGCGATGACGAGATGTTGGGACGCACCAGTAGATATATTTTCTAGAAAATAGACTTAATTACCAATTTGTTCAGCGAAAAGTAAGAATCATCACATTAATGAACTTTTTCCGGCCCCTCTTTTACGACAAGGTCAGGTTTCATTCGAAAAAAAAGTGGCAGTTACACGCACCCAAATATATTCTACCTAGTCTTATATTGAATATCAAGTATTTCGTCTACCAGAACTGATATATGGGGCTTACTTCGTCATCAAATGATATCGCTGGACTGATGGTAAGGCATTGATTCGGTTGAATATACGGGACGTGAGCCCACCGTAATCCCACATGAGTAGCAGCCACAAAGACAGCCTGATATAACTGCCAGTACGAATGACTTCTATTTCCGCAATGGGGGGACGGGATAACATGAAGGAGTGGCAGAGTGCTTGGGGGTAAGGAGGACAGTACAGCTTTGTATGCCACAAACCCAGAGGAGAATATTCCCGTCCATCTCCTGGATCCTTCTGGCCTTATCACTACTCTCGGCAAATATCCAACGCTCAACCCCCAGTGTCAATGTCCAATATCCAATACTCACCGTGATAGCGGGACAGAGCACAGTCTTGACTCTGGCTTCTGGGGTGGAGTTCTGTGACAGATCGACAGGAGAATGACACGTCAGGTGTATTACTATAGTCGCTCAAGGCTGAGTCTATGATTGGCCCGTGCTCTTGCCCTGTTGGCGATTGACATGTGGGCTGACACTCTCGCTTAGGCTTTTGTCATCCACACCCTTGGTTCACCCGTCCTCAAGTAATTCCACGCTTCTGACAATTCATGTTAGGACAAGTATGGTTGTGGATTCCCCTCAACCTTTTTATCGGACCTCTGTGTGGTATGTCCCAAGGCGCGGCCCTCGCAGCAATGGACGCATCATATTCGTCGTGATCACAAATATAATATGCTATCTATCACTCCAATTGTACAATTATGCCACAGCAGTAGCAGGACGAAACCTTATTCGTTCTAACAGCACAGTTCAGAACTTGTCTAGCTGGACACAGGGTGAGAAAGAGAGTGTCATGCTTAATGTACGTTTGTAGGTTATTGAGATGTTAGGTTATTAATATTGCAGAGGATGCCAAAGTCAGCATATATAAAAGGTCAACTCGGTGGATACTAGGACCTTGGGCGAAAGCAGGTCAGAGACCCTGTGCACGCACACTAGGACCTGGTGGTTACCTACTCAAGGACCCGATCCCACACACCAGTCCCACATCACCAGAGAGGTGGTACATAGTCCCTGAGCAGGTGGTCACTAGGTCCTAGAGTATGTCTTGTTGGTGCCACTTCACAGGTCCAGGGGACTGGTTACCAGTCCTCTCATCATGCAGCACTTGCTGTACCATACTGTATTTGTTACTGAACCTGCTCACAGACATGACATGTATAATGTGATGATAAATATAGGTATTACACAAGAGTATCACAGCACCATACAGTGTGTTCAATTAAAGCAGCATGAACGATTAGGAACCTCATGACCTACATAACAGCGAGGCGCCAGACCTCGACATCTGAGAATACTGATCAGTGATGAGTGGACCAACGTTACCATGTAAATTCAACATAATTCCCCATAGCACAAATTGAAGTAAGCACTTATCCATATGGGTTAAAGTTAAATGCTAGTACGGACATTCAGCAAGGGCAAGAATGAGCAGCACAATTGACAATGAGTACAGAAAAGCACGTGAATCAATGTAGAACTCACCTGGCCATCTGTCCATGTGCGCCATAACTACCCCTTGATCAGAAGGACGAGCATTAAATGATCTTAAAACATCATGTGATGCAGCGCACACCTGGAGAGGGTATCAATATCGCTCGAGAGTTATGTGGAGGACCAGCTGACATGGTGTTGGTTTGGAAGGGTACTTCATCATTCATTGGTCAGCACGATTGAAGCCTTCGTATTCATGTACTTACTAAAGTATACCATAGGGAAGATCAAGCTTGTGTATCGCAACTGGACAAAGGATTCGGTCGCTGCCGAAAAAGGGATATTGGGACGCAAATATATTGTCTAGAAATTTGACTTAGTCACCAATTTACTCAGGGAAAATTAAGAATGCTCACATTAATTGGCTTTGTCCGTCCAATGTCCATCTGTGCATGTGGCAGTTTCCGACCCAGACGGGTTGGCCTTCCGTGACATCCAATAGTTAGATTGGCACCTTAAGTGTGTACTATTTGTAATCACTCCGCGCTCCCTTTGTCCCCATAGGCGCCTCTCGCAGCAACGGGACACAGGGTGAGAAAGTGAACCTGGTATGCTTAGCGTGTGATCGTAGGTTGAAGCACCGTTTTTCAGAGAATGCCAAAGGCGACATATTTAGGGTCCACAAGTCGTCTGTCCTTCGTATTGACATTGGGGGTGGGCCTTATGTGTAGCAAACGCTTCTTAGACGGCCTGTCATAATTCGATAGTCGCCATGTGGGTCGATCCAAGGCAATGACCTCCAGGTGACTTATGCTTCAGCAATATCATTTTATATTCTACCACATTCACATAGCTGATATAGAGTTTTCTATAATGCATTTCCCGGAAAATATGTTTGCTATCGGGTATTTGGCGTCACGTTAGACCTATTCCAATTCCCCGCTTATTTCCTCGTCGATCTCCACCCGATCCCCACACATAACCTACCCCAATCGGCAACACATGAAACTGTAGCATAGCTAATATTTACAGTACGTGGCCAGAGGTAGGAAATTCCTTATGGTCCTCCCCTCTCAGCCCGCACTAGCTAGCCTGTCCAACAAATGACACTCTGCGTTCGAAGGACATGGCAAAGTAGTGTAGACAGTCTCGTTCCATCGAATCGAATGCATGCAGATCGTCGGATAAATGTAGTCATATCCAATTATTCTAGACTGCGGCCTCACCCCCGAACTCTTCGCCGTCCCTAATGCGCCGCAAGCCGTGCGCCTGCCAGGATCTGCCAGGATCTGCCCGGATCTGCACGCACGCCCGGCCTTCTCGTATTCAAGTGGCTGTCAGTCTGCCACCTGACCACCTGGTCGCAACTAACTGCAGGCGCGCAAAGCGCAGTGATTGCTCATTTTCCTTGAATTCCAACGTGCTTAGCTGGACATGTCCAGGAACCGGGTAGGCACATTTTTTTCCCCAAGGCTCTGGAATTTTCACAAATAAAAAATAAATGGTTTTACCAATGCGAAGCCTGACAACCGGTGATCGTGGAGTGACAGCACGTCGTGTACGCACCCTTAAGCCCATGCACAGCCCGATCGACGGACAGTCCCACTTATATATAGTGACCGCAATACCGTGAAGGCAGCCGGACAGCCTTTTAAAGGGTGGAGAATGGCATTTCGACAATCCCACCAGTTTCATGGCGTCCCTCCCTCCCCCCGAGTTCATCAGGCAATTGATCGAGGGCATTCAAAAGGGAAATTACTCCACGTTGTCAGTATGGACCATGGTTATATGGGATTATGGTGAGCCCACGGTCTATTTTCAACCGAATGACACCATTGATTCTCGATCCAGTAATCACATTTGACCAAGAAGTGAGTCCCATTAAGTTAGATAACAAAACACACAATACTAAATAGCATGGGAGTAGGTGGAATACATTTGGGTGAGTTTGTGATGCCATTCTTTGAAAGAACCCTTATCCTGTTGGAAAGAGGGGGAGCAAGAAGTCAAGTAGTGTGAGTGTTCTCAATTTTGATTCTCCCGAGCAGATAATGAGCATCTGACTTCATTTTCAGAAAAAATACCTATTTGTGCGTCACAACATTCCCTGAGAGCGAGCGACTGAATCTTTCCTCAAGCTACGGTACACAAGCCTCGTCTGCTTTACACTCCGCTACTTCCGTAAGCACGTAGATATGACAGCCTGCTATTTACTGATTGCCGTATCATGCAGAAAACCCCAAAACCAACACAATGTCAGCCTAACTTTCCCCACAGTTCTCAGGTACTACTGATACGTCTCCAGGTGTGCGCAGCGTTGCATACTGTTATACGGGACCGCGCATTGCTGACCTCGCTGAGCAAGGCATCCTTAACATGCATATGGTTATGTGGCCACGTGAGTGAAATATCGACTAGTGTGTATACCTATGCTCATTTGAAGCAGAGGTGGCCCTCACTGTCCTCGCAGAATGTGCGTATTAGAGCCCTCGAAGCTTCGTTCAATATGTTTTGTTGCGGGATAAGTGCACCGACCATGTGTCATGGGGACTCGGTTTCAATTAAATATTTGGTTCGCTCATCACTAACCAACCTCAGATGTTATGGCAGCCCGTGTGGTCGTGGTTTGGGAGAAGTAGGTCAACTCATTTATTCTGATCTCCCTTTGACCCACTCTACATACGTAGTTCAAAATGGGCACGCTTGGTTGTTACCACGGGGTGGATGGGTATTTCAGGAAGCGCCCTCATTTTATTTTCGTTATCCTCACCAGGATACTCCCAAGGTCCGCTCAGCCAATCCATCCTCCATGCTTTCTAAAAATCGATTCAGTAAAGGTTACCTCACCTGGCCTGGGTTTCTATACCTGCGATGTGGACACAACGCACTACAGTGATATATGGAGGTGAGCCAGTCCGTTTACCGACTTGAGATCTACCCTAACGAAGCACGTCAGGATGTGGTAAGCTTTCCTTTGCATCTTCCAATCTCCGCTGAAGAAAATAGGCTTCTGCTTTTAGGTCGGTTTGCTTTCCTCGTTACCGTCTCCCCCCAGAGTGAACTTCCCAGACAGAATACAATACTCTTCTTGGTGTCCTGGTCTTTATTAAAGGAATAACTACGTATCCCCGAGAAATGCTTCGAGGGAGTCATTCACGACTGCGAGAAATCGTCATACGGTCAGCCACTGGTGATGATACTATTGCTATGCATATAGACCCCAACTCTTCATTCTAGTGGATCGCTCCAATATTACTTAATCACCATCGTGCTTGAAATCGCTGTACTCTGCATATGGCGATATGCCGACGTGAGCCCAAACCACGCATATAACTGCCACACTCTTACCTTATTTGACTAGCTCGATATAGCACTATCTGTAAGTTTACCGTCCGTTGATTCCGTCCAACCTCATCCTTTCACAGGCCACCTGTATGGTCCTTTATTTAACGATAATCCTTGCATGTCGCCTCATCCTCCACCTGAACCACGCATATTATGAACAGGTGTAGGCACAGGAGCCGAGAATGGGATCTGGCTCGTCGTCAACAGGACCGTGGCATTCCGGTTCTCTGGACAAATAAATTTACATCCTGTTGTCAATACCACTGCGCAATAGCCGTACAATAGAAATAACCCACTTGCTCACGGGTAGCGCTCCTGAGAGCTGACCCGAAATGTTGGAGTTGATGATTCCTCCCCTTACTGCCTGGGTAGTGCAACGGTTAGCACATCCTTAGTAGATATAGGGAACCCAAGGTTCAGTCCCCGGTCTGGCCACACTACACGGACGAGCTCCAACAGCACTCTGCGCGGGGGGTGCTCCACTCAATTTCTCTTCTGTTCCTTCCCCGAGAGAAGCCTTGGAACACGCTGAGTTTGTATCTTTTCAACATCGTGGGGTGAGTGCAAACCATGCATATGGTGCCTACATTCACCTCACTTGACTTAGGGTACTTTTACTGTGAATGTAGGTTTATCGTGGATTGCTTTGACTACTCTCATTCTCTCATAGACCAGCCTCATAATTTTTATATTACTGAGATCCATGCGTGTTGCCTCATTCTTAATCTGCAAGCTTAAGACGCATACTATCATCCAGTGTAGATGGGAGAGTCACGGAGCGCTAGCATGTCGTCAATTAGACTCCAGAACGAACGGTGTTTCATCTTGTTGCTGCTGCTGCAGAATTGTGTGATTGGAATAACTTTCGTCACTTACCGGTATATGATTAGTACTTGTTGGATGGAAATCCTCCTCCCAAAGGCCCAACACCGCTCTCCCTCTCAGGAGTGTCCGTTCAATCGTGCTTCCCATATAAGCCTTGATATACGATGCACCTTAAGGCACACCGCCTCTTCGAGCTCTATCCGAACCGCTGCACGCCGCGCCGATCTCGACATAGACCACCTCAACCCCTTTCCCCTTATTTTCGAAGCACCAAAGTTGATCTTTGCACCGAGCATATCAGTTTTATTAAGAGAATCCTCGCTTTCCATTGTCTATCCCACCCGACTCAGTGCAGGCGGCACAAAGCAAATCCATTTGGAGCTGCCCGCATCCAATCCTCGCGTAGCCCCGCCAAAAATATGCAACTCTACCTGCTTGACTACGGCGCAGGGAACGTTACTTCACTCGCCAACTCACTCAAAAAGTTAGGGTACGACTTTCGATGGATCGAATCGGCCGAAGACTTTGATAAGGCAAATGTGAGTTAAGACTTCTCCTCTTCTATATACCCCTCGAAACTGGTTTCTGATATCGACTGGCAGCGTAGAAACTCATCTTTCCAGGCGTTGGTGCCTTTCGATCCGCCATTGACAACCTCAAATCCAAAAATCTTCTCGAGCCCCTACAGAACTATCTGGCCAGTGGGAGACCTTACTTCGGGATATGCATAGGATTGCAAATTCTCTTTTCTGAGAGCCTGGAGCATGCTGAGGAGGAAGGGAGTAACCCCGGCTTGGGTATTATTCCCTGCACGATCGGACGGTTCCACTCGGAAGATGGCAAGGCCGTCCCCCATATGGGGTGGAATAAGGCCTCGTTGTTACACGAAACGTCTTCGGCTGATATCGGCGGGAATGACGACTCGTACTACTTCGTCCATTCTTACCGAGCGGCCTACGACCACAACGGCCCGCTGAGCGATTGGGCATGCACGACGACGCAATATGGCCAGGAATTGTTCGTATCGAGCGTCCAGCGGGCTAACATCTTCGCTACTCAATTTCATCCTGAGAAATCGGGTCCCTCGGGTTTACGCCTCCTCTCTTCCTGGCTACGTACACCAGACGATTGCCCTCCCCCGCTATCATCCTTTATCCCTCGAACACCTGTCCCCCGCTGGCCACAACCCAGAGACGGGCTGGCGAAGCGCATCGTCGCCTGTCTCGACGTACGCGCAAACGACGAGGGGGATCTCGTCGTCACCAAGGGAGACCAATACGACGTCCGCGAGAAATCCACCAACACCACCACCACCACCGCCGCCGCTAACGGTGCCGTGCGCAACCTGGGCAAGCCCGTGCACCTCGCATCACGGTACTTCGCGCAGGGGGCGGATGAGATCTGCTTGCTAAACATCACATCGTTCCGCTCGTCACCGCTCGCGGACCAGCCGATGCTCGCGGTCGTCCGTGCCGCCGCCGCGGAGGTCTTCGTGCCCCTCACTATCGGCGGTGGGATCAAGGACACCATTGACCCAGACGGCACGCCCCGTAGTGCACTCGAAGTCGCCGGGGCGTACTTCCGCGCGGGCGCGGACAAGGTGTCCATCGGCAGCGAGGCGGTTTATGCAGTTGAGCAGCTCCTTGCGCATGGAGGAGGAAGAGGTGGTGGTGAGAAAGAGGTGATGAAGGAGGTAGATAAGACGGGGAGGACGGCGATTGAAATGATTTCCAAGGCGTATGGTGCCCAGGCGGTCGTGGTCAGTGTCGACCCACGGCGAGTGTACGTTGACCCGCAGACGTATGACGGCCCGTACAAGGACGAAGTGGTTCGTGGACGTGAGGGCACGGAGGACGCTGGAAAGGCATGGTGGTACCAATGCACCGTTTCTGGTGGGCGCGAGAGCCGTCCACTCTCTGTCGTCCAGCTCGCCAAGGGTTCCGAGGTATTGGGCGCTGGTGAGCTGTTAATCAACAGTATTGATCGGGATGGGACAGGCAAGGGATTCGATACCGAGCTTATCAACCTCATCAAGAACGCTACCCACATCCCTGTTGTAGCGAGCAGCGGAGCGGGGAAGGAAGATCATTTTGTTGAGGTATTTCAGAAGACCAGGTCAGAGGCTGCACTCGCTGCTGGGATCTTCCACCGTGAAGAGGTCCGAATCACTGCGGTCAAGGAGGCATTGGAAAAGAATGGGATTCCCGTACGCAAGCACCACGGGTTGGAGGGTCTCTCTCTCTCTTAGTTTGTGTCCTTGGCGGCGCATTTGAGGACGCAAAGAATAGGTTGTATGAACTCGGTATTACCCAGCGAGGCGGTGTATGAACGACGTGCTCGACTAGCGAACTACGAAGGGAGGGGATCATCCATATTTTTGATATTTAAGAGTAACCGAAATAGATGTTTTATTAAA
>WNFL01273333.1_pt1 | contig 15577 bp, 17 predicted proteins | sample 5400361 | NCBI WGS metagenome assembly WNFL01 (sample SAMN13153351, study PRJNA577476) | soil metagenome | isolation source: 40 cm soil on Douglas fir-dominated hillslope | place: USA:California | collected 2013-09-17
CATTACGTCGGACCTAGGTCAATTGGCGTCGCACTAATATATTTTTATGTGGATCCGGATCCGAGCTGTTATTATCGAAGACGAGCCCTTGGCCGCCCAGTACCTGGCGGCATTGCTGGACGACACCTGCCAGGTTGAGGTCGTCGGTTCGGCCACCGAGAGCGAAGCTGGCCTGCGGCTTTGCGCTGAGTTGCGACCAGATGCGGTGTTTCTGGACATTAATCTTCCGGGCAAAGACGGGGTTTCACTGGCGACCCAATTGGCCATGCTGCCGCAGCCACCTCGGTTGGTCTTCACCACTGGGAATGCAGACCGCGCCACCGACGCCTTTCGCCTTGAGGCGGTGGATTACCTTTTGAAGCCATTGGAACCTGGACAGATCGCCGAGGCCGTCGATCGGCTGCTGGTGCAATTGCGGCCCTTTGAGTCCGACTCTCCCTCAAATTCTGGCGAGCAAGACGACGGTGCCTCAGCCCTGGAAATGACGCGCTTCACTGGTAAGTCCAACGAGCTGCTGCCGGTCAAGGACGTGGACCGCGACCAGATTCGGCTACTCGCCCGCCGCGAGGTTGCAGCGGTGCTGCGACGGGATCGGCGCACTTGGGTGCATACTGTGCGGGAAGAGTTTGCGACTTACTATCCGTTGGCTGACCTTATGCAGTGGCTTGGTGGCGATCCGTTCATCCAGATCGGTAGGCATGCCGTGGTGAACCTGCAAGCAATCGAACGGGTTACTCATTACGGTGACCGCCTTTATCGCGTCCGCATGCGTGACCGGATTGGGACTGAGATCACCGCCTCGCGTACGGGTGCGGCTCGGCTGGCGGCAGTATTGAAAACGCAGCGTTGAGGCGCTCTAGCAGCGGTGGGCAGCCTAGGGCAACAAAAGAAATCATTGGCGGCCGGATGTCGCGGCAGTTGAGACGGCGATTGCGGCAATCCGGACAAAAATGATCGGCCTGGCGAACCCTGGCTTCTAGTACCAGAAGGCTCAGTGGGCGTCACACGGCAACTCTTTAAATGATCCGACGAGAAATCATGCGCGAATATTCCAATCACGATGACGGGGCGACCGCCCAGCTGGAACTACCTGGAGATCGGACAATGGTTGAGGAAAGCATGAGTGGCGCTGAAAGCTTGGTGCATACGCTGGCTGGCAGTGGAGTCGATACCTGTTTTACCAATCCCGGTACGAGCGAAATGCATTTCGTCGCTGCGCTCGACCGGGTCCCGGGAGTACGCTGTGTGCTTGCCCTCTTCGAGGGCGTCGCGACCGGGGCAGCGGACGGTTATGCGCGGATCACTCGAAAGCCGGCGGCAACGCTGCTCCATTGTGGGCCGGGTCTCGCCAACGGTCTGGCTAATCTGCACAACGCGCAACGTGCACGCGTACCGATGGTGAACATCGTTGGTGATCACGCCACCTACCATCGGGTTTTCGACATTGAGGGCTGGGCGCGCCCGGTCTCAGTGTGGACGCGGACAGCGTGGGGCGCCGAGACAGTCGGCGTTGACGCCGCGGCGGCGGTGCAAGCGGCGAGAAATGCCTGCGGTATCGCCACGCTGATCCTGCCGTCCGACGCCTCATGGAATCAGGGCGGAGTGCGAGCCGGACGCCTTCCGGTCACACCACCATCGCCGGTGACGGCGGCAACCATCGCGTCAGTTGCACGCGTGTTGCGCAGCGGTGAACCAGCGGCCTTGATGATCACCGGCGCCGGACTCGAATCAGATTCCCTAGCCGCCGCTCATCGTATCGCATCGGCGACCGGCGCCAAACTCCTCGCGCCGTCCTTTAACCGGCTGATCCAGCGCGGGCGGGGACGCCACCCGATCGCGCTGCTGCCTTATCCGGTCGACCACGCCGTCGCCGCGCTTGCGGGTATCCGCCATCTCATCCTGGTTGGCTCGCAGGAGCCGATCGCGTTTTTCGCCTATCCCGATCAACCGAGTCTGATGAGGCCGAATGGATCGATCGTTCACAAGCTGGCTCGGCCGGGAGAGGATGTTGCAGGGGCACTGGCGGCATTAGCCGTTGAGCTTGCTGCTCCGCCCGTTCCGCCGCCGTCGACTAAGCACCCTGAGCCCGCACATGGGCCGGTGACATCCGCCACGGTCGCGCAGACCATTGCCGCACTCATCCCGGAGAATGCTGTCATCGTCGACGAGAGCATCAGCTTCGGGTTCGCCTTTTATCCGGGCACGAGGGATGCCGCGCCACATGACTGGATACAGGTTACCGGCGGGGCCATCGGCTCCGGGCTGCCGATCGCCACGGGCGCTGCCACCGCCGCGCCGGGCCGGCGGATTATCAACTTCGAAGGCGACGGCTCGGCGCTTTACACGGTGCAGGCCCTATGGACGCAGGCGCGCGAGAGGCTCGATGTCACCACGGTAATCCTCTCTAACCGCAAATATGCGATTTTGGAATTCGAGCTGGCCAAGGTCGGCGCCAATCCCGGCCGCACCGCGCTCGATATTTTCGACCTCGGTAATCCGGCACTGGATTGGATCCGTATGGCGGGCGCGATGGGCGTGGAAGCCGCCCGGGCGGAGACGTTAGAAGGGCTGGCTGATCTCCTGAGAGCGAGCAATCGGCGTGCGGGCCCATTCCTGATCGAGCTTGTGATTCCGTGATTGAACTGTCCGGTCCATCTTCTAATCCACACGCTGGTTGCGGGCTAGCGACGTTGGTCTTTGCCAAGTAGCCGTAGTTTCCTCCTTTGTTGCTCAGCGAGCGGGCGTTTCTGCGGTAGTCGCGTCCACTGCTCGGCCGGTGTCGGCGCCAGTCTGGACGACGATTGCGGCAATTGGGACAAAAATCGACAGGTCCCTCAAACTCTAAATCTATTAGTTTCTAACCCCGCAGGCGACGTGAGCACGATCTCGCTCCTCACTCAACCGGTGAGCCTTCGACCCTCAATCACTCAATAAAACATGAAGTTTCCACAGGAAGAATCGCGAGCCGTCGCCCTACCCATCGCTATGTCCGCACGACGCACCGATAAAGCCAGGAGTTTATGTGCGGCGGTTCACGCTCAGCATGAAGGAGAGCCTATTTGGACTCCGGAGTTCCAGGTTGCGCCGCCAATAGCGGTACTACAATTGACGACGGGTCGCTGGGTTGCACAGATTATTGGCGTAGCCGCCGAGCTGGGGCTCGCCGACGAAATTCAGACGGGTCCAAAAACCGCGCAAGAAGTTGCAGCCGCAAAGGGCCTTCACCCCGATCCACTCTATCGGCTCCTGCGCTCCCTCGCCAGCGTCGGCATCTTTGCCGAACAGGAAGACGGCCGTTTCCGACAGACTCCAATGTCCGACGCGCTCCGCAGCGACGTTCCATACTCCATGCGGGGTGTAGCGCGCCTGACTAATCGGCATTGGATGACACGTGGCTGGATGGAACTTGAGCACAGCGTTCGCTCGAATTCTTCGGCGTTCGGGCACGCGCACGGTATGAACTTCTCCGATTATGTTAGCCAGTACCCAGAGGAGATGGAAATCTTCGCTGACGCGATGGATGGCTATGCCGTACTGGTCAGCGCCGCAGTGGTGGAGGCTTACGACTTCTCAACTATAGGGACGTTGGCGGCGATCGGTGGAAGTCTGGTACTGGCAATCGTGTTGGCCAAGCATCCCGCGATGCGCGGAATTCTGTTCGATTTGCCGGAGGTGGTCGAATGCGCCTCCCGTTTTGTCCGAAGCCACGGCCTGGAGGATCGAGTCGAGCTCAAAGGCAGTAACTTCTTCGAGGGCGTACCTGAAGGGGCTGACTCTTACTTGCTTCAGAACATCTTACATTGGCGGAACGACGAGGACTGCCTGCGCATTCTGAAGACGGTCCACGCTGCCGCCAGACCGGGAGCCAAGCTGTTGGTGGTGGAAGCGGTCGTGGAAGCTCCAAATGAGCCTCAATTTGCCAAGACTCTAGACATCGCCATGCTGGTCCTAACTCATGGCGGAAAAGAGCGTACCCACGCCGAGGTCCAAACTCTGCTCAACGCTGTCGGATTTCGAGCGTCGCGCATCATTCCCACCGCTTCATTCGCCTCCGTGATTGAAGCGATCCGCGACTGACGACAGTTCAACACCAAGTAAAACGACGATTTCGGAGCATTATTCGGTTTAGAACAAATCGAGTGCTGCGGCGTCGATAACGCAGAGAATATGATCGTCGCATCAGCAGTCCCAAAGACTTCGTCGAAAGGCGATCTTGAATAAACCAGCTTAGTAAGCAGGTCTCCATTTGGTGGACTCGAGCACGGTGCGATTTCTATTCTGATTCTCGACCGATGGTTTCAGGAGGTTAAGACAAGATTAACGGCAGGTAGGCCAAAAAACGCGGGACGACGCTTTTCGGATATAGGCTGGAGATCAGAAAGAGATAGAACGAAAATGAAACTATTGAACTTAACCAAACAACCGAACCAATCGTTCGTTAACGTCATGTTAGCATTAAGTTTGTTTGGCTTTCTTTGGCCGCATAATGCTAACTCGACCGGCAAGCGCCATCATACGAACTTTATTCAGCAGAAAGATGACTGGGACAATGGTTGGTATACGCCTCCGCGCAGCCCTGGGTTCCACGACGATTTCGGAGCATAATTCCGTTTAGAACAAATCGAGTGCTAAGGCGCCGGCAACTGTCCAGCGCCCGCTTTTTTTCGCAGACGATCTCTATACTACTCTCGACATAAAACTATTCGCTATCGAGTACATACACGCTCGTGTTATGCACATTCCAAATTCGTTGCTCGGCGTGAAAATCACGGCTGTGCAGTGCGCGCTGACGCCGATCGGAGAAGGTGGCCTTTTAGGGCGTCAGAAAGGTAGGGTTACCAGTAGCTGATTTCGGTCAGGCAACCAGCAGTTGAGACAGTAATTGCGGCAACTGGATCAAAAAACGGCCGGCATTTCCTAACTTGGTGTCTAATACGGCAAACTCAGTGAGCGAGGTGGAGTTTGCCGCGCTCTTCAGCCTGGAGAATTCACCGTTCAACCCAGTTCAAAATAAATAGCTATGCCGAAACTCCGTCTTCTCGTCTCCTTCTTTTTGCGCCGCTTGATCCCCACTTCCGTTTTGACCTGCGCAGCTCTCTCGTCGCGTAAGTCGTTTGTTCGGGACTTTTTGACGGCGGTGCGAGATATAGTTCGAGACTTCCTGTCGTTCTTTCGAGGATTCAATGAAGACGACGCGCGCGCTTTGCTATCGGCATATGGATTTTGCGCGTTCGAGGTGGATCACCTGCATAATAACCGCACGAACGAACAAAGCGAAGCGAGTAGAAATTCTGGCTCCCCCAGTGAGTCCAAGTCTATCGATCGCTTCCCCGGTCCCATTCCGATCGGTGTGCATCCAGACCTCTTAACCCGAATGAAACGGAGAAACCCCTCGCGAAACCACGCGCAGCAATAATACGCGCGATAAANNTAGCCCGTGCAAAATGGCAAACGGATCTCAGTTCCGCCAACACCAAAGCTATGGCGGACCAAGCGATCGAACGAGCCGGATCAATCGAGGAAGGATTCAGCAATGCCTCCGGACCTGGACATAGCATTCGCGGAGACCATTGAGGCCGTCGACTTCGATTGGCCGGGATCTTTGTCCGTGGAGAGCACCCAGATGGGGATCACAGAAATGGCAGTGGCAATTCTCGTGTTCGCCGGATTTTTCGTAATTGCTCGGAGCACGCTTTCTGTCGTTCTGCGTAGTTAGCGTTCTTGAAGTAGGTTTCGGCCATCATTGAAAGGCACGAAGCGCCGCTCCGCTAGACGTAGCTTCCCTGCGCTGTCCTCGTGAGAGCCAGCGTCTATGTCGGACTGGCTAGTGCATCGTCTCATATGTAGCTTGGCATTTGGTCCGGCAGACGCCCATACGCGTCAACTTAACTGTCGCGATAGATTGCACAGGTGGTTGGTGAGAATCGGTCCCGAAGGGACCTGACGAAAGTAGCCCAGTACGAAGTGCTGGGAAATGATGCAAAAAGAAATGCCCGTCCCGGCAGGGACGATAGAAACGTATTGGCTCCTCGTCTCACACATACGGCTTCGCGAGCGCAACCAGCCAATCGATCGTCCCGTCCGGGACGGGTCACTCTTTTCTGAACGTCAACCCAGCACTTCGTACTGGGCTACCTTCATCGCGTCCGCGTCCGGGACCGATAGCTCTTTAAAGACGCTTTTCCCAGTCCGGCAACGGCCGGATCGGCGGCCCATTTTTCAACTCGGCCATATGCCAGCTAGATATGAGACGGTACACTAGCTAGTCGCCGCTACCGACGAACCCCTGCGGGACATCTATCGAAGTCGGCGCCGACGCGCCGCGAACGTAGCACCATCAGCCTGTTTAGTTAACAATTACGGCAACTGGGACAAAAAGCAGCTGGTCTTTCGAACCCGGGTGTCTAATACCGCGAAGTTAACTGGACCACGCAGAGCTGCCGTCTCGGCACTCTGAATAAGTCACAGTTTAACACGATTAAAATAAAGTACCTATGATGAAACGCAGTCTTCTCAACTCGTTCTTTTCGCGACGGCGATCTCTTGCCTTCGTTATGGCGTGCGCAACTCTCGGGCCGCTCACGTCGTTTGCTCAGCAGTATCAAGAGACCGATCAGGTCGCCAATGCCGCTGGACACAACGCACAATTTATCGATCCTCGCATGATCAATCCATGGGGTATCGCGCGTAACAGCACTGGCACCTGGTGGGTTGCGGCCGAAGACGGCCATGTTGCCATCCTTTTTAATGGAGAAGGAATAGCGGTTAATGCACAAGGAGCACAGCCGCCTTTGGTGGTAACGATTCCCCATGCGGCGCAGGGACCGGAGGGTGGTCCTGCGGGTATAGTTTTTAACGGCAGTTCGGACTTTGACGTTGAAGCGGGTAACCCAGCTAAATTCATTTTTGCATCCTTTGATGGCACGATCTCGGCCTGGAATCCGGCGGTAAACCCGACGGTTGCGATTGAAAAGGTAAAAGCGACTCCCGGTTCAAGACTGACCGGCGCGACGGTTGCTCAGATCAAACACGAGAACTTCCTTTTTGTAGCTGACGTGCACGAAGGCAAAATCAGAGTTTTCGACAAAAACTTCCACGAGGTACGGTTCCCAGCCGAGGCATTTGACGATGACCGTCTGCCAGGGAACTTCATTCCTTTCAATGTACAAAACATCGGGGGCCACCTCTACGTCGCTTTTGCCGCGCAAAATCAGGCAAAGGATTTTGTGGTCGGAGGTGCAGGCCGTGGTGCCGTGGATGTCTTTACGACGGATGGTCAGCTGTTGCAACGCTTCGAAACCGGGCCCCTGCTTGATGCTCCTTGGGGTATAGCTCAGGCGCCGACCGATTTCGGCAGCTTCAGCCATAGCATTCTGGTTGGCCAGTTCGTGAGCGGTCAAATCCTCGCGTTTGACGCAATTACCGGTCAATTTCAGGGACAATTGCGGAATCAAGATAATAACATAATTACCATTCCGGGACTGTGGGGAATTGCCTTTGGCGCCGGCAATGCTAACTCGGGTGGAGCAAATCAGCTCTTTTTCAACGCCGGTATTAATAGGCAAACCGGCGGCCTCCATGGATTCTTGGCTCCGGTACCTGGCGACCTCACTCAAGGGAGCGACCAGTAAGAATTTCGAAGGAATAGCAACAGCTCTTTCGACCTGAGGATAACCTCACGGCGGTTGTTTCAATGGCAAGCAACCGCCGACAGGTAATTATGCTCTGTTACTCGGTCGGTTGGAGGCCGGTGGCAGGGCGGATCAATTTTCGCGAGAACACCACGCTAACCATTAGTGCAAGCTAACTTGGAGGCTAGCAATGGCAACTATACGTAACCTCAGCGACGCAAAACAGGTCACCACGGAAATCGACCTGTTGGGCCCTCGGATCGAATTCCTGACCCCGCCAGATGGCGTCCCTTTGTCCGTCATGAAGGGCGTTGTTCCGGCCGGCGTAGTAGTACCGCTCCATAGTCACGCCGACGTCGAGGCATTTTACATCACAGCCGGGGAGTTGCAGATGTTTTTCCAAACAGAAAACAACTGGATTGCGATAGGGGTAGGCCAGTTCGTTTATATCCCGGGAAACGAAAAACATGCGTGGCGCAACGTGTCGGCTAAAGATGCGACCGTGCTGATTATTACCACGGCCAAATTGGGAAATTTTCTCGAAGAAATTGGTGTCACGATATCAGGCGAGAGCCAGCCGTTGGCGCCGTCGCCGGAGCGGTTACAGCACTTCGTCGAAACCGGAATAAGATATGGCTATTGGTTAGGTAACCCGGAAGAGAATGCGGCGATTGGGATTAGCTTGTAACGAGCTGGCAGTGTTAGCCCCTCTAATTCTCGCCGAGATATTGATTCTGGCTGAGCCCGATCACCCGGAGTTCATGGTATTCACGCGCGCGTTTCGCCATGCGGCCCGAGGCATTGCGTATGCGGCAAAGGGCGACGTCAAGTCCGAGCGCACAGAACATATGGCTTACCTGGAGGCTAGCAAGCTGGTGCCGGCGGAGGGAACCTTTGGCAACAACCCGTGCCAAGCTCTGCTCGCGATTGTGACTCCGATGCAAGCCGGCCGCTTTGCAGAAGGGGAACAGGTTTACCGCGATGATCTTGCGCGCTTGCCCGAGAACGGCTGGTCGCTCTTTGGCCTGGCCCGTAGCTTAGAGTTGCAACACAAGAGCGACGAAGCCGCGGCAGTAGAAGCGCGCTTTCAGAAAATCTGGTCCGGGGCTGATGTGCAGATTACCAGCTCCTGCTTGTGCCAGCCGGGGAGCTAGCTAGAAAAAGTTCGCAGCGGATTGAGCGGCCGTTAAAACAATAACTACGGCAACTTAGACAAAAAGGCCGGTTGCTGAATACGATGGATTATTATTCTCAGCTGCGCAGGCGACGCAGTTATTGTTGGTCACGATCTGAAGAAGTCGCCTGCGCAGTTTCACAGTTCGCTTCAATCGTACCTGACCCGAAAGCTTTCGAGCTGGCGGAAATAACTTCTCTTCTGCATCATTCCTAGTCCTGCGGCCGCTTAGCAGGCGCAGGATGTAATCGGGAGCGAGTTCCGACCGAAAAGGATGCGACCCTACGCTTTGCGCTCCAACGCTGCCGCGCGAAGACTCTCGAGAAAGCCCTGTGGATTCTCGGATCTCATGAGCGCTTCTCCGATAAGGGCTCCATGAACGCCTGCTCTAGCCACTCGGCGAATATCCTCCACCGATCGGATGCCACTCTCACTGATCACGACGTGACCGTTCGGAATCAACGGCGCCAGCATCTCGGTAGTTCGAAGGTCGACTCGGAATGTAGCCAGGTTTCGGTTATTGATGCCAATAAGTGAAGCCCCCGCAGCAAGTGCACGTTTTAGCTCCGGTTCATCATGAACCTCTACCAAAGCATCGATACCGCAATCGTCCGCCGCGTCCATTAAATAGCTTAGCTCGCGGTCATTCAGGGCTGCGACGATCAATAGAACGGCGTCGGCTCCAGCTAAAGCAGCCTGATATATTTGCAGTTCGTGCAGTGTAAAATCTTTGCGGAGGAGAGGTCTGGGGACTCGGTCTCGAATCAAGGCAAGATAGTCCAAGTGCCCGTGGAAATATTTCTCGTCCGTTAGTACCGAGATGCAGTCGGTACCTGCCTTATCGTAGGCCAGCGCGGTTTTGACTGGATCAAAATCCTTCGCAATCACGCCAGCCGAGGGTGATGCTTTCTTGACCTCGGCAATGATGCCAAATGAGTCGGCGCTGAGTGATTTTTTGAAACCGCGAAACGTCGAGACTTTCCGAGCTCTCTCTCGCCAATCTGCTGTATATCCGAGCAGCGGCTCGATTTCGGTTCTCTTGTGGCTAATGATCTCGGTTAGACGATTCATTTTGGAGTTAGATTGGATCTTCAAAAATGGCTACTACCCGACTCCAGCCGGCCGAAGCAGCCCTGATGTTCACCGGAAAACAGCTGACTAAGAATCCGGAATCTGGCAACAGCTCCAGATTATGTAATTTCTCAATGTGCGTGTAGCCAATTTCCCGGCCAGCTTTGTGCCCCTCCCAGATCAAAGCCGGATTTTCCGTCTGCGCATACCGCTTGGCCGTATGGACAAATGGTGCATCCCACGACCATCCATCCGTACCCGTTACTCTGATACCTCTGGAAGTAAGGTAAAGAGTAGCCTCACGGCCCATGCCGCATCCGGTAGCGACGTAGTCCGGCCTTCCATATCGTGCTCCCGCCGCAGTATTAATCAGGACAATCTCCAGCGGACTCAGCGTATGACCAATCCGTCTGAATTCCGTTTCGACGTCTTGGGCCGTAGTTACGTATCCGTCCGGAAAATGGCGGAAATCAAGCTTAACCCCCGGCTGAAAACACCATTCTAGAGGCACCTGATCGACCGTCCAAGCAGGTTCGCCGTGGTTCATCGTTGAGGCAAAGTGCCAAGGTGCATCCAGATGCGTCCCGTTATGGGTGGAAAGATTGATCTGCTCAACCGCCCAACCTTCGCTCTCTGGTAAATCTTCCGGTACCAGGCCAGGAAAGAATTGGCATATGGTCTTCGCGGTATCGGCGTGCCGCAAATAGTCGATCTTCGGACCAGCCGCGGGCGGATCTGCCAGCACTTCATTTTCCAAAGGAACGGAAAGATCGACAAAACGGCGTCTAATGGGACGGAGAGTCTTCATTGATGCTAAGCGGTAACCCTGCTTGTCCGGCGTAGAACACGATTAGCTCGACTGGTCCATTTGTCGTGAACCCTCGATGCGTCGTGTCGACAGTTTCGGCCAACGCTTCTCCGGCATGCAGAATCTTGCGTTCTCCGGTTTCTCTCTTTTCAATCGTCAGATGTCCGGATAGCACATAGCCAACGTTGATCATGGGGTGATGATGCCAAGGCAAAGTAGTGTTGGGCGGAATCGTGATCCGCAGTACCGTCACCTGCGGTTGCCCGGTGGGATAGCTAGTGTATTGACTGCCATCCCATGATTGCGTTGTTTGCAGGACCTGTTCAATCTTGATTTGTGGTTCGCGCGCACACAACAGGGTCGGGACCAACCAGAGGGACAGGCCCAAAAAGGCGTTCAAAAGTATTAAGTATTTTTTCACCGTAAAATTCTTTTCTGGATATCGAACCAATCCACCTGAAAGCGTCGGCCAGTACATTGAGCCCAGCCGATTTGGCTTATCGGATTAGAAATTCCATCAGTACTCGATTAAATCGCTCAGGGTTTTCGATAAACATAAGGTGTTTGCCCCCTTCTTCCTCCTCAAATATCACGAGCTGAGATCCTATAATCTGTCGATGAATCCATTCCTGAGACTTCCACGGTGTCGCGCTGGCACGACCGCTTACGATCAAGGTAGGAAGCCGAATTCGCGGGATGGTTTCTCGCCAATCATTAAGCCAATGGTCGTACATTAAGGTCCCGACATAATCAAACGGTACTTTCAGAGCGTTTTGGAGAATCAACTCCTTGATCTCCGGCATCGCGTTTCGACTAACCCAGAAATCGAATCCCTGTCCGAATCCTTTTCTCAGGTACTCTTCACCATTCCCGTTCTTTAGAATGGCGAGAGTGCAATAAAGCTGTTGTGCATCGAAAAGTGCCCCTGATTCGATTAATTCCTCCTTAGTCCAATTAGGATTGGAGATCAGCACCGGAGATTGGTCGATTAATATGAGTTTAGATAACTCAGCATGGCCAAATAGTTCAATGTAGCTCCAGATTACAGCAGCACCCATTGAGTGACCCAATAAAGAGACTTTTTTCAGTTTCAATGCTGCCACTAACTCATAGAGGTCTTTGGCTAGTCGGGAGATCTTCAATCCAAAAGGCACCTTTTGTGAGTCGCCATGGCAACGTTGATCAAGGACGATCACGTCGTATTGTTTGGCTAGAATCTGAGCTTGGGATTTAAAGTATTCGCCGCTACCCATGAACCCATGAAGGAGAATGACCGGGAGACCGGTTCCCGCCCTCAGATAACTCAGCTTCACTCCGTCGGATGTTGTGAAAGTCGTTCGGACGAAATCTTTCATAACTACTTTTCCGTACCGGAAGAGATATAAAGCCAAATCATGGTTCGAGGAAGGGACACTAAAATCTTCGAAAGCGGCTGGTTTTTGTCTTAAGTGCCGCGGTCGTTGCTTGAACTGCCGGGCCGTCCAGGCGTGCCAGCTGCCACAGCTGCAGCGATAACTCCATTTGCCTTCAACGCGAAAGAGAGGGTTAGATTGGCCAAGGGTAGCTCCTCACTGCCGTGAGTCGCCAGTTGGAGCAGTCATTGCGGCAACTGGGACAAAAAAGGCGGTCCAGCAAATCCTGACGCCTATTCTTTCTCTTTGAGCGGGCGACGAGAACGTCGCTCGGCATCTGCAACCAGTGACCTAAAGGTGATCGATCGAAAGAAAGAATAATGCATAAATCCGACACTTCGCCGGCGCCGCAACCATCGGCAGTTCCATATCCCCTAGGCTCTTTTGAAGAAGTTGTCAGACTCGTAGATCAGACTAGACCTGCGCATTTTGCTCTGGCCGAGGTTCGTACTGAAGTGACTAAAACCAATCATTTTTGCATGCTGCCCGGCGCGATGAGATCGATCGAGATACTGGCTTACGCTGCCGGTACTTAGGGAACTCGATCGCAGCGATTAGGCTCAAAATGTTTGGGGGGGAGGCGCTGGGCGCCTCCCAGGGATGCCGCTTCCCCGAGCCTTCTTGTGCGATCTGCGACGATTTGCAGACACGCCGAACTGATAAACAAACCTAAAAGCAAAAGGATCCAATGAAGCTTCAAAGTAAAACCGCCTTGATCACGGGCGGCAATAGCGGAATAGGACTGGCAACCGCGCAATTGTTCATCGCCGAAGGTGCGCGGGTAGCAATAACCGGACGGAACCAGAAGACTCTGGACGCCGCTGCCAAAGGCCTTGGGCCCAATGCGCTCGCCTTCAACGCCGATGTATTGGATTCGAAAGCTCGCAACGTCTTGTTTGGTACACAGGCTATCAAGGCCGGGATCGACGCAGCTCGGGACGGGCAGCGGTCGGGACAGGGATAACTGCGGGGGTATTCTCCATGTTCGATTCCTTACCGGTTACCGCTTCCTCTCGTCTGACTGCGCGGGATTATAAGACGCTTTGGTTAGCCACGTTGGGAGGCATCCTTGAATTCTACGATTTCATCATCTTCGTTTTCTTCGCGAACACGATTGGTAACCTGTTTTTTCCTCCGGGGATTCCAGACTGGGTTCGGCAGTTCCAGACGTTCGGAATTTTTGCGGCCGGTTATCTTGCTCGACCGCTGGGCGGCGTTTTAATGGCGCATGCGGGCGATCTACGTGGTCGCAAACAGATGTTCACACTCAGTGTGTTGCTCATGGCATTGCCCACTTTGGGCATCGGGTTGCTGCCGACCTACGCCTACTTGGGTGCGTGGGCGCCCATCTTGTTGTTGCTCCTGCGCATCCTGCAAGGAGCGGCCGTTGGTGGCGAGGTCCCAGGTGCCTGGGTCTTCGTTAGCGAGCATGTGCCGCCATCACGGGTCGGGTTGGCGTGCGGCGTCTTGACCGCCGGTCTTACCGTCGGAATTCTCCTGGGATCATTGGTCGCCACAGGTCTGACCATGCTGATGTCGCCGGAACAGCTTAGCGCATATGGATGGAGGCTTCCCTTCCTGCTGGGCGGCGCCTTTGGGTTAATGTCGATGTACCTGCGCTATTTGCTAATCGAAACCCCGGTTTTTGAAGAGTTGAGGAAACGCCGCGCGCTCTCCGTCGAGACGCCGTTGAAGGCGGTGGTGCGCGATCATCGCGGGGCGATCGTTCTGTCCGGATTACTGACCTGGATGCTGTCCGCTGCCATCGTCGTGGTTATCTTAATGACTCCCGCTTTGCTCGAAAGGGTATACAAGTTACCGGCTGTCGCGGCCCTTCAGGCGAACTGTGTCGCGACGATCGGCCTGACGGCCGGCTGTATTCTGGCCGGTTGGTTGACGGACCGATTGGGCGCCACCCGCGTGCTGCTCGTTGGCTGTCCGCTGGCCGGCATTGCCGGTTACCTGCTGTACGTGAGTGTTAGAGCTGATTCTTCCCTGGTGATGCCCCTTTATGCATTGGCCGGTTTCACCGTCGGCATCGTTGCAGTGGTTCCTTGCGTCATGATCGCGGCGTTTCCACCGCAAATCAGATTCTCCGGCATCTCCTTTTCCTACAATCTCGCATACGCGATTTTCGGTGGGCTGACTCCGATTCTCGTATCATGGCTGCTCCGCTTCGATCCGATGGCGCCGGCACATTATGTAGGAGTGCTCTACCTGCTAGGCTTTGGAATTGGGGTTTTTCTTTTTTCGACCGCGCGACACCCGATCGAGTCAGAATGATTTCGGTCGCCTGTCGCAGAAATCTCAGCCCGGCAAGATCCCTCGCCGCCAATGCGATCTGTTTGACTCATTCTTGAATCGACGGTGCGGAGCGGAGAACTTGCAGGGCACAGAGAGCCGCCGATAAGCGATTTTCGACGCCCAGTTTCGTGAAGATTTTTTTCAGATGCCCTCGTACCGTATCGTGCCCAATCCCGAGAATCAAGCTGATGACCGGGCTGCTCTTGCCGGCAGCCACCCAGTACAGGACCTCGGCTTCGCGCTCGGAGAGACCGAGAGCACAGAGGGCTCGCGGAGTATCGCCTGCGTCTCGTAAACGCTCGGCAGCGCCCGATGCACCATCGGAAGCTTCCTTGCCTCTCTTCGCCGTTGTTCGCAGGGACTCAAGCGCTCGCGCGTACCGATAAGCGCGTTCCATATGCGGGCGCACAGCAGAGAGGATTGCCCGTTCCTGATCGGAAAAACCGCGACTGGCTTTTAAGACCGCCAAACAAACCCGGTGACCAGGATTTCCGAAATTCACGCTTAAATCATCCGAGACACCGAGAACGCGGTAATAGTCCTGATATACGTCAAGGCGTTCGAATTCCTGGCGGCTTGCAATATCGGAGAGCGCCAATGGCTCATGGAGATTCCCGGATTCCCGAATCGATCGTAACGGGAATTTCAGGTACTGCCTGGCAAAAATCTCCGCCAAGTTCTCCCAATTGCCAGGAACAGGAGACATTACGGTGTCACGACGTCCACGGTCCCGGGCGCGTTTTGGCCGAACCACGATGCTCACGCCATGGAACTCGCCTGGAATCAACTCTCTGAGGACAGCAGCGAAGTGTCCTGGCAACCGCTGCGGGCGAACTGGCTCATAGAGCACGCTTACCGCATCCAGGAGGCGTTGGAGATTGCTATGATTTAGTAACCGAAGATACGTCTGCATAGGACCTCTGCGAACCCAAATCCCGTTTTGTTTGGGCAGATTTGCTACCCGCTCGAGTAGTAATACTACCGATTAAGGCTCTTCTTATAGTGGTTTCTCGGGATTTTACAAACCAAAAGTTCGCCCACACCGGCGTATAGAGGCGGCATATTTATGCGTTCCTGTATCAAAGCTACGTGTTGCGACAGGGCAAATCCGGCTCCAGTCCCACCCCCTCTCGCTATAAGGTACAGGTTCAGGACATCGGTAACACTTTAGGTTCAG
>WNFL01282196.1_pt3 | contig 15577 bp, 18 predicted proteins | sample 5400361 | NCBI WGS metagenome assembly WNFL01 (sample SAMN13153351, study PRJNA577476) | soil metagenome | isolation source: 40 cm soil on Douglas fir-dominated hillslope | place: USA:California | collected 2013-09-17
TCGAGACAGGGGCAGTAGTTGCTGTAGTTGCTGGAACAGAAGGGGTATGAGGACGAGAGGGTGTCGCACTCGTTCCAGATGAGCCTCGGACCGAATCTATGCTCTTGCGCACCTCTGCCCCCGTCGTTCCCCCAGCGTTCCTCAATCTAGGTCCTGGAGTAAGTACCCTAGTCGGTTTACTTGACTTTTGTGTGAGTTCGTCGAGAAAGGCGAGAGCTTCCGCCGCGTCTCCAGGAGCACCCTCGATTCCTGGCGTGGATCGACCCGTTGCCGACTTCGTCCGCAACGTTGGGGGCTTTGGCTGAGCTACTGGAGCCACGTCGAGAGAGTCAAGGAGTTGCATCACATCTTCGTTGTTGTTCGACATGGTGGCAGGATTCAGGTGCACTGCATTGAAAGATGGGCGCCCAAGCTTGAACTCTTACGTGGTCGGTACGTGGTCCTCAGATCCTTATATAGTTGGTCAGGTTCACTGGGCTCCATGTTGTCAACCATCCACCCCCTTATGCCTCCCGACCCCGAGCGGTTCAGCAGGGAAGGAAGGGAGCCCGACTTTCTCGTTCGATCTACCCATACACAAGATGTGTCCTTCCTCGTCGAGCGAGGTGCCCTTACTGAAGCAAGTGAAGTCTTCCGGGACATGTTCCATGTTTGCGAACCACCTGAGGCAGGCTGGGAAGACGTTGGAGACAGCCAGAACGGTTCAGCCTTAGAAGAGTGTAGAATATACGTGGATATACCCGAACCCCCGGATATCCTCCGTATGCTCTTCAAATTACTACACTCTCCGCCTGCACCCCTCCCGAGCATCAAGGAACTCACAGAGAAGGACAAGCAATACGCCCAAAGCAAGCAATATGTCGATAGTGTTCTGCGGTCCCCAATTCCGCAAACACACGCAATTCCTTTACCCTTACTTCGTCCGCTCTATGCACTGGCAGATAAATACCTTCTCCTTCCCGACTTGGTATCCACCCTTCACTCGCATCTGACAGCACACACGCAAGCACAGCCCCTAGAGGTGTATGCCCTCGCCACTACCCTATCGCTTCCTGAAGTAGCCGCATACGCCTCATCCCATCTCCTCTCACCACCACTGGATACCTATGCTCCCAGTACTTTCTCCATTCTTCCAAGCGTCGGGTCCCTTCATCTTCTCTACCTCCTACACTCCCATCGTATCAAACAATTCCATGAAATTCTCGCCAATGAAGCGATATTTCCACATGGGTATGGCAGGTGTGCTTTAAGAGGTCACACTGACCGTGCCGAGGAAGCATGGAGGCACCGGAAGCGTGTCCTATTAAGCATGGGTAGGATTGAGGCGGGGACGGATGTGAGTTCAGAAATGCTCGAGGTGCTGAAGTCTTTTGAAGACTGTGCTACGTGTACTAAAGCGGGGATTGCAGCGATAGAGATGCTGGAGGTGCGCTATTGTTGTTCTATTCCTCCCAGATGCTGGGTATTGACAATATTCTCCAGTATAAATGCCGGAAAGTCGCTAGAACGATCAAGAAGGTCCCTATACCAGAACCTTTATCTCAATAAATGATAGCTTTGTAGTCGCCTAGCCTTTTGAAAAGGTCTGTGTGAACACATCGGAATAATCGCTGCTATGTATGGCGACCACTCAAAGCATTTAGGAGAGACTGAAGTCATGCTAGAACCAGTAAAACTAGTTTGTAACGGCTTCAGGAGAGTGTTTGGTCCAAGCGTGGTGGCTACATCCAAGATCAGTAGTAAGGGTATACTTGAGACACAAAGATGTTTCAATCAGAACCCACTGGCGAATAATTGGCATCGAAGTGGTGATGTACTTGTGCCTTGTGCCCACCCTTCCTCCTTCGTTGTCATGATCTTGTCCTTTAAAGACCGGTCTCTTTCATAAATGGAATCTATAGACAACAGAAACGCCGATACATCCTCTCAGAGTGGAGTCCGCTTCATCGGCTTGGTCGCTGGGACCGCGTCAGGTGATTCAACACGGTTCTGTTCGTCAGAATGATGGATTCTGACACGCCTTATATCTTATCAAGGCCTTACAAAGGTTAATCTTTTGTAATTAATGTTCCAGTGACCACTTAAATTTAATATCGTACAGGTCGCAGTTGGCCACGGGTGCGAAACCATAGCTCCATGATTTGATAAGGATTCGAGCCTTTTTGAAGATTTGACACAATAAAGACACGCTTGCAATTCGCCCCTCCTGGAACTTACTCGTCGGCTTTAGACTGTCTGTTAAAAACCGTTCGAAGAGAGGCATGTGCACCATTAAACAAGAAGCCCCCACACTGATAGTCTGCTCAGGGACCTTTGGCTTTGTACAAGGTGATTTGCAGAGTCCCTTCTCCTCTCAGTTGCTGAGCATTAGGGCAGGGAGCCACCCCTCCTGCCGTTGGGTGGACCGCCATCGATTCTGTTCTCCTCGGGTCGCTTCACAACTATCGCCTTCTTTTACGGGAACATAATATCCTGACGGAAGCATCACCAAATGACCCTATTCAACCGCGGCTGAGTATATTGGGTCATTCCCTAGCTGGATTGGGAGCAGGTATAACTAGGTATACTTAGTGGTACATTCTCCCAGACACTTCTCTCACGGTCTTTCGTCTTTCAGCTCTGTGGTTGCCACTCCTGTGGAAGCACTCAAAGTCAGACTTCAAATACAGTACGAAGTAAACAAAGCGGATAGACAATTTTCCGGCCCGATTGACTGCATACGAAAGATTATTAGAAAACAAGGCATCCTTGGCCTATACAACGGCTTTCTGAGTACCATTGCCTCCCGGTCCAAGTTCATGTTTTCTTTTGGGAGCTTTGAGGGGAGTACATAGCAAGAATTGTAATAGTTGGACCAAACTGATACCTCTTTCAGATTCTGATGCGCCTCGCTGACAAATCTGAGATACCAGTTGGAACTTCCAACTTCCTTGCAGGTGGTTTTGCTGCGCTCTCCTACTGGACTTTTGCCATGCCGGCGGACAACGTTAAAAGCCGGATACAGGGAGCCCCGTTACAAGCCCCCGTAAGCATATCTGGAGCCGCTCGTACTATCTACCTGGAGGCAGGACTCAGAGGTTTTTATCGTGGCTTCGGGGTCTGCATGTTGCGAGCGTGGCCAACAAATGCCGCCGCCACCTTTATGTACGAGGGACTTATGCGATTACTGGGCGCCGAGAAGGTATGTAAAGATCACATAACATATCGCATATAGATCACATAACATATCGCATATCGTGGTGTACATCCTGAAACCTTGACAGACGCGGCAATAGCATCAACTCGTTACTCGTAAATCAGGGTGATAGGGGTGCCAGTTGAAGATGAGTTTGAGGACGAACCGCCTGCTACGGTTGCGTATGACGGCTTGTCGGGATCGCTGGATGTCCCCCTAATGAGCTCAGCCATCTCCGCCCGCCACTCGTCCGAGTATTCCTCTTGCCATGTCTCGGTATGCTCGGCAATGCTCTCCCAGTCACCGTCATCAAATCCTTGACCTGGTGTCCAGCTCTTCTTAGAACCACTGGCACTCCTTCCCACCCGGAGGCCACGGATGAAGTCATATTCCTTTGCTAGACCTAGACTTGCCTTTAGAATAAAATGTCAATGCACAGACTACTTCTCTCACCTCTCGGCTTCTTGGGTTTCTTCACCGCTGCGGCCAAAAGGTCTTCAAGGGGAACATCCCTCGCAACCATCCTAGGTGTCCCCTCCGCATCGACAGGGGAGATATCTCCTTCCGAATCCTCCCCCGGACTCGGTGCACCAATATCCCCATCTACTTCATCTCGTACACCAGCGGCTACAACGCCCTCCTTGACCCCGAAATGGCCTCTGTCGGGGTTGGCTGTGCGCTCCACCTCTGTGGGTTTCATGAAGAGACCCTGTCTCGCTTTTTTGTGGTTGCGGGCGGAGACCAGTGCGCCCTTGGGCTGACTCCTCGCGCTGAACTTTTTAGCGCGATCCCCGGGCTTGTGCGCACGGTCTCGTGCGTGATGTGCACCCCTGTCCTCCTTGAGGTTGAGTGGTTCAGTTACAATTTCTGCATCGGCCATGGTTGAGACGTGGGGCGACAACAGCCCTTGAGACGCGCGACGGGGTAAGCGCCAGGTTATGAAGGCCGAACGACACAAGTGACTCGGTTCCGTTATGACTTTGACCATTCACGTCATAGACAAACACAGATGCTTATCAACAATGTAGCTACTATGTCCACTGCTCGTCCCAGCCACCTGGTGTGGCAGGAAGCTCGTTTCCAAAGTCATCCTCCTCCCAGTTGCGGGCTGGTCGATTAAGATTGAGGTTGAGAGGACGTCTGCGAAGTTTCCTCTTCACTTCCTCGTCGCTCGCTGTGGCGTCGTCCGGTTCCGGTGCTGGCTCCCGAGCTTCTTTCTCGTTCGCGGGCTCAGCCGAATTGTCAAGCGGCTGGACCTGCTGCCTCTCTTCCTCGTTATCATCATCTGGAACCTCTAGAATTGCATTTTCGGCTCTTAGAAGTAGGTATTGGGCCGCCGACTTGTTGAACTTGTAAACCGAGTGCAAGGCTCTGAGTTTACGAATGAGGATACGGCAAACCATTGGCTACATCGACTTACTTGACTACCCCAATGGCGACAAAGCCGATCACCAGTATTGTAATGCCATCTAAACCACCCTGATTCCGATTGTTCCGCTGGTTCCCAAAGAAATGAAGGCGGAAGACTTGTAACGGTGCGAGGAGGGAAAGAGACAGCAATAAGCTGATGAAGGATATGATTCCTACCAGTGAGAGTCCCAATAGGAACCGTCGCGCCAATCGCACAAGCAGGCTGGGTCCCTCGCTCGAAGGAGAATAGGCGGCCCGCGGGTCGCGTCTCCTTGTCTTCTTGTGCAACGGCTTGGTGCCCTTATTATTTTTATTGTGCATACGCTCAGTTGACTTGGAGCCTGCATTCGTCCGCGTCCCATGCCGGGCGTCCTCACGAACCTCTTGAGGCAGGGCATGAGGGTCTTCCTGCACGACTTCGACGTCCTCGACTCGTTGTGCAAGTCCTGCAAACGCACGGACACTTGTCCGTATGATATCGCTTGCAGCCCCAAGAGTTCCGAAAGAAACCGACCAGCTGTAGATTGGTTCAGGTTCAAAAATCGGTGTTTCCGGTGCCGATGTGGGGTCGTTTAACTCCGGAAGGAAGAATGTGACGATGAATGAGCTGGAGAATACGAGCAGAAGGAATAAGAATAGTGTGGCTGGTCCCAACACAACTAGAGAGCTATCAGAAGTGGTTTGCCACAGCCGAAACACAGAATACACCCACATGGGGAAGTAGATGCGCCTAGTATCTTGGTACGTCTCCAGGCATACTTATAGTTACATTGCGGACAACTCCAGAAGGAGTTGGTATTCGCTGAGGTCGTTCGCCAGGTATTCAGGCATTGTACGTGAACATACTACATGTATTGACAATCGATGGCTTACACATGAGCGACCGTCGTGTGCCACGTCGGATCTGAGCGTACCTTGATGCTACCTTTGCACAAGCAGGGCTTAATGAGTCTTCCCAGCTCCTCATCCGGGCCACCAAGGCATATTCTGCATTGCCGCATATCCGTGTGCCGGGCAGCAGCAGCAGCAGCCTCACTCATCCGCGCAATGGGCAGTGGGGTAATTCAAGATGGTGGAATTCAGCCCTGGCCGAAGGCACGCGCATCGTAGCCCTTTACGAAGAAATTAATCATGTCCTGTCCGTTCTACCATAGGAGCATAGTATGTGTATATAAGAATGTCGCAACTACAAGTGATGCTCAGTCAGACAACCGCGAGACCGTGAACACGCCAATGATTACCACAGCGAGCACACCCAGGCTGACAGGCAAGATCAAGTCCTTAGGAATGCCAAAGACATCATCATTGCGGGTTCTCGAGCAGCTACCGCCTTCTTCTCATCGAGACCCCAGCCCTTGCCCCCGTGCAGCACAAGCACGACTCTATCCGATTTTGCTGCTCGAGCTACACTGACCGCGTCTGCGACACCGCCATCTGCATCAAGGGCAACAAGATCGCCATCCCGGTCCGTGTAAAGCATGGAGAAGTCGTAGGGGTCGAGCGGCACAGATCCTTCGGGCAAATTCGCATTCGTGAAGTATGGGTCCATGGCAAGCTTGCCAGCGACAATTTCTCGCAGGTGTTCGTAGTCATCAGTCCTGGACTGGAAGCGGTGGACTCGGCCGGACGGCGAAGAGAATTTGAAGACGTAAGTTCCGTCATCAACAGGAGGAGGGGCGTTACCCTTTGACAAGGAAGATATGCCACCGCTGGGAGTTGGTAGTCCATCCCCCCCAATGAGCTCGGAAGTGTCGTCGTTGAAGACGGAGGCAGAGTCGTTGGGGTGGACATCAACGTCCTTACCACCGTGCAAATGTGAGGTAGGGCTCTGCAAAGTAGCACGAGGGTCGTGGGAGCCAGAAACGACCGAATCGTTGTCATCATTGCCGAAAGAATCGAAAAAGCGCCCCCACATCGGGCCACCCTCCTGTTCCTGGGTTTCAGCGCTGAGGGAATTCATCTGTGGAACAAGTCAGGCAATCTTCGGCATAGGTAAAAGGAACTAACCTGCTCCAAAGTCGCATATGTTAGTTTCAAGACATCGACGATGGCTACCAAGCGACCGTCCGCTTCGACAACAGGCAAATTAAGATAATGTCCATCTATGGGGAGAGTTAGCAATCGAAAAACTCCTTAAGGGAGGGAAAACGCACTGTACATCTTCTTTAATGCATCTTGAATATTCATGGTGGGAGGGGCAACATCTGGGTGAGGTGTCATGACCCGAACGACACTGCATCGGTTTGGATCCAAGCCAGCAGCAATGACCCGGAGGACGATGTCCTTGCTGGTGAAGATGCCTGCGATTCTAGCTGGAGGCCCATTCGCCTGTCCGGCTGTATTCGCGCCGCCCTCCATGACACACACAGCAGTGGTACGATTCTCCTTCATGAGCCTAGCAGCATCTCGGACTGTCGTTCGAGGACCAACAGTTGCAGCTTGTCGGCCATCCATAACAGTAGTTAAGTCGGGGAGGGCGGTTTTGTCGCGTAAGCTCTCTACGAACGCCATCATAGCGACAGCCTGGGGGTTAGCACCAACGCCGCCACCCAGTTCGCTTTGAACACTCTCCAGAGCAGAGTAGAGCTTGGCAGAAGCGGACGAGCCACGCTCCACCTTGTCCAAGGCTTCGTGAAAAACCTTTGTGATGTCAAGAAGGCCCACAACGTTTCCATCTTCATTGCAAACAGGCTGGTGGATATATGAGTACCGATAAACAGAAGGTTCCTGGCTTAACTAACCAGGTGACGGAATCCACGTTGGACCATAAGCTGAAGGGCCTCAGTCGCGCTTGTTGTCTCGCGTGTAACCATCGGACTACGCGTCATAATAGAACTGACAGGCGTAGTACGAGGATCCAAGCCCTCGGCAGTGACCTGAAAACCAGTTCGTCATCAACTTGGCGGAAAAGACCAATGGAATCACTCACCCTGAAAGCAAGGTCCTTTGCCGTGAAAATGCCGCTTAAACCTTCCTCATCATCGACTACCAAGACACAATCTGTTCGCTTGGCTGCGCAGAGTTGGCTTGCGTCTGCAACTGTCATGTTCTCTGGTACCGTCAATGCAGGGCTTGGCTTGAGGGCGGCGACGGTTCCCTTTGCACCAGTCGTCTTGGATAATTTTTTGTTTCGTAGGGTATTCGACGCAGCCGTAGAAATAGTTCGCTTGCGTGCGAGCTCCGACTCGATCTTCTTGCGGATAGCCTGATTGAATGAGACGCAATGTGAACACAGATATTACAGGAACATGGCAAGACAGCCTAGACGTACTTCGTCTTTCTTGCTCGCCTTTCTGCGAGTGTCCATAGCTGAACCCGAGAGGGTCGACATGCTTTGGAAAGTCCGTGTGTTGGAAGAGGGAGTCGGAGAGGCTGCTCGTTCGGCGTGAGATGAAGACGTAGAAGACTGAGTAGGAATAGGAATCCGGGACATGCAAAACGGTTAACAAGCCACTGACAAAAGAGGTCGGCGACAACCTTCAAAAGGCAATTTGAAGAAACTGTTCTTGTCTCTCGAGATTTGAAACCAATCAGAATGAACTAAGAACTGTTTCCTCGGTCACGTTTGCGACCAGAAGCTTATGTAATTCAATAACCAACGCCCGAAACAGCCCAGAGAGGACACCGAACGCGACAAAATCCCAATACAATGTAGAGATCTCTAAACACACCAACAGAGGAGAAAGCAAGTCTTTGCTGCGTTACGACGCGCAACCGTCAACGTCAAGCAGCACTCTGGCACTATTTTGCGGCGAATGGTTTACGCAATAGTGATGGGCTCCCACGGGCACGCTATGATGACGCCCCAAAGTATAAAAACGAAGCCGAGGATACTGATCGCAACGGGTTCAGCAACCCAAACACCTTGTGCGTTGGCGATCACGCCAACAGAAAACGGGAACACGGCTGAAAGAGGTGAGTAACCTTGTTCAGAACAAGGTCATTTACATACCAGCTCCTATGGCTCCGGCAGAGGAGCTGTACATGCCATGAGCATCTGGTCCGACGTCTGGACAAATAGTCTTCTCACCAGATGGCCATAGCGGTGAGATGGGTTTCTGGAGGGAGCATGCTTGTTCCGATGTCCAGGATGACTGGGAACGATGGTCCCACTAGAAAGCCCAGCAAGCTTGCGAAAACTGCATTGACAACATAGCTGTTGACCTGCCAGATAACAATATGGAGTATGATGCCAATAACTAGAGGTCTTTGGTGAGTGTCCAGCGCTGGGTAGGTAACGTGATATAATACCCCTGTCAACAAATCAGTTGACGGGGCAGCATGAGATGGCTAGGGTGCGCACAGTATGACAAGTATGTAAAACGATTTGACCTTTAGGGTAAACCTATTCCGTTCATTACTATCACCCCTTTTATGGGGGGAAATGTGCAAACCACGGTGAGATTGTGCCGATCAAAACGCGTCCCGCGGACAGGCCACCCCAGAATCCACTCGAAACGTATGCCACCGTGTTAGTACTTGCATTCTTATCACAGGACAGTCAGTCAAGGATTTCGTGTACCAATCGTATCCATCTTACCCTCTGTTCGAGCAGATACGATACAACGAAGCTGCCTGTGATTGTCTCCCTGGGTTTGAAATTCAGGTCAAGAAATAGTGTAGGAATACCACCTACGCTCCGTTATAGATGCAAAGCACGATGGCTATCCACCATAGCCATGAAATCCTCAGAGTTTTGCGCATCACTGAAATTGGACATCAGCATCGCGCCTATTGGATAGGAATACCTACCATTTGATGGAGATTTCGCTGTTTCGCCTTGAATAGCATCGCCTATTCTTTGTGCATCGCAAGTCGTTGAGGGCAGGCCGGAGAAAGCGCTTGAGAGAGCTCTATCCCGCTCGAACTCCTTCTGGGTGGGGTGGAACGCCCAAACCGACAAAGCGACGTTGAAAATGACCATTACAGAGGATATATAGAAGAAGTGCTGCCATCGCAGGTGATGAATCTCAAGGATCTGAAAAAGAAGCGGACTCAAAAAGGCCCCGAGTCCTATTTTGTATGGTCAGAGTAACATAAGTACATCCTGATATGCTCAAGCCCACCATAGACGCCGTGGAGAACCGATAATCCAGGGAGTCGTGTGTTCGAGTACCAGAAAACATTACTGTGGTTTGCTCAGCAGGACTGTGAGTTAAGGCTCCGGTACATACATTTCGGCTGGACGGGGAGTGGGATCAGAGGTGGAGGGGCATTCGCAAGGAAAAGCTGACCGATCAACACGCTCTTTCCGATGCCACCTATAAAAAAAGCAACCAACACTGGAGAAAAAGTTGGCGTTGCAGCGATAATGGCAAAGAATGCGCAATAGAGAATGCCAAAGAGAAGGAGATTCCAGCATCGTCCCAAAGAGGAAGAGTAACCTAGTTTAGGACTACAGTCTAGGGTGTAGCGCAAGATAGATATCCGATTTGTGGCATTGAGGGAGAACCGCGCAAAGTACTCATTGAGAGGTTGGATGATGAAGGTCGCGCCGGTATATCTAAGGAAGGATGAGACCCAAAGTTGGTCGCAAATACGGTGGACTTGCCCAGCAGAACAGGTCAAGAAGAGCACTGAAGCAAGAGTGAAGCCAAGATAAAATTCCTCTCGGATGAAGGGGATAACTACCCCAATTACTAAAGTATTCGATTAAGCATAGAAAACAGAACGACAGAGTATACTCACTAGCATCTCCCCAGCCTACAGCGAAGAAACAGAGTAGCCCAGAGATGGCCCTCCGTCTAAAACGTTCATCGACATGGGAGGTGCTATTTGTCAGTGACAATGGCTTGGAATTGGTCGGCGTAGGGACAGAGTCAGGAATATATACAGTTGGGGAGGCGCAGTTCGAAGGACAGGCTTCATCTTTCGGAGACTCCATTTCCACCGTTGGTGAGTTGGCCCCAAGCAGAAATCCGTTGCTTATATAACAGAGAACAAGCTAGTGGCACGATCAAAATCAAAAGGCACATGGGAGATTTTCTTTGCTCCTGTACACCGCCGACGTTTTCCAGGAGTCCCCCTTTGCCCCACGCAGGTGAGGTTGTTGTGGTGAGTTGCATGTTCTCGGGTGCATTCCATAGAGACGTCCTTGACACCAAAATCGTGCCTTCCACCGAGAACGTTGGGAATTCATATGGCGCAAACATCACGTCGACTGCCACAATGTTTTCAACCGAAACTGGCAGCATTTGGTGCCAGTTTACGTGTTTTGCATTACAGTCGCTCAGAAAGGCTTGGTGTTGGTGGCTTCCAACAAAGCATTGACATATTGCCTTCCACTTCAACAAACATGTTTCTCTTGTGTACTTCTTCACTCGCCGTTGCGGCATTATTGGGGTTTGGTATTGGCCTCTACGTTTCTTCTCGACCAGAAGCACCGAAAGTAGAAAACCCTCCAAATCCAGGCATAGTGCCACACAATCCAGGCAGTGAGGACGACACCAATGATTTAGAAGACATTGCAAAAGTAAAGGCAGGCACACTAGAACCTTGTAAAATGGCGCGTACCTTACACCTCACGTGGGCTCGGAGTTCCAACCATTTTTGTAGATCCTCGTGGTGAGAACCGACCTGGGTATGACCAAGGGCAAGATCGCGGCTCAGTGGGTTCTTTCTACACTTCCACTGGTGAATGACAGCCTTATGTCTACCTCTCAGATGCGGGTGAGACTGCGGATCTAAGTGTGTGTTGGGCCAGTTGAATTAAGTCATCCAGTCACGCAACGCTCGCATGCTATAAGGCTCTGTCAAAAGCGAACCCCGCTGTGAGTCCCAGTAATTGGGCGACAATATTCAGGACTGAGGCGTATGCAGTTGGTGAAGCACTGGGAGAGAACTGGACAAGCCAAAATCGCTGTTCAATGCAAATCAGAGGAGGAATTGCTCCTATTACAGGCCACAGCCCAAAGTCTGAGCCTTGTCGCCCGGTCAATCCAGGACGCGTCCGTGACTCTGTCCCTCGATCCGCTAGCCATGTCCACTAATAGCCCTCCATTCAGTGGAAGAACACAGATAGCATCGGGCTCTACCACAGTGCTGGGCATTGGTCCAGGTGGGCCCCCGTCGTTTACGGTATCCACACACACTGATTCGTCTCCAAGGCCCGGTGAAGCTCGTAGACCAAGTTACAAAACACTTGAAGCTTCTGTAGTTCAATAGCTTGATGTAGTTCAATAGCTTGATTGTACTGAAATGCGGAGAGCCACATTCTGCCAAACTGTTATATTGATCATGCACCCACCAGGTCGGCACGCCGCTCTGCTTATTGTTTGCAAGTGGGCCGCCGAGCAAACCCCAAGGAACGAAGATGTGAAACGGGAAACGATGAAATTCGGATTCCGAGTTGAGATTCTGACTGGAGGCCCTTACCAATGGATGCATGACTTCTATGAGCCTCTACATGAAAGATAGTGCAATTGGTACGAGGTCAGGAGATGCAATCAAGTCTTGAATCGTGGAACTCGAAGAGGGTTGGGGACGAAAGAAACAATGGAATACTTCAACATGGAAATGGTGTGCGATACTTATTCTCCAGTAGCGGTGATGGGAATGAGGTTGAAGCGGAGAGGCATAATATAGGATAAGCCAATCCAGGACAATGGTAGTGGCTTCATCTCAAATACCACCCACATTTGCTCACACATGCACAACGGTCGATATGTCCATATTCTCGTTCGTCAAATTTTCTGTGTCAGCTACTGATGAGATTCGCTCTTAAGCGTCAGGAATATAGACAGAGTATAGGTAGGGCGAAATTGATACATCTTGGCGATACTCTCGACCATACAAGTGAGAAAGTGACCACGAATATCGTCAATTGCCTACGCAAGGGTTCTGACCTTGGTCTTCAATATGCAACGTGGTGACACTGGAAGCTCAAAGAAGGACATGGGAGGTCTGTTTGCATGGAGTCAGACCCTTCGATGTCCCTTGCCGCCTTAGCGAGTCCTTCCCTATGATTCACGACGCGTGAGTTTCCTCCCTCTCCATTATCTGGGGGAAGTAACGCACCTTAGTTGTTTGCTAAAGTGTCCCAACTATGCAAACTCACCAGACGCGGGAAACCCCTAAAACTCGTCATCCTCCTCTAGAACATAGAGTTGGGCCGCAGGGGTTCGATTTGCACTTGTGGAGAAGTCGCGTCACGGAGCTTGACCACAATAGGTTGCTCTTGCTCTTGCTCTTGCTCTTGACCTTGCTCGAGTTCATGTGTGCACTGAGGGCCAGTTTGCGACGCTCAGAACTGCGGGTCAAGTCCAGCGAAATCGGGCCACCAAGCACCCGCATCGGTGTGGCTGTTCCCTCCACCTCCATTGACTGCGCTGATTGACAGTGGTGAGACAAGTTCGAACGACTCGGACCGCTTAGATTGATCTGGTACGCCTTCACCATCCTTTAAAACCGTGACCTATGATCAGCTGTGGCTCAGCATGTGGAGGGAGGATGGCACCGATGTGGGTGGTGGAGTCGAATAGCGTGGTCGACTCGAAGGCGACGCCGGGGCTTCCTTCGGCAATTTCGTCGCCCGATCTAAGAAGGGAAGGGGCATGTGGGACAGCGGGGGTGGGCGTACGGTGTTTGGACCCGTCAAAGAAATGCCCAGCGAGGGCGTCGTGCGATGCGGGGGAAGGGAAAAAGAAACCGGCCCTTGTGGTGGCATTGGAGTCGCTTTAGTATAAGGAATGTAAAGACAGTAGACACAGTAGATGGTGGTATAGTAGCTGATGGCTCCTGAACCTCGGCAATAAAGGTGGTGAACTAGTAGGTCGAAGACAGGTCAGAAGCGAAAGTAGGCGGTGCATTGAATTGTTAAGGACATTGAAGGAGAGAGCCAGGTGTTGAGCCCGGACATGGGATCATTGCTGCGTCAGATATCAAGGACACGTATTCCCTGTTGTCAATCAAGAATGGAAGAGGAACACCTCAGGTCATATCACAATCGGCGTGCTAGTTACTTGACTGTTGACCAATGTAGCTGGCGCGCTAGCCAGTATAAGGGCGATCTACGTCGCCCTGACCGCCACTGCGGGTTGTCGTGAATGTTGGCGCCAATCATAATGTGGCGGGCTCTCTGGCTTTGCTCTTTGGGGAAGTCGTAGAGTCACGGGTTAGCGTCGGGGTCTCAAACGGCGCCGTTCGATGCAAGCCCAATCATGACATCGGGCGCGTCCCAGATTTCTCTCTTGCCACTGCACTGGTAGGTACCGGAAAATATTTCCAATCCGCTAGGACCTTGATCGCCATAGGTTGGGTTGCCATCCCATTAAGGTAGAAATGGCGATGGCGATGGCACCGGACGAAACGGCGTCTTTGGGGGCATCAAGCTATTGCAGAGGGTCGTCCACATAAAGATCTGCTGGGAACCATTTGGCGGTCCATTCTGTAACGCGTAGAATTTGTCAATGAACACTGATATTGAGCGATTAGAAAATGTTGTGGAACAGAGCCCACCAGGTGAAACAACGGCAGGAAGCTTATCAGCACAGGCTTCCTCCGCAACGGAGGAGAGAATGGACATTGTTTTCATGTCGGTGATACCATTTAGTGGGGAACATGCTCCTTTGAATGAAATGTTGAAGAAGTGTGTGAAGAAGACATGAAGCGAGAGGGACGGTTTGCGTGGTGAGTCGTAGTGCCCATCGTCTTGACTAGTCCAAGAAATCAAAAAAAGTGGAACGGGGTGACAGAAGTAGGAAGCAATGGGCAACCCACGCTGGAGGTCGGGAGAAAATAGAGAGGGTTTGTGGCACTCGAAACGAACGATCAAGCGGTACTCCCGCAGAGACTTTGCATAGTATGTGCGGACCAGGTGCCGTGCCAGGTTTATTTCAGATCTAACATTATTGTCCGTTCTGGTCGACGAGAATTTCCGCAAAAAATGAAGTGTCACGCCCAGTTACCCTAGCCACCTCGAGGGGTGGAAAAACATGGTGTGAAGCCTGTGAATTGGAATGATATATCGAGTCAAGTGCATGGGTTTGGTGCGAATCAAGGGAGATATGCTTACGGCTCCGTCGATTTATCCAGTATGATGACGATTTGAAAGTAACGATAAAATTATTCGCGTGTGGAGTATTTCCCCACGGATGCCCCATGAGAGGCGACTGCAGTCAAGTCAGCGTTGATGCTAACCTGTGCCAAACACAGACAGATGGTCGTTCTCTTAGAAAAGCGGGGTCGCAACATGTATTTTAAAGTTCTCTACTCGATTGCATCAAGACAACCCGTATTCGTGTCTTGCAGCTTTGTAGAAACACATTTTAAGTGCACCAAAAATGTTGCGGGCTGAGAGGAGGAAGAACAGTAGGAATCTTCTTGCCTCCTGCCTCTAGCCACGGACTTTGAGTTGAGGGGTAACAACACCACCGTCGAACCTGGCTGCCGCATCGTGCGTTCCCGGTGCAGCAGTGATCTAGACTGTCCCGCCCTCGCATTTGTCGTCGCCAGTGGTAACCATGTCGAGGAGGCGTCTTGGGAGGACGAATGAGGCACGTCGGGACTTGGTGGAGAGTAAACTGCTGGCTGATCCCAAGCAAAACCCGCCATCTAGCGCTGAGAAAAGCGGCGTTTGTACACTAGGAATATAGGAAATATATTCAACTTATTCATAGCTCCGTCTGATTGCCAGCGATGCAGGTGGTGAGTAGCGACCTTTGCGCCAGAAGCACCTGACAGCTGTTGAGCACACCCCGTTGCAACCTCAAACCGGTCGAATAAATATGGGGACTCAAGATCCCAAGAAAGAGAACCTGTGAGCACTCTCGACGGCTAGATAGCGCCGCGTACATTCTCGCTGATGAAGAATCCAAGCTTGTATCTAGAACGTGCGGCGCTTCACCTCAATTTACATCCATATCGCTCATTTTGGCTAACAAACAGAAATCACACTGCAAGACATCCCAAATCGGGCGTATACGCTGAGGTTGCTTGTAGAAGATGTTGAGAGAGAGGTTCAGATGAGAGACAATCACACCTGGACACCAGCAC
>WNFL01013263.1_pt4 | contig 15570 bp, 13 predicted proteins | sample 5400361 | NCBI WGS metagenome assembly WNFL01 (sample SAMN13153351, study PRJNA577476) | soil metagenome | isolation source: 40 cm soil on Douglas fir-dominated hillslope | place: USA:California | collected 2013-09-17
GCTGGGGAGCGGCTGGGTTGGACGAGCTGCCGCGCGCGACTGCTACACTCACCCCATGCTCGCCAACTACGCCGTGCGCGTGGAAACCTCCCGCGGCAGACGCTACCCCGAGCCGCAGCATCCCTACCGCAACGACTTCCAGCGCGACCGCGACCGCGTCATCCACGCGCGCGCTTTCCGCCGCCTCGAAGCCAAAACGCAAGTCTTCACTCGCCGCTACTCCGACCACTTCCGGAACCGCCTTACCCACACCATGGAAGTCGCCCAAATTGCCCGGACGATCGCACAGCAACTCGGCCTGAATGTTGACCTGGTCGAGGCCCTGGCCCTGGTTCACGACGTAGGTCATCCTCCCTTTGGCCATGCCGGAGAGCGCGCCCTCGATGCTGCCATGCGCGAGCACGGACTTTTCTTCGATCACAACCTGCACGCCCTGCGCATTGTCGAAGACTTTGAAATGCGGTACGCCGCGTTCCGCGGCCTGAACCTCACGTTTGAAGTGCGCGAGGGAATCATCAAGCACTCTCACGATTATTCAGTGAAAGACTACCCGGAACTCGCCGAGTTCCTTCTCGACCAGCGCCCGCCACTGGAATCCCAGTTGATCGACCTGGCCGACGAAATCGCCTACGACACCGCCGACCTCGACGACGGCTTCGAAGCCCGCCTTCTCACCCTGAAAACCATCCGCGCTGGACTGCCCGTGTTTGAAGCGTCCTTCCACGAAGTCGAAGGCCTGTATCCTGCTGCGCCAGAGAAACTCAAATTCAACGAGACTCTAAAGCGTCTTCTCAATCGCTTCGTTACCGGACTTATCGGAGGAACCACCGCCCGCCTAAACACCGCTGCTGTTCAATCCGTGGACGAGGTACGCCGCCACCCGGAACGATTGGTAGGATTCGATCCAGGCTTGGACCGCGACCGCCTGGCCTGCAAAGAATTCCTCTACACCAACCTGTACTTCAGCAAAGCGCTGGAACCCGAAAAGCAAGAGGCCGAACGCGTAATCCGCGACCTCTTCTCCCACTGGATGCGCCGCCCCAGCGACCTTCCCCCCGCCTACCGCGAAAAATCACAACAAGAGCCTCTCCCCCGCACCATCTGCGACTACATCGCCGGCATGACCGACCCCTTCATTCTCGACCAGCACCAGAAATTCTGCGCCTAGAGAGTCAGGTCGCTTCCCCCCGGACCGCTTTCCTGTAAACCACACAAAACAAGCTAATTAATCTACAATGAAAGCGCGAATCCCTTGCCATCTCCATCTTCGCTCCCTCGCCCTCCGAACCGTAGTTTTTATATTCACCGTCCGGCAAAATTACCGTGCGCAAAGGTTTTTCCCTGGGAAACCCGCATGCTTTGCGCTAGAATTTCCTTGTAAACCAAGCACTTACGAGTGGCCCGTCTCGAGGAGAGTTTGGCAGTTCACCTGTTATTGATGTTAGGTAAGCCGGATTTCGAAACTCCGGGCGACTTTGGAATCGCAGTAATAATCATAGCCTTAGCAGGCTTTTCGGAGGGGATCTCTAGTCTCCCCCCTTCTCTCGGAGGAAACACATGAAGAACCGTATGGTAGCTATCCTGTTCGCCGCGCTGTTCGCGCTGCCGGCGCTCGCTCAGACCACCACCCCCGCGCCCGCCGCAGCACCGGCCGCCACTGCCTCGAACAACGCCACCGGCAAGGCGCCGCTGGCCATCGAAACCAAGGAAGGTTTCTGGGGCCGCGTCAATCCCTTTGCCCGCAAGAAGTACGTGCAGCGTCAGTTGCACCCTGTAGCCGACCGCTTGAACGAGCTCGATGAGCTCACCGCTGGCAACACGCGCAACATCAAGGACGTAGACGGCCGCGCTCAGGCTGGCATCAAGCTGGCCGCCGACCGCGCCAATGAAGCCGACCAGCACGCGATCGATGCTGGCAACCGCGCGAACACCGCCCAGACCACGGCGCAAGCCGCCAATACACGCCTCACTGGTGTCGAGACGGCTGTCGGCAACATCGACCAGTACCACCCCATCAACCAGGCTGAAATCCGCTTCCGCCCGGGCCAGAACGTTCTGAGCAAGGCTGCCAAGGAGGCGTTGGACGGCATGGCCACCACGCTGAAAGATCAGCGCGGCTATGTGGTGGAAGTGCAAGGCTTTTCGTCCGGTCACGGACAGACGGCTATCTCGAACTCGCAGAAGATGGCAGATGCCGTGGTCCGCTACCTCGTTTTGAATCATGAAATTCCGGTCTACCGGATCTTCGTGGTCGGAATGGGCAATGCGCCGAAGACGGATGCCGACGGCAAAACCATCCGCATTAGCGGTGGCCGCGTAGAAGTCAGCCTGTTGAAGAACAATCTGGACCAGCTCGCGTCTGGTGCCGCACCGGCAGCACCGGCAGACCAGCCACAAACAAAGTAGTTCGCTCGGTAGATCATTCCCCACGAAGAGCCTCTCGCGAGAGAGGCTCTTCGTTTTGTGGGGGTGTCAAACCGACCGCTCCTTCTCCCGAAAGAGCCGATCACCACACAAGAAACCTCTCTCGCGAGAGGTTCCTTGTGTGGGAGGAAGGCTTAACTCACTTTGCTGATCCAGTGTTTACCACTGCCCAGGGCCTGCGCGTATTCCTGTTGATAAGCGGCCGCGAACGACGCCCGGTCTTCGTCTGATCTCCAGCGGCCCGTTGCGATGTGAGCCTGACTGCCACGCTCAACAGCAAGTTGAGCCTGATACAGTCCATCGCGAAATGCGGCGTTGCTGGCTCCATGGACCATGGCCGCGGCGGGGGCAGCGCTGGCAGGAGCAGACCAATAAGGCCCGTTGCCCAGCGTCACGCCGGCGCCCATTCCCACAGCCAGTGCAATTACAAACATGGAAAGTGTCTTCATTCGTTTTCTCCTTAGCTTTTTTCGGATTCAGCATTCAAGTGGCGTTAACCGATTAGACGGCACACCGAGAGATCGCGGTGTAAACGGTCTGTAAGCTGTCCGTAAACTTTTGCGTCTCCGAAAGAGAACGTGGGGCCACGCTCTCCCTGCCACACAGAAGTGCAAGGACTCTTACTCACAAGTACACCTTTCGCACTCTTCGACCTTCGACAGGCTAGGCAACAGCTTAGGCATGGATAGTTCCAGAAACAACACCAATGGAAATCGCCCCGGCATAACTAGTTTGGCTGGAGCGCTCATAAAAACGGCGCCCCAAATCCGAATCGCGTCGCGCGGTGTCATGTCTTTATCGGCTTTCTTTACATGGAATTTACACGGCACCGTGGCCGCTTGCTCTAAGTTCGGAGATCGGTCTTCGTAAATTACGACCTTGCCGCTAACGATCCGCAGCTCAGGGTCGGCCGACCAGCCTATAATTCTGTCGCATCTGGATGTTTTCGAAGTGCGTGAACGCGTGCGAGACCAAATAAAGTTTTCTTTTTCCGAGAATCTTCTCTGGTATGCCCTGGTTTTGGGGCTCGCGGTTGTGTTGGCTCTCCTCGCGCTGCTGCAGTATCGCTCCGGCCGGCAGGTGAACGACGCCACGACAGAACAGATGCGCGCCAGTCTGCAAGGCTCGCTGATGGATTTGCGCCAGGGAGTTGAGCGTGAGCTGACGCCGCTGTGCCACGAGTTCCAAGCAGATTCCGAGATTTCGCGCAGCACGGCGCTACAAGAATACGGCAACCATCTGGAGCGCTGGCGCCGCGCCGCCGCCCATCCTGGCCTCGTGACGGACGTCTATGTCTGGCGAGCTCTCGATGGGAATAATCCCGAGTTTCTGCAGCTCAACGGAAAGCACGGCGAGATCGCATCAACGAATTGGCCTGCGGAATTTGAACCGCTACGCCAATGGTTGCGGCAAGTGAGCCCTCAGTCCCTAGGTTACGGTGGGGGCGGTGTAGTCGCGGATTCGCACCGCAAACCGGTGCCTGACCATGCGCCCATGGCGTCGGCTCAGCCGTCTTTGGCTCGTCCATCTTTCGCTCGTCCATCTTTGACTCACCCATCTTTCCCGTGGGTCATCGACGAAAGCATTCCTGCTTTGGTACATCCGGTTCTTGAGAGCGAGAAGCACTCGCCTGAGAAAAGCACGCCGGCAACGCTCTCCTGGATCGTAATCCGTCTAAATTTGGAAGTTCTCGGACAACGTATTTTTCCGGACCTTGCTCTACGTTATTTCGGGAAAAACTCTCGGTCTGTATACAAGCTTGCTGTGATCGCAGACAAGACGCCCGGAGGCGTAATCTACGCCTCCGACGAGAAGTTTGGCAGTCCCGAAGACATTGCCGCCGATGCTTCACTGAATATCTTTGGCCCGCCGGTTTCCATTCTTGGAGCGCAGCATCTACCCTTTGAACGTATGTTTGGCTCGGGCGGTCCGCCTAATCCGTCCCGCCCGAGTGGACTGGCAAGGCCTCTAGGGCCAAATTTCGCAGACCATGAGGGAGGTCCACTCCGAATCGATCCCATCCACTACGCTTCTGGGGAGCGCGGTTGGACGGTTCTGGCAAGGCACCGTGAGGGATCGGTGGAAGCGGCGGTCGCGGCTTCGTATCGCAGAAATCTGTTGATCAACTTTGGTGTACTGCTGATTTTAGCAATTACCATGGGATTGATTATCGCCACCAGCCAGCGCGCCCGGCGGCTCGCGCAATCCCAAGTCGATTTCGTGGCCGGTGTCTCCCATGAGTTGCGTACCCCGCTCACCGGAATTGTCTCGGCTGCGCAGAATATTGCCGATGGTCTGGTGGACAATAAGGAACGAATGGCGCGCTACGGTGCGGCCATCCTGAGCCAGGCCGAACAACTCACCGATCTCATCGAGCAGATTCTTCTGTTCTCCGCGACGCAGAAGGATCTCCACCGCTACCACTTTCAACTCGTCGACGTCGCAGAGGTTATCGACGCCAGCCTCGAGAGCACCGCGAGTCTCTGCCGTTCCGCAGGATTCACCGTACACCGGAAGATTCAACCCGGTTTGCCTCGCGTGATGGTGGACGTCATGGCTCTGACGCAGTGCCTGCAAAACTTGATTGCGAATTCAGTGAAGTATAGCGGCTCAAGCCGCTGGATCGAGGTCGAAGCCTCAATCGCGAACGACGCACATCGGGGAAAAGAGGTCATGATCACGGTCGAAGATCGCGGCCTCGGGATGGAGCCGAAGGAGTTGAAGCGCATATTTGAACCTTTCTACAGGAGTCCCGTCGTCACTGCGGCGCAAATCCATGGCAGCGGCCTGGGGCTGCCACTGGCAAAAAGCATGGTGGAAGCGATGGGCGGGAAGCTCACGGTTACAAGCGAGCCGCGGAAGGGAAGCAAATTCACGATACACTTACCCACTCCGGACACTTTTGGCGGCCAGCCATCGTCGTTGGCGACACCGGAAGCGGACCCCCCTTCATAAAACATGGGCGCAAGAATTCTGGTCGTTGAAGATGACGAAGTGATTCGAATGGCCCTGGGAGATCGTCTCGAGGCCGAAGGGTACGTTGTTGAGTTTGCTCTGGATGGCGAAACGGCCGTTCAAAAAGCTTCTCGAGGAACTTCCGACCTCGTACTCCTGGACGTCATGCTCCCGCAAAGAAATGGCTTCGATGTCTGTCGTGACATCCGCATGGCTGGCGTGCTTGTCCCCATCCTTGTGCTGACAGCTCGTGGGCAGACGATCGACAAAGTTCTTGCGTTAAAAATCGGCGCCGATGACTACATGACCAAGCCTTTTGAAGCAATAGAGCTGTTGGCGCGAATCGAAGCGCTCCTGCGGCGGGCCAGCACGTCAGCCTCCGGAGCCGTCCATCGGTTCGGAGGAATAACGGTCGACTTACGAGGTACCGCAGTTTCCCGGGATGGCAAAGTCGTACCCCTCTCAGCTCGCGAATTCCAACTGCTGCGCTATTTTGTCGAGCACGCGGGGACGACGTTGTCCCGGGATGTATTGCTGAAGGAAGTGTGGGCGTACAGCGCTGAAACCTTCACCCGGACTGTGGACGTCCACGTCGCGAGCCTTCGCCAGAAGCTTGAAGAGGACCCCAAGCGGCCATCGCTCATCGTTACGGTGGCTGGACTTGGCTACAAATTCACTCCCTGATGAAGGGCTGCTACTTCACCGGTATACCTTCCAGGTTCGCCAGCCGCCCCACGGGATAGAGCCCGATCCTGGAATCATAGTAGGGCGAGTGATCGTAGAAGAAGTTAAGGCGCGCGTCGGGATTGCCGGCGAAGGCTTTGTCCTCCACTAGTTTCTTTTCGAATTCAGCCTTGAGCACGGGGTCTTTGGCGAGCATTTCACGCGCCAGTGGTTCGAGCACATAGGGTTCCCCGTATTCTTTTTGCTCGAAGATAGCGTCGAAGAATCCCCATTGCACGGCGGAATCCGGGGCGTCGGGTTCCAGCCAGTGAACAGCCACCCTGGCCGCTCGCTGATCGAGCGGCACGACCATGGACCCAGCGGGATAGGACAATTTTTCCTTCACTGCTTTGCACATGGGCTGATAGTGGCTGCTGTCCGCGTTGAAATCGCCGATGGACATGGGATGCCGCCCCTCGAAAAGTGTATTGTGCCAATGCGGCTCACAACGATAGGTTTCGACCTCGCTCTCCCACGCCGCAGTCGTCGCTTGCATCTGCACGCCGTGCGCACGCAGCACTTCGATTACGTGCACCCATTGCGCCGGAACGATGTAGGCCCGCGGCGGTGCCACGGTGAGAGTCGGCTGGAAGTCGTTATACAGCGGGATGTCGATGTTCTCGGGTTCGCGCGTGTACTGGTTCCACACCGCGCCTGAGATTTCACTGAGTACTTGGTTGCGCTTGTACCCGAGATAATGGAACGGTTTCGAGCGCTCGCTGGGCGCGGTGCGCAGCGCCATCTTCCTCCCCGGGTCATACGCCTTGCCTGCGGCAATCGTCGCAGCATCGACGGCGCGATTCATCTTAAGCAGCTTGTCGGCGTCAGTATTCACCTTTTCCAGGATGGCGCGCAGCAATTCGTAATTCCCTAGCACACGCATCTTGTAGTCCTTCAGCATGTGCATTTCCACGAGCAGGCCGGGGCGGTTTTGCAGGATCATGTAGCCGGTAGAGAAGCGCGGCTCATCCTGCACCATCTTCAAGCCCTTGGTCGGATTGGCCTCACCCACTCCGACGTAAAGCCCGATCACGTGCCCGCTGTCCGTGACTGACCTTTCGATGTACGGCCGCAGCTCATCGCGTTGCCAGGCTGCCAGGGCTGGGTCCACGTCGGGACCGAAGTCAATCGAATAAGTGACGTCATATTGGTAGTCGGCACCGTCGGTCACGTGGTCATCGATGAAGAAGTCGGGCAGCCATTTCGTGAAGTACGCCAGAAACTGCCGCGCCTCGACGGAGTCGGCTTTCAAGTAGTCGCGGTTCAGGTTCAAATTGTTGGACTGGGCTCGCCAGCCCATCTCCTCGGGCCCGTTCTGGTTGATGCGGTTGTATCGCGAAACGCGCTCGTGGCCGTCGATGTTGTAGACGGGCACAATGATCACGACCGCTCTCTCGAGCAGGTTCGCACGCGCTTTGGTTACCACCATATCGCGCAGCAGGGCCAGAGAGGCGTCTTTGCCCTCGATCTCGCCTGGGTGGATACCATTTTGGATGTACACCACAGGCCGGTCGGCCTTATGAATGGCAGCGGGATCGAAGACACCGTCTTTGGAGACAACCACGCCCACCAACTCGCGCCCTTCACCCGTCTTTCCCCAAGGTTCAATCTTGACCTGCTTGGGCGCGGCGGCTGCGACACGGCGGATGTAGGCCAGGGTTTCCTCATAGCGAGGGGTACAGCGGTATTCGCAGATTTCCGTGGGCGTGCGCCAATCCGCGGGTGGTGGACCTTGCGCCAGAATGAAGGAAGAAATGATCAGAGTAAGAACTGGGAGCAAGGCCGAATGAGTCTTCATGGTTCCTTTACGCAATCGTGAATTCACTGATCTTCGGTCGTCGATGTTGGTTGACCTCGTTGAGAGTTTACTCCAGCGAGGCCGCGTTACCTCCGTAAGGATAAAATCAAGAGTACGACAAGGTAATCTGACCTCAGCATTAATCCCAATACTGAGGAGTCCGTATGGCCAGCTCTGCACCTGCAAGTCATCTCGTCGAAATCGCCGATCCGCCCGTTCCCAGCCGCAGTCATCCCGTCGTGGACAAATCGGCGGCGGAGAAAGCAAAAGGGTTTCTTGTCGTGGCCGCCATCGCCGTGACCTTGTGCGCGGGTTCCTGGTGGCTCTGGCAAAATGGCTATAAGTTCTACGCAGGGATTGCCGGTGCGATTGGCATCTTTGCCGTGATCGCGGCACTCAGCGGGTCCACATTGAAATCCAAGTGCCCATACTGCGCCGCCAGCATCGATTCGATCCTCAATCGGGAAGAGGGCAGGCAGGTTCAATGTGAAAAATGCTATGAATATTCCACGGTGAACGTGGGCATTCTTCGCCCGCTCGACCCAGCGACGAAATCCGAAACACCGAAATTCGAGAGCCCAGTGTACAGAAAAGCAGTTTGGCCGAACGCCTGTGTCGCCTGCGGCGAGCTTCCCGTCCGTTGCGACGATCTCTCCAAAACTACGGTCGGCGCGATCCCGGCGTTGATGGGACATTTGCAGATCATTCGCGGCTCCGTCACCGGCATTCCGTATTGCGACAAGCACCGCGACAAAGTCGCCCTGAAGGTCGACAGCGACAAAAAGCTCCTGCTGCGGTGGACTTCACTGCGCATGATGCGGCGCTATCTAGCGGCGAACCGCAACCGGCCAGCGTACTGAAACAATTTTCGTGACACCCAGTGGGCGTCGTCGCTTAGCCTCTGATCGTGAGGGGCTGTGTGAGCTTGAAGGTCAAGCGCCGCTCCACACCGAAAGCAACGTCCTTCTTGCCGGTTCCGTAGGCAACGGCGGTTCCGCCGCCGCCACCGATCAGGCTACCGATCAGAGCCCCAGTCCCGCCAGTTGCGAGCCCTCCTATCAGCGCGCCTGCTCCGGTACCGCCGCCGATGAAAGCAAGGTTACGTTTCTTGTGCGACCTGCCCTTGGCGTAGATGTGCGAAGTCTCCAACGGCACGTCTTGGCCGCGCACGCTCATCGAAACAAGCGTCAGCCCGAGTTCTCCGGGATGGCGTAGACGCCCCGAATGCCGCGCGATTGTCACCTTGCCGCGCACCGCTGCGCCACGAGACACAATGGTTTGTCCGTCGACCAATAAGGGCTCGTCGAGCACCGCGTTAAAAATCTCGCCCGTCTGTGAACCTGTGCTGGAGACCGGTGCTTGCAGACGCACCGTCACCGGCGTACCCGCAAGCACGTTGACAGGCTGCTCTCGGGGAGTTGGGTTGCCCTCAACGTTCGGGCTTGCGGCATTCTGCGGATCGTTCGCCAACTGCGTGTTGTTGGATTTGCTGCCGCAAGCAGTAAGAATAATCAATGTCAGCCAAAGAGAAAGTATAGAGGCAAAATCTCGTTTCATGCTCCACCTCCTGGGAAGGGGCTTACACAGTATTAGGCAATCATAGTGCCAATCATTGTGTTTGTTTTTCAACAACTTAGCTTAATGGCGAGAGGCCTGGGCCGGTAGTTTTTGGACTCCCCAGTCAGTGGCAAGAAGCTGGCAAGATGCCTGCTTGACACCATGCAGTTTTCCCGCTATTGTAGGCGAACAAAAAGCGAAAATATGCATACGCTTCCGCTCTTCCCCGACTCAGGATCCGCCCCTCTCGTCGGCATTGCCCGGCTCGCCGCTCATGCCGATCCTCTCCGGGAAGGTCATCACATTGAGTACTTCGCTCTCCCCGCGCGTTCTCTCCTCAGCCGCGTGACATCTGTTCGCCGCCACCCCTTCCAGTGGTCCATCAACCCCTACCGTGGATGCGAATTCGCCTGCAAATACTGTTACGCGCGCTACACCCACGAATTTATGGAGCTGCGCGATCCCCTCGCCTTCGAGCAGAAAATCTATGTCAAACAACAAGCCGCATGGCTGCTCCACCAGGAACTTAAGAAAGTTCGCCCCGGTGAAGGCATCGGCATTGGGACCGCCACCGATCCCTACCAGCCCGCCGAGCGCCGTTACAACATCACTCGCGCCATTCTCAAGGAGCTCGCTCTCCACCGCGGCCTGCGTCTAGGGATCATCACCAAGTCGGATCTGATTCTTCGTGACGCGGAACTGCTGCGTCAGATAATGCAGCACAACAGTTTGCACGTCAGCCTCACCGTCACTACCGTGAACACCCAACTCGCCCGCATCCTCGAACCGCGCGCGCCGCGGCCTGATCTTCGCCTCGAAGCCGTTTGTAAGTTGAACTTGGCGGGCATCCCCGCTGGAGTGAACTGCGCGCCGCTGCTGCCGGGGATCACCGATGCGCCCAGCGACCTGAGCAAGCTTGTGCTGGCAGCCAAAGAAGCGCATGCCACCTCCATCTTTGCTGGCCCGCTTTTTCTCAAGCCTTGCGCGGCCGCCGTGTTTCTTCCGTTTTTGGAAGTGGAATTTCCGCACCTCGTCGAGGTCTACCGCAAGCGCTACGCGAACTCCGCTTTTCTCCCCCCAGACTACGGCAAGCGCATCAACTGCCTCCTCGCCGAACTGCGCAAAAAGCACGGCATGGCCCCGCCTCCGCCCCCAGATGCCCGCTTCAGCGATAAGCTCTTCAACGAAAACCTTCCTGCCCAGGATCGCTTGTTCTGACAGTAGGAGCTAACGATGACGCAGGAGCATTATGGCCGCCGCGTCCGGTTGCTATACTTCCAGCAACAAGCTTAGGCACTCTCCTTATGATGAAGAAGCTGCTGAGTACCGCGGTGAGTGTGCTGCCAAAATCCGCTCAGTCACAAATTCGCGACCGTTATTGGCAAACCAAAAGTCGTCTGCTCTACCAATCTTTCTACAGGTGGATGAAGCTGGAGAACACGCTTCGTACGGGAATCACTTTGCAGATTGCCAGCAAGGGAGAGTGGTGGGTTTATAACGATATCTTCGTGAACGGCGAATACGATGCTCCCATTCTGCAGGCTCTGGAGAAATGTTCCCCTCTTCGCCCGCTCACGGTGTTGGATCTCGGCGCTAATGTCGGCTTCTTCACACTGCGGGTCGTCGACCTGGTCCGGCAAACACGCCCTGAGTGCCGCATCGACATCACCATGGTGGAGGCGAGCCCCAGAGTGTTTGACGAACTCAAAGCACGCATCCACTCTCAAGCCTTACACGAGGTTAATCTCCGGATGGTGCAAGGGTTGGTGGGAAGGCGGACAGGCAGCGCTTCGCTTCAGGAATCTGCCCTTCACGTGAAGAACACGATCATGAATGGCAATTCCCGTAGTGGTAACACAATTCCGTTCATCGACCTGAGTCTTCTGATGGAGCCCGTCGAAGAAATCGATCTGCTGAAGTGCGATATCGAGGGCGCGGAGCTATTGTTTCTGGAAAACTATGAGGACTTGCTTGGCAAAGTAAAGAGCGCTGTGTTCGAGTTCCATCATGAGATGTGCGATACCGGGAAATGCCGGGCCATCCTGCTCAGGAACGCGTTTCGGGAAACGGTGCTGCGGACAACGCCCACGTTTTCCGTGAACCTGCTGACCAGGGACAGGATCTCTGCCTAAAAATCAGGGGTTTTGGCGCCGCGGGGATTTCTTCCGGCTTCTGTGCAGCAATACCACCACGTGGGCCACCGCCGCGTTGTCGGTGTTCAGTCCCTCGGGCGTCTTTGCCTTCAGTCCGACGCAGTCCTCGGAAACACTGAGCAATGCCGCTACGCGAGTGCGAATCGCCCCCGCATGGGGACCAATCTTGGGGGCGTTCAGAATCAGAGTCGAATCGAGATTGGCGACGGCATATCCCGCTGCGGCCACGCGCCGCAACGCTTCTTGCAGAAAAACAACCGAGTCCGCACCCTTCCATTGCGGATCCGACGGGGGAAACAATGTTCCAATATCTGGTCCTGCGATCCCGCCCAGCAGCGCATCGGTGATGGCATGTAGCAGGACGTCGCCGTCCGAGTGCCCACCAAGGCCTTTGTCATAATCCAGCCTGACGCCGCCAATCAATAGCGGAATGCCCGGTCTGAAGGCGTGCGAATCCCAGCCGAAACCGATTCGCGTTTCTAAATTCGACAGTGTCGCCTTTGCTTTGGCCATCGGCTCGCCTTTTCTAGTGTTTAAGATAGAACTCCGCCAGCTCCATGTCGGCGGGCGCCGTGATTTTGATATTCCGCGGCGATCCCATCACCACTGCTACTGGGATGCCAGCCCGCTCCAGCAGCGACGCTTCGTCTGTGCCCAGAAATCCATCGGCGGCCGCATCGTCGAACGCCTTCCTCAGAAGCCCGTACCGAAAGGCTTGCGGTGTCTGCGCCAGCACCACGCTGGCGCGTGGAATGGTCGTATGAATCACCGCGCCTTCGGGCTTTCGCTCCACTTGTTTAACAGTATCGACGGCTGGCAACCCGGCAATGGCGGCGCCATGCTTCTCTGCGGCTTGCAGCACGTCTTCAATGATCTCCGCCGTCACCAGGGGACGCACCGCGTCGTGTACCAGCACAATATCATCCGCCGAGGCCGTAATGGCCTGGAGGGCATTAGCCACCGACTGCTGCCGCTGCTCGCCGCCCTCCACCAGTTCCAGCCGCTTCTGCAACAAGTCGGGGGCTTCCTGTTTAAGGCGAGTACGGAAACCCGCGATCTCCGCCTGCCGTAGCGCAACCCAGATCTCCGCTACCCGCGGCACCGCTGCGAACTTGCGCAGCGTATGGATGAGGATGGGCGTTCCGGCCAATTCGGTGAACTGCTTCGAGGGCGCAGACTTCTTCCCCGGCGCCGTGAGAGGCGCCATGCGCGTGCCCAGCCCGGCCGCGGGCAGGATGACAAACACTTTCATGGGGAGCCCAGTATACGAGCGGATGCTCATCTAGTCCAAACGGGCGGCTTTGTTTTAGAATTTTGACAAGCCCATGACGCTTAAGAAATTTCTCCGTGTACTTGCCTGTGCTGCGGCGCTGTTATCGATAACGGCCTGTAAGAGCAAGAAGCCTGTGGACAACTTTGTCCACGTGGACGTCTTCGGTCAGATGAATTCGCGCTACGAGCCCATCCTGACGTCGCGTTTCCGCAGCTTCAGCCGCGAACGGTCGAAGCTGCCTTCCGGCCACAAGATTCTGGTGTCCGAGGTCATGGAAGCAAACTTCTACGACCGTCTCGCTGACCCTGCCTACCGGGAACAAGCCCAGATGATTGTTCTGAATTCAGAGCAAGAAGCTGCGGCCGACCCGAATCTCGCCGCCGAGTTTATCCACGCCCGCAAGGCCTGCACTGAGCAGATTCCCTGCTACCTGTTGATCCCGAATGGTGTCTCGGGAGAGCAGCGCGACGCGGCCCAGCAACTGCTGGACTACCTGGCGCCGCCGGTGGCGGCGCCTCCTGCGGAGAACGTCTCCCCGCCGGCGGCGCCGCAGTAATTTGACTCGACCGTATTTTGCGCAACAGAGTCATGCCACGAATGCTGCCGCGAGAGATCAATTGGCGCGGTTGGATGAAGCCTCACTCGCCCGGCTGTTCCATGACAATTGGCTGCGGTTTCTTGATTTCGACGGCCGGTTGCGGCGGGCGCGGCTCGGGCCTGATGGTCTGTTGCGTCATCCGCTCGTCCCATTTTCCGAAAATCATTTTGCCCGCGGTGGTCTGCAGCACCGACGTGACCGAGATGTCGATGGTCTTGCCGATCGCCTTGCGCGCATTGTCGACTACGACCATGGTTCCATCGTCAAGATAGGCGACGCCCTGGTTGTATTCTTTGCCTTCCTTGAGGATGAAGACATGCATGATTTCGCCGGGAAGGACGATCGGCTTTAAGGCATTAGCAAGTTCATTAATATTTAAAACTTCAACACCCTGCAATTGGGCGACTTTGTTCAGGTTGAAGTCGTTGGTGATGATTTTGCCTTCGTAGACCTTGGCCAGCTCGATGAGCTTGAGATCGACTTCGCGCACGGCGGGGAAATCGTCTTCCACGATCTGAATATTAAGCGACGCAACTTTCTGCAGTCGCTGCAAGATATCCAAACCGCGACGGCCACGGTTGCGCTTCATGGAATCAGCCGAGTCGGCGACCATCTGCAGCTCACGCAGAACGAATTGCGGGATGACGATTACGCCGTCGAGGAAGCCAGTTTCCGCAATGTCGGAAATGCGGCCATCGATGATGACGCTGGTGTCGAGAATCTTGTGAACCTTTTTCCCTTGCTTCTCACCACCAAAGAGGCCTCCGAGGGCTGCCAAGTTGAGCAGCGAGCCCTTGTTGGCGCCAACTACCAGCCCTACGTAGGCCATCAGCAGCATGATTAGGATTTGCAGGAAGCTGAGCGTATGACCCGCTGGCATACTGTTTCGCAGCACCAGCGTGAACAGGTATGCGCCGAGGATTCCGAGGATGCTTCCGACAGCCGCACCGATGAGCCGGGTCAAGCTGGCCAGGCGCAGGCGCCACTCGAAAACGATGATGGCCGAGCCGATGAGAACACCCAAAGCCGCATCGACTTGCGGGGGTTGATTAAATGGTTGGACCAGGTAGCAGGCTACTGCCACAACCACCACAAAAATAAGGCGAACTACGAATAAGTCCATGGAGAAACCTCCAGGAAGTTCAGCGGCTTCCAAAATCCAGGCTGTGGCCGCCACTCCCCTCCCGGTCCCGGTTCAGCGTTCAAATTGGGAGCCGGTCTCAATATGAAACTTGTATAAATATCGATTGAAAGCCCGCAAATTCAATGGCCTAGGACTTCCAAATGCATATTCAGTATATACCTGCGGTGGCGGGCCGGTGGCTGGTGGAAATCTTGATAGACTCGCCAAGATGAAGGCCATTGTGATTCCGCAGTATGGCGGGCCGGAAGTTTTGACAGTCCGCGAGATGCCGCTGCCGGAGCTGGCAACGGAAGAGGTTCTGGTGCGGACGCAGGCGGTTGGGGTGAATTCCGCTGATATTATGTCAGCCGCCGGAGGCTACCCAGGAACGCCGGCACCGCCATTGATTGCAGGGCGCGAATACTGCGGAGAACTCGACGGAACCAAAGCCCGGGTGATGGGTTATACGCAATGGGGAGCCTTCGCGGAGGTCGTAGCTGGGCGGCCTAACTACTTCTGGCCGGTGCCGGCGCACTGGACGGCGCAGGAAGGGGCGGCGTTTCCCGTCAACTACTTTACGGCGTGCCTTGCATATTGGAAAGCGGGGCTGCTGGATGGTCCATTCGAAGATCGCGCTCCCGGATCTCCGCGGAAAGCGCGTGTCTTAATCCACGCCGCGGCCGGAGGCGTAGGAACTGCGGCGGTGCAGATTGGGAAGTTGCTGGGCATTGAGACGTATGGGACCTCTTCGTCGGAAGACAAGCTGGCTCGCGTGAAAAAGTTGGGGCTGGACCACGGCATCAACTACCGCGAGCGCGATTATGAAGAGGCAATCCGAGAAATGACCGGCGGCGAAGGCGTGGATGCCGTTTTCGAAATGCTGGGCGGCGAACATACGTTGAAAAGCGTACGGTGCTTGCGCGAATTTGGGAGTGTTATCGTTTACGGGGCCGCCACCGGAAAGCC
>WNFL01013385.1_pt3 | contig 15569 bp, 13 predicted proteins | sample 5400361 | NCBI WGS metagenome assembly WNFL01 (sample SAMN13153351, study PRJNA577476) | soil metagenome | isolation source: 40 cm soil on Douglas fir-dominated hillslope | place: USA:California | collected 2013-09-17
CGCGTGCGCATCGTCCCGAACAAGGTCGGAACGTTCACATTCCACTGCGACGTGTTCTGCGGCGACGGCCACGAGGACATGGACGGAACGATTCGCGTCGTGGCGTAGTCCCCCTCCCACTTCCCGTCGCCGCAGCCGCCACGGGAAGACCCGGTCGGCCGGAGGGATTAGGCAAACTTCTGCCCCCCTGCGGCAACTGACCGGTTCCAGGTTGAGGCTCTCCCGGCCTCGCGGTAACCCGCCGGCCGTTTCCTGGTCGCCATCCCGTGCAGAGGGACGGCGCCCGATCCTCGGCTCGCCGCCGAGCCTCCCGACAAACTCTGGCACGGTCATTGCTCTCTGTCTGGCAGGGCGGTGCTTGAACAATGTTCCGTCCAGCAAATCAGGTAGTTAGCTACAAGATGCGCTGGCCAAGCCGAGTTCGACGCCGAATGATAGAGGAGAACAGCGGTTGCGTTATCCACGATAACTATAGGGAAGGGATTTAGAAATGAACTCGATTCGGCTCAGCAAACGCGCGACGACGCTCGCGCTCGCTTCAGTGTTCAGTGTCGGTGCGGTCGTTGCGTCCAATGCGGCGCTCGCGGGCAGCACTCCGGCCAACCTCGCGGTCAGTGCCTCGGTCGCCGCGAACTGCACGATCAGCACGTCGGCGGTCGCCTTCGGCGCCTACGACCCGGTCGTCACCAACGCGTCGACCGCGCTCAACGGTAACGGCTCGGTCACCGTCGCCTGCACCAAGGGCTCGGCGCCGAGCATCACGCTGGATCTGGGCGCGAACGCCGCGTCCACGCAGCGGAACATGAAAGTCACCGGCGGTGGCACCGACCTTCTGGCTTATGAGCTCTATCAGCCGCCGAGCACGACCCCGAACACCGCCTGCACGTTCCCTGGCAGCCAAGCCTGGGGCACAGCCGGAGGCGCGATCTTTACACCGACCGCACCGACCAGCAAGGCCTCACGTACGTACAACGTCTGCGGCACGGTCAACGCCGGACAGGACGTGGCTGTCGGCTCGTATCAGGACACAGTCGTCGCGACGGTCAACTTCTAAAGCCCGCGGGCGCGGTCACTCGCGCCCCGGACCTCGGCAGGCGGCCTCATCAGCGGCCGCCTGCGTTCGATTCGCGAGATGCTCAAGTCGCGGCGTCTTACCGCGACTGCGGCCCTCGCGAAGCGGGGTTGGCATGCCTTTCGACCGACGCAGAGGAAAATCCTCGGCTGCATACGCAAGTGTGACCGCAATCGTGGCCGCACTGGCGCTCGCCATTCCACCGCAGGCCGCGGGGACGACGGCCGTGCTCGGCATATCGGCATCCGTGACTGCGAATTGCACGATCAGCACCACTGCGTTGAGCTTCGGGCGATACGAATCGCTGGAGGCCAATGCGACGACTCCCCTCAACGCTGCGGGAACGGTGAGCATCGCGTGTACCAAAGGCATGGCACCGAAGATCACCATGGACCTGGGGCAGAACCCCAATGCCGGCAAACGTTACATGGCGCTGGTTGCGTCCGCGGCCACGGCCGGCACGCTCTATTACGAGCTCTACCAGCCGCCAAGTCCCACGCCGGGCACGGGTTGCAGCTTCCCCGGCACTACCGCCTGGGGCGCGTCCGCAGGGCAGATCTTCGCGCCCAGCCCGGCGACCAGCCGCGTCGCACGCACCTACAACGTCTGCGGCACGATCCCACCGGGCCAGTTCGCGGTGATGGGCACGTACGCAGACACGATCGTCGCAACGGTAAACTTCTAAGCTTTCGACAACGCGGCGCACGCTGGCTGCCCACCCGACATGCAAACGACTGCAGCCTCCCACCGAATCGCCGCGTGGCTCGCCATCGCAATGTGCTTCGCGATCGCGGAGGCCGGCGCCGGCTCGTTCCAGGTCAACCCGATTCGCGTCGACATGGCCAAAGGCGCGACGACCGCTGCGATCACGGTGCGCAATGACGGCGAGGACGCGATCGTGGTGCAGTCGAGCGTTGTCGCGTGGTCGCAGGACAATGGGCAGGAGGTCTACGCCCCGACAACCGAGGCACTGGTCACGCCGCCGATCATGACTGTGCCTCCGGGTGGCGAGCAGATCGTCCGCGTCGGGTTGAGGCGCACGCCCGATCCGCAGCGCGAGCTCACCTACCGCCTCTACCTGCAAGAGGTCCCCCCACCGCCCAAGCCTGGCTTCACCGGGCTGCAAGTGGCGCTGCGCGTCGGCTTGCCGGTATTTGTCGCCCCGGTGGCGCCGGGAATCCGCCGCCTCGAATGGTCGGCTGAGATTCGCCCCGACGGAACGATCGTCCTTGCGGCACAGAACACGGGGAACGCGCACGTGCAGGTCACCGATTTCCAGCTTGGACTACCCGGGGGAGCCGAGCCGGTCGCCCACGAATCCTCGCTCGCGTATGTCCTTGCCGGACAGCGTCGCCAATGGACGTTGTCCGCGCCCGCGGATCGCGTCAAATCGGCGCGCGAGCTTCGGCTAAAAGCGTTCACCGATGCCGGCGAGATCGACACCGCGGTCAAAGTTGAGCCCTAGCGCGCTCGCACCGTGGGCCCTCATCATGCTTGCCGCCGCCGGCCCCGCTAGCGCCCAGCCCAGCACGATCGAGCGGGTCCCGCCGTCCTCGGCGTTGCCGTCTGCGGCACTGGTCGCGCCGGTCGCGCGCGACGAAGAGCTGCTGCTGCAGGTCGACGTCAACGCTCAACGCCTCGACGACACGGTGCTCGTGCTGCGCGCCTCGGACGGAAGGATCGCGGTTCCGATCGACAGCCTCGATCGGTGGCGCCTGCGGCGGCCGGATGCTCCCCCGCGCTTCCACGCGGGAACGCCCTACTATCTGCTCGATGCCATTCCCGGCGTCACCTATGCCTACGACGCCGCCAAGCAGCGGCTCACGATCACCGCGCCGGCGCGTGCGTTCACCGATACGCAATTCGTCAACGCACAACCAGGCTATCCCGCGCCGACCGTCTCGCAGGTCGGCGGATTTCTCAACTACAACTTGTTCGGCTCGCGCGCATCGGGCGAGTCGCAATACGCCGGACAATTCGAAGCCGGCGTATTCAGTCCCTACGGTGTGCTCGTCGCAGGTCTGCTCGCGCAGGACAACGCCGGCGCGAAGAGCGCCGTGCGCCTGGACACGACCTGGACCACCGACTTTCCCCAGCGCCTGACCACACTGCGCATCGGCGACGCGGTCAACGTGCCCGGCGCGTGGGGCCGGGCGGTGCGCTTCGGCGGCGTGCAATACTCGACCAACTTCGCGACCCAACCCGGCTATATCACTTTTCCTGCGATCGCTACCAACGGCCAAGCGGCGCTGCCGTCGACGGTGGACGTATTCGTCAATAACGCGCTGGTCGCGCAGCGACCCGTGCCGCCAGGACCGTTCTCGATTACCAACATTCCGACGGTCAACGGCAGCGGCAACGTGCAACTCGTGGTGCGCGATCTCTTCGGCCGCGAGCAGATCATCTCGCAGCCGTTCTACGCCAGCGTCAACCTGCTCAAGGCCGGTCTGGAAGACTTCTCCTACGAGGCTGGATTCGAGCGCAACAATTTCGGCGTCGAAAGCGGCGATTATGGTCACGCGGTCGCGAGTGCAACCTACCGACGGGGCTTGACCGACCTGCTGACCGGCGAGATCCGGGGCGAGGCCTCGCGCGAGCTCGGCGTCGCCGGTGTCTCCGCTAGCTATCTCATCACGGACGTCGGCGTCGTCACTTCGACCGCGGTCGCGAGCGGCGGAGGCGGCGCGGGAACGGGAGCGCTCGGCGGCGTAGGCTTTCAACGCCAGACGGGACACTTGAGCGTCGTTGCGCAGGGGCAATGGTCGAGCGCGGCGTTTCGCCAGATTGGCGCCACGCCGGATAATCCCGTCGCGCTGCGGCAATGGAGCGCGTCGGTCGGCTATCAGTTCGACCGCTATGGCAGCGCGGGCATCACCTACGTGGCCCAGGATTTCCGTACGAAGGACAACATCCACGTGCTGTCCGTCGGCTATTCCGTCGGCCTCGGGCCGTGGGCTTTCCTGAACCTGTCCACGGCGAGAACCTTCGGCGCGCACGGCAGCCTCGCGCTGGGCGCGACAATCACGGTTCCTCTCGGTGAGAGATCGCTCGCCGCCGTCAGCTACAACGGCGTGCGCCAGAGCAGCCAGGGTAACAGCGATGACACCAGCTTCACCCTGCAGCGCAATCTGCCGGCGGGCGAAGGCTATGGCTACCGCGTCGTCGCGCATACACACAACGAGATCCAGGCGAGCGGCATCTGGCAGAACAACGTCGGAACGTATGAAGCGGACGTCTCGCGATTCCAGGGGTCGACCGCCGGACGCGTGAGCGTCACGGGTGGGGTCGGCTACGTTGGAGGACATCCGTTCCTGAGCCGGCAGGTGACCGACAGCTTCGGCGTCGTGCGCGTGGCCGACTATCCCGGCGTCGGAGTCCTCCAGGACAACCAGCCCGTCGGTCGGACCGACGCGGACGGCTACGCCGTATTGCCGCAAATGCGCGCATACGATATCAATCGCGTGTCGATCGAGGAGCGCGACCTTCCCCTCGACGCGCAGGTCGACAAGTTGAAGATCGAAGCGGTGCCGTTCTTCCGGAGCGGATTGCTGCTCGACTTTCCGGTGCGGCGCTCGCACGGCGCCACGCTCTCCATTCGCCTCGATGATGGCGCGCCGATCCCTTCGGGTGCGATCGTCCGCATCGCCGGCCATGACGAAGAGTTCCCGGTCGGCCTCGGCGGCGAGGCCTATGTCACCGGCCTCGAGCAACGCAACCGCCTGCGCGCGACGTGGAAAGGCAGGAGCTGCGAGTTCGACGCCGAGTTCCCGCGCACGGCCGATCCCCTGCCGAGCCTGGGCACGTTCGTCTGCCATGGAGTAGCGCGATGAGTCTAACCGCACGACCGCGCGCCCGGCGCGCCACGATGGACAACGCGAAGCGGGTTCTCCGTATCGTGATTACTGCCCTCAGCGCCGCCGCGCTCGATGCCGCTGCGGTGACATGCACGGTCTCGACTCCAGGAGTTGCGTTCGGGAGCTACGATGTCTTTGCCGCGGCCGCGACCAACGCCAACGGCACGCTCAATATCAGCTGCTCGCTCGACCCCTCGGACCAGGGCGCGCAAAAGCTCGTTCCCTATGTCATCAGTCTATCGACCGGCTCGAGCGGAAGTTTCGTGCAGAGGACGATGAAGAGCGGCACCAATGCGCTCGGGTACAACCTTTACACGAGCAATACCTACTCGGTGGTCTGGGGCGACGGGACCGGGAGCACGTCGACCCAGTCAGGCTCGCATGTCCTCAACGGCGGGCATCCAACGTTGAGCAGTTCGTTCACCGCCTACGGCAGGATTCCCGCGTTGCAAGACGCTGCTGTCGCCAGCGATTACCGCGACAACGTCACGGCGACCGTCAGCTGGTAAGCAGACTTCCGCGCGCCAGGCGCAGGGGAAGCAGAGGCCTTACAGCGGCCGGACGTTGAGCGCCAGCGGCCAGGCGTAGGTGCCAGGCGTGGCGTTGGAGGCGAGCATGAAGCGGTAGCTCAAGTCGAGCGGCAGGTTGCGGCCGTGCTGGCCGCGTTCGATGATCGTGCCGCCATCGGGGCCGAGATCCGCGCTGCCGTTGCTGTTGCTTACGCGGACCGAGCGGAAGATCGGCAGCCGGGTAAAGAAATCGATGAAATAGCCCGCCGGGTTGTTCGAGCTGATACGAAGCCGCGATCCGGCCGGGACCTCGACGTAGCCCCGAAGGACATCGGCATCGGTGATGGTGATCTCGGAGGGCTGCTCGACGACCTGGGCAACCGTCTGCGCCGGCACGATCGCCGTGACCGCGATCTGCCCACGCTGCGGCGCCGCGTGCACGCCGGGCGCGATCGTCGACACGGCGAGCGTCGAACACATCGCCGCGACCGTGATCTGCCGCTGCATACGCAGAGCCCGACTGACGACCGTGCGTTTCACATAGCCCGCCTTGATCAGCTCTTCCCCAAGCCTGCGCCCGCTAGTTTGCTGGCTGGCCAAGGCGGTGGCAAGCTGGTCGCTAGAGATATGCCCCTGCGCGACCAGGATTTCACCGAGCCTCGGCGGCCGGTCTGCCCCCGACGGTTTGGCGGCGCGTGGACGCGCGCCGACGGGCACCGTGGGGCTGCCAGTCGCAGGATCGACTGCATTTTGCGTGCGCTGCTGACGTTTCTCGTCCATTGGGCGGTCTTTTGTCGCGTTTCGGGAGTTCGAGAAACCCAACGCAAGACACGTGCCCATGCCTCGAGGAATATTCACGTCAGGATGTACCCCACACCTCCCGCGCGGTATCGACGATCAGCCGCAGCTTCGCCGCTTGCGACTCACGCGCGATGTCGTTGCCGTGGACCGTGCTCGAGAAACCGCACTGGGGCGACAGGCAGAGCTGCTCGAGCGGCACGACGCGCGCCGCCTCGTCGATGCGGCGCTTGAGCGCGTCCTTCGATTCCAGCTCGCCGACCTTGGTGGTCACCAGCCCCAGCACCACCGTCTTTCCCTTGGGAACGAACCGCAGCGGCGAGAAGTCCCCCGACCGGGCGTCGTCGTATTCGAGAAAATAGCCATCGACGGTGAGGTCGTTGAACAGGACTTCGGCGACCGGCTCGTAGCCGCCTTCCGCCACCCAGGCGCTCTTGAAATTGCCGCGGCAGAGATGCGTGCAGATCGTCATCCCAGGCGGGCGCCCCGCGATCGCCGCGTTGATCAGCCGTGCATAGCGCCGCGGCAGCTCGTCGGGGTCATCGCCGCGCGCTCGCGCACCCTCGCGCATCTTCGGATCGCAGAGGTACGCGAGATTGGTGTCGTCGAGCTGAACATAGGTGCAGCCGGCCGCGCCGAGCGCCTTCAACTCGGCGGCGTAGGCCGCTGCGACGTCGGCGAAGAACTCCTCCAGATCCGGGTACGCTTCACGGCTGATCGCCTCGCGTCCGCCGCGAAAGTGCAGCATCGTCGGCGATGGGATCGAGACCTTGGGCGTGTGCTTGGTCGCCGATTTCAGGAAGGTGAAGTCGGCGACCTGGATCGGCCGCAGATGGCGCACCTTCTTGGTCACACCCAGCACCGGGGGCGCGAAGTCGACGTCGCCTTGCTTGCGGTGGAAGTGCGCCGTCAGCCCGCCCCGGGTTTCCACACCTTCGAGCTGCTCCAGGAAGTCGATGTGGAAGTAGGTGCGCCGAAACTCGCCGTCCGTGACACCCTGCAGCCCGACCCCTTCCTGCATTTGCACGATCTCGGCGATCGCCCGGTCCTCGACTGCGCGCAACCCTGCCTTGGAGATCTCGCCCTTCTGGAACCGCTCGCGCGCAGCGAGGAGCTCCGGCGGCCGAAGGAAGCTGCCCACGTGGTCGGCACGGAACGGTGGCTGGGTACGCGAGCTCATCGCGTGCTCACACACCCGGGTCCTTGAAGTTTTCGACCTTGTCGAACTCGACGTTGTAGATCTTGCCGTCGACCAGCTCGCACTTGCGGATGTAGACGTTCTGCACGACGTCGCGCGTCGCCGGATCGATCGACATCGGCCCGCGCGGGCTCGTCCACGCCATGCCTTTCATCGCCTCGACCAGCTTCTCGCCGTCGGTCGCGCCACCCGTCTTCTTGAGCGCTTCGTAGATCAGGTGCATACCATCGTAGCCGCCGACCGACATGAAGTTCGGCCGCATGCCGTTGCTGGCTTTCATGAAGGCATCGACGTACGCTTTGTTCTCGGGCGAAGGATGCGCAGCCGAATAGTGATGCGAGGTGATCATGCCTAGCGCCGGACGGCCGATCGCCTCGAGAATGTCGTCATCGAGCACGTCGCCGGGGCCGATAAGGCTGATCCCGGCTTCCTTGAGGCCGCGCTCGGCAAACTGCTTGAGCACCGCGGTGCCCTCGCCGGACGGGACGAAGACGAACAGCGCGTCGGGCTTGGCATCCTTCGCCCGCTGCAGGAAGGGCGCGTAATCCGGATTGCGCAGCGGTGTGCGCAGCGATTCGCTGACCGTGCCGCCGGCATCGCCGAAGCGCTTGAGGAACGTCTTCTCGGACTCCGCCCCCGGGGCGAAGTCGGTCACCATTGTCACGACCTTGCGGATCTTGCTCTTCGCTGCCCAGTCGGCGATAGGCGCGGTTGTCTGCGGTATGGTGAATCCCGAGCGGACGATGAACGGCGAGCGTTGCGGAATGACGGAGGTGCCGGCACACATGACCACCATCGCGACCTTCGCTTCGGTGGCGACCGGCGCGGTCGCGAACGCAAGCGGCGTCAACCCGAAGCCGGCGAGGATCGCGATCTTCTCCTGCACGATCAGATCCTGCGCGATGCGCTTGGTCGTCTCTGGTGCGAGGCCGGTGTCGTCCCTGACGATCAGCTCCACCTTGCGCCCCGCGACGGTGTCGCCGTTCTTCTGCATGTACAGGCGCACCGCCGCCTCGGTCTGCCTGCCGGTCGACGCGAAGGGACCGGTCAGAGGAAGGATCAGCCCGATCTTGACCGCATCGGCGGCGAATGCCCTGCGGGGCCACCATGCGCCCGCAGCCACGATCGCACTTCCGGCAAGAAATCGACGACGCGATTGAAGCGAAGCCCTTCGCATTCTTCCTCCTCGGTCTTTCGCCGTTCCTCGGTGTTGCGGTGATGATAGGTGCTACAGGCGATTTCCGCCAGTTCCCAGGAGCCTGCCCTAGGATCCCAGGAAACCGCGACCGCTCGCGGCAAGGCGCACGAGCAGCGGCGCGGGCGACCAGAAGGCCTCGCCGAAGCGCTCGCGCAGCGCCTCGATCCGTGCCAGCACATGCGCGATACCGAGCCGGTCGGCGTAGAACAGGGGTCCGCCGCGGTAGCGGGGAAACCCGTAGCCGGTGAGCCAGACGACGTCGACATCCGATGGGCGCGACACTACGGCTTCTTCGAGAATGTGCCCGGCCTCGTTGATCATTCCGAACAGGCAGCGCTCGACGATCTCGGCCGGCGGAATCGTCCGTCGCTTGATGCCCCGTTCGCGCGAGTGCTCGATGAGCAGCGCCTCGACTGCAGGATCGGGGATCGGCTTGCGCGAACCCGCCTCGTAACGGTACCAGCCGGCGCCTGTCTTCTGCCCCAGGCGGTGGGACGCAACCAGCCGGTCGAGCAGGTCGCAGTCGCGTCCGGGAAGCCCTTGCAACTGGCGGCGCAGGCTCGCGTTGCGCCAGCCTATATCCAGACCCGCAAGGTCCCCCACGGCAAGCGGGCCCATCGCGAAACCAAACTCAGTGAGCGCGGCATCGATATCGCGCGGCAGCGCACCCTCCTCCAGCATGAACAGGCACTCGCGCGTACGCAGCACCAGCATGCGGTTGCCGATGAAGCCATCCTTGCCCTTGCATACGACACCCACCTTCCGCAGGCGCTTGACCAGAGCAATCCCGGTCGCGAGCGCATCGGCGGAGGATGCGTCGGTGCGCACGATCTCCACCAACCGCATCACGTTCGCCGGACTGAAGAAATGCAGACCGATGACGTCCTGCGGCCGCCGCGTGAAACCGGCGATCTCCGCCACGTCGAGGTACGAGGTGTTGGTCGCGAGCAGCGCTCCGGGCCTTGCGATCGCGTCGAGTTTCTCGAAGATCTCGCGCTTGACGGCGATGTCCTCGAACACCGCCTCGATGACCACGTCGGCCTGGCGGGCCTCGTCGAGCGCGTTCGTCCCATTGAGCCTGCCGAGCGTCGCTTGCGCTGCATTGGAAGCGATCCGCCCCTTTGCAATGGCATCCTGGTAATGCGCGTCCGTGCGCTGCCGCGCACCGACGAGTGCGGCCTCGTCAGCTTCGATCAGCGTGACCTCGAGGCCGGCGTCGAGCAGCGCAATCGCGATGCCCTGACCCATCGTGCCGGCGCCGATCACGGCGGCGCGGGCAAGCGTTCGCGGCGTACCGGACCCCGCTTCCGCGCCGGGCCTGGCGGCCTCGCGCTCGGCGAAAAAGGCATAGCGGAGCGCCTTTGCCTCGGGCGTCTCGCGCAACGCCAGGAAATCGGCGCGCGCGTAGGCGACCGCATCGGCGAAGGGCATGTCGATCGCGCGGCGGACCGCCGCGACGATCTTCTCCGGCGCGGTCTCGCCGCGGCGTTTACGTGCTGCTTGCAGATGGCGCTCGAAGACTTCGGGGGCGACGTCTGGCACTGGCAACGTCGCGGTACGGCGTGGGCCCGAGCCCACTTCGACAACCCGGCTCGCGAAGGCGATGGCCGCGGCGCGAACGTCGCCGTCGACGATCGAATCGGTGAAACCGGCCATATCGTCCGCCTCGACGGCACGCGGCTTGCCGTCGAGCATCATGGCCAGCGCAGCATCGAAACCGACGAGCCGCGGCAGGCGCTGCGTCCCGCCGGCGCCGGGCAGCAGACCGAGATTCACTTCGGGCAATCCGATCCGCGTACCGCGTGCAGCAACGCGATAGTGGCATCCGGCCGCGAGCTCGCATCCACCGCCCAGCGCGCTGCCGTGAAGCGCGGCGATGACGGGCTTGCCCGCGTCTGCGAAACGCTGAATGACGTCGGTCAGATGCGGCGGCTGCGGCGCCAGATCGAACTCGCGGATGTCCGCGCCCGCGCAGAAGCTCTTGCCCGCGCATGCGAGCACGATCGCACGCACGCTCTTGTCCGCGATGGCACCTTCGAGCGCCGCGACGAGTCCGACGCGCACATCTTTCGACAGCGCGTTGACCGGCGGATGGTCGATCGTGATCAGCGCGACGGCGCCGTCGCTGGAAAGCGACACGACAGGAGGATCGGCGGACAAGTTGGCCAGATTCGCGATACTTCAACCGAAGCGCACGTACTGGAAATCGATCGGCTGCTGGTTGATCCCAACCGCAGGCGGCGCGATCCAGCCGGCGAACCGGCCGGGCTCGCCGACGCGGCCCATCAGCGAGGCGACGTACGCGCGGTCGTCCTCGGTCGGGAGCCAGCTACGCTCGTTCGCACGCCATTCGTCTTCGCCGATCACGCGTCCATCTAGGGCAACTCGCGCGCCGGCGAACGAGCCGATGCGGCGGTTGAACGCCTTGTACGGCAGTATGATCCGCTCTTCGATACCCTGCTTCTCGAGCACACGATTCCAGCGACCCACGCCACCGATCGTGTCCTTGATGTACCGGTCGCGCAGCCGCTCATTGAGCGCATTGAGCGCGGGGACTTCGTGCTCGGCCAGTCGGCCTTCGGAGAGCTCGAGCACGGGATACGTCGCACCCTCGAGAACGTGGTCGTCGGCGATCCTGCCCTCGTCGAACCTGCCCTTGAGCCCGGTGCTGTAGAAGATCGCCGCGTTCGACGACACGTCGGCGCCGAACAGATCGAGCGTCACGCTGTAATGGAAGTTGAGATAGCGCTGCAGCGTCGGCAGGTCGATCACCCCGTGCGGGCGCACTTCCGCGGGATCGTGAACGCCGTTCCGAGCCCTCACCTCCGCCGTCCTCTGCAGGATGCGCGCTATTCCAGACTCGCCGACGAACATGTGATGCGCTTCCTCGGTCAGCATGAAGCGCGTGGTCCGGGCAAGAGGATCGAACGCACTTTCGGCGAGCGCGCAGAGCTGGAACTTGCCATCGCGGTCGGTGAAGAAGGTGAACATGAAGAACGCCAGCCAGTCGGGCGTCCGTTCGTTGAACGCGCCGAGGATGCGCGGGTTGTCGCGGTCGCCCGAGCGGCGCTCGAGCAGCGCCTCGGCCTCCTCGCGTCCGTCGCGCCCGAAGTAGCGGTGCAGCAGATACACCATTGCCCAGAGGTGGCGGCCCTCCTCGACGTTGATCTGGAAGAGGTTGCGCAGATCGTAGAGCGAGGGCGCCGTCTCGCCGAGGTGACGCTGCTGTTCCACCGAGGCCGGCTCGGTGTCGCCCTGGGTGACGATGATGCGGCGCAGATTGGCGCGGTACTCGCCCGGCACGTCCTGCCATGCGTCCTCGCCCTTGTGCGCCCCGAAATGGATCTTGCGGTCGGGGTCGCCGGGCTCGAGGAAGATTCCCCAGCGGTAATCAGGCATCTTGACGTAGTCGAAGTGCGCCCAGTCTTCCCGCTCGACGCTGATCGCCGTGCGCAGGTAGACGTCGAAATTCGAGGTTCCCTCGGGCCCCATTTCTCCCCACCACTCGCGAAACCTCGGCTGCCACTGCTCGATCGCACGTTGCAGCGCGCGATCATCGGCCAGACCCACGTTGTTCGGGATCCGCTGGTTGTAATCGATGCTGCTCACGCTCTGCGTACCTTGGGACCGCCCCGCCGACTTCGCTGCGGCGGCGCGATTGGACACTCCTTCGACGATATACTATAGGACCGCTGCGGCGGCGAGAAGCAGCGCGAGGAGAAGCATGGAGTCGAGCCGGGCCGACGCTCCGCAGCCGTATCCGGGTGTGTGATGCCGTTCGTCGCCGCCGGCAGGCACCGGCTGGAATATGCATGGCACGGCAGCGCGCACGGCAAGGCGCCGCCGATCGTCATGCTGCACGAAGGCCTGGGCTCGCTCGCGATGTGGCGTGACTTTCCGCAAGGGCTCTCCGAGGCGACGAGGCGCCGGACGCTCGCCTATTCACGCCTCGGTTACGGCGCATCGGATCCGCTCGACGGGCCGCGCAGCGTGGAGTTCATGCACGTCGAAGCGCTGGACACGCTGCCGCAGCTCCTCGACGCACTGGCGATCGAACGGCCGGTGCTCTTCGGTCACAGCGACGGCGGCTCCATCGCACTAATCCACGCCGCCCGCGCGGGCCGGCCCGTCTCGGCCGTGATCGCGATGGCGCCGCACGTCTTCGTCGAGTCCTACGGCCTCGACAGCATCGCCGAGGCGAAGCGTGCGTATCTCGACGGCGATCGGCGCGCGAAGCTCGCGCGCCACCACGCTGACGTCGAGAGCGCCTTCTGGGGCTGGAACGACATCTGGCTCAACCCCGACTTCGTGTCCTGGAACATCGAAGCACTGCTGCCCGACATCGCGTGCCCGGTGCTGGCGATCCAGGGTGTGGACGACGAATACGGGACGATGGAGCAGATCGACCGGATCGGGCGCGGTGTGCGCGACTTTTACCGGCTCGAGCTGCAGCATTGCGGACACTCGCCGCAACGCGATCAGCCTGAGGCGGTGCTGGCCTCGGTCGCGGCCTTTCTCGCACAGCGTTCCTGAGGATATTGACATGAGCAACGATCGAGGCGGACCGCTTTCCGGGGTGCGGGTGGTCGAGCTCGCGGGTATCGGCCCGGTACCGTTCGCGGCGATGCTGCTGGCCGATATGGGCGCGGACGTTGTCCGCGTGACGCGGCCCGGTGCGCCCGCCCTCGACCAGCGCGACATCGTCGATCGCGGGCGACGCATTGTCGAGCTCGATCTCAAGTCGCATGCTGCCGTCGAGTCGGCGCTCGGGCTGCTCGAGCACGCCGATGCGCTGCTCGAAGGCTTTCGGCCCGGGGTGATGGAGCGCCTCGGGCTGGGACCCGACGTGGTGCTCGCGCGCAACCCGCGTCTCGTGTACGGCCGCATGACCGGATGGGGGCAGGAGGGCCCATTCGCCGGAGCAGCCGGACACGATATCGACTACATCGCCCTCTCAGGCGCCTTGCACGCCATTGGTGAACGACGTGGCCCGCCGGTGCCCCCGCTCAACCTGCTCGGCGACTTCGGCGGCGGGACGATGTATCTCGTGGTTGTCGTGCTTGCGGGACTGCTCGAGTCGCGGCGCTCAGGGCGCGGCCAGGTCGTCGACTGCGCGATTGTCGACGGCGCGGCGTCGCTGCTGACGTTCATCTACGCGGCACTCGCCCACGGTTCCTGGCGCGATCGTCGCGGCAGCAATCTTCTCGATGGCGGCGCGCCGTTCTACACGACGTACGCCTGCGCCGGCGGCGGGTATATCGCGGTCGGCGCGCTCGAGCCGCAGTTCCACGATGTCCTGCTCGAGAAGCTCGGGCTCGACCTCCAAGCGTTCACGGATCGGCTCGACCCTGAGTCGTGGCCGCGGCTGCGGAAGGTGCTCCAGGAGACATTCGCGCAGCGCACACGCCGCGAGTGGTGCGATCTGCTCGAGGGCAGCGACGCGTGCTTCGCCCCCGTGCTCGCGCTCGGAGAGGTCGCGAACCACCCGCATATGGCCGCGCGGGGCGTCATGGCGTCGCTCGACGGCGTGGCCTGTCCCGCGCCCGCGCCGAGGTTTTCGCGCACGCCGAGCGCGTTGCACCCGGTGCAGACGGAGAACCACGATCCTACGGCAATCGCGCGCGAGTGGAGCGCGCGTTAGAAGGATCTTGGAAGGCCGAGCACATGCTCGGCGATATGACTGAAGATGAGATTTGTCGAGATCGGCGCGACCAGGTAGAGGCGCGTTTCGCGGAATTTACGCTCGACGTCGTACTCGGCGGCGAAGCCGAATCCGCCGTGCGTCTGGAGACAGACGTTCGCGGCTTCCCATGCCGCCTTGGCCGCAAGGTGCTTGGCCATGTTCGCCTCCGCGCCGCAGGGCTCGCCGCGGTCGAACAGGTCGCACGCCGCAAAACGCATCAGGCTCGCGGCTTCGACTTCGATGTACGCCTCGGCGATCGGAAACGCCACACCTTGATTCTTGCCGATCGGCCGCCCGAACACCACGCGCTCGCCGGCGTACCTGGTCGCGCGCTCGACGAACCAGCAGCCGTCGCCCACGCACTCGCCGGCGATCAGTGCCCGCTCGGCGTTGAGCCCGTCGAGGATGTACTTGAACCCTCGGCCTTCGTCGCCGATCAGGTTCTCCGCGGGGACCTCGAGGTTGTCGATGAAGAGCTCGTTGGTCTCGTGGTTGACCATGTTGCGGATCGGCCGCACCGTGAGCCCGTGACCGATCGCCTGCTCGAGATCGACGATGAAAATCGACATGCCCTCCGACTTGCGCTTGACCTCCGCGAGGGGTGTGGTGCGCGCGAGCAGGATCATGAGATCCGAGTGCTGCACGCGCGAGATCCACACTTTCTGGCCGTTGACGACGTAGCGATCGGCCTTGCGAACCGCAGTCGTCTTGAGCTGCGTGGTATCCGTGCCGGTGGTGGGCTCGGTCACGGCCATCGATTGCAGGCGCAGCTCACCCGCAGCGATTGCCGGCAGGTATTTCTGCTTCTGCGCTTCCGAGCCGTGGCGCAGCAGCGTGCCCATGTTGTACATCTGGCCATGGCAGGCGCCGGCGTTGCCCCCTGAGCGGTTGATTTCCTCCATGATCACCGAGGCTTCCGAGAGTCCGAGCCCGGAGCCGCCGTATTCCTGGGGAATCAGGGCCGCGAGCCAACCGGCCTTGGTGAGCGCGTCGACGAACGCCTCGGGATAGCCGCGTGCCTCGTCGATCTCGCGAAAATAGGCATCGGGAAAACCCGCGCAGAGCGCGCGGACCGCCTCGCGGATTTCCGGATGACGCTCGGCCTTGTGCTGCACGGCGAAAACCCCCGTCTAGCCCGCCGTCCGGATCACGCCGCGGCGCGCGAGCTCCCGCAGGATGAGGTCGGCGGCCGCATCTGCGGGGAGCTCCGTCGTCTCGACCCGGATCTCGGCGTGCTCCGGCACCTCGTAGGGCGAA
>WNFL01042507.1_pt1 | contig 15568 bp, 10 predicted proteins | sample 5400361 | NCBI WGS metagenome assembly WNFL01 (sample SAMN13153351, study PRJNA577476) | soil metagenome | isolation source: 40 cm soil on Douglas fir-dominated hillslope | place: USA:California | collected 2013-09-17
CGAAGAACTCACTCTATGAAGAACTTTGCAAAAGACGCGTGGCGGCTGAGTCGGGTGCTGGGAGTTGTGGTGGCGCTGGGAATGGTCGTAGCTGTCGCGCGCTGGCGCGGCAGCACCGCGGGGGCGGCCGACGATGCAAAAACCCAGACGACCGCCGGCGGCGCCATGGCGCTCAAGCTCAAGCCCGAAGATCGCATCGCCATCATCGGCAATGCGCTGGCGGATCGGATGCAGTTCGATGGCTGGCTGGAGTCGCTGATCCATGCCAAGTTCGCTAAAGAACAACTGGTTTTCCGCAATCTGGCGGCGGCGGGCGATGAGGTGGTTTTGCGCAGCCGATCGGAGAATTTCGGCACGCCGGATGAATGGCTCACGAAGGTTCGCGCAGATGTGATCTTCGCGTTTTTTGGATATAACGAATCGTTCAAGGGAGACGCGGGGCTGCCGCAGTTCAAGGCGGATCTGGATAAGTACATCAAAGAGACCTCGGCGAAGAATTTCAGCGGGAAGGGCGCGCCGCGGATCGTGCTTTTTTCGCCGATCGCCGCCGAGCGGCATCGCGATGCGAACTATCCCGATCCGGCGCCGATCAACGAGAATCTGAAAAAATATGCCGCCGTCATGGCGGAGGTGGCGGCGGAGAACGGGATTGAGTTCGTCGATCTTTTCGCGCCGTCGCAAGAGCTGTACGCCGAGGCGGCGAAACAGGGCAATTCGCTCACCGTCAACGGCGTCTACCTCACCGAATCGGGGTATCGCGAGCTGGCACCCCTGATCTTCCAGGGAATTTTTCGCGAGGCCGCGCCTTCGGGAGATGTGGAGAAGCTCCGCGCCGCGGTGAATGAGAAGAATGCTCAGTGGCGGGCGCGCTATCGCACGGTGGACGGCTACAACGTATACGGCGGGCGCTCGGCGCTCGCGTATCAGCCGGAGAAGGGCGGGTTCATCACCGATCGCAACGCGCCGCCACCGTTTATTTCCAACTATCGCGTGATGCAGGAAGAGATGTCGCAGCGCGACGTGCTGACGGCCAATCGCGACAAGCGCGTCTGGGCGGTTGCCGGCGGCGGCGATGTCCAGGTGGATGATTCGAACCTGCCGCAGGTAGAAAAGGTGCCGACGAATCATCCCGGGCAGAATCCGGACGGTTCGCACGTATTCGCCAGCGGAGAATCGGCAATCGCGAAGATGAAAGTGCCGGCGGGATGCAAGGTGAATCTTTTCGCCAGCGAAGAGGATTTTCCGGAGTTGATCAAGCCGCTCCAGATGGCTTGGGATACGAAGGGTCGGCTATGGGTCTCGGTGTGGCGAAATTACCCTGAGCGCTCGCCAACCTCAAAAGTCGGCGACAGCATCCTGATCTTCGAAGACACCAAGGGAACCGGCAAGGCCGACAAGTGCACGCATTTCATCGATGATCTCAACTGCCCAACCGGCTTTCAGTTTTACAAGGACGGCATCCTCCTGATGGAAGCGCCGGATCTCTGGTACGTGCGCGACACCACCGGCGGCGATCACGCCAATTCCAAAGAGCGCGTGCTGATGGGCCTCGATTCCGCCGACTCGCATCATAAATGCGATGGCGCTCGATCCCGGCGGCGCGGTCTACCTGAGCGATGGCGTGTTCCATCGCTCACAGGTCGAGACGATCGCGGGCCCGGTGCGCAACAGCGATGCGGCCATCTATCGCTTCGAGCCGAATACCGGGAAGTTTGAGACTTACATCTCCTACGGGTTTGCGAATCCGCATGGAAAAGCGTTTGACTATTGGGGAAATGATTTCGTCACCGATGCAACGGGCAACAATACTTATTTCGCGCCGGCGTTCAGTGGCCGCATCGACTATCCGGCCAAGCATCCCGGCATGAAGCAGTTCTGGGAAAGGCCGTCGCGCCCGTGCCCCGGCACCAACATCCTGACGAGCCGCCACTTCCCCGAGGAATTTCAGGGCAACTTCCTGAACTGCAACGTGATCAGTTTTCTGGGGATTTACCGCGTGAAGGTGACGGAAGATGGCTCCGGCCTGAAGGGCCAAACGCTCGAGGATCTGATCTCATCAAGCGATCCGAACTTTCGCCCCACAGCGGTGGATGTCGGCCCGGACGGCGCGATCTATCTGCTCGACTGGCAGAACGCGATCATCGGGCACATGCAGCATCATCTGCGCGATCCGAATCGCGATCACGTCCATGGCCGCATTTATCGCATCACCTACGAAGGCCGCCCGCTGATGAAGCCGGCGAAGATCGATGGGCAGCCGATCCCGGCGCTGCTGGAGCTGCTGAAGGAGCCTGAGAATCAGACGCGCGAGCTGGCGAAGATCGAGCTTGGGAAGCGCGATAGCGCGCAGGTGATCGCGGCGGTGAAACAGTGGGCCGCGTCGCTCGGTAAAAATGATCCGGCCTACGAGCACCACATGATGGAAGCCCTCTGGGTGCATCAATGGCATAACGTCGTCGATACGGAGCTGCTCGGCAGGATGCTCCGCTCGCCGCAACCCGAAGCGCGCGCGGCGGCGACGCGCGTGCTGTGCTACTGGCGCGATCGGGTGCCGAATGTCTTGGCGCTGCTAAAGACGCGGGCGGGCGATGAGAGCCCGCGCGTGCGCCTGGAAGCGGTGCGGGCGGCGAGTTTCTTCCGCACGGCGGAGGCGGCGGATGTGGCGCTGGCGGCGCTGAATCATCCGACCGACTACTACCTCGATTACACGCTGACCGAGACGATGAAGCAGCTCGAGCCGTACGTCCGCAAGGCGATTGCCTCGGGGGCGGCCGTGGCGGCGGATAATCCCGCAGGGATCAACTATCTCATTCGCAGCGTCAGCACGGCTGAGCTGCTTAAGCTCCCGCGCACGCCCGGCGTAATGCAGGCGATTCTCCTCCGGCCGGACGTTCCGGATGCGATGCGAGTCGAAGTACTCAACGCACTGAAGGACCAGCGCAAAATGTCCGCGCCGGCCGTTCTACTTTCCATGATGGAGACCAGCAAGAAGGACACGGCAAGCGTCGCCGGCCTCGCCAAGCTCCTTCCAATGCAGGCCGCGGATGATCTGAAGGCGCTGCGCGACCAACTGATGGGACTGGCGGAACGGGCACAGACGCCGGAAGTGCGCCAATCGGCACTGGCGGCGGTCGCGACGGGCGATCGTTCGCTGGATGGCCTGTGGGCGTACGCTGCGAAGTCGCCGCAGGCGTTGATCGAGGTGCTGTCGGCGATACCGCTCATCTTCGATCAGGACCTGCGCGCTACCGCGTACGACAAGGTGAAAGTGCAATTGAATCCACAGCAGGCGACGTTGCCTGGAACTGCACCCGGCGCTTCCGGCCGATTCGTGCGCATCGAACTGCCGCGGCGCGGGACGCTGACGCTGGCCGAGGTGCAGGTGATCAGCGATGGCCGAAACATCGCCCTCGGCGGCAAGGCCAGGCAATCCAGCACATCCAACGGCGGCGCGGCGTCGCACGCGATCGACGGCAAGACCGACGGCTCCTACGGCAGCGGCACGCAAACGCACAGCAAGGAGAACGAGAACAATCCGTGGTGGGAAGTAGATCTCGGCGGCGACAAGCCGATCGAAGCGGTCGTCGTGTGGAATCGTACGGAAAGCAACGGAGTGTACGTGAAGCGCCTCGATGGGTTCACGCTGACCGTGCTGGATAGCAATCACCGCGAGGTTTTTAAGAAGACCGGCATACCGGCGCCTGAAGAAAGCGTGCGCATTGCCGTCGGCTCCGACATTCCTGGATCGCTTCGCCGTGCCGCGATTCGAGCGGCGGTGAGCATCAATGTCGAGCAGAAGGCGACGTTCTCGGCTCTCGTGAGCCTGATCGAGAAGGGCGAGCAGGTTGCGGTGGTGGCTCGCGGGCTTCGGGCCCTCCCGAGGAATTCATGGGACAAGCAGCGCGCCGGCGACGCCGCTACGGCGCTTGTCGCATGGGCGAAAAAAGCGCCCGCGGGTGAGCGCACGTCGCAGGATTACGTGGAGACGGTGCAATTCGCCGGGGATCTTGCAGGCTTGATGCCGCCCGATCGGGCATTGGCCTTGCGGAAAGAATTGAAAGAGCTGCGCGTGGCGGTCTTCGTGGTGAATACGGTGCGCGAACAGATGCGCTACGACACGCCGCGCCGTTCGAAGTGATCGTCGAGAACTCCGATTTCATGCCGCATAACTTTGTCGTCGTGAGTCCGGGATCGCGCAAGAAGGTCGGCGAAGCTTCGGCGCTCATGAAGCCGGAGGAGCTCGATTCGCGCGGGCGGGCGTATGTGCCGAAGCTCCCCGAAATCCTCTCGGCCACGCGTCTGCTCGAGGCGGGGCAGAAGCAGAACGTGACGATCATGGCGCCGGTGACGCCGGGCGATTACGAGTACGTCTGCACGTTCCCCGGCCACTGGGAAACAATGTGGGGCCGGCTCGTGGTCACCAAAGACGTCGATGCCTATCTACAGGAGCATCCGGACAGCGGGATACCGACCGCCGACGGGCCCGCCGGCGCACACGCACACCATGGCGGCAAGTGAACTGCACAACGCCGGCCACGATCAGCGCGCCTTGCGGAAACCATCCAGGCCATCAGAATTGCCGACGTGGCTTACGGCAATGACATCCGCCTCGGACTGACGCTGCTGCTGAACGCGATCGTCCTGGGGGCGACCATTTACGCCGCGCGGCGATGGGCGAGCGATTCCGTGCAGCGCGCGGTCGATGCGATGCTGCTCTGGTATGGGGTGCAGTATGCGGCCGTCTGCCTGCCAGGGGTGTTGGGCATCCTTTCCTTTGCAATGATGTCCGTGACTGCGCTTGCGCTGAGCGGCGGGCTGGTGTTGCTGGCAAGGCGAAGTCGAGCTGAGGCAGGCTCAGGGCTTCGTCCTCGTGCCGATTTGCTCGCATGCGTTGCCGCAGGCGTCTTTGTCGCGACATTCCTCGCGGCGCTCGCGCGCGAGTTCTCGGTGCTGCCGGTACTGGATACGGATGCGATGACGTATCACGTTCCGGCGGCCATTCACTGGATGCAGACTGGGCGAATCTCGCTGTTCCCGGTCTGGTTTTTCAATCCGGCCAATACGTTCTCGCCGCTCGCGGGCTCGACGTTTATCAACTGGCTTTATGCGACGATGGGTTGCGATGTGCTGGCGCGCTTCGCTCAGGCGCCGGCGCTGCTGCTGCTTTGCCTGGCGGTGGTTCAGCTCTGCCGGGGGCTGGGGATGACGGCGATCGGAGCATCGCTGATCGGCGTCGCGGCGGCGCTGGCGCGGCCGTTCATCAGCGAAGTGAACCTGGCCAAAGATGATATTTTCCTCGCCGCGTTCTTCGTCGTCGCCGTGGCGGGATTCGGCGAGAGATTCAGGAATGATCGATTCGGGCCGTGGCGGATCGGCATTGCGCTCGGTTTGGCGATCGCGACCAAGTATACCGTGCTCTTCTCGTTGCCGATTTTACTGCTGCTGATTCAGCCGTCGCGCCTTCGGGGGAGGGGCAAACGGGTCGCGATCATCGCAGTTCTCATCGCCCTTATCGCCGGCCCGTGGTTTCTGCGCAACGTCTTGCTTACGGGAAATCCGTTGTACCCGGTAAACGTGCGCGTTCTTGGGAAGATGCTGTTCAGCGGGATACTTACCCCCGCGCGCAGCGAGAAGCTGCAAACGGTGCGGGATATCGCGCAGGTTCTGGCCGGGCGGTATCACAGTTTGCCGCCATATCTGCTCTGCGCGGTGCTGCTCGGATGGGCGGCCGCAGCGACGCGGGCGAAGGAGCTACTGTTCGACCCATTGCTGCGCACATGTGTTTTGGGGCCGGTGATCGGGGTCCTGATTTTTCTGATCAAATCGCCATATCCAGAGGTAAGGTTTTTGTTTCCGTCGATGGCATTGATGTTCGCCGCGGCCGGCGCTGGAGCAAATCGCCTGCTGCCGACACGGGGGGAATGGATTTATGCGGGTTTGCTGGCTTTTTTGTCGGTCGCGACCTGCTTCTCGGTGCAGCAGGGCACCGTAGCCATCTTGGCACTTGTGGCTCTACTCGTGACGGCCGGGACCCTGGGCCTTTTGTGGTGCGATGAGCGTTTGGGAAATCGGCGGATGACAGCGCGAATTTATGCCGGCATCGCCGCCACGCTCTTATTGGCCGGATGGATTTACGTTTACTGGGATGTCTACGTGTTCAACAGGGTGAGTGGCTACCAAGTGCTCCATCGCCAGGCGTGGCGACAATATCCGGAATATTCCGACGCGTGGATTTACGTTCAGGACAACATCCCCAGTGATGCGACGATCGCCTATACGAATACGCACGTCATCAGCCCGCTCTATGGCTTTCATCCATCGCGGCGGGTGATCTACTGTCCGGTTCGAGCGGACGTGCCCGATTTCCTGCACCTCCCGCCATTTCCAAACGCGCTTGCCGGTGAACAGATCGACAGCACGTTCCGCGCGATGCTTGCTGCATCGCCGGACCGCGAACGCTGGCTGGCGCGGCTGCGCGAGGCGAAGGCGGATTATTTATTTATCGTAAGCAAGGAGCCGGTGGGCGATCCGCCGGAGCTGGCGTTTGCCCGCGCCGATCCCGCCCATTTCAGCGAAGTATTTCAGGGCGGGGCGGTCACGATTTTCAAAATCTCCCGCTAGCCGGCTGGGCTGTGTGCTCGCCTTGTAGGGTTGGCGCATTGCCAGTAACTTCTTTTCCTTGAATCAGCGACCACTCCAATTTGAGCTAATCGCGCGCGATCCGACGTCCGCCGCGCGCCTCGGAAAAGCGATCGCCAAACCGAGCGCAATGCCGATCCGCCACGGCGTGTTCGACACGCCTGCCTTCATGCCCGTCGGCACGCAGGGCTCGATCAAAGGCGTTCTCCCCGACCATGTCGCCGCCACCGGTTCACAATGCGTTCTCGCAAACACCTACCACTTGATGCTCCGGCCCGGTGAGCGAACTGTAGCCGAGCTCGGTGGATTGCACCGTTTCATGGGATGGAATGGACCCATCCTGACGGACAGCGGCGGGTTTCAGGTCTTCTCAATGTCCGACCTCAACAAGATCACCGATCAAGGCGTCACTTTCAAAAGTCATGTGGACGGCAGCCTCGTCCATTTAGACCCGAAGCGAAGCATGGAGGTTCAGAATGCGCTGGGGGCCGACATCATCATGGCCTTTGATGAATGCCCGGCCGCCGCGGCGCCGCAAGAATATCATTTCATGGCGGTCGAGCGGACGCTGCGATGGGCGGCGGAGTGCATCGAGCATCATCAACGGCAGAGCGATCAATCGCTATTTGGGATCGTACAAGGAGGAACGGACTTCGCGCTGCGCGAGCGGTGCGCAAGAGCTTTGGTGGAAATGGACTTTCCGGGCTACGCAGTAGGCGGGCTGGCCGTCGGCGAGGGGTTTGAGGCGATGAAGGGTGTGCTGAAGGCCTCCACGCCCATGCTTCCGGCCGAAAAGCCGCGTTATTTGATGGGAGTCGGGTTCCCGCGCGATATTGCCGCCGCCGTCGCCGCCGGCATTGATATGTTCGATTGCGTGCTGCCGACGCGCAACGGGCGCAATGCCTATGCGTTTACTGGCGATGGAGCCATTCGTCTCCGCAACAGCCAATACACTGCCGATGGCGGGCCGATCGAGCCCGGCTGCGACTGCTATGCCTGCCGCACGTTTACCCGCGGGGCGATCCGGCATTTCTTTTTTGCAGGCGAAATGCTTGGCCCGATCCTCGTTTCGGTGCATAATATTCGGTTCTTCCAACGGTTCATGGCGGACGTCCGCCGGGCCATTGGCGATGGAGCGTTCGGGCGGTTTCTGGAGAACGACCCCAGATGCCGGCTTGGACCGGGCGCGAAGGACGACGTTCCGGATCTTCGGCCCGAGCAGGCCGCGGATGTTGTGCGCGACCGATGATGCGCGTCGTCGATCGGTGAGCGATTCCGTCTGCCGCTGCGCCATTGAAGCGCGCGGCGCGACCTTACTTCAAGGAGTATGCATTGAGCTCTTCGCATTTGCTGGCAGATNNAGCAGTCCCGCCGCGGGCACTGCCACCCCCGGAACCGCCGCCCCTGGCGCCGCCACGACGCAGCCTAGCCCGCCGTTCTGGGCCAGTCCGCTCTTTTTGCCGGTGATCCTGCTGGCGGTGTTTCTCATTTTCAGCAGTAAGTCCAAGCGCAGCCAGCAGAAGAAAGTGCAGGACATGCTGGGCAACATCAAGAAGGGTGACCGCGTGCAAACGATCGGCGGCATCCTCGGCACGGTGGTGGAAGCGCGCGAGAACGAGATCGTCGTCAAGGTGGACGAAACCAACAACACCAAGATTCACTTCTCCCGCAAGGCGATCCACCGAGTGGTGGAAGAGGAATCGACAGAGAAGAAGTAAATGGCCAATGCCGAAGGCGGAGCACGGCTAACGCTGTGGAGCGCGCTTCACGGCACGCCTTACCGCGTTAAGATTTCGGCATTCCTGAAGGACGCGTATCATGCCCACGAATTACGGCGGAAGATTATTGCTGACGGCAGCGGTGCTGCTGGTCTGCTTGTTTGGTTTCCCGTGGATCGGCGGGGGAATCCTCAAAACCACCAAGCTGTTCGATCATATTCCTTTTTCCCAGAAAACGAATCTGAAGCCCGGCATCGACATCGCGGGCGGCACGAGCCTGACTTACGAGATCAAGTTGCCGCCCGGAGATTCCGGGCGCTCGCAATCCGGCCTATCGAGGGCCGAAGAGGTCGCCGCCGCGCTGAAGAAGCGCGTGGATCCCAATGGAGTGGCCAACCTGATTTGGCGTCCGCAGGGAGATACGCGGCTGGAGATCCAGATTCCGCGCTCTTCTAACGCTGGGGACCGCGAAAAGGCGCAGAAGGCCCTGTCTCAGGCGATTGACGAGTTCAAGCGAACCACCTTTGACGTTGAGCTCGTCAAGCGCGCCATTGAGAAGTTGACGGGCGCTGAGCGCGACAAACAGCTTGAAGAACTCGCCGGCGGCAGCAAAGAGCAGTTGGCTTTGTTTAAGTCGCTGGCTGCGCGTCACGATGAGGTCGAGAAAGCCAAGGCCGATTACGCCGCCGCGGAGAAGCGAAACGACGTCGCCGCCAAGAACAACGCCGCCGATGCACAGGCGCTCGCTTCGATTGCGTACGACAAGGAGCTCGAGGCGGTCGTTGCCAACAATCTAGCGCTGGACGAGCTGCAGAACATCCTGAGCCTCCCGGACGATGCGCGGGCGACGCGCCTGTCGGACCTGAAGAAGAAATACAAGGACTTTCCGGCGCGCGTGGCGGCGATCGAGCGTTATGCCACGGCCGACGCCCAATTCAAAAAGTTCAAGGGAAGCCTCGACGACGTTGAAGACCTCAAGCGCATGCTGCGCGGCTCGGGCGTGCTGGAATTTCACATTCTGGTCATCGATCTTCAGAGTTCCGAAGCCAGGGACATGATTGCGCGCCTTAAGGCCAACGGACCGGCACCCAAAGCCGGCGATACGATGCGCTGGTATGTCGTTGACAATCCGGATGAATTTAAAGGTCACCAGACGTTCTCTACGGATTCCGATCCCACCAAGAAATATGCGCTGGCGTATATCACGCCTGACAAACAGATGGTCCACGAGCGGACAGCCAATCCATGGGCGCTGGAGGATGCCAGGGCGACGCGGGACCCGTCGTCAGGAAACGCGGTAAGCTTCAGCTTCGACGCCCAGGGCGCTAAGCTCTTCAGCGAGCTGACGCGGACCAACAAGGACCATCCGCTGGCGATCGTGCTGGATGACCGCATGATCAGCGCGCCGAACATTCACACCGAGATTGGCGCGAATGGCATCATCACCGGCGGCGGCACCGGCGGTTTCGAGCCCAAGGAGCAGAAGTACCTCGTCAACACGCTGGCAGCCGGCTCGCTGCCGGCGACGCTCGCAGACGAGCCTACCAGCGAGCACACCGTCAGCCCGCTGCTCGGAGCGGACAACCTCTACCGCGGATTGCTGGCCAGCGGCATCGGTCTCATTGTCGTCAGCGTGTTCCTGATCATGATGAACCTGATCATCATCCTGGGCGTTTTGGCGATGTTCGGAGCGACGTTCACAATGCCCAGCATCGCCGGCATCGTGCTGACCGTCGGCACCGCCATCGACGCCAACGTGCTGATCTTCGAGCGCATGCGCGAGGAAGAGCATCGCGGCTTCCCGCTCAAGCTCGCGCTCCAGCACGCGTACGACCGCGCGCTGTCGGCAATCGTTGACTCCAACATGACCACCGCCATCACCTCCGCCTGCCTTTACATTTTCGGCAGCGAGGAAGTGCGCGGTTTTGGGCTGACGCTGCTCATCGGCATCATCAGCTCGCTGTTCACGGCGCTGTTCGTCACCAAGACCATCTTCGCGATCCTGATCGACAAGTACGGCATCAAAGAGCTCGGCAGTTTGCCCACCAAGTACCCCAAGTGGGACAAGATGCTCAAGCCGAACTGGGATTGGATGCGGCTCGTGTGGCCGTTCGTCGCGTTCAGTATCGTGTTTATCATCGCCGGCATGAGCGCATTTGTCGTTAAGAAGCGCGAACTGTTCGATATCGAATTCGCATCGGGCACCGCCGTGCAGTTTGAACTCAAGCACGACATGCCGATTCAGGAAGTGCGCGAGAAGATCGCCACTAAGTCGCATCAGATACCGACGCCGAGCGTGGTAGCGCTCAACAACCGAGCGGATCAATATGAAGTCGTGACCCCCAACGACAAATCCACGGAAGTGCGCGAGGCAGTTCTCGAGGCGCTGGGGCCTGATCTGAAGATCGAGTTGCCGAGCAAGTTTGCCCAGGATGGGGTTCCCGTCGAACAGGCGCTCGGGTCGTCGGTCATTCCCATCGAGAATGACTCGCCGCTGGAGATCGACGGTAAGAAGCTTCCTGCATCCGTGAACTATGTCGGCGGCGCCGCCGTGGTGTTGCGCGGCCTGGAGCCGGCAATTTCGCCAAACGAGATCCTTCAGCGCATCGACCGCGCGTCTACCGCGCCGGGCTCTCAGGCGAGCCTGGCCAAATGGCGCGTCGAGGTCGTTCGCCTGGACAACGACAAATCCAAAGATCAGGGAAACCATCCTGCGAAGAATGCTGTGGTGCTGGCTCTTAACCCTGACTTTGCCAAAACCCAGAGTCCTGACTGGAAAGACAACACGGCGGCCCCGATCTGGAACCTGGCCAAGGAAGGCGTCGATCAGCCGGCCAAGCTCCAGAAGGTCAGCAACTTTAACCCGCAGGTCGCCGGCGATACTCAGCGCGATGCCCTGCTGGCCACCGCCGTCAGCATCGTGCTGATCATGATCTACATCTGGTTCCGCTTCGGTGACATGAAATACGCCGCCGCCGTGGTGGTTGCGCTCGTGCATGACACGATCGCCGTCGTCGGGGCAATCGGCCTATCCCACTACCTGAAGGACACGGCGATAGGCCATCTGCTGCTGATTGAGGATTTCCGCATCAATCTGACGCTGGTGGCGGCGATCCTGACGATCATGGGTTACTCGATGATCGATACGATCGTCGTGTTCGACCGAATCCGCGAAAACCGCGGCAAATACGGCACGATCACGCGGCAGGTCATCAATGACTCGATCAATCAGACGCTGAGTCGAACCTTGCTGACCGCCGGCACGACTCTGGTCATGGTGCTGGTGATGTATATTTGCGGTGGATCTGGCGTTCACGGCTTTACTTTTGTGCTTCTGGTTGGCATATTGATTGGCACGTATTCGTCGATCGCCATAGCTGCCCCGATTTTGCTGATCGGAGCCGAGAAGCCCAAACCGGTGGAAGAGGCGAACGTGAGTACCGGGCGACGCGCTCCCATCGGGCAACCCGCGGCGCGATTGAGCACAAATCTCGGGGCTGTGAAACGGCCCTGACGCGAACGACACACAGCTCGTAGCACTTGGGAAGGAGTCCCATTTTATGCGCAAGGATGTGATCCTCGGAATGACCATCGGCGGCGTGATGCTGGCGGTTGTCATTGTCTACATTACCGTCACCCCCAGCGGAAAGCACAAAAAGCACACGGTTGACACCGGAGGCCAACTGGCCGATGGCACCGGCGCGCCGGATCCCGCGGGCCAAGGTGTGAACCCCGACGGCGGCAACGCCGACAAGCGCGCCGAGAAGAACGATGGCGCATCGGGCAATCCCGAGCTGGCGTCGGGTGAGCCGCAGTTGCTCAAGCCCGGCAACGAAGAAAAGCGCGATCCCGTCTGGGGCGACAAGCTCTTCCCGAAGAGCACTCCCTTGATCGGCGTAACGCAGACGCCGGACAGCACGGCTGGCGCTAACAACCCGTCCGATCTCGGCGGCGGCGGCGATCAGACCCCTGCGCCTAAATCACCTGAGAACAATGCAAAGCAGGGTAACGGCATCGCCCGCGAGGGCGCATCGTCGAGCGGATTGGGATCAGGAGTCGCCGCCCCGCCGGGGACGCAGCCGTCCACGCCCGGCAAGATGCACAAGCATCGCATCGCCAAGGGTGAGAATTTCAGCACCATCGCAGCCGCCTACTACGGCAGCCCCAATTTCTATCCGCACATTCAGCGAGCCAATCCGACGATCGATCCGGCCCGGCTCAAGATCGGCGATCAAATCAATCTACCCGATATTGCCGATGTGAAGCCCGCTGAAAAGGCCACGGAGAAATCGGCGGTCGGCGAAGCGCGCACGGCTTCGCATCATCGAGAGCCAACGTTCGATCCCAAGACGGAATACCTCGTCCAGAACAGCGACAGCCTTTATCGGATTTCGATGAAGCTGTACGGCAACGCGGAGATGGTGGACAAGATCTACGCGCTGAATAAGACGCTCATCGGCGACAACCCCGCGAAGTTGAAACTGTGGACGGTTCTGAAATTGCCCTCAGAGCCTTCCGTGAAAGAGCCAGTGGCGAAGCAGTAGCGGATTCTCGTTAGCCAAAGACTTCAGTTAGCCCGGCGTGAATACACGCCGGGTTTTCTCTTTCTCGTATGACGCTTAGCAACAAAAAGGCCCGGCGTGTATTCACGCCGGGCTAGTCTAAATGAGCTTATTTCTTAAGCGTGCGCCGACAGGTCACGCCGTACAAAGCGCCCTACTCTGCTCCTCAAGCCTCTGAAGCAGTTCCGTCGCCTCCTCCTCTCGATCTCCGACGCTGCTCGTCCAGATCAATCTTTCATTCCCGTTCGCGGCTTTCTCGATCCGCCGGCAAGCGCTGATCACCGTGCTGTGGTTACGCTTCCCCATGCGCACGCCGATCTCGGGGAAGCTCAGCTTGGCCGTCTTACGAATCAGGAACATCGCAACGCTGCGCGCGAGGCTGATCGTGCGCTGACGCCGCCCTGACATCAGGTCCTTATGTTCCAATCCAAAATAGTTGCAAATCGCCTGGAGGATGTTCTCCGGCCGCACCGGCGCCACAAGCTGGCGATCCAGATCGCCCAGCGCCGCCTGAGCCAGCGCCGCATCCGCCGGAAGCCCGGTGAGCTGCACGTGCGCGCCGATGCGCGTGACGGCCCCCTCCAGCTCACGCACGTTCTGCGTCACCCGCCGGGCGATCCAATGCACCACCTGCTCCGGCAGTTGCAGCCCGCTCCGTAGAGAGAGCGCCCGCAGGATCTCACACCGCGTCGCAAAATTCGGCGGATCGATCCGAACCACCATGCCGCTGACAAACCGATTTACCAGCGATTCGCCGAATTCCTCGATCATCTTGGGATGGTTGTCGCTGGCCATGACGACTTGCCGCCCCATCGCCTCGATCGCATTGAAAGTGTGGAGGAATTCCTCCTGTGTGGCTTTCTTACCGCCGAGGAAATGCACGTCGTCGATCACCAGCAGGTCCAGATCGCGCATCTTGCGGCGGAAGATGTCCAGCTTGTTGCTGCGCAGCGCCGACAGGAATTCATTGGTGAACTCTTCGCCGGTCAAATAGAGCCAGCGCTTGGTCGGATGAAATTCGATAAAACGTTTGCAAAGCCCTTGAAGCAAATGCGTCTTCCCGAGCCCGCAATTCCCGTGGATGAACAGTGGGTTGTATTGCACGCCCGGGAATTCGGCGACGTACAACGCCGCATTATGGGCGAGGTGGTTTCCTGGGCCTACGACAAACGTTTCAAGCCCATGCCGCAGGCGCGGCCGCACGCTCAGGCACCCCGGCGGCGGCGTGTTCACCGACGACGACAGGGCGGCGCGATTGGTCGCCGGATTAATGCTCGGCGGCATCGCCTTCATCGGCTGGCTCACCGATGACGCATTGCGCGTCGGGCGAACCGTGGGGGAGCCGTCGATCATCATCATGCCGCGCGCGTGCCGCGGCTTCCCATCGGTCACTTCCGCGGCGACGGCCTGCTCCTGCGGCTCGCCGCCAGCCGAGCCTTCGATCCCCGCAAAGAGCTGCGGCATCACGTGGAACCGCACCGCCAGCGGCCCGCCCAGCACTTCATGGGCGGCTTCCTGGATCGGGCGCGTGAAGTTCTTCCCGATCCATTCGCTGATGAAATCATTGGGAACCGCGATCTCCAGCGCGTCTGGCTTGAGGTCTAACCGGGTTGAATTGTTGAACCAGACGTGAAAACGTTGTTGCCCCACTCGCTGCGCGATGGCATCGGCCAGTCGCGCCAGTTGCGGATCGTGTGCGCTAATGCAGCTCACGGCGATCTCCTTTGGCTGAAGTCCGTTTCGGCAGCCGTGGCTTCCGGGCCCGCACACACGCATCACCTTGCGATGAAGCGCGCAGCGCGCGGCAACCACGACCCAACCCGGCTCGCATCTGACGCGGCTTCTCCACGGCCGCGCGTACGAGCCCCAGTTTCTTCCGCCTGATGGAATCACGGGCGCCGGTGAGCGCGCAGAAGGCCTCGAAAGACCTACGTTGCGGCGCAACAGACCCGAAGCTCCAGCATCTCCTGGCGGAGTGGGCTTCCTGCCACGTCTAACTTTTCATCCGTGAGATCGCGTCCTGCGGTATGTAATCCCAAAGGTTCGGTAGAAGACTCGCACCTGGCTGTGCCCCGCCGGCATTCAATCATGCAACGGCGCGGCGGCGTGCGAATGTCTTTGTCCTTCCCGTGTGAAGCTCACCATCTGTCCCAATGGTGAACCCCGGTCTGCCCAGACCTGTTAGCACGGTCTTTACCGGACCCTGGCTCCTCCGTGAATCGAAATTGAACGCAAGCTCAACTCAACGTTCAATTCGGGGGACAAAATAGTCTGTGATACCTGTACTGACAAGAGGAATGTTATGGGATTTTCTCTTGTCCACAGACGCTGCATCGGCGGTTGCTGTGCGAAGTCCGCAGCGAAATTTTTTCATCCACGGGCTTTGCACAGGGTTATCGGAACGATGTGGAAGCGCCGTGCCTGCGAGAGTCCCGTAAGATCGCGCCTGCGAGGCTGAAAACAGCCTCCTGTTACCCGTTTAGCGCCGGCCCCGTTTAGCGCCGGCCCGGAGGGCCGGGTTGCCGCAAGGCATTCGAAAATCACGCAAAGCGGCGCATCGCGCGATCAATGCACAGGCGAAAAATTTTTTCGCAAATCGCGCATGAAAGCCATTTTCGAGGTCACTCGGGTCATCCCGTGGCGGTAATA
>WNFL01302819.1_pt1 | contig 15560 bp, 23 predicted proteins | sample 5400361 | NCBI WGS metagenome assembly WNFL01 (sample SAMN13153351, study PRJNA577476) | soil metagenome | isolation source: 40 cm soil on Douglas fir-dominated hillslope | place: USA:California | collected 2013-09-17
CGAGCTCGGGGGCGAGGCCGAGCGCGCCGTGCTGGAGCGCGAAGCGCGCACCCTCCTCGAGCGCCACCAGCCCGGTCGCGCGCAGCTGGGTGGCGACCACCGGCACCTGCGAGCGTCCCATCTCGTCGAGGGTGGCGGCGAGGCTGGGCTTCATCATGACGCCGAGCGGGTTGACCGGGCCGACCACGAAGTCGGGACGCACCTCCCACTCGCGCAGCCGCGCGAGCAGCAGACCGAGGTTCAGGGTCTCGAAGGCGGCGCGCACCCGGAAGCGGCCGTGGACGAAGCGCACCAGCTTCTCGAAGAAGCGGCGGTGGCCGGCGGCGAGCGCCAGGTCGGTGACCCCGGCGGCGATCACGATCCCGGCCAGCGAGCGGCGCGGGACGCGGGCGGCTTCGGCCTCGACGCGCAGCCGCACCAGCGCGCCGAAGTCGCGGCGCATGAGCGGCCACGCGCGGCTGAAGCGCGTCCACGCGGTGTGCATGCCGCCGTCGCCGCGGGCCGCCCCGTCGAGCGGGTCGATGCGCCCGGGCTCGAGGTCGTGGCGGCCGCCGCGCGGCAGGCCGGGCAGCAGCGCGAACATCGGCACGGTGCGGTCGAGCTCGGCGAGCGCCGCGTCGAGCGCAGTGCTCGGGGTGGCGAGCACGCCCTCGGCGCCGGCGTCGAGCGCCTTCGACAGCGTCACCGCCAGCGATTCGGGCTCGCGGAAGCGCTGGGCGACCTCGAGCATGCGGTCGCGCGGCACGCGCGCGCCCTGGCCGAGCGAGGCGGCGGCGAGCATGAGGCTCGGCGGACCGGGACGCGGCTTGCTCATCGGCGCACCGCCTGCGGTTCGCCGTGGGCCAGGGCCGAGGCGTAGAGCGCCTCCATGACCCGGTGGACCTCGAGCGCGAAGGGGCCCTGATTGGGCACCACGGGACCGCCGCGCACCCAGGCGATGAACGCCGCGTCCATGAGCTGGAGCCCCTCGCCGCCCCAGTCGAAGGCGGCCGGGTGCGGCAGCTCGGCGCTGCGGATGCGGGTGTGGCCGGCGCCGAAGCCGGCGCGCGCCTGCTCGAGGTCGGCCTCGATGCCGTCGTCCGAGATCAGCAGCTTGCCGTTCTCGCCCTCGAGCTCGATGACGGTGGCGGGCTCGGGATAGCCCGGGACGCTCCACGAGCAGTCGAGCCCCACCTCGACGCCGTCGGCGAGCTTCATCATGCCGTGCAGCTCGTCCTCGATCCCGCCATAGATGTGGATCGAGGTGGCACGGGCCTCGACCGGGACGCCCAGGGTCCACACCAGCACGAACAGCAGCTCGGCGGCCACCTGGGCCAGCACCCCGCCGGCGATCGGCCCGGGCTCGTGGTGGACCGGATGGGCGGCGTCGAACACCCGCGAGACGAACATCGAGGAGCGCGCCTGGCGCAGCCGGCCCAGGACCCCGGCCGCCAGCGCCTCCTGGGCGCGGCGGAACACCGGGGTGAAGGCGAGCGTGCAGCCGCAGGCGAGCGGCCGCCCGGTCTCGGCGGCGCGCGCGGCCACCGACTCGGCCTCCTCGAGCGTGACGCCGAACGGATGCTCGACGAACACCGCGGCCCCGGCGTCGAGGGCGGCGCGCGCCGCGCGCGCGCGCTCGTGCTGCGGACCGCACACGAACACCGCGTCGGGCTTGGCGGCCGCCAGCATGCGCTTGAGGTTGCCGAAGCGGCGCGCCCGGTAGCCCAGCCCGCGCATGCGGTCGCGCGCCTCGCCGCGCCGGTCCATGACCGCCACCAGCTCGCAGCCCTCGACCGAGCCCAGCACGGTGGCGTGGGCGAGCCCGGCGCGGCCGAGCCCGACGACCGCGACGCGCACCGGGGCGGTCGCGCCGGCCTCGTCGCTCCGCGGCGCCTCGCGCGTCACCAGCGTGGGGGTTGCCATGGGCCTCCTTGCGCCTTCCGACCCGCTCGTCCCTCGACCGGCCCCGCGCACGGTGGGCCGTGCGGTCCCGCGGCCGGGTCGGGCCGCGGGACTGGGGAGCGGGTCAGGCTACACACCCGGGCCGGCGCCCACAACGGCGCCGCGGCCCCGTTATCCGCCCCGCGATCCTAGCTGGCGATCGCGAACTTGATCTCGACGTCCTTGCGGTCGGCCTCGTCCACCTTGAAGAGCTCGGCCGCCTGCATCCCCTGCCACTGGCCCACCCAGGTGTCCGGAATCTGGAGGATCCGGGTGTTGAAGATCGTCACGGTGTCGTTGTAGTACTCGCGCCGGTCGGCGATCTGGTTCTCGAGGTCGCTGATGCGGCTCTGGAGCTGCAGGAACCCGACGTTGGCCTTGAGGTCGGGGTAGGCCTCGGCCACGGCGAAGAACTGGCCCAGCGCGCCGGTGAGCTGGTTCTCGGCCTGCGCGCGCTCCGCGACCCCGCGGGCCCGCACCAGTGCCCCGCGCGCCTCGCTGAGCTTGTCGAACACCGCGCGCTCGTGCTGCATGTAGCCTTCGCACACGCTCACCAGCTTGGGCAGCTCGTCGTGGCGCTGCTTGAGCAGCACATCGATGTTGGCCCACGAGCGCGCGATCTGGTTCTTGAGCGCGATCAGGCTGTTGTAGATTCCGAGGAAATAGCCGACGACCACGACCAGTCCGATGCCGATCGTCGCCAGCACCATGAGCTCACCTGGATGCATCTGCAACCTCCACTGCGGTCCGTCCCTGGAGCGGGCGCGGCCGGGTCCGGGTCACTTCGGGCCGAAGCCCGCCGAAATCGTGTAGATCCAGTAGCCGAGTCCGAACAGGGTCAGGGTGGGGCCACCGGTCAGCTCGGCGATCGCGCGCAGGCTCAGGTGGGTCACCAGATCGCGCTCCGATTGCTGGCTGATGATGAAGGTGGGCTGGGTCTCGCCCCTGCGCACCACCGCCACCGCCTGCTCGCCCAGCTCGCGCAGCCGGTGGGCGTGCGCGTCCTCGGTGCCGGTCGCCTGCATCGCCTCGCCCTCGCCGATGGTGAGCGCGCGGCCGCGCGGCATCGCGGTGCCGAGCACGAACACGTGCTGGCCCTCCTCGAGGATGCGCTCGCGGAAGCGCATCGCCGAGAGCTGCCAGAAGTCGCGGAGCGCCAGGTTCTCGTCGCGCATGTAGCTGGCGTAGCACTCGGGCAGCGACAGGCCGGCGCACTCCTCCTCGACGCCGAAGTTGATGCGCGAGTCGGAGCCCTGCGGCAGCACCATGGTGACGCCGGTGTCGTCCTGGATGAAGAACGGGTGGCCCGAGTGGTTGCGGTGCACGACGTTCCACTGGCCGCGACGGGTCTCGGTCGAGATGTCCACCTCCCAGTAGGCGCACGGCCGCCTCGAGAACGGCGCCGGCAGCGTGCTGCGCGGGATCACCTGGCCCTGGACCTCGATCAGGCCCATCGGCATCGAGCGGATGCGCGCGGTGGGCGTGTTCTGGATCAGGCGCTTGGTGCGGAAGTCGCGGAAGCTGCGCACGAACAGGACCGGGCCCGCGATCAGGGCCAGGCTGGCGAACAGCGGCAGGTCGAGGGTCACGGCGGCCGTCCCTAGAAGCGCCCGAGCGAGCGCAGGTAGTCGCCCACGCTCGCGAGGTAGAGCATGCCGGCGAGGCTCAACGCCGGCCCGACCAGCACGCCGAGCGCGCGTCGCGCCGGAACGTGAAGGTCCTCGTCGCCGGGCGGCTGGTCGCTGACCAGCAGGAAGTCGAGGTGGTCGTCGCCGGTGATCGACAGGTCGGGTTCCACGGCTGTCGCATGCACGGCGGCTGGGACATCGTCGGTGCCGGTGCGCGCCCACTCGACGGCGGCCGGGGCCGCCGCGAGCGGGCGGATCGAGCCGACGACGTGGCACTCCGCCCCGGCGGGCAGGGCGTGCTCGATGAGCCGCAGGGTGCCGCCGGCGCGGCGCCACCACGCGGCCTCGGGCACGCGCTCGAGCAGGGCCGCGACCCCCTCGGTCATGGCCTGCCCGGCGGGCAGCTCGCGCTCGCCGCTGACCGCGACCAGCCAGCGCCCGCGCGCGGCGGTGACGCGGGCCGAGGCCGTGCCGTCCTCGAGGCGGAAGGGGCGGCGCTCGTCCACGCTGCGGTGGAGCGAGAGGCCCTCGGCCCGCACCTCGAGCTGGAACCCGGCGCACGGCGTGGCGGTGAGCGGCGCGAACAGCGGGCTCTCGAGTGCCACCCGGCCGCGCACGTGGGCGAAGCCCCCGGGCCGCTCGGCGATCCGGAAGCTGCGCAGCTTGCGCAGGTGCCGGCGCAGCCGCACCGCGCGCATGCCGCTGGCGAACAGCGGCGCGCCCGCGACAATTGCGGCGGCGGCCAGCGTCAGCCCGGCGGCGCTCGGCTGGAGGATCTCGAGCAGGTTCATACCCCGGGGGTATCGGCCGCACGGCCACGCCCCCGCAGCGCGAAATCGTCCGGCTTCAGGGGCTTGGCGGGACTCCCGGGCCGGTGCCGGCGCGGCGGCGCGGCCGCACGAACCCGCTCGCGGCCGCCGGTGCCGCGCTAGTTACGCCCGGGCAGATGGTCGGCGGCCAGCCACAGCCCGACCCCGGCGTGGAGCAGCCGCCAGGTCTGGAGCGCGAACACGAACGGGCGGATCGGGTTCATGAGCACGGCGATCGCCGCGTAGGTCAGGAACGCGACGCGCCGCCCGTGCCCGATCGCCACCCCGGCCTCGATCAACGCCATCACGCACAGCGCCAGGTGGACGGCGCGCAGGAAATCGGGGCGCAGCGGGGCGAACGCGGCGCCGAGCGCGAGCAGGGCGAGCGCCCACGCCGGCCAGCGCAGCAGGCCGGCGAGCGACGGCGGCGCCGCGCTCTTCCGGGCCATGCTAGCGCGCGCTCGCCAGTGCGCGGCCGCCGTCGATCGACATGGTCGCGCCGGTGATCCAGCCCGCCTCGGCGCCGAGCAGGTACAGCACCAGCGCCGCGACCTCCTCGGGCTGTCCGACGCGGCCGATCGGGTGCGTGCCCTTCGAGCGCTCGAGGAACCCGGCGTAGTCGGGCACCGCGTGGGTCACGGTGTGGAGCTCGGTCACCACCACGCCGGGGTTGACCGCGTTGACCCGCACGCCGTGCGGCGCCAGCTCGAGCGCGGCGCAGCGCGTGAGCTGGTCCACGGCCGCCTTGCTCACGCAGTAGGCGGCGATCCCGGGATAGGGCCGCAGTCCCGCCACCGAGGAGATGTTGACGATCGCCCCACGGGCGCGGATCAGCTCCGGGACGGCGGCGCGGGTGAGCAGGTAGACCGAGCGCAGGTTCGAATCCATGACCCGGTCCCATTCCGCGGGCGTGGTGTCGGCGATGGTCCCGGGCCCGATGACGCCGGCGGCGTTGACCAGCAGGTCGAGCCCGCCGAACCGCTCGCGCGTCGCGGCGACCCAGCCCGCGCACACCGCCTCGTCGCGCACGTCGCCCTCGAGCGCGTGCGCCTCGCCGCCGGCGGCGCGGATCGCCTCGACCGTTGCGGCCAGCCGGGCGGCGCGCCGCCCCGCGCACATCACGCGCGCGCCCTCGCGGCCCAGCGCCTGCGCCGTGGCCCGGCCGATGCCGCTGCTGGTCCCGGTCACCAGCGCCGCCTTGCCGCTGAAACGCGCCCCCGCGGGGGCGCTGCCCGGCGCGCTCATGGCGCGGGCGGGGCGCCGGCGCGCCCGCGCTGCTCGCGACGCTCGTCCACGCGGCCCTTGCGATAGGCGTAGGCGTAGACCAGCAGCACCGCGAGGACGTGGATCACCCACCACCCCAGCGCCAGGAACTTGAGACCGTCGGGCAGCGACATCGTCTTCTCTCCATGCCTCGGACGGCTAGGGCATCGCGCGCAGCCGCGCCAGGAAATCGCGATCGGCGGCCAGCACCTCGTCCGCGTTCACCTCGGCCGGCGCCACCCAGCGTACCTCATGGACGCCCAGCCCCGCCCGGAACGCCGTGGCCGCGGTCTCGCAGCGCACGAAGTGGACCTCGACGCTGGGGCCCTGCGGATAGTCGTGGCGCGCGACCTCGAGCACCTCGAGCGGCTGGACCTCGACGCCCAGCTCCTCGCGGATCTCGCGCTCCAGCGCCTGATGCACGCTCTCCCCGCGCTCGATCTTGCCGCCCGGGAACTCCCACTGGAGCCCGAGCGGACCCCCCGGAGGGCGGCGGGTGAGCAGCACGAGGCCCTCGCGGCGAATGACCGCGGCCGCCACCCGCACCCGCTTGGGGCTGGCGCTCACGCGCTGCGCGCCGGCGGCCGGCCGGCGAGCGCCGCCCCGATCGCGCGCTCGAAGGCCTGCAGATAGCGCCGGTCGCCGCGCGCGCGGGCCGCCAGCGCCTGGCGCGCGGCGTCGTGGAGCATCCGCGGGTGCCACGGCTCGAGCGCCCCCCGCCGCCGCAGGCCGGAGGGCAGGCGCAGGTAGCCCGGTGGCGCGTCGATGAGGAGCGGCGAGCGCGCCAGCGCCCACAGATCGCATGCGCGCTCGCCTCCCGGCACCAGGCCGCGCGCCTGCAGCAGGTGGGTGAACTCGTGGGCGATGGTGAAATAGTGGGTGAGCCGCGGCCGCACCCACACCCCGGGCCGCTCGGGGTCGAGCGAGCCCCAGCCCAGCACGCCGCGCTTGAGCGCCAGGCCGACGCGGATGGTGGCGCCGTTCATCTCGGGGAAGAAGCGCCGCACGAACTCGAGCCGCTCGACGATCCGCGCCCGATGCGGCGAGCGCAGCACCAGCCGCGAGAAGCTCCACCGCGGTGGGTCGCACGCCAGATGGAGCGTCAGCTGCTCGAGCGGCACGGCGCGTCGCGAAGGCGCGTGGGCGGCTGGCGTGCGGGGCACGGCGAGTCTTCTATCACACGCCCGGGCGCCCACCAAGACCTGGCGGCGCGGCGCCCGATGCGCCCGGACGGGGTTGGGCGGCGGAACCGCCGCGCCGGGTCAGACATGGCGCAGGAACACACCCATGGCGAAGCGCGTAATTTATTGCGTTCCATGCGCTAGGCGCATTTCCGGCTCAAGGTGCCGCCCCCGGCCTGCCGACACCCTGCCCGAGTCCGGTCGGATCGCGCATCGCCACGTTCGAGCACCACCCACGGAAGGGGAATCCAGATCATGAAGCGGAGCTTCGTTGCAGTCGTGACGGTGGCGTGCGGGTTGCTCGCCTCCGCGGTGAGCTTCGCGGCCAGCACCGGCACCTCGGCGGTCACCCTCGCGTCCTCGGCCAGCGTCGTGCTCGACATCCTCGACGCCGCGGTGACGCTCACCCCCAACGCCACCGACTACACCAACGACTACGTCGAGATCACCGGCGTCTCGGGACTGCGGGTGCGGCTCAAGACCAACTCCACGACCGGCTGCGTGCTGTCGGTCCGCTGCTCCGACGCCTCGCCGCAGATCGCGCTCGTCGATCTGCGGGTGAAGACCCAGACCGCGGCGGGTGCCGGCGGCTCGACCCTGTCGAGCTACGCCGCGATCACCGCGGCGAACCAGGCCCTGTGGTCCACGGGCGCCTCGCAGAACACGTTCCTGACCGTGACCACGGACATCCGGGTCCAGAACCTGTTCGCCTATCCCGACCCGATCGGGGCCGGCGTCACGAACTACACCGACAACCTGACCTACACGGTGGTCGCCCAGTAGGCGAACGCCCGCGCCGGTCCCGTTCCGGCACCTCGCTCCGGCTCCAGGGCCGCCGCCACGTTGGCGGCGGCCCTTTTCGCTGCCATCGGGCGGTTCGCAACGGGGGGCGGGGCGGCCGTGCGTTGTGCGCGACGCAATCGTTGCGCGATCGCGCAAATCATTGTGCTTGCTCGTGTTGCGCGACCAGGTCTATGCGGTCCGGATCTTGCGGCTTCTCCCTGTAGATTCGCATCCCAGCGGACGGGCGTGTGCTTGCGACCGCAGCATCTCGATCCCGGCCCCAACGAGGACCTCGGAGAGAACCCATGTTGCGCAGAATGTTCGCCACCGCCGCGCTGTTCGCCTGCGGCCTGCTCGCTTCTTCGGTGAGCTTCGCGGCCAGCACCGGCACGTCGGCCGTGACCCTCGCCGCTTCGGCGAACGCGGTGCTGCAGGTGCTCGACGCCACGATGACGCTGACGCCGAACGCGACCGACTACAACAACGACTTCGTCGAGGTCACCGGCGCCTCGGGCCTGCGCGTGCGGCTCAAGTCCAACTCGTCCACGGGTTGCGTGCTCTACGTCAAGTGCACCGACGCCTCGCCGCAGATCGCGCTGGCCGACTTCCTGTTCCGGACCCAGACCGCGGCCGGCGCGGGCGGCTCGACCCAGTCGACCTACACCGCGATCACGGCGTCCGACCAGGCCCTGTGGTCCACCGGCGCGGCCCAGATCGCCTTCATCCAGGTCGACACCGACCTGCGGGTCCAGAACCTGTTCGCCTATCCGGACGCCATCGGCCCCGGCACCACGAACTACACCGACAACCTGACCTACACGGTGGTCGCGCAGTAGCTAAGGCCGCGTTCAGACTGACGTCCATCGGGCCGTCGCCCTCGAGGCGGCGGCCCGATCGCGTTGGAGCCCGCAATCTGCAACAGGCGCGCGCCTGCCGGTTCGCATGTCGCAATCCTCGCGCGAGCCTTGCGCCCTCCTCTCCCGCCCTAAGCGATTGTGCCTTCGTGAAATCCCTCCGGGGCATCTCAATTGCTGAAGGGATGCGCCCGAACATGAGGCGGCGGGACGCCGCGGTGCCAGCGTCCCTCCAGCCTGCCTTCGTTCATTCGACCACCAGGGAAGGAAGACGCCGATGAAACGCCTCGTCTTGACCGTCGTCGCCGTGCTCGCGTGTTGGGTGGCCGGACCCTCGACGGTTCAGGCCGCGTCCACCGGGACCTCCGCGGTCACGCTCGGAGCCTCCGCCAACGCGGTGCTCCAGATTCTCGACCCGACCTTCAACATCGTCCCGACCGCGTTCGACTACACCAACGACTACGTCGAGGCGACCGGGGCGGCCGGGCTGCGCGTGCGGCTCAAGTCGAACTCGGCGGGCGGCTGCGTCCTCTACGTGAAGTGCAGCGACGCCTCGCCCCAGATCGCGCTCGCCGACTTCCTGGTGAAGACCCAGACCGCGGCCGGGGCCGGCGGCTCGTCGGCAACCGTCTACATCGCGATCACGGCCGCCGATCAGGCCCTGTGGTCGTCCGGCGTCGCCCAGATCGCGTTCACCGAGGTGGACACCGACATCCGGATCCAGAACCTGTTCGCCTATCCCGACGCGATGGCCGCCGGCACCACCAGCTACACCAACAACCTGACCTACACGGTGGTCGCGCAGTAGGGCCCCTCCCGGGCGGTTCGAGCCGCCACCTCGACATGCCGCGGGCCGTCGCCGTAAGGCGCCGGTCCGACTGGCTTTGCGTCCCCCGCGCTCCCGGTCCAAAACTTGCCCTACAGGAAGCCCGGGAAATGGCCGACGACTCGGGCAGAGCCCGTATGGCATTGGGAGACAAGGAGCAAGGCCGGCCCGGGGCAGGGCTCACCAGAGCCCGGGTGGCCAACTCCGTTGCTGCTCCCCTGTTTGGAGTTCCCGCAGTCGTGGCGTGGGTCGTTTGCGGGGTGGCGCTGGCCGCGTTGCTCGGGGTCGGGCCCGCGGCCGCAGCGAATGGATTCATCAACGTCATCGATAACGCCATGACGCTGACACCGACCGCGACCGACTACGGCAACGACTACGTCGAGATCACCGGCGCATCGGGCCTGCGGGTCGAGGTCAAGTCCAACTCGCCGACTGGGCTGGTGCTGTACGTCAGGTGCGCGGATGCCGCCCCGAGGATCGCGCTCGCCGACTTCCTGATTCGAACGCTGAGCGCGGCCGGGACCGGGGGCAGCTCGATCACGACCTATACCGCCGTGACCGCCTCGGACCAGGCGCTGTGGTCCACCGGCGTGGCCCAGGGCCCATTCGCGCAGATCAACCTCGACATCCGCATCAAGAACCTGTTCGGGTACAACGATGCCACCAGCGGCACGACGACGGTCTACACCGACAACCTGACCTTCACGGTCGTCGTGCAGTAGCGAGGAGACCATGCGAATCAACCTTCGACATCTCGGACTTGCGATCGCGATCGCCCTGCTGGGAGCGGCCCGGCCCGCCGCGGCGGGTGTCATGGCCCAGGCGGTCCCGGTCAAGTACAACTTGACCTGCCGGCCCGGCGAGGTGGTGGTGCGCGACGTCGAGATCGCGAATCAGGGCGAGCATCCGGTCGTCGTTCACGTGACGTGGTCCGACTGGCAGATCCAGGGGCTGGTCGACTTCACCCCCGCGGATTTCTCGCTGCCGGCGGGCAAGTCGGGCCACATCCGCGTCACCCTCCGGCTCCCGGCCGCCGGACCGGCGACGCGCTGGGGCGTCATGCTCAGCGAAGTGCGGCCGGCGATCACCGGCACCGCGCCCCAGCTCGGGCCGCGCGCCAGCGCCCAGCTCGGCACCACGTTCTACCTCTCGCGGGTGCCGGCCGAGATCGTGAACGCCGAGGTGGTCGGCATGGTCTTCCGGCCGCTCGGCGACTCGGTCGCGATCGGGGTGCGGATCCGCAACGCCGGCGAGCGCCACTACTACGTGGCCGGCAGCGTCGCGCTGCGTGATTCGACCGGGCAGAGCGTGGCGGGCGGCACCCTGCCCACCGGCGTGATCCTGCCCGGCCGCACGCGCACGTTCCGGTGGGTCTGCGCCGCCTCGCTCGCTCCCGGGCGCTACACGGCCACTGCCACCCTCGATACCGGCGGACCGGAACTCACCCTGGCGGAAGGCAGCTTCGCATGGCCCGCGCTGCGCACGCGCACGCTCGCCGTCCAGCAGCCCTAGCGCTCCTGCTCGCCGGCCTCGCGGCCGCGATCGGAGCGCCCGCGCGCGGAGCACTCGCGCAGGGTGGGGCGGCGGGGCCGCCCGCGCCCGCGGACAGCGCCGCGCTGCTCGCGCAGGCGGCGGAGTCCGGCACGGCGTCGCCCTCGGTCCAGGCCCGGCCGGCGCCGCCGGTCTCCCCCGACGGCTCGCAGGTGCTCGAGCCCGGCACCGGATTCACCCTGCGGCGCGTCGCCAACCCCGCCTACCGCGCTCCGCTCAACCTGGCGGGCCTGGTCGGGCGTCCGTTCGGCACGCTGATCGGCAGCGAGTTCGCGCGCGCGCGGATCACCCGGCGCGCGAGCGGTGGCGCGACCGGCAGCCTGGACTGGGAGCTGGTGGGCGGGCGCGAGACCGGACCGCGCCGGCTCGAGCTGTGGGCCCAGGGCTTCTCGAGCAACGGCTACGATCAGCTCCGCACCCTGAGGCTCACCTCGATCCAGGGACCGCTGACGTGGAGCCTCGGTGACGTGGCGACGCAGCCACTGGGGTCGCTGTCGTGGATCCAGCGGCTGCGCGGCGGCCTGGTCGTGCGCGAGCTGCCGCGCGGCAGCGACTGGCGAGCGCTGGGCGGCATCGTGCCGACCTGGACGCGCGGCGCCTCCCCGAGCTCGGGGCTGGCGGGGGTGCTGCTCGACCGGCGGCCGATGGAGCAGGGGACGCTGTCGCTCGGCGTGATGGGCTTCGGCCGCCGCGATCCGACACCCTCGCCGGCGGAGGCGGCGCCGCGTTCTACGCCGCGCGCGTCGCGTCACGCTACGGCGACCTCGGCACCACCTTCGTGGCCGAGCTCCACGATCTCGACGGCGGCGCCGCCCTGGCCGGGCTCCAGGCCTTCGACTGGACGCTCAACCGGCCCGCGGTGGTGGCCTCGATTCGCGACCAGGTCGGCACGCGCAACGCGCGCCAGCCCGGGACCGAGCGGCTCACCGCCGCCCCCAGCCACGAGGCGCGGATGAGCGTCCAGGTGCGGCTGCCGGGCGCGCACACCGAGCTCCACGTCGCCGGGCTGTCGTCCTCGGCCAGCGACGTGGACCCCGGCGCCCAGACCCTGCAGGGCGGCCTGTCGGGCAACCTCGGCCGCTCGCCCTGGTACTCGGGCCTCGATTTCAGCTGGAACCGCCGCGCCCCGCTGCTCGACGACGAGCGGCACCTCGCGGTCCAGACTGGCTGCGTGTCGGAGCGCGGCTCGCTGCTCATGCGCCTCGAGCGCAACGACGACAACCGGGGCCGCGATCAGCTCCAGTTCGGCGGCGACGCCTCGATCGGCCTGGCGGCGTCGCTGCGGGTCTCGCTCCAGCCCCGGCTCGACTGGGAGGGCGGGCGGTTCGACCGCAGCACCATCGCGACGCGCCTCGGCTGGTCCCCGTTCGCGTCCAGCGTCCGGGTGAACGCCACGGTGGCCTTGAGCTCGGCACGCGCGCTGGGCTTCCACAACGAGTTCAGCGAAGCCACGCTGGCGCTGGCGTTCGCGCCCCGCCCCCGCGATCGCGCCGGGCTCGAGGCGCGGCGCTACGAGGAGGCCGGCGTGCGCTCCTACGAGTACACCGGCAGCTACGACCTCCAGTCCAACCTCTACTCGAACCCAGCCACGCCGGCCTCGCAACCCGAGGGCACGATCACGGTGACGGTGGCGGGCGCGGACAGCGCCCGTGGCGTTCCCGACGTGCTGGGGTCCCTCGACGGCAAGGAGTTCCGCTTCACCGACGGCGACGGCGTGGCGCGCTTCATGAACACCCCGCCGGGCAGCCACGTGCTGTCGATCGTCGAGCGCTCGCTGCCCTCCGCCCAGCGCGTGGTCGGCTCTGCCACCGTGTTCGTCACGGTCGAGCGCGGTCGCGCTCCCGAGCCGATCCGCTTCGAGATTGCCCGGCCGGTGCGCCGGGTGCGGTTCTAGCCGCCGCGACGGCGGCACGTCCCAGGCGCCAAAGGACTGGCGCTGTCGGCGGGCCTGGGATACGCTCGGGCTTGCTCCCGCGACACGGACGTTTCCCCACGGGGATGGATCCTCGAGGAGTTCCCTATGCGCCCCACCTTCAAGCAGCTGGCTGTCGGCTTCACCCTGCTCACCCTGCCCTGGCTGCCGCGCGCGGCCGTCGCCGGCTCGATCTCCGGCGTGGACGCCATGAGCTCCACGGTCATGCAGCACGAGCAGAGCTCGTTCTCGGGGATCGCGGTGCGCCTGCGCCTCGCCCCCTCGCCCAGCGCCCCGGCGTTCGAGGTGCTGCCCGGGATCGAGTACTGGCGCAACACGACCACGGTCCAGATCTACGACATCCGCTCGGAGCGGCGCGACGCCACGCTCGGCGCGGACGCGCGCTACCGCTTCCAGACCCACGGGTGGAGCCCCTACCTCGGCGCGGGGTTCGGGATCCACTTCCTCTCGAACGGTGTGCGCGCGCCGCTGCTGGGCGTGCCGCTCGAGAGCCGCTCGATCATGAAGGGCGGGGTGGCGCTGATGGGGGGGTTGACCTTCCCGCTCGCCGGAGCGTTCGAGAGCTTCGTCGAGGCCAAGTACCACGCCGTGTCGGACTACGAGCAGCTCAAGCTGAGCTGGGGCCTGGCCTACAACATCAAGCACTAGGCCAGGGAGGCGCGGCCGCGCCCCGTGCCAGCGCGGGCGCGGCCGACGCGTCAACCGACGAGCGTGGCCGTTTCGCCCACCGGCGCGGAGCGCTCCCTTGGGCACACGGTCCGACGGTGTCCACGAATATCAAATTCGTGCGTGCCGCGGCGGAAGGGGCTTGGCGCTCGCAACCCTTTCGCCGAATCTTCCGTCGTACCCAGCACACGACGCCGACCCGGCGCCCGGACACCATGCGGAGTCGAGACAGGAGGATGGGCATGAAGGCCAGCACTCGCAGGTGGGTGACGCTCTCGGCGCTGGGACTGCTGGCGCTGGACCTCGGGACCCTCGTCATCGCGGCACCGCGAGCCTCGGGCTGGCTCGAGCGCGCCCGCGCGTCGAGCCTGGTGCGCGCCGGCGCGGCGGCGGTTCGAAACCTCGAGCGCGTCGGCTCGCGCGGTGTCGGGGAGGCGAGCTACGCGCTCCTGACCCACGTCATGCCGCGCAGCGGCGGCGCCACCGCGTTCATCGTCGACGCGACGCCGGCGCTGATGGCGCGCGNGGCGGTCGAGGCCGCCGCGACCGTGGCGCCCTGCGCCGAGGCCGCGGCCCTCGATTCCGGCTGTCCGGCGAGTGCCGCCTGTCCGGTGGGCCCGGCCTGCCCGGCCTGCCCGGCGAGCCCGGCCTGTCCCAAGGCGGGCACCCCCGCGCGGGCGGCGGGAACCTCGACGATCGGGTTGCCGATCTCCGCGCTCGGCGTGACCGTCGACTAGACGCGGCCCGCGAGCCGGTCTAGAACGAGTAGCCCAGCAGCCCCGGATCGGGCATCAGATCGGGGCTCCACGCGTCGGGCATGATCTCGACCTCGCACTCCTGCGGGAGCACGCTCATGGTCGCCTGCTTGACGTCGGCGATGAGCTGCGGCGCGTAGGGGCAGAACGGCGTGGTCAGCATCATGCGGACCAGGGTCTTGGGCGGGTCCAGGAACTGGATCTCGCGGATCAGCCCGAGATCGATGACCGAGAGGTTGATCTCCGGGTCCATCACCGATTCGAGCGCCGCGCGGACCGCGAGCTCCTGCTGGCTGGGCGCCCCGCCCGACGGGGCGGAGGCCGCGGCCGCGGGAGGCGGGGCGGGTGATCCGGCGGACTGGGGCGCTGCAGCCGGGGGGTCGTCGGGAATCGGCGCACCGGTGTGCGGGTTGATGGCCGGCTTGTCGGCGGCGTCGCTCATGACCACCCCACCTGGATCTCGTCGCCTTCGATGCGCACGTCGTAGGTCGCGACCGGGGCCACCGCGGGCAGGCACAGCGCCGCACCGGTCCTGACGTTGAACCGCGCCCCATGGCGCGGGCACTCGATGACCTCGCCGTCGAGCGTCCCCTCGGCCAGCGGCCCGCCGTCGTGGGTGCACACGTCCTCGGTCGCGAAGTATCCGCCCTCGAGATGGAACAGCGCCACCGGCTGGTCCTCCACCCGCACCACCTTGACCCCGCCCATCGGGATATCGCCCAGCCGCGCCACGGTCACGAACCGCCCGCCACTCACGCGCTCTCGTCCTCGCCCGGCCACTGCGTGACGCCCCACACGCCGGCCTTCAGGGTCTTGAGCGCGAGCAGCGCGCACTTGAGCCGCACCGGGCCCAGCTCGATGCCCAGCATCTCGAGCACGTCGTCGCGGGTGAGCCGCTTGATCTCCTCGATCGGCTGCCCCTCGATGCGCTCGCACAGCATCGAGGCCGAGGCCTGGCTGATCGAGCAGCCGTGCCCCGAGAACCGCACCTCCGCGACCCGGCCGTCCTTGACCTTGAGGTCCATGCGCAGGTGGTCGCCGCACAGCGGGTTCGCGTCCTCGTAGCTGATGTCGGGGTTGTCGAGCGTGCCGTGGTGGCGCGGGTGCTTGTAGTGCTCGAGGATGTTCTCGCGGTAGATCTCGTCCCAGCCGCCCATCACGCAAACACCCGGGCGGCCTTGTGGAGACCGGTGACCAGCGCGTCCACGTCCTCGCGCACCGAGTAGCAGTGGAACGAGGCCCGCACCGTCGCCCGCACCCCGAGCTTCTCGTGGAGCGGCATGGCGCAGTGGTGCCCGGCGCGCACCGCGACCCCGTCGGAGTCGAGCACGGTCGCGACGTCGTGGGCGTGGAGGTCGCCGAGCGTGAACGCGACCACGCCGCCGCGGCGC
>WNFL01030394.1_pt1 | contig 15556 bp, 16 predicted proteins | sample 5400361 | NCBI WGS metagenome assembly WNFL01 (sample SAMN13153351, study PRJNA577476) | soil metagenome | isolation source: 40 cm soil on Douglas fir-dominated hillslope | place: USA:California | collected 2013-09-17
CGGACTGTCGCGCAGGCATCCATTCGCCTGCACTCCTCACAATCCCTCTTACATCCCCTGTTCGGTCTGTTTCTCTTCAATTTGACGAGTTTGCCTTTGAAACCTCTTGGACACAAGTTTTCAACACTGCACGGCCTTAGCCTTTTTTGTCCTCCATTGTGTGCTGGTAGTTCGTTGTATGGGTTACTCTTCGGTTGTTATAGTTTCCCTCTCCTCTCTTCACTTTGTCACGTCACATGTGGCCATCATCGAGTAGGATCTCCGCCATTTCTAAGGTCATATATATATAATTTCTTCCCTGATACCCTCCTCTCTGCAAGGGTCTCCTGCATGACATACTAGGTGGTGCGCTGCCAACGAAGCGTCGAAGGACTCTAGCGATACACGATAATATTGAAGAGCGAATTACCAACTGAGTGAACAACTACTTTGATGGGTGGTTTTCGCCAGGTAGTATCACATAATAATAAACTTAAGACAGCCATTTTTGACGCACTCAGTACTTGGCATTGGGCGATTGCATGAGATGACAGTGAGTAGGGGTCGGATACAATTGACCGAGAGTTTCAGTTACTGCAAAGCCCATATTTGTGTAGCAGAAACGTCAAGTAGTCGCTTTATGGCGCCTGGACCACAATCGTCAAACCTGTGTTAACAATCCCGGACGGAGGAGGGCACGGAAACGCTTGTTAATTATGAACTTCTCATCGACGCGAGCACTTGAAAATATTTCCGTAAAGTGTTGCAACCGGCCCCGCAAGTCGCAGTTATTATATTACTGTATTGGCGAAACCCGGCTTTCATAGTACTAGTTATGCGAATCGCGATATATGTAAATTAGTACTCGACCCAATATAAATAAATATAAACTTGATATTCGTGAAGAAGACCTTGGGACAAGCGGGTGTTCGCAAAGGAAGGTGAAGCTTTGAAGGGAGCGCAGAAAAATGGGAGAAGAGTTTACCTCCGCAAAATCACGAAAAAATGGAATTACCTGGTCATTTTCTCCATAAACTGCTACTTAGCTGTGACGCATGGAAGAAACGCATGGGTCTTCGCAAGACTCCATGGGGGCTTGTGCTCTTCCGTGCAATGCAAGGGCGAATGGCCCTTAATCTATCGTCAGATTGGAAAGCGTGACTATGCTCACGAGTCGTAATGTTGACGATAGCCCTGACACCTATGATGTTTTATTTATTTTTGGGATGAATTGTTTAGGCAGAGACATTTGGATGGTCGGTGAAGCGTAAGGGGAAAGTAAGAATCCAGAAAGTGATTAAATATCAGCTAGGGTACAGAGTTCAGGGCATAAATGTTCATTCGAAGCGCTAAAACACACTTCGTGAGGGAATAAGGCCAGGTCCGTGAATGAGAGTGGACGAATGCACGACAGACACGGAGAGGATTACAATGGAGGGCCGATATAATAACGGATACGACCTAGACATAGTCAGGAAGGTACAACATTGACTGCAAGAGAGTGGAAGCAATTTATCTGCTCTTGCCCTTGACCTTGTGGAGCGGTACCGCGCCTGTAGTAAGAGGAGCGTTTCGACCTCTTAAGCCACAATCCCGAGGGGCAAGTTCACCACATTTGATGTGAGTCCTATTCCAACACACAATCAGCGAATCACCTCCTCGACCAGCTTCGAAACGGTGCCTGTGACTCACCTCAGCCCACAGTCATCGCACTCGAGCACGGGTTTCCACCCCAACCTCTTGTGACACAAATCGCACTTGGCCACAAGCCCACTCGAGAAGAAGAAATCGAATGGACTCCAGCCAGCCTCCGATTGTCCATGGCTCGTGCTGCTTGTGATGCCCTGTGAAACTCCCGTAGGGATCTTCTTCCCCGATGCGCCAGGCTTGATGAGCGTAAACCGGTGGAGCATCACTGACGGCGCCTCGGAGTGGATTGTCGACCCGCCTTCGGTGGCTGCGGCGATAGACGGGGCATATAGGATGGAGGACGATCGGGCTGTATGGAACGAGTCGATTGAGAGCATCGAATCTGTCGGTCCGCTCGGGATCACAATCTCATCCTCTTCGCTGGCTGGCTTGGTTGGTCGGACTGTGATGATGGAGGAGAGTGAGGGCGGCACATATCCAGCTCCCTTGACGACAGAAGTACTATAGTCTGAATACGTGAGGGTGCTTCCATCCTCGCTATCCGCTAGCAGTGGCTGCCCTAGATCCGACACTCCATCCCCGTTGACGCGCGCGTGCCCATTCCTGAGTTGTAACGAGTCCTTCACACTAGCAAAGTGACCTTCTTTCGCGGTCATCTGCGACCATGCTGTGGAACCGTCGTCCTCCCCTTCCAGCGTAACGCTCTTCAGACTGTTGACGGCATCGGCGAGTTCCTCGTCATCAGATCCCTCAGGCTGCGAGTCGTTGGTTTTCTTCTCGTCCTTATCCCTGATCGCGCTGAAGCTGGGCATGCGAGGCGGTGCGCCAGGTCGTTTCTGGGTGAAGAATTTGACGGAGCCAACGTGTAGATCGTCTACCTCCGATGGTCGGGAGAGCACTTCGACTTCGATGGCACGTAAGCGGGCGAGGATTTGAGGCGTTGTGGGTCGGTCGGCTGGGCGCAGGGCGCAGCAATCAATAGCGAGCTGGATGAAGTCGGCAGGGGCACCAGGAGAGGTCAGTGTCCGGACCTCTTTCTTGTCGATGTCGAACGAAGGAGGGGTGCGCTGTGTACAGTTTCAGAGTCCGGCGCAGGAGTTTCAAAGTGCAGGAGTCAACTGACCTTGAACGTGACGTCGTCGGCTAGGGTCCGAGCAAGTATCTCACAGAGGATCACACCGAGAGAGAAAACGTCGGTAGGCAAATCGAACTCTTCTCCGAGCATGATCTCCGGGCTCATGTAGCTGTCTGTTCCGCAAAATGTCAGACGCTTGACCTCGTCGGCATTCCGCGCTGCAATCCTTGCAAACCCAAAGTCGGTGATCTTGAGTCGTCCGTTCGGGGTAATGAGGAGGTTCTCTCCTTTCAGATCCCGGTGAATGCATCGACGCGCGTGCAGGTAGGCCAATGCACGTGCAATATCGGTTGCAAAGGAGACTCGTAGACGCCACGGAAAAGGATTCGTCTTGTTAAAGATATAGATGCGGAGGTTGCCTGTGGACTCGTGATAGAGAATTAAGGAGAAGGTGAGCGATGCTTACCATTCTCAATAAACTCTGAAATTATAAAAATCCGGTTATCTGGAGGCGGTGCTCTTGAAAGACCAAGGTAAAGAACGACATTTGGGTGGCGAGCCTCCCTGGGTCGATCGGTCAGGCTGGCCCATGGGCGCTCACGGCTGGCAAGGTGGACTGACTTCATGAGACGCCACTCTCTCTCAAAGTACTTTGCTACATCGTAGTCTGTCGAGGGGAGCACTTCCTTGATCGCGACGTCGATGCCGAGGTAGGTGCCTGGAATTTTCAACGAACTCACACCATAAACATAGAGACGGGGGACTTTTGCACTACAACGAACCTTTGTAGACATTGCCAAAGGACCCAGATCCCAGCTTCTTCCAATTACCCTTGAGATCCTGTTCGGAACGTCATGAATCGTCCGACGATGATGGGGCTATCGCCGACCTCGAACGGGATGACATCGAAATCCATTATTAACAGTGTCCAAGGAGTGTGGAGAAGCTATTGGGGTATTGCGGAGAGCGTCGATCTGTGTGGTCGATCTTCAGTGTGGTGGGGGATGACGGTGGTCGAGTCCAAGAAGCGCGGGACTGTCTCAGCGAGAGGTGCGGTGCGTGGGAAATAAACGCTGCTTCACGAGTCTGCTTTGTATGATCTCTGAAACGGTACTCGTCGTCTTTCAACTGCGGGTGAATTGTCGGCTTTCGCTCGATGCAGCTTTGGAAGTAGGTAGGCTAGTCCCATCAGATTATCCTATCTCAGAATCGGATATTGTGCTTAGTTCTCCTCATAGATAACGATCTTCTGAACCTCTACTGAACAACCCAAATATGGTACGAAAATCATGTTCATGTGGACAGTGAGCCATCACATCACCATCACATCACATCACCTGTACAGTGTCCGGTTCGGACCCGGACCTAGGTGAGGCCTGGGCAAGCTGCAAGCTGGCATCGAAACCGACAGGGCTTCAAAGGGGGTCAGTGTTCGTGTTCCTGTTATGAGTCATAGGCCTTTATCTGTATATGGGGAGTATTTAGGCGGGTAATCCGAACAATGTGCGAGCGCTGAGGCTGGGTGGCAGATTTATCCTTTGTCTGGTAGGCGCGACTGCGAGCATCGAAGAAAGAAAAGGAAGAAAGGAAAGGAAAACATTATATCCATGGATGTGATACGTTGTTGCAAAGGAAGGGTCAGTGGACATTCGGGTTGCTCTTAGGTCCATTAGGATTTGTTTGAGAGACTTAGGTCTAAAGCACGAGACGTGGGAATGTGTAGGAAAAAATTGGTAGTGAATCTTCGATATCAGATTGATTGAGCACGAGGCGAGAGCACTCGATGAACGAGGGGCGGGCCGGAAATCTATTACTCAACGACGCCAGAAGCCGTGACTTTGATCTCCACTTTTGTCTTCCCATTTTGGGTACCCTGGGCTTCGATTTTCTTCACAAGGTCCATGCTTCCCTCGGTGACCTCGCCTAATGTAAAGGTTTCAGTCGAAGAAACGACCGTTTACGAGAAGGTTACGCACCAAAGACGACATGTTTTCCATCTAGCCACTGACATGCCGCTGAAAACTCCGTGAATGATAGTTAAACCAGAGTGGCCGAGGCTCCTACCGGTCGTGATGAAAAACTGTGACCCGTTTGTGTCCTTACCAGAATCTAATGAGCGGCCATTAGGTCTCATCAGTCGTGTTAGTGGTGCCACTCACTAGCCATCGAGAGCAGCCCGGGTCGAGTATGCTTGTTCGTGAAGTTCTCATCTGTGTAGCATGTCACTACTAGAATAAAAATCACACGCGTGAATGTTTACCATGGAACTGTTTTCCAAAGATAGAGTAACCACCGGTTCCGTCATGGCGTTCAAAATCGCCACCTTGTATCATGAACTGGGCGTGGCGCGTCAAATGAACAGTGGGCGTAGAGTAAAGAACAAAATGGTCATACGTTGGGGATGACGCGATGAAAAATGGTGCCAGCGTAGTTCAGCTTCTTGTCTGTCTGATTGCCTTGGGCTAAACCTCGGAAGTTTTCAGCCGTCCTGGGTGTTACGTCTGCAAACAGAAGGGGCGGTTCGTTCGTTGATCAGATATCTGTAATGACGAACGGTGTGGTGTGTCTCTCACCGTCGTAAAGTTTGAAAATAAGTCGTCCAGCCGACTGGCCATTAATCGAGACATCAAACTTAATACAGGGATATACATTAGTCCAAGAACGTGCATAGCAGGGCGTCATAGGCTGCTTACGAAGACGTTCGGTTTTCTACTTGGAAGACCCAAAAGAAAAATCAGTCTGTGAAGAAAAAAGGTTCAAGAACACAAATTGAACGCACCTAGAATGCGTAGAATTCGCTCCAACGGCACCTAGGGCCTTCAAACCTTGACGAAGCATAATAACTAGCTTGGAGCTTGGTTGAGGTGTGAAATGCGCTGGTTTGTGCACCACTTGGTTGAGATTTCTGCGAGAGCAATTTTGTTGGGGCCCGCTACAATAATGAGGAATCGACCTCTTATATACCCGAGAAATGACCATGCGATACCGCTTCACGGCTTCCCTCCGAATAACCGCGGCCTCCGAATAATCGGAGCACTGAGAGCTCGCATTCATCTCGAAATCCTAACACCCTAACACAATGTCAGGGCAATACTTACAACCGCACTATACTCGTTTTAATTTACAGATATGGGTAGCGTGATGAACCCTGGCTAGGAGTAAGCTGGTCTTTGTTCGCAAGTGTACGGAATTATGGTATTACCACTAGGGAACTGTCTGGCTCCCAGATTGTGTACCTTGTGCTTGTGAAGCAACTGAGCAGATAATATTTACACTGGGCAACCATCCGGAATTTTTGAAACATGATTGGCTGTGATACTGTAAGAATATACATTGTCATCACGCTCAGCTCCATGGTTTCTTCTGGACGCGGAACGTCACGGGTGTCACAGAGCACAACCCGTGTTTCTTCTGGCCAAATTTGTGACGTTGGAAAAGAACTAGCAATAGACATTTTTAGGCTCCAAAGCACTAATTAATCATCAATACTACTCCAAATGCATGATCAAGTCTGCCTCCGACTCAGAGTTGGAGGGCGACTCCAAATCAAGATATTATCCACCTCAATGACTTCAACATCCAAAACATCAAGAACTACTACTTCTAACCATTTCGACTGTCTGGGCTGTCTTCCCTAACAAATAGAGCAACGACATTGCATTCATCATCGAGATCTGCCTTCTCTACATCTTACAAGGCCTGACCAAGCTCAAAGCAGTCAAGAGCAGTGTTATTGTCTTAGTCGAGATCGTCATGGAGCTCCATCTCCTCTGCACCTCTTGAATGGTATCCCTCATCCACATCCCTGTGAGGAACTCATACGAGAGGTTCCAGTCACCTTCTGAGATAGAGCTCCATGCCTAGATAGCGTCAGCTTTGTGTCAAAGGAAGGGTAGCACGCATTACCTTCTTGATAAGTCAGTTCGTGGGCGGCAGGGTCGGAATTCTTCCCAAAAAGCGTACAGTATTCCTTTTGCAGCTTTGGCGTCTTGTTGCAAACCAATGACGATTTGGTTTCTTCAGGCAGGCCGCCGTTCCAGGGTCACTGATCACGCATCACAACATCCCTCGTTTCTGTTTCTTACAAGTTCGACCGTCACGTCACAAGCACCCTCGGTTGCTACTTACAATTTATATACTTACAGTAGATTCCCCAATATAGAGCCTGAGCCTTTGGGGATCTCCCAGCCTCAGAGCCTACCAAACTTGCACCTCGCCTCCTCCAGCCTCTCTTCCATGGTGGTGGATCTTCGAGAACTCGACGCGTCACTACAAGAAGCGCTTGAGCCTCCGTATGTAGGAAACAGGCATGCCATCGTTCAAGCCCTGCTCGAAGTCAAACCGCGTCTTCTTAAGTTGTTTGATGTTGGAGCGCGTAATGCAGACGAAAAGAAAGAAGTCGAGTCTGGTACGCCTGCGCCGTATTCATGCCCTCTTCGTATGACCATTGCTCACAATATACGTCCTTTCAAGGCACGGTCAAACTCCCTGATGGTAAATCGCTCGCGGTGAACCAAGATTTCGCGCAGGGCGTCATCTTTTTGTCCGAACAGCTTGAGTGCTCTGAGAAGTACTGTGCTGAGCTCCTTAATCGCGTCTCGACGCGCGAACCAAACCTCGACTTGTTGCGACGGTTGGAACTGTCGGTCGAAGAACACCACGAAAAGCGACAGACGATTCTCAACATCCTGACTCGACTCCTGGAGGCCCTTTCTGCCTGGAGGCGAGCAGGGGCAGGCGATGAGTTTGACCTGCTCGCCAGGATTGCGGAGCAAGGGCTCGCATTTGTGCAGGAGGGACAGGCGGGCCAGAAGCTGTTTGATAAGCTATTAAAAGAAACAGTAGTGGCGAAGAGACAAGCGGACCTTGTCCGAGGGCGGCTGATGAACGCGACTTCCCAGACGGCCACAGGTAGGATATTCAACGGCTACTACAATAATTCGTTTTGACTGTGCTTGCAGGTGTTACTCTTGGAGACCAAACACTACAAGGACAGCTCCTGCGACTTCTCTCTGAACGGCGGCAACTAGCAGCCCTCGTTGATCTCATCGCTGAAGCACGGGAACTCCGTCGAGCAGAAGTTCTCGAGCTTTTCACGGCCGTCTCTCAAGCAGAACTAAAAGACGAAGTTACCTTCTACATCTTCACTGCAGTGCTCAACGCGCTCTCTATCAATAATATCCCCGACGACAGCCCCGCTCACCAGCTCTTCCAAGACAAACAGTTCATCACCCTCGGCACGGCAAGATTCGACAACTGCCCTGCATGGAAGAACTCTGAGTTGCGCTCTGCGCTCATGCTCCAATGGGCTAACTTCCTCTATGCCGCCCGGACAGTTGTGCCCAGAATATGTGACGAGAGCAAGGCGACTGGGGAGGATATTGAGAAGCTTGCTTGGAACGCAATGCAAGGAGATGCATTCAATTTCTTGCAGAGGGTTGTCTTCCTCGTCCGTGGCCAGGATGCGGTTGTTGGGGATGCAAACACTTCGACGGACGCCTCCGCCATACCTCTCGCTGAAGAAGGGGGCGACTTTATCTCGCCTTTATTCCGAATTCGGTGCCTCCTCAAGATCGAAGATGTCGTCACATCACTTATCATCTCCCACGCGCCCGTCCTCCGGAAAGTTAAGCACCGCCAGGAGGATGTTGGCGCGGCTGGGAAACCAAACACGCGTGCATTCGCCGCTCTCGCCGGGACCGCTTCTCTCGCATCCGTTGGCAATCCCGCGGCTTCCTCACCCGCACCTCGCAATGACATTGCCGCACTCTTCCGCCTTATTGGTGCCCTGTACACTGCCTTACCCCCTGGAAGCGCTCTCCACTTCTGGACTGCTCCCCGCAACCACGATGTGACAGCCACTAAACTGCCCGCGTTCATTCGTTGGGCGGCGGAGTCCAGACCTGGCCCGCTTGTACCTGCGGCCTACGAGATGTTCGCTGGTCTAGCGAAGGGGGCGGCTTGCAGCGAACATGCATACAACTTCCTCGCTACTGCTGTTACCGGTACCGGCTCGACGTTCTCATGGGCCACCTTATTCGGTGCCATCGACTACTATGCAAACGCGCTACCTAGTCCGCGCAATATGGTGCAGCAAATGCAACAGTCTCCACAACAGCAGGTGGTGGCGGCCATGAATACTGAGGAAGTACTCCTACTCACTGCGTTCCTCAAGCTGTTACGCGCCGTCGTATTCCACTCCATCCCAGCTCGAATCGCTCTGGCAGAACATCCTCAATACCGAGCAGTACCCTCCCTTCTCCTCCTCGCCACATGCCGCATCGTCCTTGAACTCAAAGGCGCCATCTACGAGACCATTTCTGCCTTCGTGTCGCCTGGTGGTGGCCATCAAGGAGCAGAGCTGTGCAGGAATACCTGGCTCATGATGGAGCAGCTGCAACTCGTCAACGTACGGCCGAGTGTTGTAGCGCAAGGCGTGCGGAATGAGCTGATGGAAGTTGAGATGGCTGCGAAGGAATACCCATGTTCGACGGCATTCATTCGGCTGCTCACGTCCCTCTTACGATCGCCGAAGGATTTGTCCCTCAAGCAGGTCCTGTTCGATGTCGAACCAGAGAACACGATTCCCGAGGGTTTAGGCGCCGGATACCGCCTACCGGGAATTGGCCCCTACACGGCGTTTGTCGTGGATGATGTGTTGTTCCTCCCTGACGACGTGTTCAAAATTGAGTCGGAACGATGGATGATTAAGGAGCTGTGTCTTCGATATGTGGAGAAAACGTTGGCTGGTTTCCGAGTGGAGCATGCATGGGCAGCAGTGGAGAGGGTCGGAACTCTGGGCCCGCAGGTGCTCATTCCGTGGTTGACCCACCCGGGGTTCGACATCACTGTTCGCTTGCTTTCAGAGTCGAAGTTGAGAGCGTTGGTAGACGACTTCTTGAGGGTGGGGATGGACAAGGTCGAACAGCGGACTATCAAGACCAAGTTTTTTGAAAAGTGTATGCTTCGGGTCATGAGGATCGTTCATCGCCTATTGGAGATCCAGTCCGCGTTTCTGGAGGCTTTGGTCCCCTCTTTGGCTACGTTCGACGCGTCACCTGTCATTGGCGTAAAATTTAGCCCTCATGCACTGCAGCCCTTCGACCAGTACCTGCTTTTCAACCATGTCCTCGTCGAGCGCATTGCTGTTGGCGTCCTTCTGCCATCCGAAGACATGCAGCTCCTCGCTGTTCGTATTCTTAGCATACTAGCGTCATCGTTACACTTCAACGTCATGGATATGCAAGTTTCTCGCGGCGCGCGACGACTCAACCGATTGGCAGTCATCATCCAAAACAGCGTCGAATCAATTCGAATTAGTGACGGGTTCACCAGCCTGCTCCTCACAGATGGGTCGGACTTGGACATTGCCGGTGATAATATGGAGGTGGAAGGGAAAGTGGGCGCGGGTGCTCCGGATCCTGACGAGGGCGACGCAGGGATCTCGCTTGCTCAAACCATCCGTATAGAGATCCTCGATATTCTGCTCGTCAACACTCAGCGGGGACGACCAGGTCCCAATATAGCCCACTTACTTCTCGGTTTTGACGTCACTTCCGCCTCCGAAATGTCACTACAAGATCCTCACGCGGCAGAAGGACGGAGGTCATGCTTCCACGCTATAGCCGAGATGGTTAACATTGGTGTTCCTCGACTTGACATCCCTCGCAATAAACGTCGACAAACCCTCAAACGGACCCCAATGTATGCTCGCTCCCCCATCCTCGCAGAAAAGTGTTACAAGCTCTTACACCAACTTTGTAAAAACGAACTCACCACTCAGCCTACTGCCCGATATCTACGGACAAGGGAAGATTTCTTCGTCAGGCACCTTGCTGCGCTGCCCATTCGGACCCCTGTGGTTGAGAACTCGAGCGCGGGACAGGTGGTATATGCGGATGCCTCGCGGGTGGTGTCGAGCTGTGCGGCTCTTACCTCGTTCTTGAGGTTGCGATCATGGGTGTTGGAATCGGTCGCCTTGGAGCTGCATATGCTTGCGGAGGAGAAGCAGAATCAACGCGCCGGGCAACTACTAGACGTTCTCTTTGGAGGGGTGAACCTGGACGATGATGGCCCCATCGACCATCTGGATGAAGAGTTCTTCGGAACGAGTTTGACCTCGAGCCAGTCGTTGATGCGAGTGCTAGAGATATTCCAATCCTACGATCTTGACTGGGAGGATGGCATCACCGCTCCAGAAGACATCCAATTATTTTGTTATGCGAATCTTGATTACACATCTTGTCTCCGTGTCGACGACCACGGGTGCGAGATCATCGATCAGGATGCGCTGGTTGAGCTCCTCAATCTGAAGAGGAGAACGCTCCACGAACAAGGCATGATCAATGCGGCGGAAGTGGCGGCAGAGACGAAGTACCTACTGGAGAGTTGTGTGAGAGAGAATCACCGTCGAGAGATTGAACACGCAAAAGGGATGGGCTTCGAGGCGTGGCGGAGGGTCCTCAACATTTCTCTTTCGAGATGGTTTGACCGTCTACCAACCGAAAGCCGCGAATCCATTCTATTCGATATTCTTCAGGAGATCCCACCCGTCATTCGAAAACCCCTCCTCAGCGTCCCGACTGCCGCAATTCTTTCGGAGACTATCGTCATGTTGATTACAAAATTAAGAGAGGATCGCCAATCAGGTTTTCAATTGGCTGCGGCGAATACGCTTGGCGGCCTTCCTGTCGACCGGTTGCACGCACTATTGAAGAGCCTGCTTGCAAGCTTGCTCACAGTCGGCATGTCGGAGATCGTTCGAGGAAATCTCTACGTGGCTCTTATCAACGAGTTCCAACTCGGCAAGGCTCATGCAGACGAGTCCCCTGCAGACGAACCTGTGGAGGAGGACGACTTTTTTGGTCCTGACCCCACCTTGTTCGGAAACAGCCCCGCCTTCTCCAGGGGATTGGTTCGGTACTCAGGCTTTGAGATAGGTACTATTGGCATTATCGCGGGTGTCGCAGATCGACTTGTCCCTCTGGTGTGCCGAGACGCCATCGACGGGAGCGAGGTTTGGAAATCAGCGGCCTTCACGCTCTTGGACTCTCTTGTTCGCCTCTCAAGATTGCACCGACAGCACAAGATCTTGAATGTGCTGGCGCGTCAGGGCTATCTGCAAAACTTTGTGACTGGTTTGAAGGAGGCAGACGAAGATCTGCAGATGGTTCTTAAGCCTGATCCCGGTGCGTGTCCTATTCTATTGTAGCAAGTGTGCTCGCTCACTCATCTCACAGAGAGTCTCAATGCATTATACGTTCACGAAGCGAAGATGGCGTTTTTGATCCGAGTAGCGCAGACGCGAGCTGGTGCGGAGAAGTTGGTCACCGCCCGTTTGTTTTCCGTCTTGGCCCAGTGCGAGTATATCGACTCGCGACCCCAAGCAGATCAAGCCTTCGTCGGTCCGTGTTCTTACTCTTTGGCATTACCCAAATTTGAACGCCGCTGCAGATCACGATAGTTTCTTGCCACCTGCTGTTGACCGATATCACCAGCTCCTGCACCCCACGCTGCAGTTGGTCGAAAGTGTCCTCGTCACTGTAGGTGCTAAAAATCCAGACGCCACGAAGCAAGCCCTCGACTTCGCCATGCACCATCGAGAGACTTTGCGTATCCTAATTGTTGAGAGCCAGCAACTGTCACTCTCGCAGCTCCAAGAGTTACCACTGGTCGTCGGGATTTGCACTTACGTAGTACCTCGTGTCCCTCGAGCCGACCTAGTAAGCAGGACTGGCGTTTGACCATGTACTTTACTGATTTGTTGAACAGCTCACAAGGGCGTCTGGTTTCGGCCCATTGCATGAGGTGCTCGTCTCGCTCTCGGCCAAGACAATATGCAAAGGCCGATGGAGTGCAACTGTGATTCCTGTCAACGACGTGGAGATGATGGAAGCCCGGGTACCTGGGCAATCCAATCCGTTCCAGAAGAAGATCCAAATAGCAACGGAATCTCTACAACGGTGGCTCCTTGTATATTTGGTTGCCGCCAGTGATGCAAGCAGTGTGTATTTTCAATTATTATTCGTGATGTATTTTTATATTAATTTTGGTAGGTCGCGAGTTCCAGCCTGTCCTGTTACCAAGCGCCATTCCGGTCCGTGACGGAGATTCTGGTCATATACGAAGTATGTACATGCTGGTTACCCCGTTTTTGGTTTCTGTTTAACACCTCGCAAGCCGCTCCTAGCGTTTTGGATGCAGTCCTGGCACTGCAAGAGACGATGATCGACCTCGATGGTCTTCTGCAGGTCGTGCTTGTTTGCGCCAATAGGTTGGAGAATTGGGAAAGCATCGGACTGGAGGAGATGGAAGAGGTGAGTTTCCTACCCCCTGACATCGCAATCTCGAAGCTCATCCTTCCCTAGTTTACTCATATGAACAGTGATGGTCTTGACAGGCTCGATGTTCCACATAGAAGGCTGGTAGCCTTCCAGAAAACGGAAACGGCCCGCGACGCAGCCATCAGCGAGTCGCTTAATCTCCTTAGTATGTTGTTTTTTTATTGCGTGGGATCCTCCTGAACCTCTCTCGCAGCTTCCGTGGAAATGCTTCTGCTCCTCATATGGCGCCACATAGACCACTATTCAAATCCTCCAGTTAAGGAGGAGCCAGATGTGGGTACGCCGGTCTCATCCACCCCTTCAAAAGGTGCTTGGGGGGGGTTCTTCTCTCCATGGAAGTCGACCACCAAGCGGGCATCCTCTCCCTCAAAGAACGCGTGGGGAACTCCAACTGGGTCGCACAGCCAGCAGCAGTCGTGGTTGGCCGCGCAGACGTTTAGGCGAGACATCAAGGGTGCTTTGAAGCCGGTGCTGAGCTATTTAGACGACCTGCAACTCGTACGTATTCGACCGTCCTCCGTCATAACAAGGTTACTTACATTGATCTGCAGCCTGACGACGTACCCGAGTTGGACGCACGGGCAAGAACGGCGTACCTGAAGGCGTTCCGCCGCAGGATCAGAGATATTGTTGCAGACCCAACCGAAGAGGGGGAGCCAGATGATGAAATGATACTCTTCAGAGATTGAGGTTAAGGTGCTCCTGTGCTTGATATGCTTGATGTGTATTTATATTTGGTTCCAGTCGTGAATCTGAAAGTTCCCGTGCAGTCGATCAAGAATACGCTCCGTGAGGCAAATGTACAGTATGAAATCCTTCCTCTACAAACTAGTGAGACGACATGGTATTGATACATAGTATGCGATGTTTCCGCCATCGCGACTGGAGACGCTCATTGAGTGGCGATTAAATGGGCAAGATGCTTCCGGCTCCACGCATCGCCATTTGTGCGCCAAATTTAAGGGTCTGGACGCCACCCGGGAAGTAGGCTGCGACGTAAGAGGTAAGGCAGACTAATTGGATGACTGCGGAGAAGATGGCCCCAAAATACGAGGCATTCTGTAGTAAAGGGGTTAATGAGATCGTGTACACTTATTGGGCGGGGAGTACCTACGCCAAGGGAGAAATAGAGCGTGAGTCCGAGAGAGGAAAGATAGGCAACCGAGAAAGGGAGGCGCTCTTTGGAGAACACTGGAAGAATAATTAGAGTTTGAACACAAGACGAAGCGAGCGAGCTCACAGTGCTTGAACTGGTTCACCGGCCCAATAAGAATCACGAATCTAGAGCGGTGTGAGGATTTGAAAAAATAGCAAAGTGGGGGGTAGAACTGACCCTAACATGACCAGCAAGCTCCCGAGACTGCGTACGATATATAAATTATGAATAACTGAGAAAGTAGAAAGTATTATAGAGACAGACACGCACCTTATTGATACGGCAAATTTTGAAGGTCGAAGGGCAAAGAAGGGTAGATGTATGAAGAATGCAATAGAGAAGCATGCCGCTGCTCCGAGCAAGCACATTATGAATCCTACAAGTCTGCAATACCAACATCAGCTCAACCCCGCGTCTTCACGTATCGAGAATCGCAAGAGGACCAGCACAAACTAGGCAGCGCTGGTAGTGTGGGTGTAATGCTTCACTTGGTGGCGGTCTACACAGAACGAAGCGAGTGACGCGTCTCACCTTTCCCATCGACCAAGTGCAAAGTACGCCTCCTCCTCATTCGAGCGGTCTGAACTGCTCAAGGGTATGTATCCAGAAGCCGTTGTGGATACGGTGTTGTATGCACGCGAGAAGATGTTCCCGTTTCCACTGCCATTCGCGTTCGCTGCGGTTTGTTGAGAGTCGTCGTTGTTTCCACGCGCCCATCGGAATTGGGAAAGTTGTGCTCGAAAGTTGTGCTCTGAGGCTGATTGTTGCGGGGGTGGAGGTGCCATATTGCTTCACGCAGCGCAGACGTGGTCAATGGTCAATTCCTATGTGCGACTATGCTTTGTCACCCACCTGTGATTAGCTACCTTTCTTTTGCACACCCTCGATATAGTAGCCCTATTACGTCTTACACCCCCCCAACGCCAACAAGTTCATATCCAGCGCATGGAGAGCAAAGCTAGCCAAGCATTCCAACGCAGAGCTGAACTGCTCCGCTCTCCACCGTCGCGTATGACTGTCAGTGGCCCAGCTCTCGTACAATCATGGCCGCTTAAGCCCCTGCGAATATCCTTCCGCCTGCACAAAACCAAGTAAACCGTCGAGCATGAGCATGTGGTTCACACTCCACGACAACTACAATTTCCGTTACGTTACACGCACTACTATTACGCGCACATCACCAGTACTACGATCATCCTATCGTCACGCGATCATCTCATTCGTTGTACCTCATCACACAGGCACAACAACAGAACGTGGTCCACGAATCGACATCGCACTTTCACTCAATAGTCCACATGATGGACCGCACTTATCTATACATTATCCCTTTCCTGTCATTATCCCTTTCCT
>WNFL01208646.1_pt1 | contig 15553 bp, 15 predicted proteins | sample 5400361 | NCBI WGS metagenome assembly WNFL01 (sample SAMN13153351, study PRJNA577476) | soil metagenome | isolation source: 40 cm soil on Douglas fir-dominated hillslope | place: USA:California | collected 2013-09-17
CCCGTCCTCGGGCGAGGAGAAGAAGTAGCGCACACCGGCTTCCGCGGGCAGGCCGCGGGTTCCGTACAGGCCGCCGTGATCGAGGCGCTTCGCCCGGGCCGTGAAGGAGGTCAGGGCCGGGCCGACGTCCGCGGCCCCGGCCTCGAGGCCTTCGGTGAAGAAAGCCTCCACCGACCCGTGCGACTCGAGCATCTGCCGCAGGAAGAAGAGCAGGCAGGCCACGTCACGTCCGTCGTTCCACCGGTGCTTGAACCCGCTGAGCTCCCGGGCCGCCCGGCGCGGGTGGAGCGCGCGCACCGCCTCGGCGGGGCGCGGGCCCAGGACCGCGAGCACGGCCGCGATGCTCTGCTTGATGGTGGCCACGGTGCCGAAGGCGAGCGCCGACGCGACCATCCCGACCACCTCGCGGTCCGCGTCCTCCGCCTGCGCCCGCACGAACTGGAGCGGATCCGGGTCCACGAACCGGTGGTCGTAGCGCAGGTACAGCGCGTCCAGACGCTCCTTCAGCTCCGCGTGACGCACAAGGCCATTCTAGTGGGGCGCGGGACCGGTTTCCTTGGAGCCGGCCGCGGCTTCGTGAGGGAGGCCCTTTCCTTCGGAGCCCAGCCCCACTATGATCGCGCCTTGGTGGCGCGCATCGGATTGACCTTCAACCTCAAGCCGCACCCGGCGGACTCGCTGGACCGCCCATTCCCCCTCCCCGGATCACCCGACCCGGACGACCGCTACATCGAGTGGGACGATGAGACGACCATCGACGCGGTCGAGGCCGCTCTCGCTCGAGCCGGCGAGGTGATCCGGCTGGAAGCCGACGACGACCTGCCGCTCCGCCTCCGGGACGCGCGGCCCGACATCGTCTTCAACATCGCCGAGGGGCTCGTCGGCCCGAACCGCGAGGCCCACGTGCCGGCGCTCTGCGAGTTCTGGGCGCTGCCCTGCACGGGCAGCGATTCCATGACCCTCGCCATCTGCCTCGACAAGGGGCGCACGAAGGAGATCCTCGCCCACCACGGGATCCCGACCGCGCCGTTCACGGTGGCCTCGTCGCTCCAGGAGCTCGACGGCTTCGTGTCTTGGCCGGCGATGGTGAAGCCCCTCCACGAGGGCTCGAGCAAGGGGATCACCGCAGCGTCCTTCTGCCGGTCGCGCGAAGAGGTGGGGGCCGCCATCGACACCGTGGCCGGCCGCTATCGCCAGCCCGCCCTCGTCGAGCGATACCTGTCCGGCCGGGAGTTCACCTGCGCGATCCTGGGCAACGGCGACGACGCGAAGATGCTGCCCATCGTCGAGATCGACTTCACCGCCCTTCCCCCGGGGGCGCCCCCGATCTACTCCTACGAGGCCAAGTGGGTCTGGGACACCGCGGAGAAGCCTCTCGACATCTACCGCTGTCCGGCCGTGGTGGACGGCGGTCTCGCGGCCGCCATCGAGCGGACCGCGCTCGCCGCCTACCGCGTGCTGCGCTGCCGGGATTGGGCGCGCATCGACCTGCGCTGTGACGAGCACGGGGCGCCCCACGTGCTCGAGATCAATCCCCTGCCCGGCATCCATCCCGACCCCTCCACGAACTCCTGTCTGCCCACCGCCGCCCGCGCCGCCGGCCTGGACTACGCGGAGATGATCCTCGGCGTCCTTCGGGCCGCTGCGGCCCGCCATGGGCTCGTCCTCTAGCGCGGGCGGGCGCCGCCGGGTCGCGGTCGTGGTGGACGCGATCGCGGAAACGCAGCAGCTCTACGAGAGCGCCGTGGCGAGCTCGCTGGGCGACGTGCGGGAGGCCCTCCGGGGCCTCGACTTCGAGCCCGTGGTGGTGGAGTTCGACGGTGAGCCTGCGTCGTGGCTCTGCGCCCTTCAAGAAGGGAGCTTCGACCTGGTCTTCAACCTTTGTGAGGGCCTCGGCGGGCAAGGCTCAGAGGAGCACCTTGCGGCCGGCGCGGTCGAGCTTCTCGGACTCCCCCTGACCGGCGCCCGCGCTTTCACCCTGGGGCTCTGCCTCCGCAAGGACCTGGTCAACGGACACCTGCGCGCCCGCGGCATCGCGGTCCCCGACTGGGCGGTGGCCCCGGTCGGGCAGCCCCTCGTCTGGCGCGCCTTCCCGGCCATCGTGAAGCCGGCGGCCGAAGATGCCTCACTTGGCATCGATGTCCACTCCGTGGCGCACGACGCCTCCGAGCTCGAGGCCGCCCTGGAACGTGGCCACCGGAGCTGGGATCGCCTGCTCGTCCAGCGCTACGTGGAGGGCCGCGAGTTCAATCTCGCCGTGGTGGGCGACCGCGTGCTGCCGCCCTCCGAGATCGAGTGGGCCCTGCCGGAAGGCCACCCCCGCATCGTTTCGTACGCCGGCAAGTGGGAGGCGGGCAGCGTGGACTACCGGGGCACGACGCCGCGATGCCTCGTCGGGGCGACGGAAGGGCGCCTCGTTTCGCGGCTGGCTCGCCTGGCCACGCGGGTCTGGGCGGCCGTGGACGGCACGGGTTATGGCCGGATCGACGTTCGGATGGACGGCCGCGGCCGCGTCTATGTCATCGAGGTCAACCCCAACCCCGACCTCTCCCCCGACGCCGGGCTCGCCCGCCAGGCGTCCGCCGCCGGCTGGAGCTATCCCGAGCTGATCGGGCGCATCGCGGACCTCGCTTTCACGACCGAGAGCCCGCTCGCCCGCGAACGCGGCGCGCGCCGCCGGGCTCGCCGCACGGAGACCGTCGGGTGACGCGGAAGCCGCCGGAGCCACGGATGCCCGAGATGACGCTGACGTCGAGGGGCCCGATCCACCGGCGCGAGCTTCGCGTCGCCCCGAGCCTTCTCGAAGCGCGCTTCGGCTCGGGCTGCGACACGCGGCGCTGCGAGGGCGCCTGCTGCCGGGGGGGCGTGTGGCTCGATCCCGGAGAGCGGGACGTCATCCTCGCCCACGCGGACCTCGTCCGGCGGGCGATGGACCCCGGGCAGCCCCGCGACACGCGCCGGTGGTTCAGCCGCCGCGTCATCGCCGACCCCGACTTCCCCTCCGGCCGGGCCGTCCACACGCGCAAGCGGAAGGGGCGGTGCGTCTTCCTGAACGGCGCCGGCCGCTGCGTCCTCCAGAAGGCCTCCTCGGACGCGCGCGGGGGCTTGAAGCTCAAGCCGTTTTTCTGCACCGCGTACCCGGTGACCATCGTGGACGGGATGCTGACCCTCGACGACGAGGACTACCGCTCGGAGCCCGCCTGCTGCGGCTCGAGCCCGGCGGGACGGTTGACCGTATTCCAGACCTGCGACATGGAGCTCCGCCACGTCCTCGGCGCCGCCGGGGTGAAGCGCCTTCGCCGGATCGCGGCCCGGCAGGTGCGTGCTCGCCGCCGTCCGAGGTGAGTATCATCAGCGCGATGAAGCCCACCGACCTCCGAGGCATGCTGCAGTACGTGCCGCAGTTCCGGGAAAAGACGTTCGTGGTCGCCGTAGACGGCGCCATCGTCGCCGAAGACAGCTTCAGCAACCTCCTCATGGACGTCGCCGTGCTTTGGTCGTTGAACATCCGGACCGTCCTCGTCCACGGCGCCGCCGCCCAGATCCAGATCGCGGACGCCTCGGACCTCGAGGGCTCGGGAGTCACCGACGCCGACACCCTGGAGCTCGCCCTGACCGCAGCCACCCGGCTGACCCACGAGATCCTCGAAGGGCTGCGGGCCACGGACCTGCGGGGGGCGAGCACGAACGCGGTGATCGCCCATCCCCTCGGCATCCTTCGCGGCGTCGATCACCTCTTCACGGGCCGCGTCGAGCGCATCGACGTGGATCTGCTCCATACCCTGCTCGCAAACGGCATCGTGCCCGTGATTCCCCCCCTGGGGCTGGACGGTGACGGCCACACCTACCGGGTCAACTCCGATACCGTCGCCCTGGAAGTCGCGCGGGCCCTCGGGGCGGTCAAGATCGTCTACGTCACGAGCGTCGACGGCCTGCTCGTGGGCGGGACCCTGGCCCGGCAGATCGGGGGGGAGGAGCTCGAAGACGCCCTCGCGAAGAGCCAGGTCGCGCCCGCCCTGGCCTCCAAGGCGCGCCACGCGGTGGCGGCCTGCCGCGCGGGGGTGCCGCGGGTGCACGTCATCAACGGCCGGGTCGACGAGGGCCTGCTCGCGGAGGCGTTCTCGAACGAGGGCATCGGCACCCTCGTCTACGCCAGCGAGTACCGGCAGATCCGGCGCGCGCGCAAACGCGACGTGCGCAGCATCGCGCAGCTCATCCAGGCCTCGGTGGAGAGCGAGGAGCTCATGCCCCGCTCGCGCGCGTCGATCGAGGCCCGGCTCGACGACTACTACGTGCTCGAGGTGGACCGGAACCCCGTAGCCTGCATCGCCCTGCACGTCTACCCGGGCGAGAACAAGGGCGAGCTGGCCTGCCTTTGCGTGGGCACCTCCCACGAGAACCAGGGCATCGGGCGGCGCATGGTCCAGTTCGTGGAGGACCGCGCGCGGGAGATGGGGCTGGAAACGCTGCTCGCGCTCTCGACCCAGGCCTTCAACTTCTTCCAGTCCAAGGCCGGATTTGGCGAGGGCACCCCGGAGGATCTGCCCCCCGCGCGCCGCGAGAAGTACGACGAGAGCGGTCGGCGTTCCAAAGTGCTCGTGAAGAAGCTCCGGTGACGCCCATGCTCCAGATTCGCGGCCTGCGCAAGTCCTACGGCTCGCTGCGAGCGGTCGACGGAGTGTCGTTCGAGATCGGGGCCGGCGAGATCGTCGGCGTGCTCGGCCCCAACGGCGCCGGGAAGACCACGACCGTCTCCCTGATCGCGGGCCTCCTCCGCCCGGACGAGGGCGACGTCCTGATCGAGGGCTCCCCCCTGCGCGGCGACACCGACCCCGCCAAGAGCAAGCTCGGCCTGGTCCCGCAGGAGCTCGCTCTCTACGACGAGCTCTCGGCCCGCGAGAATCTCCGATTTTTCGGCGGCCTGCACGGCGTGGCCGGCCAAGCGCTCGATCGGGCGATCTCCTCGACGCTGGCCCTGGTGGGCCTTCAGGATCGGGCCGGTGATCGGGTGGCGACCTTCAGCGGCGGGATGAAGCGGCGGCTCAACCTGGCGGCGGGGCTTCTCCACGAGCCCCGGATCCTGCTCCTGGACGAGCCCACCGTGGGCGTCGATCCCCAGAGCCGCAACGCGATCTTCGACAACCTGGAGGTCCTCAAGGGCCAGGGCAAGGCGCTGCTCTACACGACCCACTACATGGAGGAAGCCGAGCGGCTGTGCGACCGGATCGTGATCATCGACCAGGGCCGCGTCGTCGCCCTGGACACCCTGCGGGGCCTCTATCGCCTCATGCCCGCGGCCAACCAATTGCGGGTCGAGATGGAAGGGACGCTCACGGACGGCGGGTGGCTCGACGGCCTGCGCGCCCTGCCCGGCGTGACCTCGGCCACCGTCGAGGGCGACCGTTTGAGCGTCGGGATGAGCGCCCTCAGCTCCTGCGCTCCGCTCGTGCTCGGTTGGCTTTCCGGCCACGGACACGCCTACCACCACGTCCACAGCGAGCGGGGGGACCTGGAGGCCGTCTTCCTGGCTCTGACCGGAAAGAGGCTCCGCGACTCATGAGCCCCCTCTTCGCGATCGTACGGAAGGACCTCCAGCTCTTCCGGACGGACCGCCGCGCCGTCCTCATGCAGATCGCAGCCCCCGTCCTGATCTCCGCCTTTTTCGGCTTCGTGTTCACGCGAAGCTCCGACAACACGCAGGCCGCGCGGATCGCCGTGCTCATGGTCGATGAGGACGGGAGCACGATCTCCCGGGCCGTCCGCGACGGGCTCGCTTCGGAGGCGGCCCTGGAGGTGAAGCCAGCCTCCGCCGACGCGGCGCGCGACCAGGTGCGGCGTGGTCAGGCCGCGGTGGCCGTGGTGCTGCCCCAGGGCTTCGGCTCCGCGGCCGGAAGCGCGCTGTTTCGAGCCGGCGGCAAGCCCGAAGTCCCGCTTCTCTACGATCCGTCCCACACCGCGGAGCGGGCGCTGGTCAAGGGCCTTCTCACGCAGCACGCCATGGAGGCCGTCAGCCGTCAGGCCTTTTCGCGAGACGGGATCACCGAGCAGCGGAAGGCGCTGGACGCCGCCCCCCTGGAGCCGGTGCGCAAGGCGACGATCAAGAGGCTGCTTCAAGAGGCGGAAAGGCTCGGCGCCTCCCCCGCCGAGGGAGGCGAGGGCGCCCCTGGCCTCAGCCTTCCCTACGACGTGCGCGAAGAGGCGGTGACGGCGGAGAGCAGGGTGCCCTACAACGGGTACGCGCACGCCTTCGCGGGGATGAGCGTCCAGTTCATCCTGTTTTCGGGCATCAACATGGGGATCGGCATTCTCATGGACAAGCAGCGCGGCGTCTGGAAGCGCGTGCGCGCGGCGCCTCTCTCCAGGAGCTTCGTCCTGGCCGCCAAGACCGCGAGCGGGACCCTGATCGCCTTCATCACCCTCGGCATCGTCTTCGGCTTCGCCATCGGGGTGTTCGGAGTGCGGATCCAGGGAAGCGCTCTCGGCTTCGTGGCCGTGCTCCTGTCCGTCGCCCTGATGACGTCCACCTTCGGGCTGCTCATCGCGACCCTGGGCCGGACCCCGGAGGCGACTCGAGGCATCGCGATCTTCGCCGTCCTCATCATGGTGATGCTGGGAGGAGCGTGGGTGCCCACGTTCGTCTTCCCCGCCTGGCTGCAGCGGGCGACCGTCGTGGTTCCGGCCCGCTGGGCCGTGGACGGCATCGAGGCCATGACGTGGCGCGGCCTGCCCTTGGCGTCCGCGGTTCCCACGATCGGGGCCCTGCTCGCGTTCGCTCTCGTTTTCGGCGGCCTGGCGGCGCTGCGCTTCGATTGGGAGGAATAGGCTCATGAGCGTGAAGCGCCTGGCCCAGCCCACGGCCGCCCTTGCCGAGCCGGTCCTCGACCCTCTGGATATCCGCCGCGCGACCGAGCTGCTGGAGGCCATCGCGGCGGATCGCGCGCTCCTGGCCGGCGTGCCGCTCCCGATGCGGCAGGCCCTGTTGATCGCCGCCGGCCGCGTGTCGCGCCCCCAGTCGTACCAGGAGAAGCGGCTGGTCAAGGCCCTGCGCCGCGCGCGGCGCCGCCGCGACGAGGCCGCCGACCGCGAGGTCCGCGCCGAGACCGGGATCCGCGTGGCCCGCGAAGGGCCGGTCTTCGTTCCCCCGTCTCCCGAGCTGCCGGCCGGGGCCGCGCAGGCGCCGCCGCGGGAGCTCAAGACACCCAAGAGCTGTTACGTCTGCAAGGAAGAGTTCACGCGGCTCCATCATTTCTACGACGCCCTCTGCCCCGCCTGCGCCGAGCTGAGCTACGCCAAGCGCTACCAGACCGCTTCCCTGGCGGGGCGCGTGGGGCTCGTGACGGGCGCCCGCGTGAAGATCGGTTACCAGGTCGCCCTCAAGATGCTGCGGGCCGGCAGCGGGGTCATCGCCACCACGCGGTTCCCCGGCGATGCCGCCGCGCGCTACTCCCGCGAGCCCGACTTCGCGGAATGGAAGGATCGGCTCCACGTCCACGGCCTGGACCTGCGGCACTCGCCGAGCGTCGAGATCTTCGCCCGATACGTGGAGCACGCCTTCGACCGCCTGGACATCCTCGTCAACAACGCCTGCCAGACCGTGCGGCGGCCTCCCGCCTTCTACGCGCACCTGCTGGCGAACGAGTCGCGGCCGGCATCCGACCTCCCGGAGGAGATCCGCGGCCTCCTGCGGAGCCACGAGGCCTTGAAGGCCGCCCTGGACGGAGGACGGTCCCTTCCTGCGGGGCCGGAGGTCGACAGCACCGGCCTCTTGGCCTGGCACGGCGGGCGGGGCGGCGTCGGCATCACCTCGTCGTCGGTCCTTTCGCAGGTGCGCTACTCCTACGACGATGCCACCCGGCGGAGCGACCTTTTCCCCGACGGCCACGTGGACGCGGACCTGCAGCAGGTGGACTTGCGCAAACTGAACTCCTGGCGTCTCGCCCTGGCCGAGGTCCCTACTCCCGAGATGCTCGAGGTCCAGCTCGTGAACGCGGTGGCGCCCTTCATCCTGTGCGCCCGGCTGAAGGCGCTGATGATGCGCCACTCCGCGGGCGACCGGCACATCGTGAACGTGTCGGCGATGGAGGGGATCTTCTCCCGCGGCACCAAGACCGACAAGCACCCCCATACCAACATGGCCAAGGCCGCCCTCAACATGTTGACCCTGACCGCGGCCCGGGACTACGTGAACGCGGGCATCCACGTGAACGCGGTGGACACGGGCTGGGTCACCGACGAGGACCCGGCCGTCCACGCGGATCGGAAAAAGGAGGAGCTGGACTTCCAGCCCCCCCTGGACGTCGTGGACGGCGCGGCCCGGGTCTGCGACCCGTTCTTCTCGGGCCTGCTCACCGGCGTCCACGTCTTCGGGAAGTTCCTCAAGGACTACAAGCCCTCGGGCTGGTGACGCATCGGTCGTCGCTCGAGGGGTCGCGCTCCCGGAAGAGAGGCACTACCATCAGAGGCTGCCGGCCTCACCGTGAACGGGACGGACGACCTCGCAGAAGCGGCCGAGGTCGATGTTCCCTCCCGAGACGACGCACACGACCTTGCCCGTCCCGGCCCGGCCGGTGAGCGCGGCGGCCACGGAGCACGCGCCCGCGCCTTCGGCGATGACGCGATTCCGCTCGGCCAGGAGCCGCATGGCGCCCGCGATCTCCCGGAGCGACACCACGATCGCGCCGTCGATGAGGCCCAGCGCGCGGTCCCACATGCTCGGAAAGACGGCTTTGCCGCCGATCCCGTCCACGAAGGAGGGCCGGTACTCGACGGTGCGGGGAGCGCCCGCAATGAGCGAGGCGGAGAGCGGAGCGGCGGTTTCGACCTCGGCCGCGTAGATGCGGCAGGCGGGCCTCCTCGCCCGCAGCGCGGCGGCGATCCCGCAGGCCAGGCCGCCTCCGCCCCACGGGATGACGACCGCGTCCACGTCCTCGAGGTCCTCGAGGATCTCCAGCCCGATCGTCCCGTTGCCGGCCATCACGTCTTCATCGTCGAAGGCGTGTATGAAGGTCCCGACCATGCCGGGATAGGCGCGCGACTCGAAGGTCTCCCACCAGCGGTCGAACGAGACCTCGATGACGCGGCCCCCCAGGCGCTCGACGGCCGCAACCTTGGCCGTGGACGCGGTCTCCGGCACGATCACGCTGCACGGTATCCCGGCCTGGCGGGCGCACCAGGCGACCCCCTGGGCCATGTTCCCCGCCGAAGCCGTCCAGACGCCTCGTGCCAGATCCGCCGGGGACAGCCGCGCGATGGCGTTGCGGGCTCCGCGGATCTTGAAGGCGCCGATGGGCTGGAGGTTCTCCAGCTTGAGGTGGATCTCGGCGGGCGCGTCGGCGTTCAGCCGGACGAGCGGGGTGTGCAGGGCCACGCCCCGGATGCGCTTCCGGGCGGCCTCGATCTCGGCGACGGACGGAGCGTTTGACGCCAAGAGGCCCTCAGGGCGACTTCGTGTCGAGCATCGTGCGGATCCGGGCGAGGAGGTCCTCGGAACGGTAGGGCTTCTGGATGAAGGCGATTCCCGGCTCGAGAACGCCGTGGGGTCCCAGCGCCTCATCGGTATAGCCGGACGCGAACAGGACGCGCATCTCGGGGCGCTCGAGGGCGAGGCGCTCCGCCATCTTCGGCCCGCTGATCCCGGGCATCACCACGTCGGTGATCAACAGGGGGATGGGGCCAGGGTGCTCCCGGCTCACGCTCAGGCCCCGATGGCCGCTCTCCGCTTCGAGGACGAAGTAGCCGGCATCCTCGAGGATCTCGCGGGTCAAGCGCCTCAAGCTGTCTTCGTCCTCCACGAGGAGGAGGGTCTCCGAGCCGCGCGCAGGCTCGGCGCGGCGGCCGGCGGCTTCGGGAAGAAGGCCTTCCTCGCGGGGCAGGTAGATCCGGAAGACCGTTCCCGAGCCGGGCGCCGTCTCGAGCGCGATGTGCCCTCCACTCTGGGCGACGACGCCATGGACGGTGGCGAGGCCCAGGCCCGTTCCCTTGCCCTTCTCCTTGGTCGTGAAGAAGGGCTCGAAGACCTGACGGCGCACGTCGTCGCTCATGCCGGACCCGGTGTCCCTCACGCACAGCGTGACGTAGTGGCCGGAAGGGAGCTCTCCCCTCTCGACGGGGACGGGCGAAGCGATCTCGACGTTGCGCGCCTCGATGGTGAGCCGGCCGCCCTCCGGCATGGCATCGCGGGCGTTCACCGCCAGGTTCACCACCACCTGCTCGATCTGCCCGGGGTCGGCCCGCACCCGGCCCAGGTCCGCATCCACGACGGTTGCGAGCTCGATGTCGTCACCGAGCAGCCGCCGCAGCATCGACTCCATGTCGTGGATGGTCGCGCCCAGATCGAGGACCCTGGGGACCAGCACCTGCCTCCGGCTGAACGCCAGCAGCTGATGGGTGAGGGCCGCGGCGCGCTCTCCGGCTCGCTGGATCTCCCGGACCTTCGGGGTCAGGGCATCGCCCTCGGGGAGGCGCCGGAGCAGCATGGTGCTGTACCCCAGGATCACGGTGAGCAGGTTGTTGAAGTCGTGGGCCACGCCCCCGGCGAGCCGTCCCACCGCCTCCAGGCGCTGCGCCTGGATCAGGCGCTCCTCGAGCCGCTTGCGCTCGGTCACGTCTTCGCTGAAGGCGAGCAGGCACGCCACCCCGCCCAGCTCGATGTGCTCGATGGAGCTCGTCACCTCGCGCAGCTCGCCGTCCCGGCGACGAATACGGGTCCGGATGCTCCGCACGGATGCCCCCCGCTTCATGGCGGCGACCACCAGAGGCCCCCCGTCGGGCTCCACCCAGAGGTCGATCTCGTCGAAGGTTCGGCCGATCAGCTCGTTCCGGGGTCGCCCGACCAGCTCGAGGTAGCTCTCGTTGACGTCGATGTAACGACCTTCCTCGAGGGTGGTCAGGCTGATCGCCGCGGGGCTCGCGACGAATGCCTTCGCGAAGCGCTCCTCGGACTGCCGCAGCTCCTGCCCGCGCTCCCTTTGCGACCGCTCGAGACCACGAAGGATCAGCATCTGCCGCAGGAGAAAGAGCGCGCCGAAGACGGCCGTGGTGGCCAGGGTGAGAAGGCCTCGCAGGCGTGCCAGGTCGTGGTTCGTCTCGTTCCAGGGCGATTGGAGGAGATGAAAGACGGGGACCAGCACCACCGCGACCATGGCCAGCACCACGCCGCGACGGGTGTCCTGCCACTCGGGGGCCACCTCCCCGACCTCGAGGGCTGCCTCGGATTCCCATCCCAGGGCCGCGAACGCGACCCAGACGAAGGGGACCGTCCAGGGCAGGTCCATGAGCCCGGGGCGATAGGACCCGCCGTTCAGGGCGGCATTCGTGAGGGCCTCCCCGCCATGGAAGAGCAGGAGAGCCCAGAACAGGTGCCGGTACAGCCCCCGCCACGGCGGGCGAGCGGACGCGTAGAGCCAGCCCGAGAAGCCCACGACGACGACGCCCTGCGCGAGATTGAGCCGCCCCAGCCAGTGCACATAGTCCGCGGCGTCGCCCGCCATCAAGTAGCCGAGCGCCATGTAGGCGTAGGTGTGCAGCGTCGCCACCGCAATGAGGCTGGTGTCGAAGGCCAGGCCCAGCGCTCGGACCCGTCGCCGGTCGGGCCGCACGACGAAGGCAAGGAGCATGGGGACGGACGAGGCCAGGAACAGGAAGTCGGAAAAGGCCGGGGGCCGCACGCTGAGAAACGCGAGCTGTTGCCACGTCCAGAGCGCCTGCGCCGTGGCCCACGTCAGGAAGCTGACGCCGAGGAAGCGCCAGAACGCACGGCCTTGCGCGCTCCTCCCGCGCTGTCCAGCCCTGAAGGAGATCAGGCCGCAGGCGAGGGCGAGCACCAGCTGCAACAGATCGGCCGCGCGCTGGATCAGGGGGCGCCCGCCGGGGGAGATCTCGAGCAGGGCGAGAAGGAGGACGACCGCCGCCGTGGCGGCCCACCGCCAACTTCGAACGCTGCCATGCTGCACCATCGTCCCCGGCGCAGTGCAGTGTACGCGAGGGTCAGGCCGAGGGCTGCACGTAGCCCCGGACCGCGGGCGTGGCGGCCGCCACCACGGCCACCGCGAGAAGGGTGGCCAGTCCTCCGGAAACGATAGAAACCGCTGCTCCGGTGGCGGCGCTTGCAAAAAGGGAGGCCACGAACCCCGCTTCCACCTCGCCAAGCTGGGGACCGCCGATGAAGAAGATCATGTTGACGGACGTCATCCGGCCGCGCAGCCGGTCGGGGGTGATGAGCTGACGCAGGGTCTGCCGGATCACGGTCGAGACGAGATCGGCCAGGCCCACGGCGGCGAGCGCCACGAGGGTGAGCAGGTAGCTGCGGGACAGACCGAAGGCCAGGGTGGCGAGGCCGTAGGCGGCGACCGAGGCCAGCAGCAAGCGCCCCTGCCGCGCGGGCAGGGGCGTGGCCGAGGTGTAGAGCGCGCCCAGGAGAGCCCCCGTCGCGGGAGCCGCCACGAGCACGCCGTAGCCGGCGGGCCCGACGTGGAGCACCTGGTCGGCCACGATCGGCAGCAGCGACATCGCCCCCGCGAAGAAAGTGGCCACGAAGTCGAGGGCGGTGGTCCAGACCATGATCGGAGTGGTGAACACGAAGCGCAGGCCTTCACGCAGCGCCGCCAGCGACGACTCCCGGGGCCCGGCAGGGGCTTCGACCTTGCCGGACGTGGTGAGGGTGGCGAGCACCCCGAGCACCCCCAGGAAGGAGAGCGCGTTCAACCCATAGATGAGAGCGAGGGCCGCCGTGCCGCCCGCGCCGCCCGCGATCAGCAGGCCGGCGAGGGCCGGCCCGGCGATGAGGGCCGACTGGAACATCGCCAGGTTGAGGGCGAGCGCGCCCGGCAGGTCGGCCGCCGGGACGAGGCGCGGGATGAGGGCCTGCCGCGAGGGGTTGTCGAAAGCGCCCGCGGCGGCGCCCAGCGCGTTCAAGAGGTAGAGGGCCGGGAGCGTTTCACGATGGGCCGTCGTGAGGCCGGCGAGGGCCAGGGCGCCGACCGTCATGACCGACTGGGCGGCGAGCATGACGGCACGCCGGTCGCGGCGGTCCGCGACCACGCCGCCCCAGAGCGAGAACAGGATCGTGGGGAGGGCGCGGGTCAGGCCGACGAAGCCGAGGGCCAGGGGCGAGCCGGTGAGCAGGTAGACGTGCCAGTGCAGGGCCACCGACTGCATCTGGGACCCGGTCTGGGAGACGAGCTGCGAGAGCCAGACGCGGCGAAACTCGCGGTGGCGCAGCGCGTGGTAGGGGCGAGTACTCAAGGTCGGCGATCATACGATACTCTCTCGGGATCGCATGACCAGGAAAAAGGCGGGGCCCTACGACACGCTGTGGCGGCTCGCCCTCGCCCTGCCGGGGGTGGAGGAAGGGACTTCGTATGGGACGCCGGCCTTCAAGGTCGCAGGCAAGCTGATGGCGCGGCTGAAGGAAGACGGCGAGTCCCTCGTGATCATGATCGCCTTCGAGGAGCGCGCGCGCCTGATGAAGGCCGATCCCGCGACCTTCTACATCACCAACCACTACCTCAACTATCCATCGATGCTCGTGCGCCTCCCGAAGGTACGCGCAACCATGCTTCGAGACCTCCTCGAGAAGGCGTGGCGACGCGTGGCGCCCCTGCACATGGTGGAGGCGTTCGACCGCAAGAGGTAGGGCGAATCAACGGTCGAGGATTGTCAGGTACTCCCGCCAGGGCCCGACATCGTCGCGCCAGCGCTTCGCGAGGACGCGGCTGATCTGCGTCAGGTGGCCGAGGTCGTGGACGGCCCATGAACACAGGAGCGCGCCCAGGGTGACCGAGCCCAGGGCCGGATGCGTCCCGCGGAGGGCCAGGCGAAGCGGGTTGTCCAGGTCGAGGCCGTTCACGTACTCGAGGTTCGACTGCCGGAGGGCGGCGAAGCGCCCGGCCAGCTCCGCGATGGGCCGTCCCGCGACCGCCGTCCGGAAGCCGGTGCGGTCGAAGGGGGTGAATGGCCGGCTCTCGCCGTGCTCGAGGATGATGCGGATGCGCGGGACCCAGTCCGTCTCCTCGCCGTAGATGAGGTGGCCCACCACGTCCCGCGGGCTGAACGTCTGGGGCCCCTCGTCGGCGGAAAGCAGCTCCTCGGGCAGGCCCACCAGAAGGGCCGAGACCGCGGCCGGCGTCCGGCGCAGGATCGCGAGCGTCGCGGCGAGGTCCATCGGATCCCCTCCCTCTCCGGCCCCGCCTTCAGGGCTCGGCTTTCCCCGTCTTCAGCAGCGTCTCCAGCCAGCGGCCCACGCGGTCGGTCTGCTCCGGGGTCGTGGCGTGGCCGGTCTCCAGGGCCAGCAGCAGCTTCTTGGGCGCCGTGATCACGCTCCAGGCGGAATACATCGACGTGGGAGGGCAGGTCTCGTCATTGTAGCCCCACGAGTAGAGGCCGGGAGCCTTCACCCGACGGGCGAAGTTCACGACGTCGTAGTAGCGGATGGTCGAGAGCTTCGCCGGCGTGCGATGCGGGCTCTCGTCCTTGAACATGTGGGGCCAGCCGCCCGCTCGGCCCTTCGTGTAGCCCGTGGTGTCCGAGAGGGCCGGATAGTAGGCGGCGAGGCCCGTCACCCGTGGATCGAGGGCGGCGGTGACGATCGACAAGGCGCCTCCCTGGCTGCCCCCGGTGACCGCGAGGCTCTTGCCGTCCCATCGCGGATGGCTCACCAGGAAGTCGTTCGCCCGCACGCATCCCAGGTAGACGCGGCGATAGTAGTAACGCTCGCGGTCGTCGAGGTTGAAGGTGGGATACCCGGCCAGCCCGCCGAGGCGCAGGCCGTCGTAGACCGCCGGATCGAGGTTCACCGGAAGACCGTGGATGCCGACCTGAAGCGTGATCACGCCCTTCTCGGCCAGCTCGACGAGGCCCTTGTACGGCCGAACTCCCGCGCCGGGAGGGCTCATGACGGCGGGGAACTTCCCCTCGCCCTTTGGCTCGGCCAGGATGCCGTAGAAGCGGCTCGGATTGGCGCCCGTCCCGTCCAGCCCCACGTTCTGGAGGCTCACGTGGAAGACGTCGACCTTGGAGGTCGAGAGCTCGGGCAGCAGGGTGAGCCTGGCGTCGATCGGCAGCTTGGCCAGCGCTTCCTTGCCGGCGGCCCAGAAGGCGTCGAAATCGGGCGGATCCTCGACGGTGGGCCGGATCTGCTCGGCACGAGGCGCAGGAAGCCCGGCTCGTTCATCGTTCCCGCCGCGATCACGAGCCCGTCCTTGCCCACGGCCTCGGTCTTCTCGACCCTGGGCGGCAGCATCTCGGGGCCGTACGCGTACGACACGCTGGCCCCGGGAAGCGCGTGGCCGTCACGGGTGACCTTGATGCGGAAGCCGACCGGGGCGCCCGGCTTGTAGGTCCAGTCGTCGCGGTCCGGGGCGACTTGCACGCGGACCGTTCCCGTCCGTTCCTGGGCCCCGGCCTCGAGGGAGACGGAAAGGGCCAGCGCGAGAAGCGCCCACCGGCGCTCACCACCCGATCGGATCATGCGGCCTCCTCGAACAAGGGGAAGGGATGACTAGACGAGGCCGCGGTCGCGCAGCTCGCCCTTGACGTACGCGTACACGATCGGGGC
>WNFL01419701.1_pt1 | contig 15551 bp, 12 predicted proteins | sample 5400361 | NCBI WGS metagenome assembly WNFL01 (sample SAMN13153351, study PRJNA577476) | soil metagenome | isolation source: 40 cm soil on Douglas fir-dominated hillslope | place: USA:California | collected 2013-09-17
GCGAGTACGAGCTGCGCGGCGTAGTAGAGCGGCAGACCGACGCGGCCGTTCGCGAATCCCGGCGCGACGAAGCGATCGCGGGCGACGCAGAGGTCGGACAGATAGAAGAGCCCGGCGCCGACCCAGATCCGCGCATCCGCCCCGGACGCGCCCGCGGCCGTGACCAGCATCGCCGAGAGAATCCCCATGTAGGCGTACACCGAGGCGCGTAGCTCCGCGGGGACGTGCGGCCGCAGCCAGCGCGCCGCGGCGGCGAGCGCCAGCGCCGCGGGCGCCGCAGCGAGTGCCGTGCGCGTCGGCGCGAGCCCGCGCGAGAGGAACGCCGCGACATACGCCACGTGCGCGAGCCCGAACGCCCCGACCCCGGCCTGGAACACGCGCGGCCGCTGCCTCGGGATGAGCAGCACGTCGCCGAGCCACGAGAGCGCGAGCGCCGCCAGAACGAGCCGCCCGTAGCGCGAGTCGAGCGCGCAGAAGCGCCACGCGGCGATTACGAAGATCGCCGACGCGAGCGGCTTGGCCAGCCAGATTCCCGCGCGCCATCCGCGGTACTCTGCGGCGAGCAACAGCGCGACCGCCGCGGCCATCGGTGCGGCAAACATCCGCGCAGTCTATCCGCAGCCTCATCCGCAGCTTCATTCGGGAGGAGCCCATGATCGATCTCTACACCGCGCCGACGCCGAACGGTTGGAAGGTCTCGATCGCGCTCGAGGAGCTGGGCCTCCCCTACACCGTGAAGCCGGTCGCCCTCGACAAGCTCGAGCAGAAGCAGCCGTGGTTCACCGCGCTGAATCCCAACGGCCGCATCCCGGCGATCGTCGACCGCGCGAACGGCGACTTCGCGGTGTTCGAGTCGGGCGCGATCCTCCTCTATCTGGCGGAGCGCACCGGCAAGCTGCTGCCGTCGGAGCCGAAGGCCCGCTCGATCGCGCTGCAATGGCTGATGTTCCAGATGTCGGGCGTCGGCCCGATGCAGGGTCAGGCCAACGTCTTCTTCCGCTACGCGCCCGAGAAGATCCAATACGCGATCGACCGCTATCAGAACGAGACGCGCCGCCTGTACGAAGTGCTCGAGCGGCGACTCACCGAGGTCGAACATCTCGCCGGGGACTATTCGATCGCCGACATCGCGACCTGGCCGTGGGTCTCGATTCACGCGTGGGCCGGCGTCTCGCTCGACGGGCTGCCCCAGGTCGGCCGCTGGCTCGAGGCCGTGGGCAAGCGGCCCGCGGTGCAGAAAGGCCGCGCGGTTCCGTCGGCGCCTACGCCGGCCGCGCGCAGCGACGAGGTGGTCGAGGCCGGGCGGAAGATGCTCGCCTGAGAGCCTTCGCCTGCGCGCAGCTTGCGCTCGAGCTGCGCGCGCAACGCATTCGTGTCGCGTGGCGATGTTCTGCTCAACTGACTCGCGGAATGCGTCGACAAGAGAGCGATGCCCCCCCGCGTCACCGCACTGGCGATATCTCTGCTAGCGCTCGCCGGCTGCGCGAACCACGTGCGTTTCTCCGACGAGGTCCGCCAGCGCGAGACTCGAGTCGTGACTCGCGCGGTGACGCGGATCGAGATGCGCGAATCGGTGATCGCGCAGCCTTTCGCCGAGCTTGCGCTTTCGGCCGACGAGGTCGTGCAGACCCGGAGCCGCGAGACGCTCGTGCACCTCGACGAAGAGACGCCCTGGCGCCCGCTGAACGAGCTGTGGGAGGTGCCCACGGGCCTGGTCACCGTGCCGTTCTTCCTCGCGCTGCGGGCGTCGGACAAGCTGCTTCTCGGCCTGATCCCGGACGCGTTCATCGACGACGGCACGGACTACGGCTTCGCCGCGCTGAACCCGGCGCTGAACGTCGAGTCCGACACGCGCGTGCGCGGCCGCGAGATCTCGCGCCGCAGCCGCGAGCTCGAACGCCACGAGGAGCGGAAGAGCCGCGCGCTCGACGCGACCGAGCTCTTGCTGTCGCTCGGTCAGGGGCCGAGCGAGCGCGTGGTGACTGACGCCAAGGGGCGCGCGCGCGTCGAGCTGCTCGCGCTCCTGGGCAGCGTGCCGAAGAGCTCGCCGCGCGTGCTGCGCATCGAGGTTCCCGGCGATGAGGTGCGCACGCCCGCCGTGCTCGAGCTGCCGCTCGCGCGCCAGATCGGTGCGCGCCTGCTTCGCGGTGCGCAGGTGCGCGCCGAGCTGCGCAAGGCCGGCGCTTCACCCGACGCGGTGGCGCAGGCGCTGGTGCAGCTCGACGCGCTCGGCTTCAGCGAGAGCGCGCTCGCGCTCGAGCACGAGCTGCGCGTCCGCCAGCAGGCGAACGCGGCGTGGCTCGCGCGCCTCGATCTCGCGCTCGACGATCCATAGCTGCCCGAGCGCGGCCGCGCTTCGAGTATCATGCGCGGATGGCGCGCGCCCGCAGCAACGGCATCGAGCTCGAGTACGAGGTGATCGGCAACCCGGGGGATCCCGCGCTGCTGCTGATCATGGGTCTGGGCGCGCAGCTGATCACCTGGGACGACGAGCTCGTGCTGGGGCTGGCGCGCCGCGGCCACTTCGTGATCCGCTTCGACAACCGCGACGTCGGGCTCTCGACGCATCTCGACGGCGCGCCGGCGCCGAGCGGGCTCGAGGTCATCGCGCGCCGAGCCAGAGGTGAGCCGCTCGGCGTGGCCTACACGCTCTCGGACATGGCCGACGACACCGCCGGTCTGCTCGATCACCTGGAGCTCTCAGGCGCGCACGTGCTCGGCGCGTCGCTCGGCGGTATGGTCGCGCAGACGCTCGCGATCGCGCACCCGCGGCGCGTGCGCTCGCTCACCTCGATCATGTCGACGACGGGCAATCCGTCCCTGCCGCCCGCAAAGCCGGAGGCGATGGCGCGTCTCGGCATGGCGGTGCCGAGCGAGCGCGCCGCCTACATCGAGCACAGCCTCACGACGCAGCGAATCGTGGCCGGCACCGGCTTCCCCTTCGACGAGGAGCGCGGCCGCAGGCTCGCGGGGCGACTCTTCGACCGCGCGTTCTACCCGCAGGGGGTGCTGCGCCAGATCGCCGCGGCCGTGGCCTCGGGAAGTCGGCGCGAGGCGCTCGAGGCGCTGCGCGTCCCGACCCTCGTCGTGCACGGGCTCGAGGATCCGCTGGTGCCCGTCGAGGGCGGCCTCGACACGCACGAGGCGATCGCGGGCAGCGAGCTGCTGCTGATCGACGGCATGGGTCACTCGCTGCCGCGCGGCGTTTGGCCGAGCCTGATCGACGCCGTCCAGAAGCACGTCGCACGAGCGTCATGAGCGGCGCGGCGCTCGGCTGGGTCGCATTCGCGCTCGTCGCCGCCGTCGCCGCGTTCCTGTTTCAGCGCGGCCGCGCTTCCGAAGCAGCCCGCGCCGCCAGTGCGGCTGGGCTCGCCGAGCGCAGCCAGGAGCTCGAGGCGACGCAGAAGCGGCTCGAGCAGCGCGCGGCGGAGCTGCGCGCGCGCGGCGAAGAGATCTCCGAGCTGCGCAAGAAGCACGACAAGCTGAAGCGCCGCGCCGGCGACGAGCGGGAGGAAGAGAAGGGCGCCCCCGCGCGCATCCGCACGCTCGAAGCCGACCTCGAGGCGGAGCGCGCCGACAGCCGCGGCGCGCGCGACGAGATCGTGCGCCTGCACGCCGAGGTCGAGCGCAGCTCCGCGGAGCTCGCGCGAGTCACTGCGGAGCTCTCGCGCGCCAGCGGCAAGGTCGCCGAGCTCGCCCCGCTCGCGGAGCGCCCCGGGCTAGAGACACTCGAGCGGCGCGCCGAGGCCGGCGAGGCGAAGCTCGCCAAGCTCGAGAGCGCGCTCGAGAGCGCGCAGCGCGACGCCGCGAAATACAAGGGCCGCTGGGAGACGCTCGACAAGGCGTACATCGTGCTGCGCGGCGAGCTCGAGCTGAAGAAGGACGAGCTGCGCTCCCAGCGCGCCGAGGTCGAGCGACTGCGCGCCCTCGAGGTGGTGCTGCTCGAGCCCGAGCCGCGCGCCCCGGAGCCCTGAGCGTGGGTAGGGTGCCCAGGCGACCTAGCGCGGATTCAGCTCGTGCAGCGCGAGGCTGAGCGTATTGGTCTCGCGCCAGGTCTCGTCGAGCGAGAGCGCCACGCGCTCGCCGGGCTCGACGCGCACCGGCTCCGCGAGCCAGGCGAGTGACTCGCTCTCGCCGACGACGTCGTCGCCGAAGGAGAGCACCTGGGTGAACATCACCGCCGTGAGCGTGCCGGGCGAGGCGATCTGCAGAGTCACCGACTTCGGCAGCGGCTCGAAGACGCGGCCGAGCTCGAGCTTGTGCGTGTCGCTCGCGCGGCCGAGCAGGCGCGCGCCGCTGCGCTCGAGCCGCCCGTCGCGGCGGCGCTGCGGCAGCCACGCGGGGTCGGGCTGGCGGCCGAGGTCCTCGAGCAGCGGCTCGAACACCAGGCCGTAGCGGCCGCGCAGCGCCTCCACTTCGGCGCGCAGCTCGCGCACGCGCGTGGGATGGTCTTGCTCGGCCCAGTCGAGCGGCGTCGCGCGAGTCACGACTTTGTCGGGAATCGCGCGGCCGCCCGGGGCGAGGAAACGGTCCATGAGCTGCGCGCTGAGCCGCAGCGCGGCCTCATCGCGGCGCGGATCGCCCTCGCAGCGCGGCGCGACGATCAGGTCGAAGGGCGCGCCGAGGTCGTCCTTCTGCAGGCGCGAGAGGTCGCCGCGCACCCAGCGCACGTGATCCGCCAGGCGATTGGCCTCGGCCAGGCGCCGCGCGAGCTGGGTCTGGCCGCTGTCGACCGCGACCACCGTCGCGCCGGCGCGCGCCGCCCAGAGCGCGAGCACCCCCACGCCGCAGCCCGCATCGAGGACGCGCATCCCCGGCTTCACGATGCGCTCGAGAATCCTGCGCAGGGCGAGCGACCCATCGGCGCGCCGCAGGATGTCGAGCTGCTCGTGCGCGTTCAATCGCACCTCACGCGAGCTTCTTCGGCAGCGGGCGCACTACCCCTGAAGCGCGGAGATGCGCCGCTGCAGACTCCGGAAGCCGAGAGCGGAGACAGCGGACATGAGGGCAGCCAGTGGCATCAGTCCCTCGCCCAGGCCGTCCCACGCCGGGAGGCTCACGCCCCCCGGCAGCGGGTGGGCCGCCCAGCCGAGATAGAGCGCCATGCCGAGGAAGGGCGCCACCGCGCCGCGCATGCCGGTGAGGGTCACGTGCACGCCCATGTAGATGCCGACCCGATCCGGCGGCGCGAAGTCGTTGTGCCCGAGGTTCCAGGCGAGGCCGCCGCCGGCGCGCGCCGAGCCGAGCACCATGCGCGCGAGCAGCACGATCAGCAGTGACTGCGTCGCCGCGCCGGCCCAGAGCAGCATCTGCGAGAGCGAGAAGCTCCACGCGTGCATGGCGCGAAACGCGGACACGTGCACGCGGTCGAGGTAGAGCGCCCAGAACGGCGTCGTCAGAACGGACAGCACGAGCGGGATCACGGTGGTGACCGCGATCGACTCCGCGTAGCTCGCGCCCATCTGGCGCGAAACGAGATACAGGACGGGCGCCTCGACCATCATGTTCGAGATGCCCGAGAGCATCTGCCAGCCGAGAAAGCTCGCGTAGAGCGGATCGCCGCGCAGCAGCGCGAGCACGCTGCCGCCCCCGTGGCTCGCGCGCTGCTCCTGCGCTAGGTGATCCGCCTCGCCGAGCAGCGGCACGCGCGAGAACGCGAGCACGCCGAGCGCCGCGCAGAACGCGCCGCCCACGTACACGAGGCGGAAGCTCTGCGGGTTAGCGTTCAGGATCTGCGCGCCGATCCAGGACGCCGCCGCGAGGCTCAGGGTGCTGATGATGCTCAGCCGGGCGATCACACGGCCGCGGGCTTCGCGCGGATAGTTCAAGGTCCACACGATGCTGCGCAGGGTGATGATTCCGCCCAGGAGCAGGCGCGAGGCGATCAGCAGCGTGACCATCGCGGCGGCGCCGAACGCACCCTCGGGGATCAGCGCGATGCCCGCGATGCACGCCGCGAACGCGGCCATCAGGGACGCGGTCCACGGCACGCGGCGCCGGCCGTGCGCGAGCCGCGCCCAGAAGGAGCTCGACAGGTTTCCGAACATCGGCGCCGCGGTGACCAGCGCCAACACCGCCGGGTGTACGTGGAAGAGCTTGTCGGCGATGACTCCGATGAAGCCGCCCTCCATCAGCGCGAGACCCGCGCTGAAGAACGCGTCCGTGAGTCGCTCGAGGCGATAGCCGCGGAGCGGCAGCTCTGGCAGGGCGGGGCGGCGCAGGGGCCCGCGCTCCGCCTCGGGGCGGAGCCCCGGCTTCGACACGCGCATCACCCCCGACGCTAGCGCGGGGTTTCGGAAGCTGCTCGCACGGTGCGCGGGCGCAGCGTGCGGCGCAGCCACTCGACGGCGTCGTCGAGCACGACGTAGAACACCGGCACGACGACGAGCGTGAGCAGCACCGACGAGAGCATTCCGGCGCCGGTCGCGACGGCCATCGGCGCGCGCGTCTCCGCGCCGGGGCCGATGCCGACCGCCGCCGGCAGGACGCCGAGCATCATTGCCACGGCGGTCATCAACACCGGGCGCATGCGCACCGGCGCGGCCTCGCGCATGGCCGCGACCTTGTCGAGTCCCCGGCTGCGCAGCTCGTTCGCGAAGTCGACCAGCAGGATCGAGTTCTTCGTGACCAGGCCCATGAGCAGGATGATGCCGATCACGCTGAACATGTTGATGGTCATGCCGAGCCGGAACTGGTGCATGAACAGCAAGCCGCCGAACGCGCCCACCATCGCGAGCGGCAGCGCGAGCATCACCGTGAGTGGGTGCAGGAGACTCTCGAACTGCGCCGCGAGCACCATGTAGATCACCAGGATCGCGAGCCCGATCGCGAGCCCGAACTGGCGCAGGCTCTGGAGGAATTGCTCGGCGCTGCCGCCGAAGCGCAGGGTCGCGCCCTCGGGCAACAGGTCCTGGGTAGCTTCCCGCACGATCGCGATCGCGTCGCCGACGGGCAGGCCCTCGAGGTTCGCCGAGAGGGTCACGCTGCGCTGGCGCTGGTCGCGGCTGATCAGCGACGCGGCCGCGCCGGTCTCGATGCGCGCGAGGTTGCGCAGCTCCGCGACGCCGCCGTCGCGCGTGCGCACGAACAGTCCGCCGATCGCCTCCGGATCGGAGCGGTAGGCGTCCGCGAGGCGCACGCGGATGTCGTAGCGGTGGCCGCCTTCCTTGAACTTCGCGACGTCGAGCCCGCCGATGCCCGCCTGTACGATCTGCGAGAGACTGCGCGCGTCGACGCCGAGCGCGCTGCACTTCTCGCGGTCGGGAATCACGCGCACCTCGGGCAGGCCGACCTTCAGCGACTTCGCGAGATCGACGAAGCCCTTGCGCGCGCGCAGCCGGAGCAGGATCGCGTCGGAGATCTTGTCGAGCTGCTCGATCGGCAGGTTGCCGCGCAGCGCGAACTCCAGCTCGCCGCGGCCGCCGCCGGAGAGCATCGAGATCGGGTCGAAGACTCGCACCTCGAGGCCCGGGATCTCGGAGAGCGCCGCGCGGGCGGCGACCATGATCTCCTGTGCGCTGCGCTCGCGCTCGCTGCGCGGCTTCAGGATCGCGACGAAGACGGCGTTCGTGACGTTGCCCGGGCCGTCGGGTCCCGAGACCCCGATCCCCGAGAAGAGTCCCTTCAGCTCCGCCTGCGCGAGCATCCACTTCTCGGCCTGCTTCACGCGCTCGGTCGTGCCCTCTAGCGACGTGCCGGGCGGCGTCTCCATCATCACGAAGACGCGGCCCTCGTCGGACGGCGGAAAGAACTCCGAGCCGAGCAGCGACCCGAAGCCCAGCGCGACCAGAAACGACGCGAGCGCGCAGCCCAGCACGGTGACTCGGTGCGAGAGCGCCCAATCCAGGACGCGCACGTAGATCGCTTCGAAGCGCGCGAAGCCCAGCTCGAGCTTGCGATACACGCTGCCGTTCGCGTGCGGCTGCTCCGCGGGCATGCGCGCGGCCAGCATCGGGATCAAGGTCAGCGCCACGAAGAGCGAGAAGCACACCGAGGCCCCGACGGTGAGCCCGAACTCCTTCAGGAAGCTGCCGACGATGCCGCGCACGAACACCACGGGCAGGAAGACGATGGCGATCGAGAGCGTCGCAGCGGTGGCGGCGAACGCGATCTGGCGCGCGCCGTTCGAGGCGGCCTCGCGCGGCGACTCACCCGCGGCGCGGCGGCGCTCGATGTTCTCGAGCACGATGATCGCGTCGTCGATCACGACGCCGACCGCGAGCGCGAGCGCCAGGAGCGTCATGGTGTTGATCGTGAATCCGAACACCCACATCGCGCCGAACGAGGCCACCAGCGAGAGCGGGATCGAGGTGCCGATCACCAGCGTCGGGCGCACGCGCCGCAGGAACACCAGCACGGTCAAGGTCGCGAGGAACGAGCCGAACAGCAGCGCGAACTGTGTCTCGGCGACGGACTCACGGATCGACGACGAGAAGTCGATCACCTGATCGCGCTGCGGGAAGCTCATGCCCTCGGGCAGATACTTGCGCAGCTCGTCGATCTGGTCGTGCGTGCGGTTCGCGATCTCGACCGTGTTCGCCTGCGACTGCTTCAGGATGCCGATGCCCGCGCCGGGCGCGCCGTTGAAGCGCGCCAGGAAGCGCTCGTCCTCGGCGCCGTCCTCGACGCGCGCGACGTCGCCGAGTCGCACCGGCGCGCCGTCGGCTTCGGCGACGATCAGGCTCGCGAGCTCCTCCACGGAGCGGAACTCGGCCTCGGTCTTGAGCGCGTACTCGACCGCGTGACCCTCGACCAGGCCCGCGGGCACGTCGATGTGCTCGCGCTGCACGGCCTGCACCAGGTCCATCACCGAGAGCCCGCGCGCGCGCAGCGCCTCGCCGTCGATCCAGATGCGGATCGCGCGCTCGCGCTTGCCGAAGATCTCGGTCGACGCGACCCCGGGGATCGTCTCGAGATACGGCTTCACCGTGTACTTGATGTATTCAGTGACTTCGACCTGCGAGCGGTCCGAGTTCAGCGGCAGCCAGATGATCGGGCTGCTCGACATGTTGCGCTTGTCGATCACGGGGGGCTCGAGCTCGCGCGGCAGCGCGACGCGCGCGCCGGCCACTTTGTCGCGCACGTCCTGCGCCGCCTGGTCGATGTCGCGCTCGAGCTCGAACTCGGCGGTGATCATCGACGCGCCCTGCATCGTGATCGAGCGCAGCGTGCGCAGCCCGCCGATCGTGTTGATGTGCTCCTCGAGCACCTCGGTGACGTCTTCCTCCATCGTCTCCGGGCTCGCTCCCTCGAGCTGAGCCGTGACCGTGACGACGGGGAACTCCATGTTCGGCATCTGGTCGACGCCGAGCTCGAAGTAGCCCAGCACGCCGAAGACGACGAGCGAGAGCATCATCATCAGGGTCAGCACGGGGCGCCGGATGGAGACGTCCGAGAGACTCATGGCGGGCTCGAGGGGGTCGAGGCGGGCAGGACGCGCGAGCCGTCGGGGTTGCGGGCGGCGATCACGGCGCCGTCGACCAGGGTCGAGTGACCCCGAACGATGACGATGTCGCCCGCGGCCAGCCCGGAGCGGATCTCGACCAGGCCGCCCTTGATCGCGCCGATCTCGACCACGCGGCGCTCGGCGCGCGTGCCGCCGTCGACGGCGCGGAACACGACCTTGCCGTCGGCGCGCTGGAGCAGCGCTTCCTCGGAGATCAGCAACACGTTCTCGTGTTTCTCGATTCCCAGGTCCGCGCGCGCGAAGAGCCCGGGGCGGAGTCGGCCGTCGGCGTTCGCGAGCAGGGCCTTCACGCGCAAGGTGCGGGTGCGCTCGTCGATCACCGGCGAGACCATCGATACCTGGGCGTGAAACAGCTCGCCGGGGTAGGGCGCGACCGAGACGTCGAGCGGGAGGCCGAGCTGGAGCCGCGCCGCGTCGGCTTCCGGCAGGTTGAACTCGACTTCGACCGGGTCCAGTGACACCAGCTCGAAGAGCTTCTGGCCCGGCTGGACGAACTCGCCGCGCGAGACGAAGCGCCGGCCGATCACGCCCGCGAAGCGCGCGGCCACCCGCGAGTCACGCGCCGCGCGTTCGGCGGCGCCCAGGTCGGCTTGCAGCGCCTGGATGCGCGAGCGCGCCGCCTCGAGCGCGGAGTCCGCCTGCTCGAGCTGCGCCTTCGAGACGACGTTGCGCGCCGCGAGCGTGTGCAGGCGCCGGTGCTGGCGCTGCGCGTCGAGCAGCGCGGCGCCCGACTCGGAGAGTCGCGCGCGCGCGCGATCGAGGTCGAGGGCGCGCCGCTCGGGATCGATCTCGATCACCACCGCGCCTTCGCTGGCGGGCTGCCCCTCGTCGATCGCGATCGCGGTGACCTCGCCGGGCACCTGCGCCGCGACCTCCGCGCGCTGCTTCGCCAGGATCTGACCCGTGGCCGCGACGTGCTCCTCGACGTCGCGCTCTTCGACCGGGGCGAGCACCACCGGCCGTGCGGGGCTCGCGTCGCCGGACTTGTGCGCGCGGCAGCCCGAGGCGAGCGCGAGCGCGAGCGCGCAGGCGGCGGCGCGACGAGCGCTCATTGCGCGGGGGTCTCGTGGTGCAAGATCCCGCGCTCGATCGCCTCGAGCGCGAGGTCGACGAGCTCCGGCCTCCACGGGTGATCGGGCCGACTCACACTGAGCGACACGACGCCGTGCAGCACGGCCCAGACCGTCTGGAAGAGGGCCTCCGGGTCGCGCCCGGCGAGGCAGCCGGAGTCCCAGGCGGCGACCAGCGCCCGGAACACGAGCTCGCGCGCCGCGTCGCTCGACGGCAGGCGCGGGGCGGATCCGCGCCGCGGCGCGGAGATCAGCGTGTAGTGCGCCGGGTTCGAGAGGCCGAACTCGAGATACGCGCGCGCCAGCTCGCGCAGGTACTCCTGGGCGTCCGCGCGCCGCGGCACGTGACACAGCCGCGTGTAGAGCTCGGCGCAGCCTTCCTCGAGCAACGCGTCGATCAGACCCGTCTTGTCGCGGAAGTGGTGGTAGATCGTCGGCGCCTTGAAGCCCGAGCGCTGCTCGACGCGGCGGATCGTCAGCTGGTCCGCGCCGACCTCGAGGAGCAGTGACTGCGTCGCCTCGAGGATGGCGCGGCGCGTCGGCGCGCTCGTTCGGTCGCCCATGCTGTCCGCTCCACCTCGTGTAACGCCGTTACACCTATCGGCTGCGAGCGGACGAATTCGAGTGCAAGAGGCCTTGCGGAGCGGGACTCACTAGAGTCAGAGACGGAAACGCCCGCCAGCAGCAGTGCCGCTGGCGGGCGTTGGATGTGCGAAGAGCCGTCTTGTTCTAGCGGCCCTTGTTCAGCCGCCCGATGTCGATGTAGCCGCGAACCTTGCCCTTGGTCGAGAACGGCGAACCTTCGCTGTTCCAGAACTCGATGCGGTTCCCGGTTCCGGTCTGCACGTTCACGATGATGTCGGAGATGATGCGGTTGTCCTTCGGCTCGGGAACGCCTTCCCAGCCCGGATACCACACGCCGTCGGCCGCCTTCGGGTCCTTGTTCACCTTGCCGTTCCAATCTTCGCTGTAGCGGTGGTTGTGCCAGATGACCTTCCACAGCTCCTTCTTGCGGTCGTACGCGAAGCTGTAGAGCGGCTCGAAGGTCTCCTTGTCGATGTAGATGTCCTTGTGGTGGTACGGGTGGTCTTCGTTCTTCGGGATGAAGCGAATGATCCACGCGTTCCGGACTTCCCAGCGATCGCTCGCATACGAGAAGCCGTACGGACCGAAGTTGTACGTGTCGGTGTACGGATAGGCGAGTGACTTCGTGTTCATCGGCGCGATCACGGTCTTCTCGCCGAGACACTTCCACTCGTACTGCGGCGGAATGCCCGAGAAGCTGCGCAGGTCGTCCATGGTGAAGTCCGTGCCCTGCACGGAGTCGGTGCGCTGCGCGGAGGAGATGCGGCGCACGCGGCGGAGATCGGGGACGTACACCCAGGTGTCGTCGTTCTTCGCCTGCTTCAGCGGGCCGTCCGCGGTCTTGTAGCGGTACGTCATCACCAGGATGCCGCGCGCGTCGAACGGCGCCTCGACCTCGATGCCGAACACCGAGTTGCGCTTCTCCTGGGGGAAGATGTCGCCGTCGTTCTCCGCGTACTGCGGCTCGACCCGGTTCGCCAGGCTGATGACCTTCGCCGTGCCCTCGTAGTACAGCGGCAGCTGCTCGCCGCGATCCCAGTAGGTGTACGACCACGCGGAGCGCGCGCCGTCGCCGTTCCAGGCCTTCAGGAAGTTCCAGATGACCTTCGCGCCGGCGTTCGGGTCGCCCTTGCAGTCGATCGACTCGTTCGCGAAGGGCAGGCCGCCGTGGTAGTCCTGCAGCGAGCCGTCGTCGCCGATCTTCGCAACGCCCTTGTTCTTCGCGCTCGCGGCGTCGTAGGCGTCCGCCGCCCCGTACTTGCGGAGCGTCGGGCCGACCTCGAGCTGCATGCCCTCGTAGAAGAAGAACTCGCGGTTCTCCCAGAACTCCGGGGGCAGGAAGTCCTTCAGCTTGTCGACCTGGTCGAAGCTGATGGTGTCTCCCTCTTTGAATGGCGTCGTCGGAAGCACGTCCTGGCCCTTCTTCTCCTGCGCGAACCCATGGGTCGGCAGCGAGAGGCAGAGCGCAAGCGCTAGAGCCGTATATCGCATCGAGTTCCCTCCTTGGCGTCGCCTCGGTCGCTTGGCGCGCGGGGCGACATGATAGACCCAAATGCATTTACGAGGATAGCTAGCCCTTGGATCCCTCTACGGGCCCGCAATCCAGTCGAGTTCGGCCAGGAATACGTCGTGGGGCGCGTGGTAGATGGACTCCCCCTTGCCGGATTCGAGGTTTACCCGGTAGAGAACCTGGGGAAGCTCCGCGTCCAGTCGCTCATTGTGATCGCGGACGAGGAGAAGAGCTTCATCCGCGCCGACGGGTCGACCGTCGAAGACCCGCAGCTCTCCCCCCGGTGCGAAAGTCAGGCGGCAGCCGGTGCCCGATGGGTCGCACAGGACCAGCCCCCGTCGCTGCTTCGCGTACACGCCGCGCGCGTCCCACCAGAGCGGGAGGCTCCCGCCGGGCGCGAGCGGCCCGCCGGGGTCGCCGTCCCTGAGGAAGGCGAGCTTTCCGTCGAGCGCGGACGAGAGCCGGAACAGCCGCGGGAACGCGACCTCCTGCCCGCCGAACGACATCCCCGTTTCGGAGTCGGCGCCGTCGGGGTCGGCGATGGTCTGCAGCACGACGAGCGCCGCTCCGTCGGGGCTCCAGCGCGGGCGGTCGAGCGCGCGCGGCGCGTCGGCGAGCGGCTTCTCGCCGCGCGACCCGAGCGAGAGGAGCACGAGCTCGCTCGCGCCCTGGTCGTCGACTTCGATTCCGGCCGCGAGCCGCTCGCCGCGCGGGTCGGGCTCCGCGTCGAACCAGCGGGCGGCCGAGGCGAAGGGCTCGACCACGCCGGAGTCCACGTGGACCCGCAGGAGCTGTGTGCGCGGCAGGCCGTACTCCTCGTCGGGCGGAAGCTCCTGACTCACGAGCAGCGAATCCTTCGAGATCCAGCGCGCCGCGCGCGCGTTCGCGACCGGAAGCGCCTGCGCGCCGGCGCGGTCGTGGACGACGAGCACGCGCGGCACCGCCGGGTCCGCGTTCTCGAACAGGATCACGAGCCGGCCCGGCCCCCGGAAGCCGGTGTCGTACGGCGCGGGCGCGGGGGCGGGACGAGAGCACGCGCCGAGACACAGGGCGAGCGCGAGCGCGAATTTTCCGAGACGGCTCCTCGGCACGGCGGCACTATACCGCCGCGATGCGCGCGCGAGAGCTGCGAAACGACGTCCTGGCCGCGCTGTGTCTCGCGCTCGCGCTCGCGGCCGTGTACGCGCGCGCGCTCGCCGGCCCCTTCGTGTTCGACGACCAGGCTGCGATCGTCGGGAACCAGACGCTGCGCGCGCTCACTCCGCTCGCGAGCGTGTTGCGGCAGCCGCCCGACCTCTCGATCTCGGGCCGGCCGGTCGCCGCGCTCTCGCTCGCGCTGAACTACGCGCTGGGCGCGCTCGACCCACGCGGCTACCGCGCGCTGAACGGGCTCATTCATTGGCTGGCGGCGTTGCTGCTGTTCGGCGTGGTGCGGCGCTCGCTCGGCTCGCCCCGGCTCGCGGCGCGCTTTGCGACCCGGGCGCGCGCTCTCGCGTTCGCGACCGCGCTCCTGTTCGCGCTGCATCCGCTGGCGAGCGAAGTGGTCTGCTACGTCTCCGCGCGCACCGAGTCACTCATGGCCGTGTGCTACCTCGCCACCCTCTACTGCGCGATCCGCGCGCGCGACTCGGCGCGGCCCTGGGGCTGGGTCGGAGGCGCGCTCGCGTGCTCCGCGCTCGGCATGGCCTGCAAGGAGGCGATGGTCAGCGCGCCCCTGGTCGTGGCCCTACACGACGCCGTGTTGTGGGGGCGCGCGGAGGGCGCGCAGCGCCGCGTGCGCGCCGCGACCTGGACCGGCCTCGCGCTCACCTGGGGCGTGCTCGCGTTCCTCGCGCTCGACGCGCCGCGCGCGCAGTCGGCCGGCTTCGACCACTGGGTCACTCCGCTGATCTATCTCGCCTCGTCTTCGACTACGGAACGCCGGAGCCGCTTGCGCTCGGCGACGCGTGGCCGGGGCTGCTGTTGCTCGCGAGTCTGCTCGCGCTCTCCGTCTACGCGCTCTGGCGTTGGCCCGCCGCGGGCTTCGTCGGGCTCGCGTGCTTCGCGATCCTGGCGCCCTCGTCGAGCGTGCTCCCGATCGCGTCCGAGGTCGGCGCGGAGCGGCGCATGTATCTGCCGCTCGCGGCGCTGCTCGCGCTGGGCGTCCCCTCGGCCTGGCTCGCCGTCGGGCGAACGCGCGCGCGCTGGCTGGCGCCCGGGCTCGCAGGCGCTGCGGCGCTCGCGTTCGCCGTGCTGTCGTTCGCGCGCGCGGGCGACTACCGAAGCGAGGTCGAGCTGTGGCGGAGCGACCTGCGCGCCCAGCCCGGGAACCGGCGCGCGCACTACGACCTGGCCAAGGCGCTGGAGCGCGAGGGCCGCCCGGCGGAAGCGCGGGCGGAGCTGGCCGAGGCCGTGCGCGGCGAGATCGACTACTACGAGCGCGTGCTGCCGCTGCAGCCCGACCCGGTCGGCGCACGCGTCGATCTGGGCGCCTTGAACGAGGTCAGCGGCCGACCCGAGCGCGCGCAGGCGCTGTATCTCGAAGCGCTGGCGCTCGCTCCGGACGATCCGTACGCGCTGCGGCGCATGGCGCTGGTGGCGATCCGGCACGACGGCGCCGACGCGGCGTCGCTGGCGCGGGCGCGCGACTACGCGGAGCGCGCGGTCGCAGTCACCGGCCGCCGCGACGCGGCCGCGCTGGAGGCACTGGCGTCCGTGCAGCTCGCGAGCGGCGAGCGCGACGCCGCGATCTCGACCCTGAAGGAGGCGCTGGCGACCGACCCTACGGCGCAGCCCGCGCGCGTGCTCGAGCGCGTGCGCGAGAGACTCGCAGCGCTCGGGCCGTAGAGCGACTCAGAGGGCGTCCCGGCCCCGTTCGTTCGTGCGGATGCGCACCGCGTCGTCGACCGGCAGCACGAAGATCTTGCCGTTGCCGCGCTTC
>WNFL01179336.1_pt1 | contig 15547 bp, 13 predicted proteins | sample 5400361 | NCBI WGS metagenome assembly WNFL01 (sample SAMN13153351, study PRJNA577476) | soil metagenome | isolation source: 40 cm soil on Douglas fir-dominated hillslope | place: USA:California | collected 2013-09-17
CGTGCGCTTCGTGCCGAACCTGCACCCGGAGGTGCTGCGCAGCCTGGGTCCGCAGCTCGAGACGCATCCGATCTTCCCGAAGCGCACGAACGTGCAGCTCGCGTGCGTGCGCTCGCGCACCCGGATCGACGCGCTGATCTGGGAGCGCGGCGCGGGCGAGACACTCGCCTCGGGCAGCTCGAGCTGCGCGGTCGCCGCCGCGGCGCACCGCCTGGGATTGGTCGAGCGGAAGGTCGAGGTGCACATGCCCGGGGGCTCGCTGCGGATCGAGATCGCCGCGGACTACGCGCTGCGCATGACCGGACCGGCGACGCCGGTGTACCGGGGCGCGCTCCTGTGACCCGCTCGGCTCACGCCGACTGACTGCGTCCGACCGGGCGCAGCGCTCGCGCCAGCGCGCCCGCCAGCGCCGGCGCCTCCGCGACCGCCAGGGTCGCCGTGGTGATGCGCAGCGCGGGCGCGCTGCGGATGCGGAAGCGCGCCCCCTTCGCGACCGCCCAGCCCGCGGCCAAAAGGGCCGCGGCGACGCCGTCCTCGTCGGAGACGGGCACCCACACGTTCATGCCCGAGCGCCCGAAGGCGGCGATGCCCTGCGCGGCCAGCGCGTCGAGCAACGCCTGACGCCGCTCGCCGTAGCTGCGCTCGGCCTCGCGCAGGCGGCGGGTCACGTCCCGGTCGCGCAGCAGCGCCGCCACCGTGCGCTGCAACAGGTGACTCACCCAGCGGATGCCGAGCGACAGCCGCCCCTCTATGCGCGCGACGGTCGTCGCGTCGCCCGCCAGGAACGCGAGGCGCAGGTCGGGGCCCAGCGCCTTCGACACCGAGCGCACGACCGCCCAGCGCTCGACGCCGGCGCCGCACAGCGTGCGCGCCGGCGCGCCCGCGACGGCGCCACCGTGGTCGTCCTCGAGCAGGAGTACGTTCGGGTGTGACCGGAGGAGCGCGCGCAGCTCCTTCGCCCGGCGTTCGTCCAGCGCCGAGCCGAACGGATTCTGCGCGCGTGTGGTCACGACGAGCGCACTGACTCCCGCGCGCAGCGCGCGTTCGACGTCGCGCGCGAGCGGTCCCGCGTCGTCCACGCCGACGGGCACGGCCGCGAGCCCGAGCGCGGACAGCAGGTGGAACACCGCGGGAAAGCCCGGGTCTTCGACCGCGACCTTGTCCCCGGGGCGGAGCCACGCCGAGAGCGCGCGCTCGATGCCGTCGAGCGCGCCACTCACGATCGTGAGCGCGTCGACGGGCACGCCGTCGGCCGCGAGCGCGCGCTTCGCGAGTCGGATCAGCTCGGGCTCGCAGACGTCGTCGCCGTAGAGCACCGGCGACGCATCGATCGAGCGCAGCGCGGGCGCGAGCGGCGGCAGGAGCGCGGGGTCGGGGTTTCCGCTCGCCAGGTCGCGCGCGTGGGCGGGCACGATCTGCGCGGGCTGGGCGCCCACCGGAGGGTGGTGACTCACCGCCGAGCCCCGCCGCCCCGCGGCGACGACCAGCCCGCGCTGGCGCAAGCTGCGATAGGCCGCGGCCACGGTCGTGGGGCTCACGCGCAGCCGCTCCGCCAGGCCGCGCACGGTGGGCAGCCGGGCGCCGGGCCCGATGACCCCGTCGCGCACCGCGGTCTCGACGCTCGAGGCGATCTCGACGGCGTTCCCGCCTGTGATATGATGTACCATCACGTACATTGTATTGTTCTGTAACGAACTGGGCAAGAGACGAACTGGGCAAGAGGAAATCATGAGCGAGCTCGCCGTCACCCCCCGAACCACACTGAAACGCAGGCGCCAGCGGGGCAGCTTCGACCGCGACACGGTCTACGCGATCCTCGACGAGGGCTTCGTGTGTCACATCGGCTTCTCCCACGCCGGCAAGGCCTGCGTGATTCCGACGGTCTACGCGCGCAGCGGAGACTGGCTGATACTGCACGGCGCGAGCGCGAACCGCGCGTTCCGGGCGCTGCTCGAGCCCGGCAACGACGCGTGCGTCGCGGTGACTCACGTCGACGCGCTGGTCATGGCGCGCTCCGCGTTCCACCACTCGGTGAACTACCGCTCGGTGATTCTCTACGGCCAGGCCGAGGAGGTGAGCGATGCGGAAGGGAAGCTCGAGGCGCTGCGCTGCGTGGTCGAGCACGTCGCCCCGGGCCGCTGGAAGGACGTGCGCGCGCCCAACCGCGCCGAGTTCCTGCAGACCCTGGTGCTGCGCATCCCGATCGCCGAGGGCACGGCGAAGATCCGCGACCTGCCCGTGATCGACGACGAGCAGGATCTGCAGATCGGCTGCTGGGCGGGGCTCATCCCGATCGAGACGCGCTTCGGCGCGCCCGAGCGCGATGCCAAGCTCCCGGACGAGACACTGCTGCCCGCGTACCTCGAGAGCTACGATCGCCCGAAGCGCCGGGTCTCGCCTGACGGAATCGCGCGTTGAGCGCGCGGGGAATCGCGCGTTGAGCGCGCGGGGAATCGCGCGCTAGCCGCGCGCGACGCGAGCGTGCGCGCGCGCGAACAGCGCGAGCGTGATCGCGTGCAGCAAGTCACCGGTCGCCTTCGGCGCCTTGCCGGCGAACGCGCGCGCGTGCGTGCCCTCGAGGACGATGCCGAGCTTGAAGGAGGCGAGCACGACGTACCAGTCGAGCGCGGCGACATCGCGGCCCGACGTCGCCGCGTAGCGCGCCGCGAGCTCCGCCGGCTTGGGCCAACCCCCGAGCGCCGCCACGGGCGCCATCGGCCCGATCGCGAAGCCGTCCGCGTCGGGCCAGGTCGCGATCAGCCAGCCGAGATCGAGGAGCGGGTCGCCGATCGTGCACATCTCCCAATCGACGACCGCCACCAGGCGCGGCCCGTCGTGCGCGTACATCACGTTCGCCAGGTGATAGTCGCCGTGCAGGATGCCCGGCCGGGCGAGGGTCGGGCGGTTGCGCTCGAGCCAGCTCGCGACCTCTTCGAGCCCGGGGATCTCCGGCCCGGGATACCCGGGGTGGCGCGAGTACGACTCGAGCTCCGAGAGCCAGCGCCCGACCTGGCGCTCGAGAAACCCTTCCGGTCGGCCGAGCCCGCCGAGATCGAGCGCGACGTGATCGACGCGGGCGAGCTTCGCGATCGCGTCCGCCGCCTCGAGGCCCATCGCGTGACGCACCTTTGCGTCGCCCGCATGGAGCGACGGCAGACCGGTCATGGGATTGAAGCCGTCGACCGGCTCCATCAGATAGAACACGAAGCCGCCCATCAGGGACTCGTCGAAGCAGCCGGCGATGAAGCGCGGATGCGGAACCGCCGAGCCGGCGAGCGCGGCGAGCACCCGCCCCTCGCGCCGCAGCGCCTCGTTGCTGTTCGGGCGCAGATGCCGTGGCGGCCGCCGCAACACGTACTCGCGTCCGCCGCGCGCGAAGCGCAGCAAGATGTTCTGCGTGCCGCCGGCGATGCTGGACACGCGCTCGATCGCACCGCCCGGCAGGCCCTGCCCGTCCATCCACTGCCCGAGCTTCTCGAAGTCGACCAGCGCGGCGAGCGACGCGTCGATCGCCATGTTCCCTCCCCCAAACCCGACGCCAGCCCCTGCAGCATACCCGTGGTAGCATCCGCTCGCGCGCACAGCAGGGGGACCGATGGCCTTCGTCGAGTGGACCATGAAGGGCACGGAATACGGGCACTGCAACTGCAACACTGGTTGCCCGTGTCAGTTCAACGCGCTGCCGAGCCACGGTAACTGCCGTGCGCACAGCTTCTTCCGCGTCGAGCGCGGCCGCTTCGGCGACGTCTCACTCGACGGGTTGAACTGGGGCTTCCTCGGCGCCTGGCCGGGGCCGATCCATCTGGGCGAGGGCACGCTCGTCACCGTCATCGACGAACGCGCCAATCCCGCTCAGCGCAGCGCGCTCGAGGCGATCGCTCAGGGGCGCGAGACGGATCCCGGCTCGCTGATCACGCAGGTGTTCAGCACGATGATCTCGCGTGTCCTGCCGACCCTGTACAAGCCGATCGAGCTGTCGATCGACGTGGAGCGCGCGATCGGACGCGTGCGCGTTCGCGGCCTGATCGAAGCGGACGCACATCCGATCGCCAATCCAGTCACTGGCGCGGCGCAGCGCGCGCGGGTGACTCTGCCCGACGGCTTCGAGTTCACCGAGGCCGAGTTCGCGACCGGCAATTGCCGCACCGAGGGGCCGATCGAGCTCAACTTCGAAGGCACGCACGCACATCTGGCGCACATCCATTGGAGCACGCACGGCGTAGTCCGCTGACCGCGCTCGAGCGCGCGCTGCGGCGCGATCGGGTGCTGGTCGTGTCGGGGCTGGTCCTCGTCCTCGCGCCCGTTTGGCTGTGGCTCGCGCGCGCCTCGCTCGACATGTACGGCGAGATGCAGGGCGCGTCGGCCTGGATGATGCGCGCCAGCTGGGATCCGACTTATACCGCGCTGATCTTCGCGATGTGGACGGTGATGATGGTCGGCATGATGCTGCCCTCTGCGGCGCCCGCGATCCTGATCTTCGCGCGCGTCGCGCGCAGCGGCCCCGCGCCGGATCTGCCCGTGCTGCGCGCCCATCTGTTCGCGGCCGGGTATCTGCTCGCCTGGGCCGCGTTCAGCGCCGGGGCGACCGCGCTGCAGCGCACGCTGGCGACGCGCGCGCTCGTCACGCCGATGATGGAGAGCGCGAGCCCCTATCTCGCCGCCGCGCTCCTGGCCGTCGCGGGAGCGTATCAGTGGAGCGCGGCGAAGCGCGTGTGTCTCGTCCGCTGTCGCACGCCCGCGGCCTTCATCACCGAGCGCTGGCGGCCCGGCGCCCTGGGCGCCCTGCGCCTCGGCGCCGCGCACGGGGCGTACTGCGTCGGCTGCTGTTGGGCCCTGATGCTGCTCTTGTTCGCCGGCGGCGTGATGAGTCTGCCGTGGATCGCGGGGCTCTCGCTGTTCGTCTTGCTCGAGAAGGTCGGCCCGCAGCGTGAGTGGGCAAATCGCGCGACCGGCGCGCTGCTGGTGCTCGCGGCGTGCGCGCTCCTGCTAGCGCAGCTCGCTCGCGCTTGAGTCCGCGCGCTGCGCCTGGGCCAGGAGCTCGCGGATCGACGCCTCGATCGCGTAGGACGAGCCGGAGCCGTTCCAGCTCTGCGCGACGCGGCCCTGCTTGTCGATCAAATAGACGGCGGGCCAGTAGTGATTCCCGTAGGCCTTCCAGGTCGCGTACGCGCCGTCCTCGGCGACTGGGTAGCGGATGCCGAAGCGCTGAACGGCCTTCGCGATCGCGTCGGGCTTCGCCTCCTCCGGCGTCTCCGGCGTGTGCACGCCGATCACGACCAGTCCGCGGTCCCGATAGGTCTCGTCCCACTTCGCGACGTGCGGCAGCTGGGCGATGCAGTTCCCGCACGCCAGGGTCCAGAAGTCGACGAGCACGACCTTGCCGCGCAGCCCGCGGAGAGTGAGTGGCTCGGAGTTCAGCCAGCGCTCGATGCCCGCGAACTCGGGTGCCGCATTTCCGCCGGAGCGCGCACCGCCGTCCGCGGAGACGCGCGTCCACAGCTGACTCTTGCCGATCGCCGGCCAGCCCAGATAGCCGTGCACGACGAGGTGATCGCCCGCGTCGAGCGAGAGGATGCAGCGGTAGGTCTGCACCGCCTCGCGATCGTAGATGAAGCCTTCGTAGCTTCCGTCCGCCGCGGGCAGGAAGTTCGAGAGCAGGATCAGGCCGAGGCCGGGCTTGTCGCCCAGACCGGCGTTCGGATCGGCCATGGACCGGTTCGAGAGCACGCGCACGACGGTGCCGCAGAAGGCGGCGCCGCAGGGCTTGACCTCGACTTCGAGGTTCCCGCTCGCGGTGCGCCAGGTGCCCTCGATCCCCGCCGCCGACGCCGTTCCCGTGGCGAGCGCCGCGCACAGCGCGGCCGCGATCCAACCCGTCTTCATCGCGCCCTCCTGATGCAAGCGTTGATTACACATCTGGGACGGCCGGGGTCAAGGAAATAATCAGCGATTGCATTCGGCCGCGGGCGCGTGCTACTCGCTGCGCATGGCGAAACGAGCGCCGAAGCCGCCGGCCAAGCGCCGCCCGAAGCCGCGTGCGACCTACCACCACGGTCGCCTGCGGGAGGCGCTGCTCGAAGCCGCCGAGCGCATGATCGAGGAGCAAGGCCCGGAAACGGTCACGGTGCGCGAGGCGGCGCGCCGCGCGGGTGTCTCGCCGGGCGCGCCGTTCCGCCACTTCGCGAGCCGCACCGCGCTCATGACCGGCGTCGCCGAGCGCGCGATGAAACGCTTTCTGGCCGAGATCGCGCGCGCGGAGGCGGCTGTCGACCCCGACGACGCGGGCGCGCGCTACGCCGCGCTCGGGCGCGCCTATCTGCGCTGGGCGCTGCGGCACCCGGCGCAGTTCCGCGTGCTCGCCACGCGCAGCGGGATCGACTTCGACGCCAGCGAGTCACTGCCCCGCGACAACGACGCGATTCGCGCGCTCATGCAGGACATCGTCGCCGACGGACAGAAGCGCGGACAGATCCGCGCTGCGGACCCCGCCACGCTCGAGCTCGCCGCCAAGGCGCTCTCGTACGGGCTCGCGCGCATGTACGTCGACGGGCAGTTTCCGCAGTGGGGCGTGGCGCAGAGCGAGGCCGAGGCCGCGATGCAACGCGTGCTCGACCTCTTCCTCGAGCTGCTCACGACCGGCCCGCGCCCCGCAGAAGGCTAGGCGACAATCGGAAAGTCTCCTTTTCAGAAACTACTTCACGTCGCGGCTTGGGTGGTTTACGCTGCGCCGGTTCGCGTCACATGCGACGCCGTCGGTGAATTCTCGAGTTGAGAGTTGAGAGAGTCGAGGGAGGGGAGCCCGTGGCGCTGCGGATCTCGAAGCTCGCCCATCTCTCGCTCGGCCTCTGTCTGCTCGCTTCCGCCCCGCTCGCGCGGGCCCAAGGCCAGCCGTATCTGGTGAAGGACATCGACGCGGCCGTGACCGCGGCGGGCTCGGCGCCGACCGCTCTCGCGCGGGTCGGGAACTCACTCTATTTCGCCGCAGCTCCCTTCGCGGAAAACGAGCTCTGGAAGACGGACGGCAGCAGCGCAGGCACGCTGCTGGTCAAGCGATTGGGGGTCGCCGGCGCCCAGAACGCCGGGGCGCTCGCGGCCCTGAACGCCACGACCTTCGTGTTCGCGGCGAGTGACTCGGCGGGCCGCGAGCCGTGGCGCAGCGACGGGACCAGCGCGGGAACCGTGCGCGTCGGCGACTTCAATCCGGGCGGCGCCGACTCCGTTCAAGGCGGTTTCAGCGTCGTGAACGGCGTCGCGTACTACGTGGGGATCGACGCGACCGCGGGTCGCGAGCTGTGGCGAACGGACGGGACCGCGGCGGGGACATTTCGCGTGAAGGACATCCTCGCCGGCCCGGGTGACTCGGGGCCGCAGAGCTTCGTCATCATGAACGGGATCCTGTACTTCACTGCGAACGACGGCACGAACGGAGCGGAGCTGTGGCGGAGCGACGGCACCACGGCCGGGACGACGCTGGTGAAGGACATCAACCCGACGGGCAGCTCGTTCCCGCTCCTGCCCGCGGCCATCGGCGGGACGCTGTACTTCTCCGCGACCGACGGCGCGTCGGGCTTCGAGCTGTGGAAGAGCGACGGCACGAACGCCGGCACGGTGCGAGTGAATGACATCGCCCCGGGCGCCGCGAGCTCGACGCCCGCCGGCTTCACGTCGTTGGGAGGCTACGTCTACTTCTCCGCCAACGACGGCACGTCGGGCTTCGAGCTGTGGAGGACGGACGGCACGACGACCTCGCTCGTCGCGAACATCGCGACGACCTCGAGCAGCTCGAGCCCGGGCTCGATCGTCGCGATGAACGGCAGTCTCTTCTTCACGGCCACCACGTCCGCTGCGGGCAGAGAGCTGTGGCGGAGCGACGGCAGCGCGGCGGGCACCACCATGGTGCTGGACATCCTCCCGGGGAGCGCGGGGGGAATCTCCGCGGGCGCCACGCTCACCGTCGCCGGCAACCGGCTCTTCTTTCCCGCGAGCGACGGAGTCAGCGGCACCGAGCCGTGGACCAGCGATGGCAGCGCGGCGGGCACGCTGCGCCTGCAGGACGTCTTCGCCGGCTCGAGCCCTTCGTCGCCGGCCTCGTTCTTCGCCTTCAACGGCCTCGCCTATTTCGCCGCCGACGACGAAGTCATCGGCCGAGAGCTCTGGAAGAGCGACGGCACCCCGGCCGGCACGACCTTGCTGCGGGACTTGACGTCCGGCACGGGCGACTCACTCCTGGCCACGCCCTTCGGCGACCTCTCGGGCACGGCGTTCATCTCCGCGAGCGACGGCGTGAACGGCACGGAGCTCTGGAAGAGCGACGGCACCGCTCCGGGAACGACGCTGGTGCGAGACATTCGCACCGGCTCGGGCAGCTCGAACCCGAAGGGCTTCACGAGCGCGAACGGTCTCGTCTTCTTCCAGGCGGACGACGGCACGAACGGCGCCGAGCTCTGGAAGAGCAACGGCACGGCGGCGGGCACCTCGCTGGTCCGCAACATCGCGTCGGGCGCCACGGCGTCGAACGCTCTGCCGGTCGGAGCCGTGGGCAACACGCTGCTCTTCTCGGCGAACGACGGCTCCGGTCCCGAGCTGTGGAAGAGCGACGGCACGAGCGGCGGGACGCAGATTCTGAGCAGCGTCACGCCATTTTCGAGCGGGGTCGTGCAGGGCGGGTTCTTCTACTTCCTCGGCGCGGACCAGAACAACGGCGGGGAGCTGTGGCGGACCAACGGCTCGAGCGCCTCGCTGGTGCGCGATCTGAACCCGGGCTTGGGCAGCGGATTCGTCATGGGCGCCTCGCTCGCGGCCTTCGGCGGAGGGGTCGTCTTCGCCGGCGACGACGGGATCCTGGGCAGGGAGCTGTACAAGAGCGACGGCAGTGACTCGGGCACCGTGCTCGTGAAGGACGTCTCGGAGGGCACTCCGAGCTCGTCGCCGCAGAGCTTGGCGGTGGCGAACGGCCTGCTGTTCTTCGCCGCCGACGACGGAGTGACTGGGGTCGAGCTGTGGGAGAGCGACGGCACGAACGCCGGCACGGTGCTGCTGAAGGACATCCAGCCGGGCGCCGCGAGCGGCTCGCCGAGTCAGCTCACGGCGGTCGGCTCGAATCTGTTCTTCCGCGCGAACGACGGAGTGACTGGGGTCGAGCTCTGGAAGAGCGACGGCACCTCGGGCGGCACCGTACTGGTGCGCGACCTCGCCCCCGGCGCGGCCAGCTCGTCGCCCCAGCTCTTGCTCGCGGCAAACGGCCTGCTCTATTTCGCCGCGAACGACGGCGTCCACGGCAGCGAGCTGTGGCGCAGCGACGGGACGCCCGGAGGCACGGTGCTGGTGCGAGACATCGCCCCGGGAGTGGCCGGCAGCTCCCCGAGTCAGATGGCGCAGATCGGCTCGAACCTGTTCTTCGGAGCGGCGACCGAAGCGCGCGGCCTCGAGCCCTGGGTCCTGCCGCTCACGGCGCCGCCCGACAGCGATCTCGACGGGCTCAGTGACCCGGCCGAGCTGGGCCTGGGCACGAATCCGCTCGACGCCGACTCGGATGACGACGGGTTGTCCGACGGCGCGGAGGAGCTCACGTACCACACGAACCCGCTCGACGCCGACACGGACGACGACGGCGCGAGCGACGGGGTCGAAGTCGCCGCCGGGAGCGACCCCCGCGAGCCGACCTCGACTCCGCCTCCCCCGGTTCCCGTCCCGGGGCTGCCGCCGTTGGCGAGCGCGCTGCTGGCGAGCCTGCTGCTGCTCGGTTCGCTGTACCTGGGCCGCTCGGGTCAGGTGCCGCGCAGCGCCGCCCGCGCCCAGCGCCAGGCCGCGGCCGGGGTGGGAGACATGCGGAACATCGCGCCGCGCACCTTGCGCAGCCTCGCGGCGCGGTTTCGCTCGCACAGGCCCTGGTAGAAGCGGCGTGCCTCGGGCTTCGCGCCCGCCTTCGCGAGCAGGCGCGCGAGTGACATCGACGCCTCGAACTGCCACGGCTCGACCTTCACCGCCAGACGCAGGAGGCGGATCGCCGACTGGCGCTCGGAGCGCTTGCGGAACTTCTGGCTGCCCTCGAGCAGATCGCGAATCGCTTCCGGCGCGCGCTCGAGCCGCACGTCGAGCTGCCCGATCCGCTCCCAGAGCTCGACCCGCTTAGGCAGATGAGTCACGGCCTGCCGCAACACCGCGAGCGCCTTGTCGTCGAAGCCCTGCTTCTCGTGGATCTCCGTCGCCGCCAGATACTTCAGCCGCGCCTCGTCGAGCTCCTTGGTCTGCGCGAGCAAGGTCGCGAGCTTCACCAGGATGGCCGGGTTCTCGGGCTCCTTCGCGAGCACCTTGCGGTACTCTGCGATCGCCTTCTTGCGCTTGCCGCGCCCCTCCGCCTTCGCGGCGCGCGACATGCTCTCGGTCCGATCGTACTTCGGCTTTCCGAACAACCCCACGCTGCAACGCTAGCAAAGACTCAGGTCGAGCCAATCACGAGCGTGGGCACGCCGCAGGTGTCGCGCTCCACGGTACAGACTCTCGTGCCGGGTTTGTTCCCGGAGCGGACAGGCGTGACGGAGAATCCGGCCTCGACGAGGCGTTCGCGCGCCGCATCCGCGCTCGGCACGCGCCACGCGAGACCCCACAGGCGGTCGGGCGCGGCGGGATCCGCGGCCGCGCCGAGCGCGCTCGCGACCTCGACGGTGACTCCGCCGACGCGGAAGAACTGGAGCCGCACCCCGCGCTCCGGGAAGCTGCGGTCTAGGGCGAGCCGCAGGCCGAGTGATTCGCCGTAGAAGGCCTGGGCGGCGTCAGCGTCGGGGCTGCGCACGACGACGTGGTCGAGCGCCTCGACGGCGCCGTTCTGCTCGGCGCGAAGCTCCGCGGCCGGAAGCGCGTCCGCGGGCGAGAGGTGCTCGATCGCGAACTCGAGCACGCCGCGCGACGCGCTCTCGGGCCAGTGGACGTTGCGCCAGCTGCGCTTCGCGCCGCTGCGCGAATCCACGCCGGAGCCGGCGAGCGGGTCGGCCGCCTGCACGCCCCGGGCGCGAAGCTCCGCCGCGCACGCGTCCGCGTCGTCGGTGCCGAAGGCGAGGCCGATGAGACCCTCGCCGTCGCGCTCGAGCCGGGCGCGAATGCGCTCCGCGAACGGCCCGTCGCCGCTGACGCCCAGCAGCTCCACGTAGCTGTTCGCCAGCCGGAACAGCGCGTTCGCCGTGCCCTGCCCCGGATGCTCGCCGCGCCACGAGGGTGCGCGGCCGAACAGTCGCGAGTACGTCTCGGTTGCGGCCTCGAGGTCTGTCACCGCGACGATCACGTGGTCCAGCGAGTGCAGCACCCGCGCAGCATACCAGCCCTAGTGCGAGGCGCCGGCGAGCGCGAGCACGTTCTCCAGCACGGCGGGCCACGCCTGCGATCCCGGCTCGACGAGCTCCCGGTCGCCCGCCGCGAGCGCGGCCCGCTCGTACGCCTCCACGATGCGACTGGGAATCACTCGATCGCGGGTCCCGACGATGAGCGTCTGCGGCACGCCGAGCGGGAGCAGCGCGGCCGGGGAGCCCTGGGCCCAGTGCTCCGGCACGGCAGCGAGCGTGCCTCCGAGCAGTGTCTCGAGCGTTCCGCGCCCGCAGATCGAGCCGCCCGGGACGTCGAGGCTGCGCAAGTCTCCGGGCCCAGCCAGGGCTACGACCCCGCTAGGCCGGAGCGGTGACTCACTGTGGAGATCGCTCTCGCTCGGGAGCCTCGCGCGCGCCGCGCTCCAGAGCGCGAGGTGCGCGCCCGCCGAGTGACCCACGACGACGACGCGCGACAGATCGAGCGCGTGCGTCCGCGCCAGCGTGCGCGCGAAGTCGGTCGCGGCCGCGACGTCGCGAAAGGTGCCGGGCCAGCCGCCGCCCGCATCGCCGACCCGCCGGTACTCGATGTTCCAGGTCGCGACGCCGGCGTCGCGCAGCGCGCTCGCGAGCCGCGCGGTGCTGCGCAGCGACACGACGTTCGCTCTCCAGCATCCGCCGTGGATCACGATCGCGAGCGGAAACGGGCCTTCCCCGGCCGGTACGCGCAGCTCGCCGAACTGCAGCGGGTCGACGTCCGCGTAGGGGATGCGCTGCGCTTCGATCCGGGGCGGCGGCGGGACGACCGCGCAGCCGGTGACGAGAAACAGCGCCGCCGCTGCGAACCGGCGCACGGCGGAGCTCAGGCCGGGCGCTTCCGCAGGTTGGAAGCCAGGAGGCGCTTGCGCAGCCGGAGGCTCTTCGGAGTCACTTCGAGGAGCTCGTCGGCCTCGATCCACTCCAGCGCCGATTCGATCGTGAAGCGGCGCGGAGGAGTCAGGATCTCGGCGTCGTCGTGGCCGGTGTTTCGCACGTTGGTGAGCTTCTTCGCGCGACACACGTTCACGTTCATGTCTTTCGGGCGGCGGTTCTCGCCCACGACCTGGCCCTGGTAAACCTGCTCGCCGTTGCCGATGAACATGGTCGCGCGCTCTTGGATGTTGAACAGCGCGTGCGAGGTCGAACGGCCCGTCTCACTCGCGACGATCGCGCCCACGCCGCGCCCGGTGAGCTCGCCGTGGAACGGCTCGTAGCCGCGAACCGTTCGGTACAGGGTTCCCTCGCCGCGCGTGTCGGTGAGAAACTCGGTGCGATAGCCGAAGAGGCCGCGGCTGGGCACGATGAAGTTCAACAAGGTGCGGGCGCCGCGGTTCTCCATCTGAACGAGTCGGCCGCGCCGCGCGCCGAGCTTCTCGAGCACCGCGCCCGTGGATTTCTCGGGCACCTCGGCGACCACGTCCTCGACCGGCTCGCAGCGCTTGTGATCGATCGTCCGCTCGATGATCTGCGGCTGAGACACCGCGAACTCGAAGCCCTCGCGGCGCATCGTCTCGATCAGCACGGCGATCTGCAGCTCGCCCCGACCCGAGACCTCGAAGGTGTCGGTCTGCTCGCCGCCCGAGATCTTGATCGACACGTTGGTGAGGATCTCGCGGCGCAGGCGATCGCCGATCTGGCGGCTCGTGACGTACTTGCCCTCCTGTCCCGCGAACGGCGACGTGTTCACCGAGAAGCGCACGGCCACCGTCGGCGGATCGATCGCGATGCGCGGCAGCGGCTCGAGGGCGTCGAGCGGGCAGATGGTGTCACCGATCTCGATCGTATCGACGCCCGCGATGATCGCGATCTCGCCCGCCGAGGCCGACTCGCGCTCGACCCGCTCGAGCCCGTGCGGCGCGAACAGCTTCGTGATGCGGAAGCTCTGCGGCGCGCCGTCCTCGGGGATGCGCGCCACGGTGACTCCGCGCTTCAAGATGCCGCGCTCCACGCGGCCGATCACGAGCCGCCCGACGAACTCGTCCCAGCCGAGAGTCACCGCTTGGAATTGCAGCGTGCCCTCGATGTCGACCTCCGGCGGCGGCGCCTGCTCGAGAATCATGTCGAGCAGCGGGCGGAGGTCTTTGCGCACGCCGTCGGCTTCGAGCGACGCGGTGCCCTGCTTCGCCGACGCGTACACGACCGGAAAGTCGAGCTGGTGATCGTCCGCGCCGAGCTCGACCAGGAGATCGAACACCTCGTCGACGACCTCGTGCGCGCGCTGCTCCGGCCGGTCGATCTTGTTCACCACCACGATCGGGCGCAGCCCCTGCGCCAGCGCCTTGCCCAGCACGAAGCGCGTCTGCGGCATCACGCCCTCGACCGCGTCGACCAGCAACAGCACCGCGTCGACCATGCCCATCACGCGCTCGACCTCGCCGCCGAAGTCCGCGTGACCCGGGGTGTCGACGAGCTGGATCTTCACGCCTTCGTACTCGACCGCCGTACTCTTGGCGTGGATCGTGATGCCGCGCTCGCGCTCGAGATCCTCACTGTCCATCGCGCGCTCTTGCACTTCCTGATTGACGCGGAACGTGCCCGTCTGGCGCAGGAGTCCGTCCAGCAAGGTGGTCTTGCCGTGGTCGACGTGCGCGATGATCGCGAGGTTGCGGATGTCTTTGCGGGGGCCACGCATCGGGGCGCGGAGGCTAAGATGCCGCGGTCGCGATGTCCACCGGCCGAATCGCCAAAATCCACGTGCATCACGGGTTTGAGCCAGCCATCGGCGAGGCGATCGCGGCACAGCTGCGCCAAGGCATGCCCGAGCGCGAGATCGTCGTCTCGCACCGGGAAGAGGAGCTGCGCGCGCGCATCGCCGAGATCGAGGTGCTGCTCGCCTTCCGCCCGCCGCGCGGCATGTGGAGCGGCGCTCGCCGGCTGCGACTCATACAGATGATGGGCGCAGGGGTCGACGCGCTTCTGCCGGCGCCCGACCTCCCGGCGCAGGTCCAGATCACGAACGCGCGCGGCCTGCACGGCGCGCAGATGAGCGAGTTCGCGCTCGCCATGATGCTCGCCCTCGCCAAGCGCATCCCGCGCGCACTCGAGCAGCAGCGCGCGCACTTGTGGAAGCTGTACGGATTGCCGCTGCTCGGCGGCAAGACGCTGGGCATACTCGGGTTGGGAGCGATCGGCGCGGCCGTCGCCGACAAAGCGCGCGCGTTCGGCATGCGCGTGATCGGCACGCAGCGCACGCCCCGAGAGATGGCGAACGTCGACCTCGTCGTGAGCGGCCCCGAAGGCACGGAGCGCGTCTTGCGCGAGAGCAACTACGCCGTGGTGCTGTTGCCGCTCACGCCCGAGACGCGCGGCTCGATCGGCGCGCGCGAGCTCGACTGGCTCCGGCCCGGCGCATTCTTCGTGAACCTCGCGCGCGGCGGGATCGTGGACGAGCAGGCGCTGCTCGAGCGGCTGCGCTCGGGTCACCTCGCCGGGGCGGCCTCGGACGTGTTCGCGCGAGAGCCGATGCCGCCGGACGATCCGCTGTGGGACGCGCCGAACTTGATCGTGACTCCGCACGTCGCCGGGCTGGAGCCGGAGTACATGGTGCGTCTGATGGAGCTGGCGGTCGACAACGTGAGTCGGCTGGAGCGCGGCGAGCCGCTGCGCAATCTCGTCGACCGCGAACGCGGCTACTGACTCGACATTCGCGAAGCTCGGGAGGGCGTGATGAGGCTGAAGGGGAAGCGGGCGATCGTGACCGGCGCGGGCAGCGGCATCGGGCGCGCGAGCGCGATCCTGTTCGCGGCCGAAGGCGCGCAGGTGCTGGCGGTGGACCTGGCCGAAGGCGTCGAAGCGACCGCGGCCGAGATCGCGAAGGCGGGCGGGCGCTGTCTCGCGCGCCGCGGGGACGCGGCAGACGAGGCCGGCGTCAAGTCACTGGTGGAGCTCTGCGTGCGCGAATTCGGCGGGCTCGAGGTCGCGTTCGCGAACGCGGGCATCGGCGGCGGGCTCCTGCCATTCTTCGAGCAGCAGGCCGGTGACTGGCAGAACGTGCTGCGCGTCAACCTGATCGGCCCGTTCCTGGCGATCAAGTACGCCGCCGCGCACATGCGCGCGCACGGCGGCGGCTCGATCATCTGCACGGCCTCGGTTGCGGGGCTGCGCTCCGGGGCCGGCGGCAGCCCGTATAGCGCCAGCAAGGCGGGCGTCATCAGCCTGGTCCAGACCTCCGCGAACCAGCTCAGCGGAACCGGCGTGCGCGTGAACGCGATCTG
>WNFL01028822.1_pt1 | contig 15545 bp, 13 predicted proteins | sample 5400361 | NCBI WGS metagenome assembly WNFL01 (sample SAMN13153351, study PRJNA577476) | soil metagenome | isolation source: 40 cm soil on Douglas fir-dominated hillslope | place: USA:California | collected 2013-09-17
CGATAAGAAAAAGGAAGTTCACAATTCGGCCATCACCATTAGGTTCAGGCTCTTCAGCAAGGTTTGAAGTAAGGTGAATGGATTTCAGTGCCTGGAGCGTGATTACGTCCATTTGGTTTTGCTGTTTGTTTTCAGGTTTGTATTTGGAAACAATAGCGGGAAATTTGGATTCAAGAGCTTTTATGTCGGTGTCGGAACGCAAGCTCAAAAAGGTGTACATGTCTTTGCGCTTCCATCCATGGTCATAGCGTGCAATAGCCCAATCCCCTCTCGGGAATAAACTCTTGTATGAAAACAAAACATCGAACTTCAAGTGCGTATTGGCTGGAAGATCTTTTACTACACCTGTCACTTTCACCAGCTCGTTTACAAAATCATCATCCTGAAGTCGCAGCGATTTTCCGATCGGATCCTCGGTTCCAAAATACATCCGTGCATATTTCTCGGAAATCACCGCATTGAAAGGATGAGCTAAAGCTGTCTTAGCGTTACCGGCAACCAGGGTGTATCCCATCATCGGAAGGAAAGAAGAATCCGCGTACAAAAACCTGCGATGCTTAAATGCAATAGGGCTTGGCTTCGCGTCTTCGTTGGTGATAATGATATTGTTTTTATAGCCCATGTTATAGAGCCGTGCAAAACCGGTCACTTCGGGAAGTTCATTTTTTAAGGCAGGCCCCACACCTGGATAATTTTCCGCACTTGACATGACCAATTGATTATTCAAATAGGTCTCCAGTTTTACGCGGTAAATGTTTTCCGCGCCAGGAATAAAATTCTCGTAGCTCCTCTCGAAGTGAACATATTGGGCAATTAATAGAAAAACAGCCATCCCAACGGCCAAGCCGATGATGTTAAGGGATGAAAAAAACTTGTTTTTGAGAAGGCTTCGCCAGGCGCTGGTAAGCAGATTGCGGATCATAACTCTTGGGTTGTTCTAAGGACTGATTACTCCAAAAAAAGCAAAAGGTTTCGGGGCCCAAACGACTAAAATTAACCTTCTTTTAAATAAAACTTTTTCTGCCTATCCCCCATCTTTATGGTAGAAAACAACCTGAACTTCATTTTGTGGCTGAAACCCTACTTGACATTGCCATGATGCACTCCGACACCCTTATCGCCCGTGCACGCGAAGGGGACAAGAATGCCCAGGGCAAGCTGGTGCAGCTCTGGTACAAGCGCATCTACAATTTCAGTTACAAGTTTTTTTTCGATCATGACCTGGCAATGGAAGTGGCCCAGAAAACATTCATAAGCATGCACAAGAATTTAGCGGCCTTACAGGAAGTGACTCGTTTCAAGTCTTGGCTTTACACGATAGCCGTGAATTATTGCCGGGAAGAAACCAGGAAGAAAAAAGCGAGTCGGTCCTTTTCATTGGATGATTTGAATCCGGGCGAAGGCGAAGAAAGCTATCACTGGGAAGAAAGTCATCAGCGGCATGAAAACCCTGAGCGGCAACTAAGGCATACGGAGTTAAGCGATTTGTTGCAAAAATGTTTAATGGAATTGAGTGCGGAGCAAAGAGAAGTAGTGATCATGAAAGAATATGAAGGATTGAAGTTCCGCGAAATTGCTGAAGCCTTAAATATTTCCGAGAACACGGTGAAATCGAGAATGTATTATGGATTGGATGGATTAAAAAAAATCCTGGAGCAAAAAAAGATTACAAAAGAAACCATTGGTTATGAACTATAAACCCGATGAAAGTGCGCTGATGGCTTACCTGTATGGTGAGCTCAGTGACAAAGAAAAAAACAAGCTTGAAAATTATTTTCAGCTGCACCCCGAAGAGTTGGCAAAGCTTCATGCGCTTGGTGAGGTACGGGAAATCATGTCTCAGGCACGAGACAAAGAAGTGATTGCCCCACCCGTGTTTGTTGACGATGCCGGCACTCGATCGCTGTGGCAGTCAACGTATTTTAAAATGAGCCTTGGTATCGCAGCTTCGGTTTTGTTCTTGCTGGTGGCGGGAAAACTGCTTGGACCAGACATCAGTTATTCTAAAGGAGAACTCCGCATCAGCTTTGGAAATAAAACCGAACAACAAATAGCGCCAGCCAATACCCTATCCGAAGAAAAAGTGAGAGAGATGATTTCCTCCTCATTGGCATCAAATAATGAGTTGCAAAACAACTTGAAGCAAGAGGACCAGAAAAAGCTGATGCAATCTTTGGTTGATATGAATTCGAAGAAGATGGACGTTCTCGCGAGAAATGCTTCGCAGGCAAGTCGCGAACTGGTACAATCATTTGTAGCCGGTTTGCAGCAGCAGAATTTAAAATTGATGCAAGACTATTTCCAACTCTCGACAGCAGAGCAGAAAAAATACATGGAAACTATGCTCACGGATTTTTCAGGATACCTCCAAGAACAGCGTAAACAAGATTTACAGTTAGTGCAAACTAAAATGAATTACCTCGAGAAAAACAGCAATCAGCTTAAACAGGAGACCGAACAGATCCTTACAAGTTTGATCTCCAATCCAAATAGAAATAAAAACAATTACTGATCAGGATTTTAGAATTAACAGAATGAAACAAAGAAATAAAAATTTAAATAAAAGAGTTATGAAAAAAGTGATGATTGTGTGCGTGATGTTAATGAGCACTCTTGCGTTCGCACAAAATAAAGTGGATGATGCGCGCATGCAGCGCGACATTGAAGTGGCAGAAAACATTTTGGGCACATTAATCAAACAACAATTAGGCAAACGCAACTTCTTCCCTATGGAAGTGCAGGGAAGCTATGTGCCAGGCTATGGCGTTACATTTCGATTGCCTTCAGAGTTTTTTGGTAATATGTTTCTCCTTGATGGCGATGGCGCGTGGAATGGGGCTGCCTTTCCTCCAACCCCTGAGGCTCCTGGCGAGCCAACGAAACCAGTAACTTCATACAGCTACTCGTATAGCAATAGCGAGGATAGAGCGAGAGAAGAATCCCGAAATGATAGCAGGAGAAAAGCTAAAACACTGCGAAGTAAAGTAAGGGCAACAAATAGCGATAGCTCGAGAAATGCATACAACGAAAAACTTTTGGAGGCTGCAAAAAGTTTTATTGCTGACTACGGTGACTTGCTGACACAACTTCAGCCCAACGAAAAGATTACCATCACCAATAAAGGTGAGCACAGAAACTTCCCGATGGTTTGGATCGGAGCAGGTTCCCTGGAGAAAAGTAAACAAAACATCATCAGCGTTGAAGGTACAAAGTCAGATATAAACCAATTGCGTCAGGGAAAAATCACGCGCGATCAATTGATAACCAAGCTTCATGTCATGAACACCGAAGTGAGCGATGAATTGCAGCCCGATCTGGAATTATTGTCGAGCATCTTCAATCGCCTTTACAGCCGCGATTTGTCCAGAACATTTTTCTGCGATGATAATATCTATTATGAAAAACTGAAAGACTATGGTGCTGTTTATCACATGCAAGTATTTGCCAGCAGCCAGATTGACGATGAAGGTTTTTACAATATGCCAACCATTCACTTGAATGACGTAGATCAACAGGCCCGCGATAAAAAAGTAAAAGAACTTTACCCGGAGTTTGAAAAGAACATTAAAGAAGACTTGTTGGAGTATGGCCGAACACTAAAAAGCTTGAAAGATGAAGAAGTGCTGATGTTCGATATTACCATGACGCGCTGCAAGGGCTGCGATATCCCATCCATGCTTGAACTGTCGGTTAAAAATTCGGTGCTGAAAGATTATTCTTCTGGTAAGATTAGCAAAGAGGCCGCATTGGCTAAGATCAACGTGAAGAAGGGTCCAAATCAATAAAGCAAACAAGATTAACGTTAGTTAGTCTTCAACAAAAAGGCTTTCCGTTGGAAAGTCTTTTTCTTTTATATGAATAGGGCTTCATTTATTTTACGTTTGCAAAAAAAATCAACGCCCAACTATGGTTCGTGCTTCACCTACAATTATTAAAATATTCAAAAGTTTCGTTCTCGTTCTCATTTGTGCAAATACTTATGCCCAAGATTCTATTTTGTTTGTTCAAGCTAAATGGACAACTACAAAAGTAGCGAGGGGAGTTGAGTGGAGATCAATTCATTTCGACTCCAGTCTTTTTCAATCCAGTCAAAGCATTAATGTCCTTAGCATCAAAAAACGCAAACCTGTTTTCAAGGTAGGGTTTGAGAGAAAATCACTGAAAGAGACTAGTCAGTTTGCAAAAGAGTCCAGTGCCTTTGCTGCGATCAATGGAACATTCTTCGATATCAAAAACGGTGGCTCAGTCGACTACATTAGGTCAAATAATGAAGTAATCAATGAAAGCATCCTGCCAAAATCAGGCCACATGGCGCCTCACCAAAAAGCCGCTATTGTGGTTTCCGGAGGAATATTGAGTCTCGCCAGGGGAGACTCAATGGGGTGGGAGAAAAAAATAATTGGAGAAGATGTAATGACAACAGGGCCACTGCTTATATACATGTCGCGGTCCGCTAAACTAGATTCATCGCAATTTACTTTTACAAGACATCCTCGCACCGCAGTTGCGATTACCAAAAAAAGGATTCTTCTGATCACCGTGGACGGAAGAAACAAAAATGCTTCAGGTATGAATCTGTATGAATTAACCAAGATCGTTCGATGGCTTGGTGCACAAAATGCCGTTAATCTTGATGGCGGAGGATCAACTACCATGTGGATCTACGATAAAGGGGTGGTGAATTACCCCAGCGATAATAAAAAATGGGATCACGAAGGTGAACGAAAAGTAGCTAATGTGATTTTAGTAAACCAAAAATTGAAACATTGATAGCCTTCACCCAATTTTGAGAATTATCATTTTGATTTTGATTTGCTCACAACTTACTTTACCGAAATTACCCACTTGGTGATTTCTTTGTGCCTTCGTGACTTGGTGGCATGGTTTGAAATTTGAGCCACAAAGACACTAAATCACAAGACTAAAATCATGGAATTCAGTTATGCGTAACATCAGGTACTCCTCACTCAAAAAATACAAGCAATGAAAACCAGAAGAGACTTTATCAAATCCACTGCAGTAGCAGGCGCAGCATTTTCTATTCTTCCTTCAAGTATTGTATTTTCAAAATCAGCCGAAAGCAAAGTGAGACTCGGTTTCATTGGCGTGGGCGCTCGCGGGCAAAACCATTTGGAGTTGGCGCTCGATCGAGACGATGTCGAAGTAGTGGCGATATGCGATATCCAGCAGCGAATGATCGATATGAGCCTTGGTCTGGTTGCCAATTCAGGCAAAGCGAAACCACAAATTATTTTGGATGGCCCGCAAGGCTATAAAAAATTATTGGAGAACAAAGACATCGATGCAGTAATCATTGCAACTCCCTGGGAATGGCATACGCGAATGTGCATTGATGCAATGAATGCAAAAAAATACGTGGGCTGCGAAGTGATTACAGGTACAACTGTAGATGAATGCTGGGAGATTGTGAAAACATCGGAGAAAACCGGAATGCCGATGATGATGCTCGAGAATGTTTGCTATAGACGAGATGTGATGGCCATAATGAACATGGTTCGTCAAAATATTTTTGGTGAAATGATCCACTTGCAAGGCGGCTATCAGCACGATTTGCGTGAAGTGAAGTTCAATGATGGGAAGCATATTTATGGTCATGGAGCTGAATTCGGAGAGAAGGGATTTTCAGAAGCCCAATGGCGCACACAACATTCAGTTACTCGCAACGGTGACCTCTACCCTACGCATGGCATCGGGCCAATCGCCATGATGACCAATATCAATCGTGGCAATCGGTTCACTCAATTAATCTCGTATTCAACCAAATCGCGAGGGCTGCATGAGTACACTGTAAAAGTGGGCGGAGAAAATCATCCGAATACAAAAGTGAATTTTAAACTTGGCGATGTTGTCACCACCATGATTCGCACAGCGAACGATGAAACTATTTTATTGCAACACGACACCAATTTACCAAGACCCTATTCTTTAGGCTTCAGAGTTCAGGGCACCAAAGGAATTTGGATGGATGTGAATAGGTCTATTTACATTGAGAGCCAAAGCTCAAAACCTCATCAGTGGGAAGAGGCCAAAACATGGCTCGACAAATACGATCATCCACTTTGGAAAAAATACGGAAGCGATGCTGCAGGAGCTGGTCACGGTGGAATGGATTGGTTTGTAATCAATGCATTCATTGAATCAGTGAAAAGAAAAACGAATACTCCTCAGGATGTTTATGATGCCGTGACCTGGAGCGCAATCACTCCGCTGTCGGAAAAATCAATTCAGCAAAATGGTGCGAGCGTTGACTTTCCTGATTTCACAAACGGACAGTGGAAAGCAAGGAAAAATGCTTTTGCACTGGACGATTCGTATTGATTAGCAATTGGATCAAGTTTCATTTCAATCGGGTAATTGGCACATTGATGAATTGGCTAATTAAATCTATCTTGCCTTTCTTTTTCAAAACCTAAACGAGAGAAAATGGTCAATCTTGTACTCTTCGGACCTCCTGGCGCAGGTAAGGGAACGCAGAGCGAAAAGCTCATCAAGAAATATGGTTTCCTTCATATTTCAACTGGAGATTTGTTTCGGTGGCACACAAAAAATGACACACCACTGGGTAAGCGAGTAAAGGAGATCATGAACAGTGGAGCACTCGTGCCCGATGAAATCACGATCGCCATGCTGAAGGAAGAGCTCGACAAAAATCCGCAGGCGAAAGGATTTTTGTTTGACGGATTCCCACGCACCGTTCCTCAAGCGGAAGCACTCGATAAGTTCATGAAAGAAAACGGATCCGCTATTCACTTCGTCATCGCATTGGATGTGACGGAAGCAGAGTTACGTGCCCGCATCGCCAAACGCAGAACAACCGAGAACCGCGCAGATGATGAAGAAGAAAAATTGAATAAACGCGTGACCGAATATTTTACAAAGACCATTCACGTTCTTCCCTATTATGAAAAGCAAAAACGATTGAATACGGTGCATGGCATTGGTGGTATTGATGAAATATTCAATAATGTTTGTAAAGTGATAGATAAAAAGTAGTTGCTCGTTACAAGTTACCAGTTTCCGGTAACCAGTGACTTGCAAACCGGTAATCAGTAATCAGAATGTCTTCTCCCAACTTCATCGACTATATAAAATTCAACGCGCGCTCGGGTCACGGTGGCGCGGGTTGCCGACACTTTCATCGGGAGAAATTCATTGAGAAGGGTGGACCTGATGGCGGAGATGGAGGCCGTGGCGGGCATATCATTCTAAAAGGAAACTCTCAATTGTGGACTTTGCTCCATTTAAAATTTCGAAAACATGTAATCGCTGAACCCGGAAAAGGTGGTGAAGGTCAAAACATGAGTGGCGCTGCCGGCAAAGATGAAATTTTGGAAGTACCGCTCGGAACAATTGCCAAGCGATTTGATACTGATGAAATCGTCTGCGAGATAACCGAAGACGGACAAGAAGTGATCCTCACCCCAGGTGGCCGAGGCGGAAAAGGAAATGCTTTTTTTGCCACCTCCACAAATCAAGCACCACAACATGCACAACCTGGTGAGCCAGGTGTAGAAGAATGGATGGTACTAGAGTTGAGATTACTAGCTGACGTTGGGCTGGTGGGTTTTCCCAACGCTGGTAAATCAACTTTACTTTCAGTGGTGTCGGCTGCAAAGCCAAAAATTGCTGATTATGCATTCACAACACTCACCCCGAATCTCGGTGTAGTTCCATATCGTGATGATAAAAGTTTTGTGATGGCTGATATCCCTGGCATCATCGAGGGGGCAGCTGAAGGTAAAGGTCTTGGCATTCGTTTTTTGAAGCACATCGAAAGAAATTCGTTGCTGCTATTCCTTGTTCCTGCAGATGCGAAGGATATCAAAAATGAATTTGAGATTTTATTGAACGAATTAAAGAAATACAATCCCGAATTGCTCGATAAGAAAAGATTGCTCGCCATCTCCAAAAGCGACATGCTTGATGATGAATTGCGAGTTGCACTGAAAAAAGAAATCCCTGAAAACATTCCAAGCGTCTTTATTTCCTCGATTACGAATCAAGGAATTGTAGAGCTGAAAGATCTGATCTGGAAGGAATTGCATTGATTGCCTATTACTTAATTAATTTCCAAAGCTGTTGCGCCTGGTCAATCCAATCTTGACGGTTATTCGCATATAAGTAGGGTGGAATTCCCGTTTTCTCAAACTTAAATCTGCTTAATACTCTACTGGTAGCTGACTGTAATACAAAACCAGAAGGAGTATTCACTCTTGTATTGTTACCAAAAGTGACATAACCGCCTGAGTTTTCTCCAAAAGTCAACACTTTTTTGCTCTGAATCATGCTGAGAATTAATTCCTCCGATGCGCTTGCTGTATTACGATTATACATAACAATTATTTTCTCTGGTTTTGAGTATATCTTCTTTTGTTGGTAATATTTTAGATTTATAAAAGGTCTAGCAAACCAAGGAATAGTAACTCTTTGAGGTATGAAGCTACCAGGAGCTGCCTTTCTCATTTTTTTTAGTTTAATTTTAGTATACACTGCTGCCTGCCATCCATAAGCTTTTCGATTTTTCCTTAATTCCACCAAGTTTTCTTCTTCTCGCTTGATTGTCTCAGCGGAACAAAATATTTCCATCGTATCTTCAACAATGGGCTGAGTATAAAAGTATTTCCGCAGCCGCTGCCAACAGTAATCATTTCCTCCACCATTGTCTCGAATATCCAGCAACAGGTTAGGCTTCTGAGTTACTATCGGTAAAGCCCTTTTATAGGCTGAATCAAATTTACTCTTCATAGCACCCTTAAAAGTTTTAATGTGAAGGTAGGTTGTACTATCATTAATAACTTTAAATTGAAACCATTTTCCTGTTGGGGCTTTACTCATCGAAATCGAATCTAAAGTCGCACTGATTGGATATACTTTCTTAATATCCTGTATCATTACTAGTACCGGGTTGAAAGCCTGTAAAATTCTAATGTCGGGTGCATGATTCCGTAAATACAAAATAGTTTGAAAATCATTGTCAAAAATTCTTACCAATTCCAATTTCACTTGCCCTTTCTCCCACAAGGGAGTTTTGCTCTTAGTAATGATACCGTAATAATCTCTCGCTTCTGTTTTGTTTTGTAACACAGCAATCTGATACACCTCATTTTCGTAAACACCTTCGATCTCATCATGGCTTTGAGTCAAGTGATCCCAAATTTTGTTAGAATCATAGGCGACCCTTTCCTTCCCCTTAAAAAGAGCGCTCGCTTTAAATTCCATCACATCCCTTTCTGATTTTTCGTCTACCCTTTTATCACCGGTTAGTCTATTCCCTAGTCGAATTTGTAAATGACGATCTTTAAAAAAATCAAGATAATCTTTCAATATGAAAAGGCATTGTGGTGTGGATTGTTTGACTGCAAGCCTTTGAGAAATCTGATTTTTAAAATTTTCATAAGCAGACCGATTCACATCGGTAACGTTACTTTGAAATCCCGAATAATGATTTTCCAGGTAACTGACAACAAAAGAGAAATCTTTTTCACAATTGCATTGGTCATTAATAGTGCTTTGAGCGAAGCTACTCGTCAAAAAAAATAAAGCAATCAAAGTGATGGAAAGATGAAATTTCATAAAGAATGTTTGTTATTAGTGGCTAAAGAGAAAGAAACTAAACAACGTTGTTCGCGAATTCTCCTTGATTTTATCAAATAGCAGGTTTTATTATCGGTTAATATTTCAGCCCTTCAATTGAATTGAAGACGCCATCCTGTCACAATTTCGATTCTTGGCAAAATTCTTGTCATTTTGCGTCTTTATTCAAGTGATAACTAATAGAAAATACTGTGCAGCCTGAACAAGAACTGGAAAAACACGAAGAATCAATGCCTGAAGGCGATCCCTTGCAAAGTCAAGAGCCTGTAGCCGAAGAAAAAAAAACAGATCAAATTGATCCGCTTAAAAAATTGCAGGACGAATTGGCAGAAGCAAAGGATAAATACGTGCGCCTCTATGCCGAGTTTGACAATTTCCGCAGGCGCAGTGCCAAGGAAAAATTGGAGATGATCTCCTCTGCCAATGAGCAACTCATCAAATCACTTCTCCAGGTGATCGATGACTTCGAACGTGCTGAAAAAGCGTTCAAGGAAAAAAATGATAAAGAATCAGAAGGCCTTCTTCTCATCCATAGTAAACTCAAAAAAGTATTGGATCAATACAGTGTGAAAGCAATGGACATAGAAAAAGGTGTAGATTTCAACACTGACCTTCACGAAGCGATCACTCAAATTCCAGCACCTGAAGAAAAGTTGAAAGGTAAAGTGATGGATGTTGTTGAGAAGGGATATCTTCTGAATGACAAAGTAATTCGTTTTGCGAAAGTAGTTGTGGGCAGTTAATCTTCAACTTTCAATTCTTAATATATCAAATGTCTACAAAACGCGATTACTACGAAATATTAGGTGTAAGCAAATCAGCTTCTGCTGAAGAAATTAAAAAGGCATATCGTAAAACAGCCATTCAATTTCACCCCGATAAAAATCCCGGCAATAAAGAAGCGGAAGAAAAATTTAAAGAGGCTGCTGAAGCATATGAAGTATTAAGCGATGAACAAAAGCGTGCACAATACGATCGCTTTGGCCATTCGCGTCCCGGCAGTGGAGGATTCCAGGGCCACGATATGAATATGGAGGATATCTTTAGCCAGTTTGGAGATATTTTTGGTGGAGGCGGGTTTGATAGTTTCTTTAGTGGGGGCGGCCGCTCACGCGGACGCAAAGGTTCTAATCTTCGAATCAAATTAAAGTTGACCCTCGAGGAAATTTCTGGCGGAGTCGAGAAAAAAATAAAAGTAAGCCGCCTCGTACAAGCCGAGGGTGTTACTTATAAAAATTGCAATACCTGTCACGGCCAGGGCCAAGTGCGTAAAGTAGTAAACACCATGCTTGGTCAGATGGTGTCCACGACTACCTGTCCAACTTGTAATGGTGTTGGTCAGCTCATAGATAAAAGGCCTCCCGGAGTAGACAGCTCTGGTCTTGTTTCTAAAGAAGACACGATATCAGTAAAAATTCCGGCTGGTGTTGCTGATGGAATGCAACTCTCCATGTCGGGCAAAGGAAATGATGCGCCTGGCGGAGGAATTCCTGGTGACCTACTCATTCTCATCGAAGAGGTGGAAGACAAAGAACTGAAACGCGATGGAAATAATATTGTGTACGACCTTCACATCAGTTTTGTAGATGCTGCGCTCGGAACATCCGTTGAAGTTCCTTCCATTGGTGGAAAAGTCCGTTTGAAAATAGAGCCGGGAACACAAAGCGGAAAAATTTTGCGATTAAGAGGAAAAGGATTAAAAGATCTTAATGGTTATGGTCATGGCGACCAACTGATTTATGTCAATGTCTGGACGCCTAAAAAATTAACTGCCGAAGAAAAAGCCAAACTGGAGTCACTCCGCACATCGACCAACTTCCATCCTCACCCGGATGCCGATGAAAAGGGGTTCTTTGAACGGATGAAAGAGTATTTTGGTTGACCCACATCGCAACCTTTCGATGAATAACCCGTATAAGCGACATTACGGGTTATTTTTTTAGCAAAAAATCAACCTTCCTTACATCAAAGCAACTTTAACCTAGACCCAAGCGTAAGATTGCGATATGTGGAAAGCTATAATTTTGATTTTCGTGGGGAAGCTGGCGGGCGTGGATTCCTTGGCACAGGTGAAGAAGCAATTCACCGTTGAAAAGAACGAGCTATGCAACAAAGTAGAGTTGTGTTTGAAGGCAAAAACGGGCAACTGTTTCATTCGACCAAGCCAAAATAATGAGTTGTTAAATATCTATAGCAACCAGGATCTCGAAGAGTACTCTCACACATTCAGCAACGAAGTAAAAGACAAGACCTGCATTGTAAAACTTGCTTTAGATCAGGAAAGCGAGCGTGGTGTAGGGCGTAAAATTTCCCATCATGTTTTCGGAGGTGGTGAAAGGCCAAATGAAAAATTCTGGAAAGTCTATTTAACCGAGGACCTCCCCTATTCACTTGACCTTGATTATGGCCTGGGCAATGCAAACTTAGATCTTGCCGGATTGTCGGTAAGCAAACTTAAAATCAACACAGGTAGCGCTGATGTAAATGTTTCCTACAGCACGGGAGAAAAAAACAAGGTAGACATGGACACTTTTTTCATTAAAGTGGATATGGGCTCCCTCACCGCACGACAATTAAACCTTACGCGTTCAAAATATGTGATGGCCGATGTTGGTTTTGGAAATATGCTCCTGGATTTCAGTGACAAACCAACCATGAGCCACAAGATCAAGGGTAGCGTTGGTGCCGGCAATTTGATTATTTACCTGCCTGCCAGTGAAGTTCCCGTTGTAGTAAAGATTTCAGATTCATGGCTGTGCAGCGTTCATCTTTCCAACAGCCTGAAAAAAATTGGCGCTAACACATTTGCCAATGCAGCCTACAGCAAGCATGCAAAAGATGTCCTCACTTTCGACCTCGATGTATCCATGGGAAAAATCGTATTCAAAGAGCACTAATTCCCAAATCCTTTTAAGGCATTTTCATTTTCAATGGTCTGGGTTATTAAAAACCCAAATCCACTCTTGGTCAAAATATTAGAAATAGTTCTGCTCACTTGGCGGTGAATTCCTATTTTTGCCTCACACAAACCCAACCCCGTGGAAGCTTTAATTGTAAAAGAAGTGTCCAAGCACTATGCCGAGCATACAGCGCTGGACAAAGTAAGTATTTCAATCCCAGAGAAAACAATTTTTGGTTTGCTTGGCCCTAATGGCGCTGGCAAGACAACACTCATCCGCATTATCAACCAGATCATCAATAAAGACGAGGGCGAGATCATCATCTTTGGAGAAAAACTGAAGCCGGGTCATGTAGAAAACATCGGATATCTGCCGGAAGAACGAGGCCTTTACAAAAAAATGAAAGTGGGCGATCAACTCCTTTATCTGGCTCAGCTCAAAGGCCTCAGCCGCAAAGATGCGTTAGCAAAAATTAAAATATGGCTCGAAAAATTTGAGATTAAAGACTGGTGGCATAAAAAGGTAGAAGACCTTAGCAAGGGTATGGCACAAAAGGTGCAGTTCATCAGCACTGTTTTGCATGAACCCAAACTAATTATCCTGGATGAACCTTTTTCAGGGTTCGATCCGGTGAATGCACAACTCATCACTGAAAAGATTTTAGAGTTAAAAGATCAGGGAAGTACCATCATCTTCTCTACCCATCGCATGGAGACCGTTGAATCCTTGTGCGATCACATAGCACTGATCAACAAATCAAAAAAAATATTGGAAGGGCCTAAGAAGCAAATAAAAGACCAGTATAGGTCAAACACTTTTATTGTTGAGCACCGCGGCAACCATTTTTCATTGCCATCTGAGAAGTACGATCTAAAAAAGCAAGTTATCATTGAGGGTGATTTATTTTCCACCACCATTCAGGCGAAAGAAGGAATCAAGGGCAATCAGCTTATTCGCGATATCATTGACATTACGGACGTGTATAGTTTTCAGGAAAAACTGCCCACCATGTCTGACATTTTCATCAGCCTGGTCAAAGGCGAGGGAGATGAAGCGTTAAAAAAGCATTTGCAGGAAGTTTAAAACAAATCAAGGTTAGACTTCAAAATTCGAACCTAATTATACAGAACCAATTTACTATTCACACTTATGAACAAAGTTTGGTTGATCATTCAGCGCGAGTTTTTGATTAGAGTCAGAAAAAGATCTTTTTTGATCGCAACAATCCTCGTGCCATTGCTGGTGCCTACTATTTTAGGCGGCCTGATTTACATTGCAATTAAGGAAGCCGACTCTGCAAAGCCTGAAAAGGTGATGGTGCTCGATGAGAGCGGCCAATTCAATTTGGATAGTGCCAAGAATACAAAGCGATTTGTTTTTGTGCCACTCCAGATTCCATTGGAGCAAGCCAAAAAAGTTTATAATGAAACTAAAGATTTCGCGCTGCTTTATGTTCCGCGATTTGATATTAACAAACCGGAAGGACTTGTATTGTATACTCAGGAAAATCCAAGCATCGAAAAAGTAGGAGATCTTGAAAGCATTTTACAAGACCGGGTGCGGGACCTGAAACTTCAGGAATATAAAATCGACAAAGAAGTTCTCAAAAACTTGAAAACAAAAATCGATCTCAAGCAAATCAATTTGAGCAAAACGGGGGAAGAGAAATCCAGTAACTCGGGTATCCTCTATGGATTAGGTTTTGTGCTCGGGATTATGATCTACATTTTTGTTTTGGTTTATGGCATTCAAATCATGCAAGGTGTAATTGATGAGAAAACTTCCAAAGTAGTGGAGATCATTGTCTCCTCTGTAAAACCATTTCAATTGATGCTGGGGAAAATCATTGGAATTGCAGCAGTCGGTGTGTTACAGTTTTTAATTTGGATTGTCCTTATGACTTTCCTTTCGTCAGGCGTTCTCGGCTACTTTGGTTTGAAGATGCCTCAAAAACAGGCTATGGAGCAAGTCGCGAAGAAAGTTCAAGATGAGGACGTGAAACAGGCGATGAGCCAACCTACCCCTAAAGTCAATGAAGTTCTAAAAAACATTGGTGAAATTCCATTTGCCAAAATTGCGTTTGTCTTTGTCTTCTATTTCCTGGGAGGCTATTTGCTTTATGGAGCATTATTTGCGGCCGTAGGTTCAGCAGTAGAGTCAATGCAAGAGTCGCAGCAATTTCAGTTTCCGATCACCATTCCATTGCTCATCGGGTACTTCGGGTTGTTCATGTTCATATTGCGCGATCCGCACGGTCCTGTGAGTTTTTGGCTTTCCATTATCCCTTTCACATCACCGGTAGCCATGGTTGGGCTCATCGCTTATGGCGTTGATGATTGGCAATTGGCGCTTTCGATGATTTTACTGATCGGTGGTTTCCTTTTCACCACATGGGTGGCGGGACGCATTTATCGTGTTGGTATTTTAATGACCGGTACCAAAGTGAACTGGAGAGTGATGGTCAAGTGGTTAAAGTGAACTGGAGAGTGATGGTCAAGTGGTTTATGCTGCGGGAGTAAACTCTTTCAAAATTACAGATTACAAAATTACAGGTTACAGATTCGTGTATTTATTGAATTTGTAATTTGTAATTTGCTATTTGTAATTTAAATAAATGAAGGCTCCTCTTCCTTCGATGGAATTCTATCAGGACAATACGAACCTGAAATGGATCATTTTAGCTGTCTCCGTTATCATCAGTGCCGCATCTATTTACTTCACCGACATTTTGGTGGGAAAGTTGAAAGAACGTGAGCGCGATCAGGTAAAACTTTTTGCGCGCGCACTCGAGTACACGATAAACGAAACAGATAACGATATTCTCTTCATCACCGAAGAGATCATTAATAAAAACAACTCAATCCCTACTATCAACACCAACAGTTCTGATTCAATTTTCTACTATAGCAATATTGATGTAGACTCTACCTGGAGCGATCGCAGAAAATATTCTCACTTGCATCGGGAGCTTGCGGACATGAAAAAAGCCTATCCGCCTATCGAGATTCTGCTCAAGGATCCTAAGACGCA
>WNFL01293029.1_pt2 | contig 15545 bp, 16 predicted proteins | sample 5400361 | NCBI WGS metagenome assembly WNFL01 (sample SAMN13153351, study PRJNA577476) | soil metagenome | isolation source: 40 cm soil on Douglas fir-dominated hillslope | place: USA:California | collected 2013-09-17
CCTCAATCCAATAATATGATACAATGCAAGATCGGTAGCGACGATATCGAAATTTCTTTGTCTTAATTCCGTTCGTACTTCTTCGAAAGAAAAGGTTCTGGGAAAACTGATTAACACGTCAAGGGTACCGCCAACTTTTATGGCCCACGAAGGATATACACCGGAAGCCAGCGAAGGTTCCATTTTTTGCTGCGGTGTCAACACCAGTAAAGATCTTGCATTCACTTGTTGGAGCAAAGGGGAACGTAAAGAGCCTGTTACTGTCGCCGTATAAGCGTTATTTGGAATATAATCCAATAATTCGATTCCGGCACTCTGCAACTGTCTGCGTTCTATTGCCGTTGGAAGTTTTTCGAACTGAATAACTAAAAATGATTTGCCGTTCGTCGCTGTTGTTTTGCGACTTACCTCATTGATTTTATCATCACCAATATTCTTTTCCGGAATTACAGTTCCCGTTTTCAGGAATAATTTGAACGGATCATTTTGCTGGGCATGAATGGCGGAAGACAATAGCAGCAGACCAGCCAACACAGGAACTGGATTGAATTTCATAAGCATGATTAAGAAGATAAAAATAAAACAAATATTATGAAAAAGCGACTGACGGGATCGTCCTAAACCGGCAGTTTCTCCGGGTTGAAACAATGGTTGTGAAGCCCGGCAAGAAATCGATGCAGTTCCTCCATGGAGTTTACCGGATCAGCAACCAGCAGGAATAATCTACCGGTCTGTTTCAGCCGGCCCTTATTAGTGCCGGTTTGTAAATACCCGATTACATGATTGAAAAGATCTGATTCAAAATAAGGAGAATCCGGCCGGTTAATAAAATGACAACGGAGTACATTGTTCTTCAAAGACATTTTTTCAAAACCAAGATTAACTGCCAGTTTACGGCATTTGACTGTAACAAACAGATCGGCGACCTGAGGTGGTATGGGTCCAAAACGATCGCTTAATTCCAGTTTTAATTCTGCAAGTTCCTCATCGGATTCACAGTTGTCGAGCCGTTGATACAAAGACAATCTTTCGGTAATACTTTCGACATAGTCATCAGGTATCAGTATTTCGAGGTCGGTATCAATCGTACAATCCTGGACAAAATCATCCTGCCTGGAAATTTCTTCCTTAAATAATTCCTTGAAGTCCGTCCGTTTTAATTCCCGGATCGATTCATCCAATATCTTTTGATACATTTCAAAACCGATCTCGGCCATAAACCCACTTTGTTCACCACCGAGAAGATTGCCTGCTCCTCTTATATCAAGGTCGCGCATCGCAATTTGAAATCCGCTGCCAAGATCACTGTGTTGTTCCAATGTCTGCAATCTTTTCCTTGAATCAGCAGGCAGGGTGCTCATAGTCGGAGCCAATAAATAACAGAACGCTTTTTTATTACTTCGTCCTACTCTCCCGCGGAGCTGATGAAGATCGCTTAGACCAAATTGATGAGCGTTATTAACGATGATGGTATTTACATTTGGAATATCAACGCCGCTTTCTACAATGTTGGTACAAACCAGCACGTCATATTTCCTGTCGATGAAGTCAAGAATTCTCTCTTCGAGTATATGCCCTTCCATCTGCCCATGCGCATAACCAATGCTCAAGTCGGGGCACAACCCCTGGATGATAGCTGCCATTTCAGCTAATCCACTTACCCGGTTGTAAATAAAAAATACCTGTCCACCGCGTTCAGCTTCAAAATAGATCGCCTCCCGGATAAAATCTTCATTGTATACCTGTATCTCCGTTTGTATCGGCTGGCGGTTCGGAGGCGGTGTATTGATAATACTCAGATCTCTTGCACCCATTAATGAAAACTGCAATGTTCTCGGAATGGGCGTAGCCGTCAGCGTCAAACAATCAACCGTTGTGCGTAATGTCTTTATCTTTTCTTTGTGGCCGACTCCGAATTTTTGTTCTTCGTCTACTACCAGCAAACCGAGGTCTTTAAACTTTACGTCCTTCCCCAGTAAAGCATGAGTGCCGATAATGATATCAATCTTGCCTTCTTCCAGTTTTTTCAGCGATTCTTTTTTTTCTTTGGTTGATTTGAAACGATTGATATAATCGACCGTGACAGGAAAATCTTTCAGCCTGTCTTTAAAAGTTTGATAATGCTGAAAAGCCAAAATAGTGGTGGGCACCAGGATTGCAGCTTGTTTACCGTCAATGTTTGTTTTGAAAGCTGCACGGATCGCGACTTCTGTTTTCCCAAAACCTACATCGCCGCACACGAGTCGATCCATTGGCGACATTGACTCCATATCCTTTTTTACATCTGCAGTGGCCTTGCTCTGGTCCGGCGTGTCTTCATAAATAAATGAAGCTTCCAGCTCGGTCTGCATATAATTATCCGGTGCATGTGCAAACCCCTGTTGTGCCTTCCTTTTTGCATACAATTTTATCAGGTCGAATGCAATCTCCTTGACCTTAGCCTTGGTTTTATCCTTTAGTTTGTTCCAAACATCGCTGCCAAGTTTATTGACCTTCGGAACACTTCCTTCCTTCCCGGTATATTTTGCAACTTTATGAAGAGAATTAATATTGACATACAGGATATCACTGTCTTTATAAATAATGCGGATCGCTTCCTGCAATCTTCCATTCACCTCTAGTTTTTGCAGCCCGCTGAAAACACCCACACCATGATCGATATGCGTGACAAAATCACCCGGCTGTAATTCTCTTAGTGTGCGAAGCGTTAATGCCTTGTTTTTATTATAGGCCTGTTTTACCCTGTACTTATGATAACGCTGGAAAACCTGGTGATCGGTATAACAAACGATCTTCAGGTCTTCATCAATAAATCCTTCATGGATCGAAGTTGCAACCGGGTTAAATACGATTGCTGCCTTCAGATCATCGAAAATAGTGCGCAGCCTCTCGAGTTGTTTGGGATTCTCGGCAAATATGTACAGCTGATATTTCTTATTTTCCCAGCTTTTCAAATCCCTTATCAACAATTCAAACTGCCGGTTAAATGCCGGTTGCTCTTTTGTATGAAACTCAATCTCCAATTGGTTGCTGCCAGCCGACCGCTGGTGGCCAAATTCAACAACATGCCTTGGCCCTAACTGCGTTTCAAAGATCGTTGCATCAATAAAGTCGGTCGTCTTTACCTCTTTCTTTACCGACCGGTCATCCGCTTCTTCCTGTAATCGCTGCCGTTCAGCATGTGTCTTTGGTTTTTCCGCTGTCTCCAAACCATGCGCTACGAGTCTCATAAACGATTGCAAATCTTCTTCGCAATCCTTCAATTTTTCTTTGCACCATTCCTGGTCCTGTACCCAAACGATGGTATTCTCCGGGAGAAATTCAAGTAAAGAAACTTTCTGTTCCTCCTCAAACTGCGTGTCGACGTTGGGGATAATGGTCACCTGCAGCAGTTTTCTTTCACTCAATTGTGTTTCGGGATCTACAATGCGAATGGAGTCAACGTCATTACCAAACAATTCGACACGGTATGGCTTTTCATTGCCAAAAGAATAAATATCGAGGATACCCCCGCGGATGGCGAACTGGCCCGGCTCATAGACAAAATCTGTTCTTTCAAATCCATAATTGGACAGCTTCAACAAAATATCTTCAACGTTCAAAACGTCACCCGACTTAATATAAATAATATTGGAAGAAAGAACATTGGGTACCACTACTTTTTCAAACAAGGCTTCCGGATACGTAATGATCACTTTCTTGTTTACGCTGATAGAAGAAGGGCTGCCGGCCGCAATTTTCGTTAGTGCTTCTGTGCGCAGCATCACATGTGATGAATTCAGAAGCCGGTAATTCTTCCTGTTTTTAAAAGACGAAGGGAAATAAAAAATATCAAGAGCTTCTGTTAAATTTTCTAAAGTGTTATGAAAGTAAGCGGCTTCTTCCGCGTCATTAAGTATGATTAGATGGTTAAGCTGCGCACAGGCCGGATGCAAAAACGCCGCCCCAACTGTAAACTCCGATGAACTTCCTTTAAGGTTTTTGAGATAGATTTTTTGCGGCTGGGAAAAAGAAAGCCTGTCCGCCAGTTGAAAAAGGCGGGGGTTATTCTGAAACTGCATCAACAAATCCTGACTCATATATTCCCGGCAGCAAAGGTAACAATATAGTAATTGAAAAAGAAAGGACTTGTATTAAGGGAATTCGTTATCCGGGCAAAGAAAGTGCGTTTCGCTTTTGCAGGATCTATTTCTGAAGAATTAACTCACCTACGTTTAATGTATGATTTTGCTTTACTTCAAGATTACCGATCGATACATTTTTAAAAGGCGATTTGGCTGACACAACCAGTTTATACATTCCGGGATTTACCTGCTGGGAAAAACTTCCCCAGACAACAGGCGTTCTCAGCGTATCTTTTGCGTGAATGAGGAGAGCAACATCGGCTACTTCTTCCGGTGATATCGTTCCGGTGATGGATGTTTGCTGCTGGGATGAAAACTGTTCAATGTTGGAACGGAAAGGATTTCCGATAAGAATGGATGCGATTACACAGGCAAGAAGCATTTTTTTCATAAGCCGGTGCTTTCACATAATCGACCAACTTATATGCCAACTCTTTTCATTGTGCACAATTACACTTATTAAGATTATGTAATTTGCTCAATTAAATCACAGTTTAGTAAATTACCTTCAAATTAACTGCATGGCGCTTCAACCGTGGCTCAAAGGCAAAATTATCCGGATCGATGATCATACGCCGGCAACTAAACGATTCTGGATCGAAGTTCCCGGGGTGTCCTCCTTCGACTTTAAACCCGGCCAGTTCATTACATTCGATCTTCCCATTCATGAAAAAATCAACAAAAGAGTCAGGAGTTATTCCATCGCGAGCTGGCCTGACGGTACGAATGTTTTTGAACTCGTCATTGTCTTGCTTGAAGGCGGAGCGGGAACTCACTACCTGTTTAACGAAGTTGGCCTTGGCAGCGAGCTGACGTTCCGGGGACCACAGGGCGTATTTGTTTTAAAGGAAGACGATTTGCAAAAAGAAATTTTCCTGATTTGTACCGGCACCGGCGTTGCACCATTTCGAAGCATGGCCCATTACGTAAAACTTCATAATGTGCCTCATAAAAATATTTACCTGCTTTTTGGTACACGTACCCGCAAAGATCTGTTGTACTATGACGAGTTAAGCGAGCTTCAAAAAGAGTTGCCGGGTTTTCAATATATACCTACTCTTTCCCGCGAAGACTGGGAAGGCCGTAAGGGTTATGTTCATACTATTTATGAAGAGTTATGTACCGGAAGGCAGCCTGCCAGCTTCTTTCTTTGCGGATGGAAGAATATGATCGACGAAGCCAAAAAACGGATTACGGATATGGGCTATGATAAAAAGTCCATTCACCAGGAGCTTTATGGGTAGCATATATATCGTGCTTAAATTCCAATATGACAGTAGGCAAGATTATCGTTGATATCTGTCATATTTGTTTTCAGTCCATACTTGCTATATTCGCACAAATCAATTTTCTATGGGTGCATCTTCACTCATTGTGTTAATGATCGCTGCCATTGCGTTCTCTGGCATCGCAATCCTTATTTCAAAATTTGTATTAAAGGCTACCACGAATAAACAAAAAGGAGAACCTTATGAATGCGGCGTCCCGACGCAGGGACCAAGCTGGATCCAGTTTAACGTGGGCTATTATTTATTTGCGTTAATATTCTTAATATTTGATGTCGAGCTCATCTTTTTATATCCCTGGGCTGTTGTAGTTAAAAGCGTTGGGTGGCTCGCATTACTGGAAATTGTTATATTCTTTTTTATTCTTTTTATGGGATTTTTATATGCGCATAAAAAAGGTGCGTTGAAATGGCAATAAAAGACTCGAATTAAGAATTTCGAAATTCGAAAATGGAAAAGACCTCAAATAATATAGACTCTTCCAAAAGCCCTTCCCTCGCAGGGGTTGGAGAGCAATTGGGCAAGATCAAATTCTTTATGGCCGCTGGTATTCGGTACAAGTTGCTGCGCCATCGAAATGATGAGTACGGCTTCAGCAAAATATGATTGGTCGAGATTCGGTTTTGAAGTGGCCAGAGCTACTCCGCGACAAGCTGATGTGATAATTATTGCCGGAACAATCGTCAACAAAATGGCCCCGGTACTTAAAAGATTATATGACCAGATGGCTGATCCAAAATATGTGATTGCCATGGGAGCCTGTGCAACGAGCGGCGGACCTTTTTTCTATAATACATATTCCGTTGTGAAGGGAGCTGATCATGTAATACCGGTTGATGTATACGTCGCCGGTTGCCCACCCAGGCCTGAGGCACTGTTACACGCGATGATAACACTGCAGGAAAAAATAAAAAGTGGTTTGACCAGGGAACAAATAAAAATGGAAAAGCCACAACAAAGTTTTTAATGACAAAAGAGGAATTAAAAATAAAACTACAGGAGTTTTTCCCTTCCATCATCCCGGATGAAAGCGGTGAATGGCTCAATATGAAGGTTCCGGTCGAAGCATTCTTACCTACTGTGGAGGCACTTCGCAAAACCGCGACCCTGAAATTCGATTACCTGTTTTGTCTTACTTGTGTCGATTGGAAAACGCATTTGACCATGGTTTACCATTTAACGTCTACGGATCATCGCCAACCGGTAGTCGTTAAAGTGCAACTTGACAGAAATAAACCCGAAATAGAAACCGTATCGCAGATCTGGAGAACAGCAGAGTTTAATGAAAGAGAAGTGTACGAAATGTTTGGCGTGAATTTTTTAAATCATCCGGACCTGCGCTTGTTGATCTTGCCGGATGGATGGGAAGGAAAGAATCCCATGCGAAAGGATTTCGAAGACCCGGTTAATATGATCAGATTATGACAGCCGTTTTGAATGTATAGAGAAACTGAAATAGTAAAAGAACTTAATGCCGGCGAGCCGGATGGTTTCGGCGACCTTATCATAAATGTAGGCCCGCAGCACCCCGCCACACATGGAGTATTGCACCTTGTAATTACATTAAACGGAGAGACCATAAAAAAAGTTGAACCTCATCTTGGATATATCCATCGCTCCATTGAAAAGATGGATGAAAGCCTGAGCTATCGTCAGTTCATTTACAGCACCAGCCGGATGGATTACCTTTCATCGCACATTAATAATCATGGTTGCTGTTTATGTGTAGAAAAAGGCCTGCAGGTGGAAATTCCCGCGAGAGCCCGGGTCATAAGAGTGCTGATGGACGAATTGACAAGGTTGGCCTCGCACCAATTGTGGTGGGGAGCTATGGCTATGGATGTGGGTGCGCTCACCCCGTTCTTTCTTGCCTTTCGTGAACGGGAAATGATCAATGACATCATGGAGGAAACATGTGGAGCAAGATTAACGATGAACTACATGGTGCCCGGCGGCGTGATGTATGATCTCCACCCAAATTTTCAACGAAAAGTAAAGGAGTTCATTACTCATTTCAAAAGCAAGATTGATGAATATGATGAGCTGGTAACCGGGAATGTGATCTTTCAAAACAGGACGAAAAATGTCGGATATATTTCCAGAGAAGATGCGATCTCGTATGGCATGAGCGGTCCTTCTGCCAGGGGAAGCGGGGTTCAATGTGATATCAGAAAACTGTATCCTTATGAGATATATGATAAGTTGCAGTTCAATGAAATCATTGAGACGGGAGGTGATTCATTTGCGAGGTATATTGTGCGTATGAAAGAAATGAGAGAATCATTATTTATTGTTGAGCAATTGATCGATACTATCCCGGAAGGCGAATTCCAGGCAAAAACAAAAGCAGTATTGAAATTACCGAAGGGAGAATTTTATTCAAGAGTAGAGACAGCCCGCGGTGAATTTGGGGTTTATACCGTGAGTGAAGGCGGCACTACCCCTTACAGAATTAAATTTCGTTCGCCCGGGTATAGCAACCTGAGTGCGCTCGATCACATGGCGAGAGGAAGTAAGATCGGTGACATGGTAGCCATGATGGGGACGCTGGACCTGGTGATACCGGATATTGACAGATAAAAAAACGCAAGATGCCAAAGGCTAAATGCCGAACGCCTGATTCATTGTACAGACGTTAACTGGTGCCGAAAGCATTAAGCGTTATGCATTCAGCTTTAAGCTTTGAGCAATACGCATTCAGCATACCAATGCCAAGTTTAGAACATATCGCAAATAGCATTCACGAATGGCTGAACAATACGTTTAGTTTATTCTGGGCTACGCTTTTTGAATTTGTCATTGTTGGCACCTGTATCATTGGACTGTTTGCTGTGCTGGGATTAGTACTGATCTTGATGGAAAGAAAAGTTTCTGCCTGGATGCAATTGCGTCTTGGCCCCAATCGTGTCGGCCCTGCAGGGATGTTTCAAACCGCAGCGGATACATTGAAGCTGATCGTAAAAGAAGGAATGACCCCGAACGGAGTCGATAAACTCTTATTCAACCTTGCCCCGTTTATAGTCATGATCATTGCAATGGTAGTGATGGCGCCACTGATGTTTGCGAAAGGTTTTCAAATATGGGATATTAATATCGGGGTATTGTTTTTCGCTGCCGTTTCTTCTGTATCCGTCATCGGTATTTTAATGGCCGGGTGGGCAAGCAATAATAAATATTCGCTGCTTGGCGCCATGAGAAGCGGCGCACAAATCGTAAGCTATGAATTGTCGGCCGGCTTCGCCATTCTCGCCATTGTTATTCTGACAGGAAGTTTACGAATTTCTGATATTGTCAACGCCCAGGAGAATGGCTGGTGGATATTCAAAGGACACATTCCGGTATGGATTGCTTTTATCACGTTTATGATCGCCGTCACTGCCGAAACCAACCGCGCACCTTTTGATCTTGCAGAAGCAGAATCGGAATTGACTGCAGGTTTTCATACAGAATATTCAGGAATGAAATTCGCTTTGTTCTTCCTGGCTGAATACGTCAACATATTCGTTGTTTGTGCAATCGGCGCGACATTGTTTTTTGGCGGATGGCAACCTTTGCATTTCGGAACCGGCACGCAGTTCAATCATATTATGGATTATATACCCTCGAGTATCTGGTTCATCGGGAAAACCTTCTTTTTGATCTTTGTGATCATGTGGTTCCGCTGGACCTTTCCGAGATTAAGAATAGATCAATTATTGAATTTGGAATGGAAATATTTATTACCGATCAGTATGCTCAATTTATTACTGGTAACGCTGGTTGCGATAATGGGATGGCATTTTTAGTCAGGAGGATGCAGCCGGGAGCCGGGAGGATGGAACACGATAGTTCTTATAAATTATTTAATTGGCCCGGCAGCGATTCATTGTTGAGCGTGGATTGAGTCGCACACTTTCAGGCCTTGTCCGCTACTCAGCACGAATTGCTCCGTAGAAGCAAAATGTCGGTAACAACATAACGTGGAGTCCGCCTCGCTCCGTAGGAGCGAAACAATAAATAAATGTTCATTACAAAATACATATCAGACGTTTTTAAAGGAGTCAAATCCTTATTGACCGGGATGAAAATCACGGGCAAATATGCGTTGCGCCATCATAGGGAAAAGATCACGCAACAATACCCTGACAAAAAACAACTGTTACCCGAGCGCTTTCGGGGTGAAGTAGTGATGCTGCATGATGAGAACAATGAACATGCCTGCACAGGTTGCACGGCCTGTGAATTAGCCTGTCCTAATGCAACGATCAAAATTGTTACCCGGTTTGATGTGTCGCCTGAGGGCAAGAAGAAAAAAGCATTGGACACATTTGTCTATCACCTGGAATTATGCACGATGTGCAACCTATGCATTGTCGCCTGCCCAACCGATGCGATAAAGATGGCCCAAACATTCGAACACAGTGTATACGATCGAAGCAGCCTGACAAAGATTTTAAATAAACCAGGATCAAAGATCAGGGAAGGAATTGAGTGAGAAGATCCAAGAACCAAATAAATCCGAAATAAGAAATATGAAATTCGAAAAGGTCTTCATGGGAGAAATTTGGGTTTCTTATCAACTATCTTTTACGAAGGCAAGTGGCTCTGGCAGAAGAACCAAAACACAGGAATCTTTGGCGTTGTTTCCCTGAATTTGAACTGATAAACCAAAATGACTGCATCTCAAATTATATTCTACATTTTGTCAGCCTTTATTTTGGGCGCCGCGATTCTTTCTGTCAGTACAAGAAAAATATTCCGCTCTGCAATCTGGCTGTTGTTCTCTTTGATCGGTGTGGCCGGTTTGTACTTCTGGCTCGAAGTTGAATTCATTGCTGCAGTGCAAATAGTCGTCTACGTCGGGGGCATTGTCGTACTTATCATTTTTTCGATTTTTCTTACGCAACAGTCCGGCAAAGAAATGCCAAAGGCTCCGCTTACAAGAACGATTGCGTCCGTGTTGGCAGTGCTGTTTGGTTTTGCCTTCACGTATATGCTTATCCGCGACTATGGATTCGAACGAAGCAACAAAGATTTTGATTGGTCCGTTGCCAGGATCGGGTCGCAAATGATGGGAACAAAAGAAGGAGGCTATGCGCTGCCATTTGAAGTGGTGAGCATTTTGTTATTGGCGGCCATGATCGGTTGCATCGTTATCGCTATGAAATCAAAACCCGGTGAGAAATGAGTGAGGTACCTGTCAGCCATATCTTATTCGTAAGCCCAGCGCTTTTCTTTATCGGCATGTATGGTTTATTTACACGCCGCAACCTCATCACCATGCTGATGTCAATCGAACTTATTTTGAATAGTGTGAACATCAACTTTGTTGTGTTTAATAAATACCTGTACCCTGAAAAATTAGACGGCATCTTCTTCACGATATTTATTATTACAATTGCGGCAGCAGAAGCAGCGATTGCGATTGCGATCATCATTAACCTGTATCGCAGTCACCGTTCAATTGATGTGGAAGATGCAAGCGAAATGAAATATTAGAATGAGCTACTCGTCATACATACCACTCATACCACTACTTCCACTTGCCGGTTTTGTGATACTGGGTTTATTTGGCAGAAAATACTTCAACCAATCTTCAGGCATTATCGGGACGTTCCTGCTGTTGGTTTCAACCGCGTTGGCACTGTATACTGCTTATCAATATTTCTTTGTTGACGGAAAAGTCGACGGCATTTATCAACCCATTACAGCTATCAAATATACATGGCTTTCTTTCTCAGATAAGGTGACAATTGACATGGGAATCGTCCTGGACCCGATTTCAGTGATGATGCTCGTAGTGGTGACATTTGTTTCATTGATGGTTCACATCTTCAGCCTTGGCTACATGAAAGGCGAAGAACGATTCGGGACGTATTATGCCTTTCTTGGATTGTTTACTTTTTCAATGCTTGGCCTCGTGATTTCAACCAACCTTTTTCAGATTTACATTTTCTGGGAACTGGTCGGTGTATCCTCCTATTTATTGATTGGATATTATTATGACAAACCTTCGGCGGTTGCCGCTTCCAAAAAAGCATTTGTCGTTACCCGTTTTGCAGACCTCGGATTTCTGATCGGCATTCTTATTCTTGCTTTCTATGGCAGGTCGCTTGATATAAAGACACTGATTGACCACATCAACTCTTCTGAATTTAATTCGATCACTGCCGCTTCACTTTTTGGCATAAGTGCGTTGACCTGGGGACTGACATTGGTGTTTATCGGCGGTGCGGGCAAATCAGCCATGTTTCCTTTGCACATCTGGCTTCCCGATGCGATGGAAGGCCCTACGCCTGTTTCCGCATTGATCCATGCAGCCACGATGGTGGTGGCCGGTGTTTATTTAGTTGCGAGGCTGTTTCCCTTGTTTACCCTGTCACAGGCGGCATTATCGATTGTAACATTTGTGGGATTGATTTCTGCATTTCTTGCGGCAATCATTGCCTGTACCCAGACGGATATCAAAAGAGTGCTTGCCTATTCCACAATGTCGCAGATCGGCTATATGATGTTTGCGTTGGGTGTTTCAGGTTATGATGGCGAAGGTGGCCTCGGATATACCGCTTCCATGTTCCATTTATTCACACACGCGTTCTTCAAGTCACTGTTGTTTCTTGGAGCAGGCGCCGTTATTCATCTGATCCATAGCAATGAAATGAAAGATATGGGCGGATTAAGAAAATCCATGCCCGTTACACACCTGTCCTTTCTGGTTGCCTGTTTGGCTATTGCTGGTATTCCGCCATTTGCCGGATTTTTCAGCAAAGAAGAAATATTGTTAGCGGCTTATCATTCCAATAAGCTGGTTTATGGCGTCGCCTTGTTTACGTCAGGGCTAACAGCGTTTTATATGTTCCGCCTGTATTTCTCAATTTTCTGGCGAACTAAAAGTCTCTCGTCCCTGGAGAAGGATTCTGGGGGGCTCCATCGTCATGGGGAAGGCGCGTTCTCTATGAAACTCCCATTAATTGTTCTTGCAGGCTGCACTGTAATTGCCGGTGTCATCCCTTTCGGAAAATATGTTTCAACAACCGGCGCACCATTAACGTCGCCTTTCGATCCTGTATTTTCCATCGCCCCCGTGGCATTTGGCATCGTGGGCATCCTCCTGGCTATGTGGATGTATAAAAATGAAAGTGCCAGGCCTGAACATATTGCTGCAACATTCGGCGGACTATATAAGACAGCGTACCGGAAATTTTATATTGATGAGATCTATTTATTCATAACGAAGAAGATCATTTTTAATCTTATTGGTCGCCCTGCGGCATGGATCGACAGGAACATCGTTGATGGCGCGATGAATGGTATTGCGTGGACCACCGGAAAAATTTCAACGATGATAAAAGGGATGCAATCGGGGAGAGTGCAGAATTATACTTTATATTTCTTTGGAGGAATCATTGCATTGACAATAATTTTTCTTTATCTGTGGAAATAAATTATAAGAACAAAATCCAAAATGACTTTCGGCATATAACAACTTTGAATTGGAACCACATAGCCACAACTTGTCCCGCCAAGGCGGGATAGCACAAAATAGAAGGAAACACATAGGTCTGCCTGCCGCAGACAGGTCTATGTTTCTATGTGTCTTTTGTGGTTCAAATAAGTTCCTCGTTGCTTTATCCCGATAGTCAATAAATCCGAAACGGATAAAACCTAAGCACGAAATAAGAAACCTGTAAAAATGAACTTATCGCTTCTGATCATATTACCCTTCATCACTTTGGTGGCTGTTCTGCTTGCAAAAGGGTTGAAGCAGGTGAGAGCCGTTGCGCTTATTGGCACATCCCTGCAATTGCTGCTGTGTCTTGCGTTGTTTTATTTTTATCACCAGGAGCGAGCGAAGGGAAATACAACCGCTTTCTTATTTGAAGATGGCTATGTATGGTACCCCTCCCTCGGCTTCAATTATCATATTGGGGTTGATGGTATTTCTGTAGCGATGATCCTGTTAACTGCCTTTGTCGTTATTGCCGGTGTGCTGGTTTCATGGAAAATAGAAAAGATGAGCAAAGAATTTTTCTTTCTCCTGATTTTTTTAAGTCTCGGTGCTTATGGCTTTTTTATTTCTCTCGACCTTTTCACATTATTCTTTTTCCTGGAAATTGCCGTTATTCCCAAATTCTTACTGATCGGCATCTGGGGCAGCGGAAAGAAAGAATACAGCGCCATGAAGCTGGCATTAATGCTGATGGGTGGCTCTGCCCTGGTCTTTGTAGGACTGGCAGGTTTGTATTTCAACACAAATGTCAATGGTATGCACAGCCTTGACATCTTTTATGTCGGACAAATGCATATCCCCGTACATGTGCAGAAGATATTTTTTCCTTTTGCCTTTATTGGCTTTGGAGTATTTACCGCATTGTTCCCTTTTCATACCTGGGTACCCGACGGACACTCATCGGCGCCGACTGCTGCCTCCATGTTTTTAGCCGGCATTTCAATGAAACTCGGTGGCTATGGTTGTTTGCGCGTAGCTACCTGGATGATGCCTGAAGCGGCAAAAGAATATTCGACGATAATTATTGTATTAGCATGCATCGCCATTTTATACGGTGCATTTGCCACGATGATGCAAACCGATCTGAAATACATCAATGCCTATTCATCCGTTAGTCACTGCGGATTTATCTTATTGGGTATTGGTATGCTCACGCAAACCGCGATCAATGGCGCTGTAATACAAATGGTGTCGCATGGTTTAATGACAGCCCTTTTCTTCGCTGTTATAGGAATGATATACGACCGGACACATACAAGACAGGTAGCGCAATTAGGAGGGTTGATGAAAATGATGCCCTTCATCTCTACTGTATTTGTAATTGCAGGTTTATGTTCATTGGGTCTTCCTGGTTTCAGCGGCTTTGTCGCGGAGATTACCGTGTTTATGGGATCGTGGGAAAAGGGAGATACGTTTTACCGGGTTGCCACTATTGTTGCGTGTGCTTCGATTGTGGTAACTGCTGTTTATATTTTAAGAGCGGTGGGCGCAGCGATCATGGGTCCTGTAAAGAATATCAGGCACTTACAGTTAAGTGATGCCGGCTGGAACGAAAAGCTGGCCGCTGCATTGCTGATCATTGGGATTATTGCAATCGGACTTGCTCCTTTCTGGTTGACAGATTTGATCGGCCCGGGAACGGAAACAATCATGAATACTGTTGATAAAGCTGTGCTGGCCAAATAAACGACGAACTATCTGTCATGTTGAACAATTCACTCATATTAATGAAACAGGAACTGCTGGTCACAGCGATCCTCTTTGTCGCCTTGTTTATTAAGCTGGCTAAAAAAGAATGGAATACCGGAACATTCGTCGCCGTCATGAATGTTTTGCTTTTCATAAATCTTGCCGCAGGTTTCTTCTATATCCGCCAGGGAAATCTTTTCGGTGATATGTTCCGCACCAATGATCTGCTGGCTTTGGAAAAAAATATACTGAACCTGGGAGTGTTGATCATCTCGCTGCAATCCGATAACTGGCTGAAACAACAAAAGCATGTGCCGGAATTTTATATGCTTATGCTTTCTACATTGCTCGGAATGTTCTTTATGCTTTCGAGCAGTAACCTGCTGATGTTTTACCTGGGATTGGAGTTATCCAGTATTCCCCTGGCAGCAATGGCAAATTTTGACCTCGACAAAAGACGATCTTCTGAAGCGGCGATGAAATTCATAATGTCTTCGGCTTTTTCGTCCGGTTTATTATTATTCGGTATCTCGATGTTGTACGGTGCAACCGGCACCCTGAATTTCACGGCGCTCTCGGCGCAGCTCACCACCTATAATTCCCTGCACATATTTTCATTAATCCTGCTGATTGCCGGGTTTGGATTTAAGATATCGGCCGTTCCATTTCACCTGTGGACGGCCGATGTATATGAAGGCTCGCCGGTCGCTGTGACTTCTTTTTTATCCGTAATTTCCAAAGGAGCGATGTTGTTTGTAATGGTGCCGGTCTTATACAATGCATTCAGGGGTTTGGACACAACCTGGTACAATATATTATTTCTCATTTCCGTATTAACAATGGTCATCGGCAACCTCTTTGCTTTGCGGCAACAGAATATGAAGCGGTTCCTTGCATTTTCATCCATTGCACAGGTAGGTTTTATTCTCATTGGCATGAGCGGAGAATCCGTTGAAG
>WNFL01450619.1_pt1 | contig 15545 bp, 18 predicted proteins | sample 5400361 | NCBI WGS metagenome assembly WNFL01 (sample SAMN13153351, study PRJNA577476) | soil metagenome | isolation source: 40 cm soil on Douglas fir-dominated hillslope | place: USA:California | collected 2013-09-17
AACGTCATCTGTCTCATTGTCTTTGCCCGTCGTCTCACGTTACGCCTTCAACGTTCCACCAATGTGCGCGATGACTGGTTTTTCAGAGATTCCTTAAGGATCAATGCTGCTGAGCACTTTCGAATGTTGCAGGTTGCATCAGGGTTGCTCACGTGCCGTTACGAGTCTGTGCAAGCATCCGTGAAATCGTCGCCGGGTGCACGTTGAACAACCGCGCTGCATCGGCAGCAGTTTTCCTTCCCTTGGCAACCATCCGCACAATTTCCGCCTGCTGCTGAGGGCTTAGCTTGGGTCGCCGGCCACCAATCCGACCAGCCTTGCGGGCGGCATCCAGTCCAGACTTAGTGCGTTCACGCAGCATCGCACGTTCGAACTCGGCAAAGGCGCCAACCATCTGCATCATCATTCGGCCAGCCGGCGTGGTTGTGTCGATCGATTCAGTCAAACTTCGGAAGCCGGCTTTGACATCCTGGATCCGTTCCATGAGTACGAGTACATCGCGTAATGAGCGAGAAAGACGATCGAGCTTCCAGACAATCAGTACATCGCTTTTGCGCAGCTGATCCAACAGGCGCTGAAGCTCAGGTCGATCCCAGCGGCACCCCGACGCCTTCTCTCGGAAGATGCGTTCGCAACCTACTGCCTTGAGGGCAGCAACCTGCGCCGCGGTGTCTTGTTCGTTGGTCGAGACTCTTGCGTAGCCGATGTTCATCGTTGCTAAAAGGTATTGCCAACGTGTTCATTATTGCAACACCTTTGCGCAACGCGCAAGGCCCCGACGCGCCGTAACATTGCTCTTGTTGCACAAACAATCGTTTACGCAACCTGGCTCACATCGCAGCCCGTTGAGCATGGCACCATCAAGAGCATTAGGTGTTTCCTCTCGGGGATATGGATGCCGCCCTCCGGCAGCGCTGCTCCATTGCGCGAGATTCCGCTGGAGACGCCGCTACTTGCCGAGGCCCGACCGCGCGGAAAACCTCACCGACAACGGCCCTCGGTTTGCCGGAGTCGTTCAACATCGGCTCGGCCCATCAACCCGATTGATTCCGAAACGCGAAACTACACCAGCACCACCGTGTCACTGTAGCACGCAACCGTCCGGTCGCGGGTTATCAACCGCATCGGCTCGGTAAGCGCCTGCGCGACCAGCATGCGGTCGAACGGGTCGGCATGGATAGCCGGCAGGGTTTCAATCGCGACGGCATGCGCGCCGAGGATTGGCAATTCGACGAATCCCGCGTCGCGGAACAACGCCGCGGCGCGGCTGCCGGACACCGGCATATCGCCGCGACCCAGAGCGTATTTGATGGCGATTTCCCATAACGTCGCCACACTCGTGAAAACCTCGTTGCCGGCATTGAGGATGAGTTGGCGCGCTTTCGCGGCGAGGCGAGGATCGTCGGTCAGCGCCCAAAGGGCGATCTGCGTGTCAAGCAGCAGGCGCATCCGGCGCAGAACAGCCTGTCAGGAGGTTCGCGACCTCATCGTTGTGCGCGTCGATGTCGTCAGGCACCGTGAACTCGCCTTTCGCAATGCCGATCCGCCGCGACGTGTCGCGTGGCGAAACGGGCACGAGCCGAGCGACCGGCTTGCCGCTGCGTGCGACGATGATCTCGGTTTCTTCCCCGGACGCGATTTGATCGACTAGCCGCGACAGGTGCGTCTTGGCGTCGAACAGATTGATGGTTGGCATGGCGAAAACATCAGCACTAAAACAGACCAAGCTAGTTTAGTCTATTTCTCTGTCGTTGCAACTCTCCAGTATTCCGACGCCATCTTGGAGCGCGCTGCTCCCTCATCATCCAGATGTGAGGCTCTGGCCGCGCGTCCGAGCGGTAAACCCGTCGACCATCTCGGACGGTCGAGCTCTAACAGGAAGATTCTTTAGGCAGACGACTGGCCGCTCACTTGGTTCGGCAGCCGGAACGTCGGTGGTGGATGCGTTCCCGCCGACGAATCCGATGACACGATGGTGAATCTCGGACGCTAGCGCAAGCACCGCGACCGCAGCCACGTCCTCTCTTGAGACCGGAGGGGCGGCAGGAGTGCACATCGTCGCAAGTGCAATCGCGCCCATGGCGGGGCCATCCGACAGCGGCCCGGGCCGGAGGATGACGTAGTCCACCCCACTCGCGATGACATAATCGTCGCTTTCGCGTTTCATCAGCGAGTCGTGGTACAGCTGGCTTGCCGGGCTCGGGTTGAACGCGCTTAGCGCGCTGACGACGATGACGCGACCTACGCCGTGCGCCTTGGCTAAGTCGGCAGTCTGCTTGGCCGCATCACGATCGATCTGCCGTTCCTGTTCGGCACCTTCGGTCTCCGCGGATCCGGCCGCATAGATGACCGCGCTAGTACCCGCAAACGTGCCGGAGAAATCCCCGCTAAGATCGCAAAGGGCGGTCTGCACCCCCAATGATTCGAAGTAGGGCGTTTCTTCCTGACGGCGGTAAGCCGCGCGAACGGCATAGCCCGCCTCACGCAGCCGGCGCACGATGCGCCGACCGGTGCGTCCGGTGGCGCCGAGGACGAGAATGGTCATCGATTACTCCATATCAGGCAAGAGCGAGCAACTCCGGCGGGATCGCGAACATGCCACCCTCAAGGGGTAGCCCTCAAGAAACGGATTTATTTGTACGCTAACGCCACCGAGCGACGCGGAGGAACTGACCGAACCGGACGCTCAAGCCTACACTGGTGGTTCACTCGAATGGAAATCTGATGATGGGTACTTTCGACGGCCTCGTGGCCTTTCCGTTGACGCCGGCGACATGGGATGGCCAGGTAGAAACGCAAGGTCTGACGCGGCTGCTGTCACGTCTTTGCGACGCCGGAGTCGATTCCATCGGATTGCTTGGCAGCACCGGCATCTATGCCTATCTTTCGCGGGAGCAGCGCGAATTCACCGTGCGGACCGCGGTGCGTCATGTCGGCGGGCGACTGCCGATCATCGTCGGCGTTGGAGCGCTCCGGACGGACGCCGCCGAGGACCTGGCGCGTGACGCGCAGCGAGCCGGAGCGGATGGGCTGTTACTCGCCCCCGTCTCCTACACGCCGCTCACCGAAGAGGAGGTCTTCGAGCACTTCGCGGCGGTCGCACGCGCCGTCGACTTGCCCATCTGCATCTACAACAATCCAAGCACGACCCACTTCAGCTTTACTGCCGACCTGCTGGAACGCCTGGCGGACTTGCCGAATATCGTCGCATTAAAGAACCCCGCCCCGGCGGCGTCGGCTCTCGGGCAAGAATTGGCGGCGCTGAAGGCGCGGCTGCCGCCCGGCTTCGCCATCGGCTATAGCGGCGACTGGAACGCGGCGGAGGCGCTGCTGGCCGGTGCGTCGGCATGGTACAGCGTCGTGAGTGGGCTCCTCCCTGGCCCGGCGCTCGCACTGACCCGTGCCGCGCAGGTCGGCAATGCGGCAGAAGTGCATCGCATAGACGCAATGTTTACGCCTCTATGGGCGCTGTTTAAGGAATTGAGCAGCCTGCGCGTGATGTATGCCGCGGCCAATATTCTCGGCCTCAGCGAGGCGAAGCCACCGCGCCCGATCTTGCCCCTCGGTAGTCAAGACACTGTGCGGATCGCACAGGCGCTTGCCGACATTCAACAAACGCCGGGCCCTCACTGCACGGCTTCATAGGTCGTAAACGAGCAGGAAAACACACCCCGTCTCGCTTCGGAATCGCTCGTCGAGCGTGCCGCTGGCAGCGACGCCCGCCCACCCTGGCCCGAGCCGTTGGCCGGCCTGAACCGCTTCCCCCTCCAGCACGTAAATGAACTCCGGACCGGAGTGGCGATGTGTTGGAAAAACCGCTCCCGGCTGAAAGCGAACCAAAAGCGAACCAATTGCATAGCGCGCCCATTCGCCGCACCTAGCTTTTTCACTTCCACGCCGGGCGCGACGATAGACCCCTTCCATGGGGTCGCCGTGGCGTCGGTAAAGAGATAGCCCGCCTCAACGGATTGGCTCTTCATAAAGTCACCTCAGAAAACGGAAAAATCGTACGCCAAGCCATCCATCGCCGATGGGCAAGCGATGGATGCTCCGGTCGTTGTCATCCTCCGTTGGTCAGTCCTCCCCTCATGCGGCGGCGGCCAGTCCAGACCGACCCAGCGGTGCGCGGTGGAAAGACGGACCAGGATCACTCGATCGACGAGCAGCACCGCCAGCATCGTGACTCCGAGCAGCGGAAGCAGAAGACCGAGAACCGCAAGCAGCACGAAGATCCTGCCGCGAGCCGGGGGCCCGACAGCATGATGAGTGCGCCGAGAACGCGGTCGGGATGGCGGTGCCACCACAGCATCACGCTGCTGATCGCCATAGCGGCTCATCAAGCGCGACACCGTCGGCGCCAACGCCAGCCGCTCATCACGAAAAGCGCGCGCCAGGCGGCGGAGCGAAAACGACGGCGCAGCACGATCAATCTATAGCGTTTATGAGGTGAAACGCGTTCAGCGGCTGACGGCCGGCAACCATCTATAGAGCGTTGGAACCGAGACTCCGAGGTTGAGGGCGACGTCGCGGGGCGGCACGCCGCTTTCGAGCAGCTTGCGGGCCGATGCGACCTTGCTGTCGGTCATGCGCCGCTTTCTGCCGCCGATTCGGCCGAGCTTACGGGCGGCGGCCAGCCCCGCTCGGGTTCGCTCGGTGATCAGCTCGCGCTCCATCTGCGCGAGGCTCGCCATCACGTGGAAGAAGAATCTGCCGGCGGCGGTCTTGGTGTCGATGCCGTCAGTCAGGCTCTGGAAGTGAACCTGGCGCAGTTCGAGATCGGCGACCAGGTCGACCAGCGCCTTGACGCTGCGCCCCAGGCGGTCGAGCTTCCAGACGGTCAGCGTATCGCCTTCGCGCACATGGGACAGCGCTTCGTCCAGTCCGGGACGATGGGCACGCGTGCCGCTGATCTTGTCGGTGAAGATGCGCTTGCAACCGGCCTGCTTCAGGGCGTCCAGCTGCAGCTCGAGGTTTTGATCCTCGGTCGAGACCCGAGCATAGCCAATTTGCATGGCGGCCTTCCCCTTCTTGATTCTCGTGTATGCGCGATCATATCGAGAATATCATTTCAAGAATGGCAATCGAGAATCTCCGATCCCAGAGAGACGCAAGCAAAGCGGGAAGCGCGTCAGCGTTCTCACAAACCTTCGTTATTGAGCGGACATGCCGCGCCGGGAAGTCCTAACTGCTGCCCAGCGCAGCCAACTTCTGGCGTTCCCCGAAGACGAGAGCGAGCTGATCCGGCTGTATACCCTGTCGCACGACGATCGGGCCTACGTTCGCGCGCACCGGGGTACGCACAACCGGTTGGGCATCGCGGTGCAGTTGTGCTACCTGCGCTTTCCCGGCCGAACCCTGGCAGCCGACGAGTTCCCGTTCGCCCCGCTGCTGACGCTGCCCGCGACGAGACACGGCGAGAGCACGCGACGGAATTGTTTGCGCGGCTCGGGCTGAAGGCATTCGAGCGCGCGCACCTGCGCATCATGCTGGAATGGCTGATGCCGCTGGCGATGCAGACCACTCAAGGTATCGTGCTCGCGAAGGCGGTCATGGACGAGCTGCGTGCGCGACGCATCGTGCTGCCGGCGATCCGGGTACTTGAGTTGCTGTGCGCCGAGGCTGCGACGCGGGCGCAGCGAGAAGTCTATCGACTCCTCACCGTACCGCTGGTCGACAACCACCGCGCCGCGCTCGACCGCCTCCTGACGACGACACCTGGCAAGTCGATGAGCCTGTTGACCTGGATTCGTCAGCCTCCGGGTGAACCGAGCGGCCGGAGTCTGCTAACGCACATCGATCGCCTGAAGGTGGTCCGGGCTCCAGAAAAGTGGCGTACGTCTTGTGTTTGTCGAGCCTATCGCCGGTTCAAAGATTGACGGCGCGTGCTTCTGGTTGGACGGCAAGCCTGTTATCGGTATGACACTTCGCTTCGACCGGATAGACAACTTCTGGTTTGTGCTGCGGCACGAGATCGAACACGTGCTTCGCGAACATGCCAAGAAAGAGGCAGTAATCGACACTGAACTCGGTGAAGGCGACGACCAACTCTCAAACAACGAGCAAGTTGCTAATTCTGCTGCTGCAGAGTTTTGCGCTTCGCAATCCATTTTGGACCGGTTTGTTGAATCGGTGTCCCCGTACTTTTCCGAAGAGAAGGTCCTCGCCTTGGCCGATGTACTGAGAGTTCACCCAGGTCTTGTTGTCGGGCAGCTGCAGCGGCGGCTGGGAAGGCATGACTTCCTTCGCAAGCATCAGGTAAAGGTCAGAAGCTTTGCGCTTCAGTCCGCCAGGGCAGACGGGTGGGGACTTGTCTTTGCGGAAAGATAGTCTGGGGCCGCTCTGACAGTCCTTCAGTTCTTGCGCGTCATAGTTTCGGGCGTCAGGCGTTTTTAACGCGTGGTCGAATGACAGCTTCCTTCACGGCCGGGGACGGCTTCGGGTCGGCAGAATCAATTCGACGTCGGCGGAACCTGTCATTCCGGAACGAGGGCTTTCGGGATGCGGTGAATGACAGCGCGGCCGATCAACAGAAGAACGCGCCGATCACCCGATTGGCTGCTTCCTGAAGTACACCGGCCGTCGAGTAACGCATTTTTTTGGTTGAGCCAGTGACCGCGGATGGCCGGTAGCTGGCGCTGCGCTTGCTGTTCCAGAACCGGCAGACGAAGTAGCGATCCAGCTAACTCGCGTAGCAAGGTCGGCCGCAAGAGCAATCGATTTGGCGAAGGCAACACTACCGAAAGTCCCTCGCCCGAGTCCGCAGTTCCCCAAGCATTGCGCTGTAATCCATGAGCCTTGCTGCGACGATGTGCACCACCATCCCCTGTCGTTCAATTTGTCCCAGAACCCCGAGCAAACGCGCCGCAAGCAGTTCGCGCCGCTGCTTGATTGCAAGATCGCGCCATACGATCACATTGATATTGCCGGTCTCATCCTCCAGCGTGACGAAGGTGACACCGCTCGCCGTATCCGGCCGCTGGCGGCAGGTGACGATGCCAGCTGCCGTGATGTACTGGGCCGAGTTCGGTCGCACTCAGCAGCCGCAGTGCCTTTAGCCGAGGTCGCAACAGCGCCACCGGATGACGCCGCAACGTGAGTCCCAGATGCGCGTAATCGGCGACGATGTTCTCCCCTTCGGTGGGCACCAGGAATTCGGGAGGGACTTCGTGCCTCGATCCTTCACCGAGCAGCGGTGGCATCGACTCCGTACCGAGCGTCTGCCATAGCGCCGACCGTCGATGCCCTGCGATTGAAGCCAGCGCATCCGCAGCCGCGAGACAGGTGAGGTCGTGGCGATTCACTGCCGTTCGTCGCACGAAATCCTCCAGATGCTCAAATGGGCGTGCTGCACGCGCAGCGACAATCGCATCTGCCGCTCTTTCCGGCAGGCCCGACACCTGCTGCAATCCGAGACGGACGGCGGGCTTGCCGTCATCGTCCGGTTCCAGCGTCGCCTCCCAGTCGCTCGTGGTGACATCGGCCGGACGCACCGTCACCCCATGACGCCGCGCATCCTGCACGATCTGCGCGGGCGAATAGAACCCCATCGGCTGGCTGTTCAGTAATGCAGCGGTGAACGCCGCCGGGTGATGACACTTGAGCCACAACGAGGCGTACACCAACAGCGCGAACGATGCCGAGTGGGATTCAGGAAAGCCGTAGGCCCCGAAGCCGCGAATCTGCTGATAGATCTGCTCGGCGTATTCAGCGCTGTAACCCCGTGCCCGCATGCCATCCAGAAGACGTTCACGGAACGGTTCCAGCCCGCCGTGGCGTTTCCATGCCGCCATCGCCCGCCGTAGCCGGTCTGCTTCCCCCGGCGTAAAGCCGGCTGCGACCACCGCCAGTTGCATCACCTGTTCCTGGAAGATCGAGACACCGAGGGTACGTTCCAGCACCGACTTTACGGCCTCGCTCGGATAAGTGACCGGCTCGCTGCCTTCTCGCCGCCGTAGATAGGGATGCACCATGCGCCCCTGGATCGGGCCAGGGCGCACGATCGCAACCTCGATCACCAGGTCGTAGTAGCAGCGCGGTTTGAGTCGGGGAAGCATCGACATCTGCGCGCGAGACTCGATCTGGAATACCCCCACGGTGTCGCCGTTGCACGCCATGTCGTAAGCGGCCGGGTCTTCAGGCGGGATGTCGGCCAACGTCCGTTGCGTGCCATGCCAGGCGTTCGTCAGATCGAGCGTCCGTCGGATCGCGGTCAACATGCCGAGTGCGAGGATGTCGATCTTCAGCAAGCCGAGCAGGTCGAGATCGTCCTTGTCCCACTGGATCACGGTGCGTTCCGGCATCGCAGCGTTCTCGATCGGCACCAGCCGGTCGAGGCGATCCCGCGCGATCACCACGCCGCCTGAATGCTGCGACAGGTGGCGCGGGAAACCGATCAGCGTGTTGGCCAATGCGATCACCTGCGCAATCACGCGGCTGTCCTGGTCGAAACCGGCCTCGCGCAAGGTCTCGGCGACGATGCCGCGATCCTCGCGCCACGCCACGGCTTTGGCGAGCCGGTCGGCCTGATCGAGCGACAGGCCGAGCGCCTTGGCGACATCGCGCAGTGCCCCACGCGCATGATAGGTCGAGACTGCCGCAGTCATCGCCGCACGTGCCCTGCCGTACTTGGCAAACACGTACTGGAGCACCTCTTCCCGCCGCTCGTGTTCAAAATCCACGTCGATGTCGGGCGGTTCGCGCCGCTCGCGTGATACGAAGCGCTCGAACAGCATCTGCATACGCCCCGGATCGACTTCGGTGATCCCAAGGCAGTAACACACGGCAGAATTGGCCGCCGAGCCACGGCCTTGGCAGAGGATGCCTCGGCTCCTGGCGAACGCCACCAGATCGTGTACGGTGAGGAAATAAGGCGCGTAGTCGAGTTCGTCGATCAGGGCCAGTTCGCGTTCGACGGTGTTCCGCACGGATTCAGGCGCACCGGCAGGATAGCGGCGTGCCATGCCCTCGTCACTGAGATGACGCAGCCACGAAATCGGCGTCTCGCATGCCGGTACGATTTCCTCCGGGTATTCGTAGCGCAGTTCGTCGAGACTGAAGTCACAGCGCGCAGCGACCGCCAGCGTTTCGGCAAGCAGTGCCGGGGGATAGATCGCGGCGAGGCGACCGATCGCCCGCAGATGACGTTCGCTGTTGGCGAGCAGCTGCCTGCCGAGACGCGCAACAGGAGTCCGCAGACGGATCGCGGTCAGTACATCGTGCAGCGGCTTGCGGGCACGCACGTGCATGCGCACATCACCCGCAGCCACCAACGGCACGCCGCTCATGTAGCTCACGGCTTCGAGCTTGCGCAGCCACCCTGTATCATCGGGGCCGCGCAATAGCTCGACGGCAATCCATGCGGTACCGGGGAAACGTTCGCGCAACCAGGCTGCATCCGCTGCACAGTCCGCATCGTCAGGCACCAGCAGTGCGAGGCACTCCGCGATTCCGCCCTCGAACTCGGAACGAGTGATCCGGTAGGTGCCTTTCTTCGCGGCACACCGTGCGCGGGTAATCAACGCCGACAAATTGCCGTAGCCCGCACGGTTCATGGCAAGCAATACCAGCTTGGGCCCGTCGATCAGGCGGAACTCACTGCCAATCAGCAGCTTCAGGCCAAAGTCCTTCGCGGCGACATGGGCACGCACCGCACCTGCGACCGAGCATTCGTCGGTGATTGCCAGTGCCGCATAGCCGAGCGCTGCGGCGCGTTCAACCAGCTCTTCGGGATGTGACGTGCCTTGCAGAAAGGAGAAATTGCTGATGCAGTGCAGTTCGGCGTAAGCAGGAAGCATGGCTCATCCTGTCAGGCAAACACGCCGTGCACGAACCAGCGCTCCGACTGCGCCAACTCCCGATAAATCCAGAAGGCTTCGCCACAAGGATTGAGTGCGACGAAGTAATCACGGCCGATGGTGTCTCCGTCCCACCAACCGGCTTCGATCCGTTCCGGGCTGCTTAACCGGCGTAACGGGCCGCGTAATGCTGGTTCCCCTGCAAAGAGTGACAGTGGCCTTGGCTGGCGCAGCAACCAGACGGGACGCAGTGGAAAGGGCAAAGACGCTGATTTACGCCGTGTCTCCGTTTGCCAGGCGTGTTCGGGGCGGTGATCGTCGGCGCTCTCGATCGTCAGTACCCGATCGCTGCCGAGTCGGGCTGACAGCCGCTCGTGCAGATGCAGCAGGTGCATGATCTGGGTCTGTCGTTCCGGCAGCCAACTCAGGGTGCTGCGTATCAGTGGCACGCATTCATCCGCGACAACACTGATTGCCGTCACTGCGGCAGGCAATTCTGTCCGGGCCAAGCGTTCACGCAGCAGCGCATGCAAACATTCGGCATCGCGTTCCGGTGCCGCAAGTGCGAGTCGAACAATTGTCTCGTGCTTGTGCTGGTGGCGCAGATGCACGCTGAGGTGCTCTACGCCCGCGCCACTTGCCCGCAGGAAGCCTTGCAGTTCGAGCAGCAGGCGATGCAAGGGAAACAGCAGCGCTTCGACCTCCTGGACCTCTCCTGTGAATTCAACCTCACCGCTGTAGTGCTCCGGGAGCGAGAAATAGGCTTGCGGATCTGGCACAAGTCCGAGCGCGCGATCGAGGGATTCGACAACGACTTCGCCGAAGCGCTGGGTGACACCTCCCCTCGGCAACGCCAGGAACGCGCCGATGGTCGTGATCGCGAGTTGGTCGAGCAGCGCAAGCGTCTCGGCTGGCCAGTCGAGCAGTGCAAGCGGTAGTGGCGCAAGGCGGAGACGAAGTTCGGAGACATCGGTACAGCCACGGATGCGCATGCCTTGCGCACATGCCTTCGCCAGCAGCCAGGCAGCCAGCGGGTTAGGTGCGAAACCGGTAGTCGCCCGATAGCCGAGTGCGGCGACTTCGCGCACGATATGCGCTCCGATTGCCCGCACGCCACCGAGCAGCCGCAACGAACCTGCGACTTCGAGCAGCAATCCCTGTCGTGACCGCAATACCACACACGGAGTGAACTGGCACGCCCAGCCTGCCAGTGCAGCAAGTGCTCCTGCTTCCACATCGAGGTCTTCGCGTGCGATCCGCAGGCGCCCAGCGGGCGCTTGAGCGGCGGCGAGTGGTATTCCCGGACGGATACCTGCAATGCGTGCGTTGCGGCTCGCTGCATGGACTACGGGCCGGTTATCCGGGCCGCTGATGACAACCAGTGGCGTGTCATCGGTGGTTCCACGCAGTGCGAGTTGCAGCGCCAGCTCGGGCAGATAGAGGGCGATCCACAGCATCGACGCAACCTCAGTCCACCTGACCTGGCATCGGCGCAGCTTGCTGTGGAATGGATGCAGTCACCCTGCTAAGCGGTGCGCCAGACGCGATCCCGTTCGGCCAACGTGCCTCACGAACGTTTAACAGCGGCGATCTGGCAAGCGGCGGGCCACGCCGCTTGATGATGTGCAGTCGCAACCCGCGTATCTCCGCAGCGATTCGCAATCGCAACACTGCGGGGGAGGCTGAATGCTCCACGGTTACGGGACGGAAGAGGAAGGCAAGCCCCCGACCTTGTGTGGCTGCGGCGTGAAGACGACGCAGGGCGGTGAACGACAGACAGCGACCATCGCTCTCGATCCAAGCCAACACCGCACCGCAGGCACCGGAGCGTAGTGCCTGTTCGGTGACCCAGAGATTATCCTTGGTCGATTCAGGCAGTGCCACTCGGCACTGTGCTAAAGGAATGCCGGCATTCTGCAAGGCGGGTGCATACGGGAGATGGGGAGGATCAACCCAGAGCAGTCCGCGCCCGGCAAGGCGCTCGTGTGTCAGTGCGGGTAACAGCAGTGAGACTTCTCCGCAGCCTTCAGTGTCACCAAGGATTTCGGTCAGTGCACCGAGTGGCCAGCCACCACCGGGTAGTTCAGGGTCGAGCGTCGGGTAGCCGCTAGGGACTGTTCGGGTATCGCCAGTCGAGAGTTCGCCTGCCCGCCAGAGGAAGGGGCTGTGCAGCAGGTCGGTGATGGCGTGCATGGGGGTGACTCAAGCGGCTGGACCAGAATCCCATCACGCGGCTCGATCGGGTTGCGCAGGTGGATCGATATTGCCGGTCAATAAGGTTCCAGACATGACTCTGATCTCCGGGTGAGTGTCTTATGACTGTACGCCAACTTCGGGCCGTTGTCGAACGATCGTTCTATAAGCTCGTCAGCCAGCATCCGGCTAATATCGCTAGTGACTCTTGTTTTCTGAGGCAACGCATGTGCGGCCGATTCGTACTGGATGCAGACGGGCAGGTTATTGCCTACGTGTATGGCGTACCCGCCTCGCGGGTAATTCCACTGGAACGTCACTACAACATCGCCCCCACGCAATCGATTCCGGTGATTCGTAGCGATGCGGAAGGCCGTCGCATTGATTTACTCAGCAGTCGCTAATATAGGCGACAGACGGAGCTTTGAAGAATGAACGCAGAAGAGCTGGGGTTCGTTTCAGTTTTGCGAGTTGCTGCTCGACGCGCTCGCGAAGCTTCTCGCCCTTCTGCAGGGGCCGTCGGGCGGTTCCCGTGCGCTTGAGATGACTCCATACCAGTTCATCCGGGTTCAGGTCCGGCGCGTAGCCGGGCAGGAAATGGAAGGTCAGCTTCCCCTGGGTGGAGGCGAGATAGTCGCGCACCACCGGGCCGCTGTGCGCGGGCAGGCCGTCGAGCACCAGATGCACGGCTTGCTTGCGTCCGCGCATCATCTTCTTGAGCAACTCCACGAACCCTTCCGCGTTGAGCGCGCCCGCATAGGTGCAGAACCAGAAGCTCCCGCGGGCGGTCACGGCCGAGGCCGCGCTGATCGATTGCCGCTGCCCCGGACGCTGCACGACCGGGGTTTGGCCGCGCACGCCCCAGGTCTTGCCGTGCACTGTGTCGGCGCGAAAGCCGGATTCATCCCAGAAGAAGATCTCCGCGCCCTGCGCTCTGGCCTGCCGCACGATCGCCGGATAGGTTTCTTGCTGCCAGCGCTCAATGGCTTCCGGATCACGCTGGTAGGCGCGCTGCAGCGGCTTCTGGGGCGTAAGCCCCAGCTTGGCGAGCAACTCGCCGACCGCGGTCAGGCCCAGATGGAAGCCGAACTTCTTCTCGATCAATTCTCCCACTACCGCGCGCGTCCAGAGCCCGAAGTCGAGCCCATACTGGCGCGGATCACGGCCGTTGACCCAGCGAAACACTTGCCGCTCTTGCGCCGCGCTCAGCGTCCGCGGGCGTCCCGTCGCCGGCTTCGATTGCAGCGCTCGCACCCCCATCCCCTGCTGCAATGCCAATTGAATCCATTTGTAAATTGTCGTGCGGTTGAAACCGTAGGCAGCGATCACCTGGGAAGGGCGTTCGCCCTCGCGCACCCGCTCAATCGCCATCAACCGGATCGCTTCCAGCGTCTGATGATCCAGTGTTCGTCCGTCTCGTTTCATGCCTGCAATAATAGCGCATCTCGAGACAAATGTCGACTAAATTAGCGACTACTGAGTAATTATCGTTGCCGGTTTCCTAGTGTGGAAAGCATCAAAGAATAAAAAGTGGTCTATCTGGGCTTTGACAGTATTTGCATTGTGGCAGGCGTATGACTCTGTTTATACAAATATCCAACTAGGTCAGATGTACCCTGGAACAATTGGTGTAAATGACTGGCTGTTGGGTATAACTTGCTCACTTATTTGGCTGTACATAATTTTTGCCGCTCATAAGTTGAAAAAGGAGCCTGCAATTGAAGTACCCACACCCTAACGAATAAGGATAGATCGTGCGAAGCCACGATCTGATCCGTTTGTTGGACGAGCCCGGGCCGGAGCGCTGGGCGCCCCTTCTGCAAATATCTTTTTTGGATTTACCCCGGAAGCATGAACTCCGGAGGGCCGGGAGCAGGAAGTCCCGGCGCGCTGCTGCACAGTCAGGGAAGATCTTGCGAATCCGGCCGTTTTGGCGTCCCGGCCACCGAATTCCGGGCGACCGCATCACTCAGCTTGGGGAAACTGAAGTCCCGAACGCGGCCGGACAGCGCTGTGAAGGCGGCTTACATGATCAGATGGCGACCCCGGCGACCGGTGGAACAGCGACGACTCCGGGCGAGGTCGATCGAATCCGCGTCCTGACGATCGCCATCACGGCGCCACAGCACGAGCAAAGCATCGGTGGGCGCTCCTTGCGCGGTGGCGTGAAGCGGTTTGGATCGAATTTCAGCAAGAGATGCAGCAAGCCGATCAGGCGCTTGCAATTGGCGTGCAGGAAGCCGAAATTGCGAGCGCGGCGAAAGCCCTTGGGCAGCACGTGCTGGAGAATCAGCCAGAGGAAATCGGCGCCGGCCAGCGAGCGTTTTTCCAGCTTGCCGGTATCGGCATTGCGATACCGGAAGCTCACCCGGCCGTTCTCGCAGGCGAGGATGTCCTGTTCACGGATGACGCCGCGGTAGAGGTAACGACCGAGGTAGATCAGGGCCTTCTCGCCGCTGCCGACCGATTTGCAGTGCGCCACCCATTCCCGCGGATAGCACGCCGGCAGGGAAATGCCGGCCGCCTCGATCGCCGCCAGCATTTTTGCCCGGAAGACCTTGGCCATCGCCTTCTCGTTGAACAGGTAGGTGCCGTTCTTGCCGCGCCGCTTGCGTCGCCAGCGCTGCTTCGCCGCATCGACCGCCGCCGCGGGGACGACGAGATGGACATGCGGGTGGAAGTCGAGCCGGCGCGAGTGCGTGTGCAGTACCGCGATCGCCCCCGGCGTCCCCTGCAACTGCCGGTCGTTCTGACTGAAGCGGTGCACCGTTTCCCAGGCACAGCGCATCAAGAAATCGAAGACGACGTCGGCGTGCGCCGCAGCGAGCCCGCGGAATTCGGCCGGCAGCGTGAAGGTCAGCAGAAAGTAGTCGGCCGGGACGAGGCGCTGCATCTGACGTTCCAGCCATTGCTGGCTCTCGTGGTACTGGCAGTGGGGGCAAAGGCGATGGCCGCAGGAATGCGGAACGAGTTTTTGGTGATCGCAGCCTTCGCACTGGACCTGCATCATCGGGCTGGCCGGGCTGCGGCAATGGCGAATAGCCGAGAGCGCCCGAAGCTGCTCGAAGCTCAGCCGGTGGCGAAATTGCGTCATGAAGTCAGCTTCGAATTGGGCGATGACAGCAGCGAGGCGGATCATCGCGGCGTCCCCTTGGCCAGGGAATAGCGGTCCATCAGCGCGTTGATGCGGTCGATGGCGTGATGCTTGGTCTGATCAGATGGGTGTAGCGAACCGTCGTGAGAATCGAGTGATGCCCGAGAATTCTCTGAACCTCGGTGAGGTCGACGCCGGCCTCGATCAGGTGAGTGGCATAGGCATGACGCAAGCTGTGTGGCGAAATGTTTTTTTAGACCGCAGGATTCGACGACCGCCCGCAGTGCTTTCTGAACGCCGCCACGATCGAGCGGTGTCCTGGCGGTGCGCGCGCCCGGCAATCCGCCGTGGCGATTGGGAAACAGCAGAACGGGATTACGGTGGCGCTGCCAGAAGCTGCGCAAGAGTTCGTAGGTGGCCGTCGGCAGCGGCACCAGGCGATCCTTGTTGCCCTTGGCATCGCG
>WNFL01408223.1_pt4 | contig 15540 bp, 13 predicted proteins | sample 5400361 | NCBI WGS metagenome assembly WNFL01 (sample SAMN13153351, study PRJNA577476) | soil metagenome | isolation source: 40 cm soil on Douglas fir-dominated hillslope | place: USA:California | collected 2013-09-17
GTGCTCGGGGAACCAGACGTCCCCTTCGTGCTGCCAGCTGAACTCGGCGTGCGTGGCCTTCCCGCCCGCCGGCTGCAGCTCGATGCTGGCCGGCACGAAGCGCCCGTGCGTGGCCTCCGTGTAGGCGAGCGCCAGCGTCATCTGCGGCAGCTCGATCTGCTTCGGCAGGCCCGTGTCGCGCGCGAAGTGCAGCACGGTCGCCTGGCCGGGCTGGCTGCCCGCGCTGGTCACCAGCAGCTCGTCCCGGCGCGCTTCGGCGCTGCTGACGCGCGCGCCCTTGCGCAGGAGCGCGGGATCGGCGAGCGGCAGGCTGGCGAAGCAGCCGGCCAGCGTGGACTGCACGCGCTGCCTGATCGAGAGCAGCGCCTGCGCCGTGCGCGTGTCGGACGTCTCGAAGGCGATCTTGATGTCGGTCTCGAGCTTGCCGGTAGCGGTGTCGATCGAGCCGCGCAGCTCGAGCTTGTCCAGCGCGGCCACGAAGCGCGCGGCCTCCGGGTCGGGCTTCTGCTCGAGGTCGCGCTTCATCGACGCGATCAGCGGAGCGAGCAGGTCGGTGTGCGCCTCGAAGCGCACCAGCGGACGCGGCTCGGGCCAGCGGTAGAGCTGATCCTCGGCCTTCTTCAGCCAGCCCTGGCCGTCCTCGATGGTGGAACCGGAAAGGACGATCGTACAGACAGTCACAGACAAGAGACGCAGCATGCGGACACCCCCCGGATGCTCATCGTGCCGCGCGCAAGCGGGACTTGAATCCCGGGCGCCTAGCCGCCGAGCTTTGCCCGCAGAGTGGCTTCCTTGGCTGACAGCGCCTTGGCGGTCTCGCCATCGCCCAGGCGCTTCGCCAGGACCTGCGCGTCGCGCACGCAGGCCAGCGCGCGCTGCCAGCGCCCGCTCGCGCTGCACAGGTCCGTCAGCAGCACGAGCTCCCGGTACTCGTCGTCCTCGAGGCCGAGATCGTGGTTGAGCAGGCGGGTCGTCCAGACCGCCGAGGCCCTGCGCGGCGCGGCCGACGGCGTCGTAGCCCATCGCCGCGCCCCACCAGTCGCCCAGCGCGCTGGCGCGCTCGACGCACTCCCTGCCCTTGGCCAGCGCCGCGGCCTTGTCGCCCTTGGCCAGCGCCTCGGTCGAGGCGTGGCAGACCCTCTGGCCGTCGCGGAACTGGCGCTTCTGTTCCGCGTTCCAGCCCACGAAGGAGGAGGCGTAGTCGCAGAGGATCGGGTGGCCGGTCGCGACCTTCGCGCACTCGGCGCCGAAGAGCGCGCGCTGCTGCTCTTCCTTGACCTTGGGCGAATCGACGGGCTCGCCGTGCTCCATGTCCTTCAGGCTGCCCTCGAGATCGGCGTCGATCAGCGGCAGCACGAGGCCGGGGTTCGCCTTCCAGAGCGCGACGACCGCGTCCTTGTCCTGCTTGGCGGCGAGCTCGACGTACTGCTTGCGCAGCTCCTTGAAGTCGGCGGGTGCGGGCGGCGCGGGAGCCAGGGAGAAGAGAAGCGGCAGGAGCAGCATGGCGGTCTCGCAGTGGGAGTGGGGGAGAGGGATGCGTAGGATAGCGCGTCCGGCGCATGGAACGAGCCTTCAGGACGCTGCTCGACTGGATCGCGATCCCCTCGGTCACCGGAGAGGAAGGCGGCTACGGCGACGCGCTCGCGCGCGAACTCGCCGCGCTGGGCCTCGAGGTCGAGCGCCAGGCGCTCGCTCCCGGCCGCTTCAACGTGCTCGCGCGCGCGGGCACGCCCGAGCTGGTCTTCTGCACGCACCAGGACACCGTGCCGCCCTTCTTCGGGCCGCGCGCGGAGGGCGAGTGGATCCACGGCCGCGGCGCGTGCGACGCGAAGGGTCAGGCGCTGGCGATGCTCGAGGCGGCGCGCGCGCTGCTCGCCGCGGGCGAGCGCCGCTTCGGCCTGCTCTTCACCGTCGGCGAGGAGACCGACAGCGCCGGCGCGGTACTCGCGAACGCGCGCCTCGCCGAACCCTGGCGACCGCGCCACGTGGTCGTCGGCGAGCCGACCGGCAACCGCTTCGTGCGCGCCGGCAAGGGCACGTTCAAGGGCAAGCTCGTCGCGCGCGGCGTCGCCGGCCACAGCTCGCAGGACGTCGGACCGAGCGCCCTGCACGAGCTCGTGCACTGCGCGCACCGCCTGCTCGGAGAGCGCTGGGGCGAGCACCCCGTGCTCGGCCCGGGCACGCTCAACATCGGCCTGATGAAGGGCGGCGTCGCGGCCAACGTCGTCGCGGAGGAAGCCGAGGCGGACGTGCTGATCCGGACCGTCGAGCCGCTCCCCGACGTGCGCGCGCGCCTCGAGCGCTGCCTCGGGCCGCACGTGCGCGTGGCCGAGAACTCCAAGGGCTACGGGCCGGTCGAATTCGACGTGCCGTCCGGCGAGGAGGGTATCGCGATCGCCTTCGGCACCGACGTGCCGCACATGCCGCGCTGGGGCAGGCCGCTGCTCTACGGTCCGGGCTCGATCCAGGACGCGCATACCGAGCACGAGAAGGTCAAGCGCAGCGACATCGAGCTCGCCGCGGCACGCCACGCGAGGACGGCCCGCGAACTGCTCGCGCGGGGTGGCGCGTGAAGAAGTTCACCGGCGCAGCGCTGCTCGAGGCGCTCGAGCGCGGGGCGGTGCGCGTCGCCGAGCGCGCCTCCGACGGAAACTGGACGATCCACGCCTGGATCCGGGAGGAGCTCCTGGCGCTCTTCCGCTCGAGCGAGATCATCGCGCAGGGACTGGAGCAGCGCGAGGTCGCCGGCGACCAGCCCAGCGCCTTCCGCGACAAGAGCGCGTTCCCCGTGCGGCGCTTCGGCGCGATCGACGGCGTGCGCATCGTGCCGGGCGGCTCGGCGGTGCGGCGCGGCGCCTACCTCGCCCCCGGTGTCGTCTGCATGCCGCCGATGTACATCAACGTCGGCGCGCACGTCGGCACGGGCACGCTGATCGACAGCCACGCGCTGGTCGGCTCCTGCGCGCAGATCGGCGAGCACGTGCACCTCTCCGCCGCGGCCCAGGTCGGCGGCGTGCTCGAGCCGGCGAACGCGCGCCCGGTGATCATCGAGGACGAGTGCTTCATCGGCGGCAACACGGGCCTCTACGAGGGCGTGCTGCTGCGCAGGGGGGCCGTGATCGCCGCCGGAGTCGTGCTCACGGCGAGCACGCCGGTCTTCGACCTCGTGAACCATTGCGAGCTGCGCGGCACGCGCGAACATCCGCTCGAGATCCCCGAGCGGGCCGTGCTCGTGCCCGGAACGCGGCCCGTCGGCGGCGCCTGGGGCTCGGCCAGGGGCCTGCACGCCGCGTGCGCGCTGATCGTCAAGTACCGCGACGAGAAGACCGACCGCGCGACGGCGCTCGAGAGCGCGCTGCGCGAGGGGCTCGTGGGCGGGTAACGCTCACCAGATCGTCTGCACAGGGTAGCGGGAGAAGGCTCGATCCGTGGAGATGATGCTCACCCCCTCGACACGTGCCTGAGCGATCAGCATTCGATCGAAGGGGTCCCAGTGGTGTCCTGGCAGGTCGAGTTGCGCGATCGCATGCTTGGCTTCGATTGCGAGATGCTGAATCCCAGCCTGGGTGACGCTCGAGTCGAGAAACTGCGGCAGGGGAAGGGGCAGCTTGAGCTTGCCTCGCGAGATCTTCAACGCGAGCTCCCATGTTCCCACGACGCTCCACACGACCTCGTTGCGGTCGTCGTCTAGCAGCTCGCGCACGCGAGGCGAGAGTCGGCTGGGCTCGCCGATCCACCAGATGAGCACATGCGTATCGAGCAGGACCCTCACGGGAACTTGCTGTCGTAGAAGGAGTCGATGACGTCCTGCGGAGTGTTCATGAAGTCGTCGGCCATCCAGATCTGTCCGGCGAACTTGCCCGCCATCGAGCGTCGCGATCCTGGCGCGAGCGGCACCAGTCGTGCACAGGGCTGTCCATCGCGGGCGATGATGGTCTCCTCGCCGGCTTCGGCCCGCTCCACGAGTTTCGAGAACTGCGTCTTGGCCTCGTGGATGTTCATCTGGAGCGGAGAGGAGGCCTTTCCAGGGCGAGCGCGGGACTTGGGCTTGCGGGGCATGGGCGTAGTATGGACTAAGGTGTGGACTAAGGCAATCGACCAGGGCCGGCGTCGAACTGGAGCGGTTTGCACTGCCCCCGCTGCCCCGCGCCACAAAGGATCCCGACCTTCTGGCCGAGGGCGTCTCCGTCCCTTCGTGGACGGGTCCTCGGCTGCGACGATCGGAGGTGTCGTGAAGTTCGTGATCATCGTCTGGCTGCTGGACACGACTACGTCCCCGGACGACCCGGATCGGGAATGGGTCGCCTGCTATGTGGTCGACGGCGCGTCGGAGTCCTCCGCCTTGGCTTGGGGGACGCATGTAGCGGCGAGCTACGCCTCCCGGAACAACCTGCAGTTGCTCAGCACCGAGTGCCAGAGCGTCGACACTGCGGTCGGGTTAGACCTCTCGAGTCTGCCTCTGATTTCGGAGGGTGAGACTCCGCCGGACGAGAGGATTGGCTGGTAATCGACGGATCACTTCTGGTAAGCGCCGGCGCCATTCGCGGGGACAAAGGCGCACAGGGCGTGGACTTTGGGACCCTCAAGGATGCTCGATCGTGGCCAGGCGGTCGACCGCGAGGTCCTTCATCTGCTGCATGGTCCCGTCCGGCCAGCGCAACTTGAGTTCGACGGACGAAGCGCTTGGAAGCCCGAAGTGCGCCGTGGTCGAGCTCGCGGCCTGGTAGCTGCCGCCGCTGAAGATCCAGCGCGTCTGCGTCGAGTTGCCCGAGCGCAGCGTGAGCTTCGCGCCGAGGCCGCGGTGATTCTTCGACTCCTTCCGTCCGTCGTGCAGCGCGACCTCGAGCCAGTGCCCGCCGCTGGCGTCGTTGCGCAGGACGCGCAGCGTCGACGTCCCCGTCGCCGTCGAGGTCGCCGAAGACCGCGCTGCGGTCGACGTGCTCCTCGGAGAGCCACGCGCCCGCCGTCTCGGGCAGCACGCGCTCGAAGTGCGCGCCCTGGCGCGCGAACAAGAGCGGCGTCTGGCGGAAGCTCGAGTTCATCGTCGCCGGCGTCGCCTGCGGGTAGACGTGGCCGTCGAAGACGACGAGATCCTCGTCGCCATCCTCGTCGAAGTCCGCGAGCCACGTGGCCCAGCCGACGAAGGGTCGGCTGACGGCGCCCAGGCCGTAGCTCTGGGTCGCGTCGTTCCACAGCGCGCGCCCGGGCACGGAGACGAAGAGCGTGTTGGTGTCGTCGGCGAAGTTCGTCGTGAACAGATCCGGCTGGCCGTCGCCATTGAGGTCGCCGACCGCGATGCCCATCGTCGCCTGCGCCGCGCCGTCGGCGTTCAGGGCGAGGCCGGCGCGCGTGCCGAGCTCCTCGAAGCGCAGGCCGCCCTGGTTGTGGAAGAAGAACTTGGGCGTCGAGTCGTTGCCCACGAAAACGTCCTGCTTGCCGTCGCCGTCGAGATCGAGGATCAGCACGCCGAGGCCCAGGCCCGGCTTGACCGCGTGGATGCCCGAGCTCTCGCTCGCGTCGCGGAAACGACCGTCGCCGAGGTTCTCCCAGAGCACATCCGGCTCGGGCGTGAGCGTCAGCGGGCCGCCGAAGACCTGTACGTGGTGGTAGTCCTGCATCGGCGGCGGGTGCTGCGGGTCGAACACGAGGTAGTTCGCCACGTACAGGTCGAGGTCGCCGTCGCCGTCGAGGTCGCCGCAGGCGACGCCCGTGCTCCAGAGCTTGTCGCCGAGCCCGGCCGTGTCGGTGACCTCGACGAAGCGCTTGCCGCCCTCGTTGTGCAAGAGCGCGTCCTTGCCGAAACAGGCGACGTAGAGATCGTCGAAGCCGTCGCCGTCGAAATCGCCGACCGCGACGCCCTGGCCCCAGCGCTGGAAGTCGAGACCGACCTCTTTCGTCACGTCGCGGAACTTCAGGCCGCCCAGGTTCTCGAAGAGCCGCGCGCCCGGTCCGTTCTCCGGCGCGTCGAGGTAGGCGCCGTTGGGCACGAACAGATCCTCGTCGCCGTCGTTGTCGTAGTCGACGAGCGCCATCCCGCCGCCCTTGACCTCGAGGATCTGCGTCGGCGGGAAGCGGCCGCTGGTCAGTCCGAAGTCGATCCCGCTCTGGGCCGTGACGTCGGTGAAGTGGATCGGTGGCGCAGCCGCGGCGCCGTTGCTCGTCGTGGAACCAGGGCTCGCGCCCGCGGCCTGCAGCTCGAGCACGTGTAGCAGCTTCGCGCGCGGCTCGGGGAGATCGGGCAGCAGGGGAATCGACTCCTCGAGCGCCTTGCGCGCCTGGTCGAGCTCGCCGGTGCGCGTGCAGGCGTCGCCCAGGCGCGCGAGGTAGCGCCCGAGGTCGCGCTTGGCGTCGGCCGAGTCCCTCGCGCTCGCCAGGCGCTGGCGCGCGAGCTCGACCGTCTGCTCGAGGTGCTTCCGCGCGTCGGGGTTGCGCCCCTCCTCGAGCTCGACCAGCGCGAGGCCGAAGAGCACCTCGGTCTTCTGCGGCTCGGCCGCGAGGTAGGCCACGAACGACGCGCGTGCCTTCGGCACCTGCCCGAGGTCGAGCGCCGTCATGCCGCGGTAGTAGTGGTTGGCGAGGTAGCCGGGCTCGAGTTCGGCGCAGCGGTCGAAATGCGCCAGCGCCTCGGCGTTCGAGCGCTGCTCGCGGTAGGAGAGCCCGACCAGGAACTCCGCCTGCGCCGGTCGGGCGCCGCCCGACTTCAGATAGCTCGCGAGCTCGGCGCGCGCTTCGTCGTAGTGCCGGGTCTCGATCGCGCGGTGCGCGGCGTTGAGGCCCGAGTCGAGCTTCTGGTCCACCCGGCTGCAGGCCGAGGCGAGGAGGAGCAGCGCGAGGAGCGGGACGCGGTTCACGATCCCAGATCGTATCTCGCGCGGAACCTCGGCGAACCTGGCCGGTTTCGCTGGTCCGCATGCAGCGTTCCGAACCGCTCGCGGCCTACACGCCCGGCCCGGACGATCCCGACGAACTCCTCGCGCTCGGTCCGCAGGCGGCGGTCGATGCGAGGGTCGACTTCCCCGACTCGGAGCCCGAGCTCGAACAGCGCATGCGCGAGCTCGGCGCGCCGCTCTACGAGTACCCGCCTGTGGGCGACCCGAGCGAGCCGCAGGTCGGCGACGCGCGCGCCTGGTGGACCTACCGCCTGTGCTGCACGCGCCATCCGCTGCGCGAGAGGCTCACGCTCTTCTGGCACCACCACTTCGCCTGCCAGGCGAACGACGAGCTGCCGCTCGCCTTGCTCTTGCAGCAGAACCACCTTTTCCGGCGCCTCGCAGCCGGAGACTTCCGAGTGCTGCTCGGGGCGGTGGCACGCGACCCGGCGATGCTCACGTTCCTCGACGGTCGGATCAACGTTCGCCAGAGGCCGAACGAGAACTGGGCGCGCGAGCTGATGGAGCTCTTCACGCTCGGAGTCGACCGCTACACGCAACGCGACGTGGTCGAGATTGCGCGGGTTTTCACCGGCTGGGGGACGCGCGGCGGGCGCAGAGCCGTGTTCGAATTCCACGCACAATGCCACGATCCGGATGAGAAGCGAGTGCTCGGACGCAGCATCGCGGGGCGCACCGGCGCGGAAGGAGTCCGCGAAGGCGACGAGGTGCTCGCGCTGCTGCTCGAACAGCCCAGCGCCGCGACCTTCCTGGCGCGCAAGCTGCTGAGCTGGTTCGTCGAGGATGATCCCGCGCCCGAGCTGTGCGAGGAGGCCGGCGCGTGTTTGCGCGCCCACGACTGGTCGCTGCGCGAATTCTTGCGCTGCCTGTTCCGCTCGCGGGCCTTCTACGCGAGCGCCCGGCGCGCGCAGCTGTTCAAGACCCCCGTCGGGTTCGTCGTTTCGGCCGTGCGCGGCCTGCGGCTGCAGAATCCGCAGCTGCTCGCTCTCGGCGAGCGGGTGCGGGAACTGGGCATGGATCTCTTCCATCCGCCTTCGGTGGCGGGCTGGAACCTCGGACTGGCCTGGATCCACGCCGGCTCCGTGCTGCTGCGCGCTCGCTTCGCCGAGCGTCTCGCCAACCTGCCGCACAGCCAGCGCGCGATCGCGGGCGCGCCGGCGCTGGACCTCGCAGAACTCGCGCTCGGCGCGGACCTCCGCGCGGGACTCCTGCGCTCTCTGGGGCTGCGGCTCGTCGGTCGGCCGTTGCCGGAGGAGCGCGTCGCGGAGCTCGCCGAGGTGCTCGAGGCGCGGACGCGGACGGCCATCGAACTCGTGCTCGGCGCGCCGGAGTTCGCGCTGGAATAGGAGCCTCGGACATGTGGACACGCAGGGGATTCCTCGGATTGGGCGCTCTCGGTGCGGCAGCCTGCTGCCTCTCGAGCCGACTCGCCGTCGGCAGCCGGCGCCGGCTCGTCGTCCTGCAACTCGCGGGCGGCAACGACGGTCTCAACACGCTCGTGCCCTACGTGGACGAGCACTACCGGTCCCTGCGCCCTGAGCTTGCGCTGCGCGCGGACGAGGTCCTGCGACTCGATGCCGAGCAGGGCCTGCACCCCGCGCTGCGCGAATTGCGTCGCGCCTACGACGCGGGACTGCTTGCCTGCGTGAACGGAGTTGGCCACGCGCTCTCCAACCTCTCGCACTTCCGCAGCCAGGCGATCTGGGATGCTGCCTGCGAAGCCGGATCCACTTCGCCCGAGGGCTGGCTGGGCCGCCACTACGGGATCACGCTGCGCGGCGATCCGCTCGCCGACTCGCCCATCGCGCTGCTCGCGCTCGGCCGCGACACGCTGCCTCTGGCGCTGAAATCGCGCCATCGGACCTGGCCGGCGATCCCGGAACTCGCGGGCTGGAATCCTCCGGCGCTGGGCCTCGACCTCGGTGCCGGCTCCGGAATCTCGGCCGGCTCGCCCGCGGCCGAGGTGCGTGCCTGCCTGCGAGACGCGCAGCAGGCCAGCGCGCTTCTCGCGCGGGCCTCGGATCGCAGGCCGGCTGTCGAATACCCGGCCGGAGCGCTGGCGCGCTCGCTGAAGAGCGTGGCGGACGTCATCGCAGCCGAGCTCCCCACGAGCTGCTTCTACGTGAGCTACGACGGCTTCGACACGCACTCGCGCCAGCGCCCGGGACAGGAGCGCCAGCTCGCGCAGCTCGACCTTGCGCTGGGAGCCTTCCTCGCCGAACTGCGCCTGCTCGAGCGGCTCGAGGAGGTGCTGATACTCGTGATCAGCGAGTTCGGCCGGCGCGCAGCCGAGAGCGGGATCGGCCCCGACGCGGGTACCGACCACGGCACGGCCGGCCTCGTACTGCTGCTCGGCGGACGCGTTCGGGCCGGGCTCCACGGACGACAGCCGGACCTCAGCGACCTGGATGCCGACGGGAACCTCAAGCCCGCGCTTGATTTCAGGCGCGTCTACGCGAGCGTGATCGAGCACTGGCTCGGCGGCGACTCGCAACGAGTGCTCGGAGGCGCGTACGAGTCGCTCGAGATCCTGCGAGGTTGAGAGCGTGCGCGCGGCGATCCTCTCGCTCCTGCTCGCTGGTTGCGCATCCTCCGCGCGCCTCTCGCCCGGGACGCTGCTCCCTCCCGACGTGCGCGAGATCGACCTGCCGCAGGTGCCCCCGCTCGAGGCGCCGGATCCGACCCTCGCCCCGGCCCCGGGACGCATCGAACGCGACTCGGCGCTCGCCGACCGCTTCACGGCGGAGAAGCAAGGCGTGGCCTACGAATTCGAGGCGCGCGCCGGCGAGCTCTCGCTCTTCAGCCTGATGACCTGGGGCTATGCCCTCGGCTGGCACTCGCGTTCGCGCTTGCGCGTGCTCGACGATCAGGGCCGCGCGCTCGCGGAACAGGAATGCGCCGGTGGAGCCGCCTGGTTCGGTTTCCTGGCCTTCGCTGCGCCGCACGCGGGCCGTTATCGCTTCGCGATCGAACTCGAACAGGGCTGGTTCCGCTACCGGCTGGTGCGCCACAGCTCGTACCGCGCACAGCTGCCTGGAGCGATCGAGGATCTCCGCAGCTCAGCGCGCATCGACGGCTACCTCGCCTCGGGTGCGGACGAGCGCAGCTACCGCGTGCACCTCGAGCCGCGCCAGCGAATCTGCCTCAAGCTGCTCGGCGCCGAGGAGGATGCGCGCAAGGAGCAGCGCGGCCAGCGTCCGTTCTCGGTGCATCCCGCATTCCGGATGCACGTCGAGGGCGAGCAGGCGAGCTCGTCCTTCGCCGTGCTGCAGCCTGGCCCCGAACGCGACTGTCTCGTGCACGTGTGCATGGAGAGCCCCGGCAGCGGCGGTCGATTCGAGCTCCTGCTCGAGCGCGATCCGCAGCTCCTCGCCGTACGGGGCTGCGTGGTCGATCGCGTGGACCGCCTGATGCCCGGTGTCGAGCTCGAGTTCCTGCGCGGCATCGACCGCGATTCCGTGGGTGTGGCGAGCACGGACGAATCGGGTCACTACGCGATCGATGTCCCGCCGGGCCCGTACCGCGTGCGGATGAGATGGCTGGGTGTCCGATCGCCGCACGGTGCCTCGTGCACGGTGTTCGCGGCACGCAGGCTGGACCTGATGTGGCTCGACGATGCGCTCACACCCGAGGATCAGCTGGGTAAGTAGAGCTTGGGCGACCCGTGGGTCACAGTCGCTTCTTCGAAGGTGAAGCAGACGATCTGCGCGTACTCGCGGATCCACCAACGGCGCGGCTTGGAGCGCGAGCCTTCTTGCCGACCACGCCCGTAGCTGCTGCGACGGATCGGCCGTGGCGCGCCTGGATACACTCGACCATCCGGAGCGCCGATGAACCAATGCGAGCCAACACACGAAGTTCGTCGTCGAATGAGCTGTCCGGACTTGGGCTTGGATAGTTTATCGAGTGGGACAACTCTCCCCAGGTCTCTTCGATGAGTGTGCGCACCTGGATTTCGCAGGTAACCATGACCTGTGATGCTGACCCCACAACGTAGTGGACACTCGTGTACATCGACGGCTCCTGCGCCACGGCAATCTGCCGTGCCAAGAATCGGTTTCTTGTATCGTCATCCCACGTCTTCGCGATCGGTCCCTCAACCAACGTGAGCGACTCCTCCTTGAAAATCGCCCTGAGATGTTCGTCGATCTTGTAGAACTGCTCAGGATAGAGATGGAGTATCCGAATCCCAGCGAGGTCGTTGACTACGCGGAGAAGGTTCTGCTTGGTTACCCTCGTCTGTCTGCCATTCACGGCGGCGCGGCATCCATTTCGCTCGAGCTTTCGATGGAGGTGCTCGGGATCCTTCATTCGAGCTCGAACTCCATGAATCAACGGACCAAGCGAGTTCGAGTCCGAGACGTAGCCCTGAATCTGTCCAAGGAACCTGCGGACGAGCTCTTGTTGCGAGCGATATTGCTCGACGAGCTCGGCGATGTTTGCGCGCGTACTTGACCTAGGGCTTCGCGGCATCGGAGTCTCCAAGTCGACCCCTCATTCGTTCAACCAGGGCAGCAAACTCCGACCGCGCAGAGTTCCTCTCTGCCTCGCTAGCCTCGTCGAGCTGGTAGATTGGAATCCCGCGAAGTTGTGAGATCGGGGGAAGTCGGCCAAAGTCCTTCACCTGTCCGATCGGGCGCCGCGCAGCCTCTCGATGAACCCGCGCGCCGGGAGCATCCTTCAGAACATGCACAAGGTCCTCAGATACCTTGCTCTGGAGGTTGGCCATGTACTTCGTCGCTTGGGTGGTTGGGACTCCAACGTAGAGCTTGAACTTATGGACCGTGTATCCAAGCACCTCCGTTGCGCCACGCAACTTCGGAAACGAATTCGGCGCAAGGGACGCCATTGCATGCCACTCTGAGAACCACGAGTACAGTGCGCGTCCCAGCGTCTTGAATGCGCGAGCTGAAAAGAGGTCGCAAGCTGCCGGGATAATTAGGGCATCGCAATCGAGCACAATCGAGCGATTCAGCGGGCCAACATTTGGTCCAACATCAAACAGGACATAGTCAATACTCGAGGTGCCGCACACCTCCAGGACGACTCGACTCAGCGCCGTCACTCCCACGAATCCGCGCTCTCGCCGCTTCGAACACTCGGACCAGAAATCGGCGAGAGCGCTCTCATACTCGAACAGGCGGATGTCTCCGGGCAGAATTGAGAGTCCGGGAATGCTGAGATCAAGCGGTGTGATGTGAGCCACAGGACCGGTCCCATTTACAACGTCTCGTACAGCAGTCCAGAGGGTTGATCCCTTCGGGGAGTCAGAGTTATCGAGCATCCGATCGAGGGCTGTCTCTTCGATAACATACGAGCTGAGATTGCATTGGGGATCAGCATCGACCAGGAGGACACGCTTCCCCATCTCCGCAAGCACGGCAGCGGCATGAAAGGTCAGTGTCGTCTTCCCGACACCGCCCTTATGGTTGAAGAAGACAAGCTTCCGCGGGGCCATGCCCTGACTCAATCATCCACGCGACCAGGGCTCGCGGCTGAGGATCGCTTGGTTGTGCGTCGGCGACGTGCGTACTTCTTTAGTAACTCGGTGGCAGCCTCGCGGTCTGGCAAAGCCATCACAAACTGCTCGCCGGCGGCGCTCAGTTGTCGTGTTCCATTCCCAGCATATGTGACTAGGCCTGCGCGGTCAGCGTTCTTGATCGCCTGAGATGGGTTCGCAAACTTCGACTGTGCGGCCTCAGTATTGAGAACACTAATGTCTGCCGTTGTGAAGGTGGCGGTACTCCGGTAGTGAGCGAGGTAGAACGCAAGGCAGGCAACCCGTTCAACATCCGACCCTGGGGCCTTTGCAAGGAGGAATTCCTTCGGTGGCTGGTTGCGATCATCAGAGAAGCGGGGCAGCCCTGACGATGCCCGCGCGCTCTGCGCGTCGAGTGTCGTGGGTCCGGGTCGCGTGTGTTGCTGAGCGGGTGGCGAGACCCGAAAGAACGTCATGACTGCCGCGATTACTCTCGCGCGATCCTCTTGGTTCAGTCGTTCGAGGCGACCTACGACCTCCCTCAGCACGGTGGCTGCCGGAACTTCTGATCCGCCTGCGCCGGTGGGATCTTCTGAAGGTGCTTCTTGCATGGTCGATCCTGGGTTGGTGCTCGGGGAGGCAATGCCTCAAGCTTTGCGTAGCGTAGTCAAGTTGGGGTGTCGAGGCAACCTAGCCCGCCGACTTGAGATTCTGCCTTCGGCTGTGCGTGTTGACTCAGGCGAGGCGAGACGAGGAGGGGCGCGGTGTCTCCAGTCTGGATTTCCCTCAGGCGAACAGAGTCGCCAATCGCGGGCGCCTTCCTCGTCTCCACTATGGGTGTGTGATCAGTGCTCGGACCAAGAGGAGAGGCACGAACGCCGGTATCCCGCAAGTGCTCGCAAGGCGCATAGCGATGGCGCCACTACTTCACGGTCTCAATACACCTTGGGCGCCCCGTTGATCACCGTCAGCGCTTCCTCGCAGTTGAAGCCCACGAGCTGCGCGTACTCCCTGATCGACTGGAACCTGGGCGGCGCGAACTCCGCCGCGCGGGCCAGGCCCTGCTCGCGCGTGAACTGCCCTTCGCGGATCTGGTTCGAGATCATCACCTCGTCCTCCGACCAGCCCGCGATCGTCTGGTAGATGTAGTTGTACCAGGCCGCCGAGCCGTCGCCGATGCGCCAGGTGCTGCGCGTGTCGGTCGCGCTCTCCCAGTCGTACTCGCGCCGGATCGTGCCGACGATCTCTTCCTCGGTCCAGGGCAGGTAGTGGAAGAGGTAGAGGAAGTCGTCCTTCTGCACGAAGGTCGCGTAGTAGGCCCAGAGCGTGTCGAGCAGCGACTCGTTGATGTAGCTCGGGTTCTTGACGTAGTTCTTGAGGTAGTACCAGAGCAGCGCCAGCTCGTTGCGGAACGAGAGGCCGGTGAGCGTCATGCCGTGGTCGTCCTCGAGGATGCCGCACAGACCGGTCTTGTAGGGCGTGTCCTCGATCATGTTGCCGGTGCAGAAGACCACCAGCTGGATGCCGGTCTCCTTCCGCAGCGCGCGCGCGTAGTGGTAGAACTGCTTGTCGCCCGCGGTGAAGAGCGTGACCATCCCGAGCTCGGGTTGCTTGAGCCAGGCCTCGATGTTCTTGCGGATGTAGCGGCGCTTCTTCTGGATGTCGGCCGAGCGGATGATGTGCTCGACGCCGAGCTTGCCGACGAGGCGCGCCTGGTTGCGGCGCGCGAGGTCGGTCACCATGCCCCAGTCGTAGGTGAACGCGACCGGGTGCATGCCCAGCTCGCGCTTCAGGTAGTGCAGGCCGTAGGAGGAGTCGCGCCCGCCGGAGAAGGCCACGATCACGTCCGGGCTGCCGTCCTTCGAGCGGTAGGGTTCGACCGCCGCGCGCAGCGCGTCGGCGCCCCTGGGCGCGATCTTGCGCCAGCGCCGGCAGTAGCTACACACGCCGGACGCGTCGAAGTGCATGAAGGGGTAGCTCTCCGGCAGGATGCACTTCGTGCAGCGGCGCAGGCCGCTCGCGCCGTGCGTGTGGTCGACGATCGGCAGGTCGGCGAGGCGCTCGTGCGACTCCACGCGCGCGGCCGGCGCGTGCTCGGCCGGCCGGCAGGCGAACTCCTGTTGGGCGAGGTCGCGCAGCGAGAGCAGCAGCGCGCGGCCGGCCTGGAGCTGGCGGATCTCCAGGCGCCCGAGGTCGGCCGCGCGCGCGGCGTATTCGGCCAGCCGCTGGAGGATGAAGCGCTCGGAGGCGAAGCACAAGAGCGTGCGGCGCTCGTTCGCGAGCACGAAGAGCGAGCCGGTGTTGGTCGCCAGCAGGAGGTCGTCCCGGTCGTCGAAGAGGATCGCGGTCGAGACCGAGCCCTCGAGCTCGCGGAACAGGCGCTGCACGGCGGCGCCCAGGTCGCCCGACTCGTCGCGGTAGCGCCGCAGCAGCGTGACCAGGATCTCCGTGTCGACCTCGGAGGTGCGCGCGAGCTCCGGGTGCTGCCGCCAGAGCACGGCGTCGTTGACGACGATGCCGTTGTGGACCGCGACAGTGCCCAGCGCGACGACGGGCTGGTTGTTGGCGGAGTTCGACTGGAAGCCGTTCGTCACGAGGCGCGTGTGTCCGGTCCAGGCCAGGCCCACGTTCGATCCCGAGCTGCAGTTCGCCGCGTAGCGCTCGAGCGCGCGCTGGCGCAGCTCGCGGTACTTGCGGCTCGCGAGGAAGTCCTCGACCGAGCCCGCCTGCTTGAGCACGTCGATCGTCTGGCCGTTGAACGAGACCAGGCCCGCGGCCTCGCTGCCGCGCGTCTGCGAATGGCGGTAGAGCCGGTCGAGCAGCCCGCCGGCGAAGGCGGCCGTGAGCTGCGTGTCCTTGCCGAAGACGACTCCGAAGATTCCGCACATGCTGGGGAGCGGCGCGCCGCGCTAGTGTAGTTGCGTGCCCGGCCCGGGTCGCGTGGTCGGCTCGCCCGGGCGCCGGCGCAGCGGCGGACAGAGCGGACGCACGGGCACGCCCCCGATGTCGAGCGCGGCGGCCTGCAAGAGGAGCTGCACGCCCAGGATGATCGGCATCGCGGCCAGCATCACGTCGCCAGCGGATGCGACCTCGCCCGGCGCCTTGGCCCGCAGCAGCCAGTGGAGTCCGTAGACCGCGCCGAAGCCGATCAGCGGCAGCCCGAGCAGGAGG
>WNFL01039268.1_pt3 | contig 15538 bp, 13 predicted proteins | sample 5400361 | NCBI WGS metagenome assembly WNFL01 (sample SAMN13153351, study PRJNA577476) | soil metagenome | isolation source: 40 cm soil on Douglas fir-dominated hillslope | place: USA:California | collected 2013-09-17
GGGACGAACCGTTCGGCAGGGTCGCGGCGGAGGCGATGATCAACGCGATTCCCCCGCTCGTCAGCAACCGCGGGTCGCTTCCGCACGTTGTCGGCGGAGATTTCAGTGAGGGCGGCGGAGGACGCGTCCTGCCTGTCCCTCAGTGGATGACGTTCGAAACGAGAAAGCTCCCCAGCGAGCAGGAGATCGAACCGTGGTACGAGGCGGTCGGTCGCCTGTGGGACGACGCGGCCCTGTACAGCAGCATGGCTGCGCGCGCGCGCAGCATAGCGGAAGAGCGGTACGGTGAGAGCGCATCGCGCACGAAACATGTTGATTACTTCACGTCTTTGAAATCCGGTGGCGGCCGCATCACGCAATCCTCTCGGACTCTGTAGCCGTTAGGTCTCTGAGGCATACAAAATGCCAGCGACGGATTTCGTGGATGGTGCGGATCTATCGGGCAGTTTCTGGAGCGTAAGGAAAGTGCTGTGGGTTCTCAGCGGCAGGATTGTCGGCGACGATACGAATTCCGGGAATGCCGCGAGACGCTGAGCTCGTTACGAATTCGGGCTACGGTGGACAACCTTCGCGTGGGAATGAGCGAAGGTTGGTGGACCAGACCGGGATCGAACCGGTGACCTCATGAATGCCATTCATGCGCGCTCCCAACTGCGCTACTGGCCCACTCGTTGGGAAGAGGAATCTTTAGTTTACAGCAGTCGCTGGCCCGCCGAGGGGACGCTCGAAGAATCGCCAGATCCGCTTCCACGAGTCGATCTGCTCCGGAGTGTTCTCAGGAACCAAAGTCCGCTTGTTGACGCGCCGATCGAATGTGTGGCCGCCTGACGGATGGTCGTACACCTTGGTGGCCGAGAGCTCCGACTTCTGTGCGCGCAGAGCCTCCACCAGCGGCAGGTCTTCCTCGATATTCACGTCCAGGTCGTTTCTGGCGACGTGAACCAGCAGCGGGATCTGCAGCTTGTTCACGTGGAATATCGGAGACCGATCCTTATAGATATCCGGCCGCGACTGGGGCGGCCCGCCGAGGCGATTCGCCGGGTCGATGAGCGCGAGCTGTCTCTCGACGCCCTTGCGCTCGAGGCGTTCGATCAGGTTCGTGACAGGCACGATCGCGGCCGCCGCCCGGAAAGTCGACGGGTTTCGGAACACCGACAGCAGCGCGATCATGCCGCCGTGGCTCCAGCCGATGATGCCGATGCGGCGGCAGTCCACTTCGGGATACCGCATTCTCAGGACATCGACCGCCGTCACGACATCGTCCACTTCGCGGCCGCCATAGTCGATCGCGTCGTAATACCCGCGGCCGTACCCGATGCTCCCGCGGTATTCGGGAGCGATGACGACGTAACCTCGCGCCGTGGCTTCCCGAATATAAGGAATGTAGTGCTCGTACAGGTGCCCGCGAACGTCCTCGTGCACCCAGACGAGCGCCGGGAGGCGGCTTTCTGACGTTGAGCCGAGCGGAAGAAAGACGAATGCAGGCACGTCGAGGTCGCCGGCGCCGCTGCGATAGGAGATCTTCTCCATCCGCATGTAGCCGTCGCTGGCTGCCCGCCAGCGCCCGTCGGTCGCGCGCTGCTGCTCCAGCTGCTTTCGAAAGTCGGGCGTCTCAACTGCGGTTACGGCTGAGCTTAAGAGCGCAGCGATAGCCGCAGACGCGAGCCCAATAAGGATGTGGCGCAAGACAGAAATTGTATAACGGCCTGGTGCGCGGGTCATCAAGCCGACGCGAGCCGTCCTATGCAGATCCGGCCGGCTTGGTCATGCGTTCGTGCGCGCGCGTCAGCCACTCAGTAAGGTGTTGCGCGGCTTCGGCCGGCGTTCGTCCGTAGAACGGCATCAACGCGGTCGTCACGCCGGGCATCCGAACGATGAAGGCGCGCCAGCGATCCTGATCAACGGGCAGGGCCTCGATCAGGTAGGCGCGCCCGCCAATGAATTCTTCGAACCGATGGGCAGCTTGGGTCACAGTAGGGAACGGAATCGGAAACGTTTAGGGAAGCGACGATTCTACGCGCCGCGTCACACACGTCAAGCGAAGCGAACGACGAAGGCTCGTCCACATTCTCGATTCGGGATGATTCGCTGAGTGGTTTGTTGAAAAAAAATCCGCGTGTCCATTCGTCCACAGGAAATTCACCGTTCATCCACAGCTTTTCCACACTTGACCGTTGGGAAGGCGGCGACTACGCTTGGAACTTCATGAAAGTTCGGAAATTCGCAGGCATTTTCGTCGTCTCGTGCCTGTTGATGAGCGCGCTCGCGGCCGCCGAGGACGCGACGCTGTTTCGTCTGTTTCTGAAAGACGGCGGCTCGCTCGTCAGCTACGGCGAAGTGGCGCGTGTCGGCGATCGCGTGGTGTTTTCAATGCCGACGGCCTCCGGACCGAATCCGGCGCTGCATCTGGTGAACATCGCATCCGATCGCGTCGACTGGGACCGCACCGAGCGCTACGCCGCGTCCGCGCGAAACGGCCGCTACATCGAAACGCAGGCCGAAAACGACTACGCAACACTGTCCAACCAGGTTGCCGGGGCGCTCAACGAAGTTGCGAGCACCGACGAACCATCACGACGCCTGGCCATCGTCGAAGGTGCGCGGAAAACGCTCGCCGAATGGCCGTCCAGCCATTTCAACTACCGCGAGGCCGACATTCGCCAGTTGTTGACGATGCTCGACGTCGCTATTGCCGATCTGCGGGCCTCGTCAGGTCAGTTGCGGTTCGACCTGAACCTCGTGGCGTTTGCGACACCGCCGCCGCCGACCGAGCCGCTGCTGCCGACGCCGACGCTACGGGAATCGATCGAGCAGGTGTTGACGGTTGCGCGGCTGTCGGATTCATCGACCGATCGCGTGGCGCTGCTGCGATCGGCGGTCGATGAGCTCGCCAGGAATGCCGAAGGCGGCGACCCGACGGTCCCCGTTGAATGGATTGCGGCCACGACCACGGCGGCGGAGNATCGACCGCTCCTATCAGTCGCTGACCAAACGAATGCTGCGATTAGCCGATCAGCGCGCCCGTGCCGCCAACGTCCGTGGTGTCGAGCGCCTCGAAGCGCAAATACGATCGCGAGACGACGCGCTCGGCCGTGTGCGACCCGACGAGGTCAACTCCCTGATTGCCGCGATCGAAGAGAAGCTCGACGCCGCCAGGCGGTTGCGGCTGGCGCGGGACCGCTTTCTGATGCGGGCACCTGACTTCCAGCAGTACCGCGTCGCGATGCGCGGACCGCTGGAGCTCTTCTCCCAGCTGCGGCCCGCCCTGGAGGACATCAAGTCGCTTGCCGGCTCCACGCCGTACGCTCTCAATTCGGTCGAACGGGTCGTGGCGCAGATCGTCAAGCTTGCCGAGGATGCCTCGCCGCCGGAGGAATTCAACGCGGCGCATGCGCTTCTGGTCAGCGCGGCGCATCTCGCTGAGAACGCCGCCAGCATCCGGCGCGACGCCACGCTGTCCGGCAGCATTCAGCGGGCCTGGGATGCCTCGTCGGCCGCGGCTGGCGCGTTGATCCTCGGCAACAAAGCGCGGACCGACATCCGAGCGCTGCTCCGACAGCCTCAGCTTCAGTGATTGATCCACGCCGGACGCGGCTCGTGCGCGTCGCCGGCCTGCACGCGCTGCGCCGTGCGGTCGCCATTCTTCCCACCGACGCTCCTGACGATCTGTTCCCGGCGACGGCCGTCGTCGTGCCGACACGCGGGGCCGCCCGCCAGCTTCGTCGTATGTTCAGCGGTGTCGCACCCGAACTGGTGACGCGCGAAGAGCTCTACGACAACTTTCACTCCCGGCTTTCCGCTCCGCCTGTTCGTCTCGCGCCGTGCGAGCGCGAGGTCATGCTGCACGCGGCCGCAGCCGACGCTCTCGCGGCCGGCCTGGCGCCGCCATTCGAGATCCGCCCCGGCCTGATTGCCGAAATGATTCGCTTCTACGACCAGCTTCGGCGTCAGGGGCAGACTGTCGATCGATTCGAAGAATTGCTGGCCGACAGCTTTGACGAGAGCGATCGCGGCGCGGCTCGGCTGCTCGAGCAGACGAGGTTCATGGCGGCGGCTTTTCGCGCGTACGAACGGCGCCTGGGCGATGCGGTCGACGAGCACGGTCTCCGCGCGCAGCTGATCGCGACCGCCGTGGCCGACCCTCTGCGGCACGTCGTTGTCACCGTCGCCGACTGGATCGCCGATCCGCACGGGCTCGCGGCCGTCGACTTCGATCTCCTCACGCGAGTGCCAGGCCTCGCGAGAATCGACGTCGTGACGACGGATCGCGTCCTCCGCTCGGGGTTTCACCAGCGCATTCACGACTGGCTGCCTGGCATCGAGGAGATCGATGGCCGCGAACTGGGCGTCGCGCCGTCGCCGGTGCCGCGTCTGCTGGTGCCGGCCGCTGATCATCGAGATCAGGGACAGAGAGACTCGCCGGCACTGGCGTTTGTGAAACGCGACCGGGAAGAGGAGCTCGTCGCGATAGCCCGGCGTGCCAGGGCTGCGACGACGAGTCTCGATCGCATTGCTGTGGCCTTCGAGCGTCCGCTCCCGTATCTCTATCTGGCCCGCGAGGTTTTTGGTGGCGCCGGCGTGTCGTATCAGACGATCGACGCGCTGCCGCTCGCAGCCGAACCTGTATCGGCAGCTCTCGACCTCGTCATCGAGTTTGCATCGTCGCAGTTCAGCCGCGATGCCGCGCTTGCGTTGCTGCGATCCCCGCATTTCTGCCTGACCAGCGAACCTGTCTCATTTGCGGACGTCGCGGCCCTGGATGCCGCGATGCGCGACGCGCGCTATCTCGGCGAACTCACCGCGTTGAAAACACTCGAACAGCACGACGTGGTTCGCAAGGCGATTTCGGGCAACGGCGGCATCGGCGTCGCTCTGACGGCGCTGATTGGTGCGGCTGGAGAACTCCAGTCGCTCGTCAGTCGAGCGTCCGCCGCGTCCCACATGAAGGTGCTGGCCGATTTCTTCGTCACGCATGCGAACACCGGCACGCCGGATGATCGTGCGAGGCGGGGACGTGCAGCTCTGGTGGAGGTGCTGCATCAGCTGGCGTCCGCGTATTCGCGGTACGGCGATCGGGACGCCGCTCTCGATGATCTGGCGCCGGAGATTCGACGATGGATCGAACAGGCTACGTTTGCTCGCGATGCGGCTGAGGAGGGCCTTCACCTGGTGGATGCGCAGGCGGCGCGGTTCGGCGACTTCGACGAGCTCACGCTCGTGGGCCTCATCGAGGGCGAATGGCCCGAGCGGCCGCGTCGCAACATCTTCTATGCGCCGAGTGTACTGGCCGCTCTTGGCTGGCCGTCGGAACGAGATCGCCGGAGTGCGGCCACCGCTAACTTTCTGGATCTGGTCCAGTCGCCGTCAGAAACCGTTACTCTCTCCGCTTTCACCCTCGATGACGAAGCTCTCGTCGAGCCTTCGTCGCTGATTGATGATGTCGCTGGATTGTCGCTGTCGGGGATCGAGTCGCCCCTTCCGGCGGGCCGCGTGTTCGCTGAGGAAGCGCTGTCGCTCGATCCGGTGAATCCAGATACGCTCCGGCCCGACGCCCAAGTCTGGGCCGGGATGCGGTTAGCGCGGACCGCCGCCGCCGATCCTCGCTATCACGGCGCGGCCGGGCCGCAAGCTGCTCGCGAGTGGTCCGTCAGCGGGATCGAGACGTACCTCACGTGTCCATTCAAGTTCTTTGCGCAGCGCGTGCTGAGGCTCGAAGAAGAACGAGATGACGACGACGTAATGAACCCGAAGGCGCAGGGACAGTTCGTCCACGATGTCTTCGAGGCGTTCTTCCAGCGCTGGCAGGACCGCGGCCACGGGACCATCACGTCGGCGAACCTGGACCTGGCCCGGCAGCTCTTTGCGCAGGTTGTCGAGGAGCAGGTCGCCTCTCTTGCGGAAGCGGAGGCTGCGATCGAACGCACGCGTCTTCTCGGTTCTTCCGTCGCGGCAGGTCTCGGTGAGGTGGTCTTCCGCATGGAGGCCGAGCGGCCGACGCCCGTCGTGGAGCGGTTGCTGGAAGAAGAGCTTCGCGGGGAATTCGAGTTCACCGGGCCGCGCGGAACCCGGCGGATTGCCCTGCGCGGCGTCGCCGACCGCATCGACCTGCTCGATGACGGCACGTTCCGGCTGATCGACTACAAGCTGTCGTCGGCGCCAAACAAGAGTCGGGCGCTGCAACTGCCGGTCTACGGCCTGTGCGCGGAGCAGCGGCTGCAGGATCGCCGCGGCCGGACCTGGACGCTCGGCGAAGCCGCCTACATCTCTTTCGGCGGCGCTCAGCGCGTGACGCAGCTGATCACGAAGCGGTCGGCGCGCGACCAGGTGATGGCGGCTGCGCAGGAGCGGCTCATCGACGCCGTTGACGCCATCGAGCGGGGCGACTTTCCGCCCACGCCGACCGACGTCTTCCTGTGCGGGTTCTGCAGCTACGCGGCGGTCTGCCGCAAGGACTACGTCGGCGATGTTTGACGCCGACGCCCGCCGCGCTGCCGTCGATCCGTCGCAGAATGTCGTGCTCGAAGCGTCGGCCGGCACCGGGAAGACCCGCGTGCTCGTCGAGCGCTACGTCAACCTCCTCCTCGCCGGCGTCGACCCCGGGCGCATTCTCGCCATCACGTTCACCAGAAAAGCGGCCGCGGAGATGCGCCAGCGGATCATCGCGCGGCTGCGAGAGGCGAGCCGGATGTCGCAGCTTTCGGCGGCCGCGTGGCGCGAGCTGCGCGAACGTCTTGCCGACATCGCGATCTCGACGATCGACGCATTCTGTCTCTCGCTCATCCGCGAGTTCCCCCTCGAGGCAGGCGTTGATCCCGGTTTCGACCTGGCCGATCAGACGGAGATCCCGCGGCTCATCGGTCAGGCGCTCGATCGCGCACTGCGAATCGGGCGCCATCTCGCACGGACAGATGACGACGTGGCGATGGTGTTCGTGCAGCTGCGTGAGCGACGCCTTCGGAAAGGGCTCGCGGCACTTGTCGACCGCCGGCTCGTGGCGGCTGACGTCCTGCGGCGCTTTCTGGAGTTCGGACCGAAAGACCTGACGCCTGAGATCGCCTGCCGCCGGGCGGCCGAGCGTCTCGCGGATCTGCTGAGCAGTGTCTCGGGCGGTCTCCAGCACTTTCTCGACGCCGGGCCGCTTGGGCATCCGCAGTTTGCCATGCTCTCGGCCGACCTCTCGTCGCTGCCGGCAGCTCGCGCGCGCGGTTTCGCCGGACGTGACAACCAGGCGGCGTTTCGGGCGCTCATCGATCGCGTTCGCGCCTACTTTCTGACGCTCGATGGAACGCCGCGGAAGGCGAAGGGCTTCGGGCAATCGGAGTTCAAAAAGGAGCACTGCGTATCGGAGCCGGCGTGGAAGCGGCATCGCGAGATGGTCGAGACGATCGCGCCGTCAATCGATCAGCTGGTCCGGGCATTTCGGCGCGACCTCAACGTGATTGTGTCGCGCGGGGTGTGGCGGCTGTTTCAGATTTTGCTGTCACAGTACACGCGGACGCTCGAGTCGTATGCCGCCCTGGACTTCGCGGAAGTGCTGGCGCGCGCCGTCGGTCTCCTCAAGCAGATGGAGGAGTTCTCGCAGAGTCGCTACAAGCTCGAAGCGCGTTATCAGCACGTCCTCGTCGATGAGTTTCAGGACACGAATCGCGCGCAGTGGGAGCTGATGTCACTGCTGGTGAGGAGCTGGGGCGAAGGGTTCGGCGCGGCGGCCGGCGCGCTTCAACCGTCGATCTTCGTGGTTGGCGACCGCAAGCAGTCGATCTATGGCTTCAGAGACGCTGAAGCAGCGATGCTCGAGGAAGCCGCGGGCTTCGTGGCCGCGCTGCGGCCGGACGGTCAGCCGCGCCAGGCGATCTCGGTGAGTTTTCGTGCCGTGCCCGAGCTGCTCCGGTTCGTCAACGACCTGTTTGAGGTGATTGCCGGCACCTCCGACGCGCAACGTCGTGATGCGTTCCGGTATTCCGAGACCGATCAGTTTCCCGTCGAGCACGAATCCGATCTCAATGTCCCGATGCAGGCGGACGAAAACGACGTCGTGAGGTTTCTCGCCGGCGACACCATCGAGTCGGCGGCTGACGGCGTGGCCGCTGAGATTGCGGCGTTGCTGTCGACGGGCGCCATCGTGAGAGACCGCGACTCGGGCATCGCCCGTCCAGCCAGAGCCGCCGATATCGCCGTGCTCTTTCGAGCCCGCGACAGCCATCGCGAGTACGAAGCCGCGCTCGAGCGCCGGGGCGTTCCGACATATGTCTACAAGGGCCTGGGCTTTTTCGACGCCGACGAAATCCAGGACGCAATATCGCTGCTGCGTTTCCTGGCCAGTCCGGCGTCGAATCTTCGGGCCGCCGCCTTCCTGCGATCGCGCATCGTGCGGCTGTCTGACGCGGCGGTGGCCGACCTCAGAGCCAATCTTTCCGGAGCCCTCATCGACCCTCAGCCTCCAGCCGTGATGGAAGGTCTCGACATCGAGGACCGCGGCGCGGTCGGCCGGGTTCGAGCCGCGATACCCCGCTGGTTGGCGATGGTCGATCGCGTGACGCCGTCCGAACTGCTCGACGAAATCCTGCGGGAGACGGCGTACGCGTACGAGACGCGCGGGCCTCGGCGGGTGAAGAAGCTGCGCGCGCTCATCCGGAAGGTGGAGAACCGCGGCTACGCGACGTTGTCGAGGATCGCGGAGTTTCTCGACGATCTCGCCGTCGGCGACGAGTCGAACGCGGTGCTCGACGCCCACGATGCGGTGAGCCTGATGACAGTCCACGCCGCGAAGGGACTCGAGTTTCCGATCGTGTTCGTCGTGAACGTCAACCGCGGCACCGGTGGACCGCGCGCGCCGATCCGCGTGCTGGCGGATGGGTATGGCACGCCGTCGGTGTCGATTGGCGACTTCGAGTCGGAAGCCGACGAGGACGCGTCGACGCGAGAACGTGAGGAAACGAAGCGTCTCCTTTACGTCGCGCTGACGCGCGCCCGCGATCGGCTCTATCTCGGTGCGGTGGTGAAGAACGGCGTCTTCAAGCCCGGCCGTGGAAGCCTGGGCGAGGTGTTGCCACGCGCGATCGGCGCGCGACTTGAAAGCGCCCTACAGCCGTGAGTCCGCCCACTTCCGGGCGCGGGCCTCGGCTTCTTCCTGGGTTGCCGCCACGAGAACCACGGAGCCAGCCGGCCTGGTCTCGGCGCCCTCGGTGACCCACGCAATCCAGTGTGGACCGCGCGCCTCGCTGTGAACGGTGTAGTTGGATCCTGCGGACGCCATAGGCGTCAAAAGTTAACAGAATTCGAACGATTTCGCGACGATTGGCTTTGGCCGACGAATTCCCTTTGCCGCCGGCCCAGCCATCCCATAAGATTAAGTATTTGGAGGTTTCATCGGTGACATTGACTTGTCCTAACTGCGGCAACGACCGGAACTTTCAGGTCAAGACGTTGCAAATGCACGTGGTGCACCTGGAAGACAGCCGGGTCGAGGTGTCGGAGGAGGATCGGCCGACGGTGCTCGAAGTGCTGTGCGACGAGTGTGAAACGGCGTTGAATTTCGAGGAGTTCGAAGAAACGCTGCGGAAGGAAGTCCTGCTTACGATTGGCGCGCGCTGAAGCGGCGCGCCGTTTCCCGGATTTCGTCAGCTTTCATCCTCATCTCCTGCTTCTTCAAAGTATTCGCAATCAGGGCAGACCCACTCGCGAGTCGTCTGGAGCGTCGGCGTTGGCGTCCCGGGAATGGGCGTCGTGCTCTTCGTTTCATGCAACTGCATCGTTCCGCCGCACAGCGGACATTCCCTGAGCGTCGCCATAGCGCGTTCGTGACACTAACACAACCTTGACAACCTGCGGCCCCGGTCCGTATCGTACCGATCGTGGCGCAGAACTGTTTCGCCGACGAGATCGCGATTGATTTTCCGTCGGCTGGCCGTGTGGTCGAACGCATGCGCGAGGCGTTTCTGGGCGAGACGTCTGGCGGTGATGTGCTCGCGACCGAACTGTCGCTGTCGCCCCGCCAGGCATTCGACGGCCTCGAGGTCACGCTTCGCGTACCGATTCACGGCGCGTGCGCCACGTGCGGCGGACGCGGCGAATCGTGGGCCGAGCCCTGCGGACAGTGCCTGGGTACGGGCGCGTCTCTGTTTCACCACGCCGTGCGCGTCGCCGTTCCCGCGGGCGTCACCGATGGCGCCACCTTCCGTTTCCGCGTGACCTCTCCGCACACCGGGTCGGTGCGCGTCGAAATCCGCGTCGCCATTCAGCCCTCGCTCGTGTGAGCGATCACGTCGACTTCGTTGCCATCCTTTTTATCGTCTGGGGCGCGCTGACGGCACTCGTCGGCCTGTCCACCCTCGCGCTCGGCGTCGGCGCCGCCTCACTCGCATCGTCCATGAATTCAGGCGGTGGACATGTCGCGGCCGGACTGACGGCGGCGGCGTTCTTCACGCTGGCGATCATCGCGATGGTCTGGGGTATCGGCCACGTGTTGATCGGCGTTCCTCTCCGCCGCCATCGCCCCGGCGCCCGGCTGCTGGCGCTGATGGCCGGCTCGATCGACCTGCTGCTCCTGCCGTACGGCACGGCGCTCGGCTGTTACGCGCTGTGGGTTCTGCTGAACGAACAGGGCAAGGCGATGTTCGGCGTACGGTATTCTTGACGGTATGCCCGTCGAACAGGCGAGTGTTCTGGAGGCCCTCAAAGTCGTCCAGGATCCCGATCTCCACCGCGACATCGTCTCGCTCGGCTTTATCAAGGATCTGAAAGTGGACGCCGGCCGAGTGGCCTTCACAATCGAACTGACGACGCCTGCGTGCCCGGTCAAGGACCAGATGCGCGATCAGGCCCGCGCCGCCGTGCTGGCCGTGCCGGGTGTCTCGGCTGTCGATGTGCAGATGAGCGCGCGCGTGCGCGAAGCGATGGCGGGCGGCGAAGGCGGACGCGCGGCGCTGCCCGGAGTGAAGAACATCATCGCGGTGGGCGCGGGCAAGGGCGGCGTCGGCAAGACGACGGTGGCGGTGAATCTCGCGATCGCGCTCGCCAAGGCCGGCGGCAAGGTCGGGATGATCGACGGCGACATCTACGGCCCGAATGTGCCGATCATGCTGGGCCTGAAGACGCAGCTCACCACCGACGGCCAGAAAATCCTGCCAGCTGAAAAGTTCGGCCTGCAGGTGATCTCGATGGGCTTCATGACGGCTGACGATGCGCCGATCATCTGGCGGGGGCCGATGCTTCACGGCGCGCTGCAGCAGTTTTTCCGCGAAGTGCGATGGGTCGACCTCGACTACCTCGTGATCGACATGCCGCCGGGGACAGGCGACGTCGCGCTCAGCCTCAGCCAGACGGTCCCTGTGGCGGTGGTGTCGCTCGCTGACAGCCGCCGGGCGGTGGCCATGTACAAGAAGCTGAACATCCCGCCGATCGGCATCATCGAAAACATGAGCCATTTCGTCTGTCCGAACTGCCAGCACGAGTCGGATATCTTCGGACAGGGTGGCGGCGAGCGTATGGCCAGCGAACTGGGCGTTCCCTTCATCGGCCGGATTCCGATCTACCAGCCGATTCGTGAAGGCGGCGATAGCGGAGTGCCTCTCCTCATCAGCGAGCCGGACTCGCCGGCAGCGCGCTCCTTCGTTGCCGCGGCCGAGCGCCTCGCCGCCGAGATTTCCATCGCGAGCTACAACAGGGCGACCACCATTCCCCTCACCGTCGTCCGGTGAGTGCGCGTTCAATCGGGCGTCCGTGAACATCTCGTTCACCAAGCACACGCTAGCCAACGGCCTCGACGTGCTGCTGCACGAAGAGCACGCCTGCCCGATCGTTGCCGTGAACATCTGGTATCACGTCGGATCGAAAAACGAGCGGCCCGGTCATACGGGGTTCGCGCATCTGTTCGAGCATCTGATGTTCGAGGGGTCGGAGCATCACGACAGCGGGTACTTCCAGCCGCTGCAGGCCGCGGGTGCGGCGCTCAACGGATCGACGAACGCCGATCGCACCAACTACTGGGAAGTCGTGCCGAGTGGTGAGCTCGAGCTCGCCCTGTGGATGGAATCTGATCGGATGGGATTCCTTCTGCCGGCTCTGACTGAGAAGAAGTTCGTCAACCAGCGCGACGTCGTGTTGAACGAACGGCGGCAGAACTACGAAAATCGTCCATACGGCATGTCGTCGATGGCCGTGCTCGCCGCGTTGTTTCCGCCCGATCATCCGTACCACTGGTCGACGATTGGCGAGATCGCGGACCTGCGCGCCGCGAGGCTCGAGGAAGCGCACGACTTCTTCCGTCGCTACTACCATCCCGCAAACGCGTCGCTGGCACTGGCTGGCGACATCGATCCAGACGCCGCGCTGGCGCTGGCGCGAAGGTACTTCGAGGGCATCGCCCCTGCCGCTCCAGTCGACAAGGTGCGAGCGGGAGCATCGCTCGAGGCCGAGCGTCGCATTCTTCTCGAAGATCGCGTGGAGTTGCCGCGGCTGTTTCTCGCGTGGCTGACTCCCGCGATGTTTGCCGAAGGCGACGCGGCGCTCGATCTCGCCGCCGATGTGCTCGCCAACGGGAAAACGTCGCGGCTGTATCGCCGGCTGGTGTTCGAGGAGCGCATTGCCACGGACGTCTCGGCAGCGCAGAACTCCCGGGAGCTCTGCGGTTTCTCCCAGATCTCGGCGACAGCGGCCCCGGGACACGCGCTTCCCGAACTCGAGCGCGCCATTGTCGAGGAGGTCGACAGGCTCTCGACGGACGGACCGACCGGGGATGAGATCGATCGTGGTCGTGTGCAGGCCGAAACGCAGTTCATGCAGCGGCTGCAGACGGTCGGTGGCTTCGGCGGGAAGTCGGATCAGTTGAACGCCTACAACACATTTCTGGGCCGGCCCGACTATTTCACCGAAGACCGCGGCCGGTACGAGCGCGTCACCAGGAGCGCGTTGCAGGGCGCGGTGCGGACGCATCTGCGCGACAGCCACCGCGTGACGCTCAGCGTCGTCCCGCGAGGACGCGCCGATCTGGCCATCGCCGATTCGATTCCGGCGGAGGTCCAATGACGGCGCCTGAGGCGCCTGCCGGCGTCGATCGGTCTCGACTGCCGCCGCTTCGCGCGGTTCCGAAGTTTTCCTTCCCCGCGATGACCAGGTCCACGCTTGCCAACGGCCTTGGCCTGTGGACCGCGCATCATCCGCAGGTGCCGATGGTCGGTCTGCTGCTGCTCGTTCGGATCGGATCGGCCGACGATCCGCCGGCCGGGGAGGGCCTTGCCGCGATCACGGCGGACATGCTGGACGAGGGCAGCGGCCCGCGGTCGGCGATCGACGTGCACGAGGACATCGCACGAATCGGCGCCCAGTTCGACACCGACATCGGTTCCGACGCGATGCTCGTCGGCCTGACGGCGCTCAGCCGGTTTACCAGCCGAGCCCTCGAGCTTCTCGCCGAGATCGTCGTCCGTCCGTCGCTGCGCGACACCGACTTCGAACGCGTCCGACAGCTGCGGTTGAACCGGCTGATTCAGCTGAGAGACATGCCGGGCGTGATCGCCGACCGCGTTTTCGCACGGCTTCTGTACGGCGACGCGCCGTATGGCCACACGCCGCTTGGCAACGAGCGATCTCTGTCGGCCATGACCGTCGACGACATCCGCTCGTTCCACGGCCGTGCGATTCTGCCCGGAGCGTCGACGCTGATAGCCGTCGGCGACTGCGACCATCAGGCGGTGGTATCGGCGGCCGAAGCCGCGTTTGGAGATTGGCGCGGCGCCGCCGGGCTCGAGGCCGCGGTTGTTTCCTCGACTTCGCTCCCGGCGCGGCTGAACATCGTTCCGCGAGTGGGGGCGCCGCAGTCCGAGCTTCGCATCGGTCATGTCGCCGTTTCGCGATCGACGCCCGATTATCACCCGCTCCTCGCGGCGAACATGGTGCTCGGCGGCCAGTACGTCAGCCGCATCAATCTGAATCTCCGCGCGAGCAAGGGGATCACATACGGCGCGCGGACGGCGTTCGAGTTCCGCCGCCGTCCGGGTCCGTTCGCGCTGCACGTCAGCGTCGACAAGGCCGCGACAGCGCTCGCGATTCGCGAATCCATCGACGAGATCGCCGCGATTCGGGCAGATCGTCCGGTGTCAGCCGACGAACTGGCGGTGGGGGTCGCGGCGCTCACACGCGGTTACGCCCGTAATTTCGAGACGCTCGATCAAATTGCCCGGGCCATCGCGCAGATCGCGCTGTTTGACCTGCCCGACGACTATTACTCGCAGTTCGTCCCAAGGATCGAACGCGTTACACCGGACGAGGTCACGCAAGCCGCGGCGCGTCATCTCGATCCGGCGCGGCTGACAACCGTCATCGTCGGCGATCCGGAGCAGGTGGGCCAGAATCTTGGCCAGCTGAATCTTGGGCCTCCCGCCGTCCTGTCTGCTGATAGCATCTAGGATCAAGATCAGGATTTGGTAATCGGGTGACTTGGTAATTTGGTAATTGATTGCCAGAATTACCCAATTACCAAGTTACCCAACTACCAAATTCCAAGCTCACATGCGTCTGCAACGCCTGAGCGTCAGTCTGTTTAGTGCGATCACGGTGGTCAGCGTCGTGCTGGCCGTGGCCACCGTGTGGCTGTTCCTCACCAATCCCGTCACCGTGGCAAACGCCGTCAACGAAGGCGACGTGTCGCCGCTCGTCCGCGACCTTGCCCAAGCGGTGTTCGACGCGCTCCGGGGTCTGCTCCGATATCTCTGACGCGTCTTCGATTGCCGCTTTGTTACGCCAGGAGTGTCTTCTTCAGAAACCGCGTCAGGATCCAACCGTCGAGATACTTGAACGGCGTCCTGCCCGTGCTGTAGTGGCCGCACGGGAGCACCGCAACTTCGTGCGGAACCCGCAAATCACCGAACTCGCGCACCAAATCCTCTGACAGGTCGACCGGAAATGTCAGGTCGTAGCGTGCGTAGACGAGGAGCGTCTGTCGATCGCGCAGACGCTCGAGATACCAGCGCGGGCTGATCGGCTGCCAGAGCGCACGCAACAGCTCGAGATCCACGTGCCCGTCGAGACCGCTCCGCACGTGCTCCGTCGACAATCCGCGCCAGACGACGTCGGCGAAGTACGGCGAGATGTGGTTGAGCGCTTCGGCGCGCACGAGCGGCTCGTGTGCCGTGGTCAGCAGCGCCAGACACGAACCGAGGCTCGTGCCGAGAATTCCGATCCGCTCGTAACCCTGCAGCGCGAGCCACGCGATCGCCCGTCGCGCATCGAGCACGGCCTGGCGGCAGACCTGCACCGTCCGAACCACGTTGGAGCTGACGATGTAGTCGGCGCGGCGGAGTTCGGGCGGCATGCGTTGATGGTGATACGGCAGGCTGAGACGCAGCGCGCTCATCCCGTTCCAGTTCAGCAGCCGGCACAAGCCCACATGCCCGCCCTCGTCCGCGTTCCATTGTGGCAGCACGAGAACCGCGGCGCGCCGGGACGCCGTTCTCGCACGCGCCTGAAAGTAGCGGCAGTACACAGTGTTGTTTTCGCGATGCGGAGTGGGAAAGGCGGTCGGAAACCTGAGCGTGCGATC
>WNFL01309354.1_pt3 | contig 15538 bp, 16 predicted proteins | sample 5400361 | NCBI WGS metagenome assembly WNFL01 (sample SAMN13153351, study PRJNA577476) | soil metagenome | isolation source: 40 cm soil on Douglas fir-dominated hillslope | place: USA:California | collected 2013-09-17
GTCAGCACGGCGATCTGGTCGGGCCTCCCCCCGGCGCCCTCCACGGCCAGCTTGAGGTTGTGCATGACCTGGCGCCACTGCGCGACGAAGTCGCCCTTGCCCACCACCGCCCCAGTCGAGTCGAACGGCGCCTGGCCGGCGATGTAGACCGTCCGGCCCGAGTTTACCCTCGCGAGGTGGGCGTAGCCGACCGGCCGCTCCAGACCGGACGGATTCAATAGCTCAAAAGGCATGGCTCCTCCTTACAACCTTGTTATGTGGACGAAATACAAACGGACCCATGCGCGGGCTCGGAGAGCGGCGGCTTTCGCCGCCCCATCCCGCCGGCTCCCGTTCAACTCTTGCCCCAGACCGCGATGAAGTTCTTGAGCTCGCCGACGATGTCTTCCGATTGGGCGACGTAAGGCAGGATCATGCGCGTCGCGCCCGCCTCGGCGTACGGCGCGATCTTTTCCCGGACCTCCTCGACCGAAGTCGCGGCCACCATCGGGAGCCCCTCGAACAGCCGGTCGGTGATCAGCCGCCGGGCGGCGTGAAAGCCGCCGGACTTCCACGCGGCGCGCATCGCCTCGATCTCCTCGCCGAAGCCCATGCGCGTGAGCAGGTTGCGATAATAGTCCGCCAGCGCGTAGTACGTGAGCGCGTGGCTCAAGGCTTCGCGGGCGACCGTCCGGTCGGGGGCGATCGAGCAGCGCACCTTGCAGATGATCTCTATTTTATCCGGATCTTTGCCGGCCGCTTGAGCGCCCGCCCGCGCCTGCTCGGCGATGCGCCGGATCTCCGGCGGATTGGCCATGTTGATCAGCACGCCGTCGGTCAGCCGCCCCGCCAGCTCCGTCATCTTGGGCCCGAACGCCGCGAGGTAGACGGGAATCTTTCGGCCCGAAGCCTTGAAGGCGAGCTTGAAGCCGCGCGAGGAATAGAATTCGCCGGTGTAGTCGAGCTTCTCCCCGTTCATCGCCCGCTGGACGATCTCCAGATATTCTTTCACGCGCGCGAGCGGCCGGTCGGACGGGAGGCCGTGCCAGCCGGCGATCGTCGGGTTCGAGACGCCGAGGCCGAGGAGAAACCTGCCCTGCGACAGCTCGTCGAGGCCGGCGGTCTGCAGCGCCAGCGTCGCCGGCGTGCGGCCGAGGATATGGTAGACCGCCGAGCCGATCTGCATCCGGCTCGTGACCGCGGCGACGGCGGAGAGCATCACCGTGGGATCTTTATTGTTCGCCTCGCCGCCCCAGGCGCAGCCGAAACCGGCCGCCTCCGCCATGCGGGAAAGCTCCGGAATCGCGTCCATCGGCAGCTGCGCGCCCGAATTGAACTCGATGTCGATTTTCATGGTGCGGCTCGTGGAAGAAAGTATTGCCGTGAGAATTTTAGCTGTGCGTTACGCGTAACATCAAACGGAGAGAGGTTCAAGCCTTGGTCGCGCTGTAAAACTTTCGCAACCGATCCTGGAACGCCCCTTGTCGTCAATGCTTTAGGCGGCCTTGAGACCGCGGCGGGGATATTTGACCACCAGCCGAACGCGGACGCCCAGGCGGGCGAGCATATCGATGAGCGCGTCCGTGCTGAACAGGTCGATCCGCCCTCGAAGCAGGTCGCTTACCCGGGGCTGGGTCACGCGGAGAAGCTTTGCCGCGGCTGCCTGTTTGAGGCGTCGGGACGCGATCAGCTTCTGGAGTTTGATCATCAGCTCCGACCGCACGAGCAAGTGCTCGGCCTCCTCGGGGGCAAAGCCCAGGTCCCGGAAAACGTTGCCGCTCGATCGAGTCACCTTGAGTTTCATCTTGAACCCTCCCGTTTTGTCGGCTTGTCCGTCCGTCGGCTCACGACCAGGGCGCGAAACCTGTCGCGCGCGACTTCCAGTTCCCGTTTCGGTGTTTTCATGGTTCGCTTCTCGAAGGCCTGGAGCACGTAGATCCCCTCGGCGAATTTAGCCACATAAAAGACTCGATGTTCGACTCCCGTGCGTATACGGATCTCCTGCGCGCCGGGCCCAACGACGGGCATCGGCTTCCAGTCGTTCGGTTCTGCTGGACACGCCGCAGCTGGAATCCCGCGACGCGGCGCGCGTCGGCGGGAAAAGCTTTGAGGTCGCTGCGCGAAGAGCCCAGCCAGAATAGAGCCTTATCCGGCACGGCCTAATATACAAGTATCAGTATGCCAGGTCAAGTCCGGCCTCCATGAGGCCGCCCAAAAACGGTCGGGAAGCCGCGCGATCTTACTACCCACCCTTGCCTTCCCCTTCTCCCTGAAGTAAACAAACAACAAAAATCAGGAGGACTTATTTTATGGCACCCGAAAGACCGATCAAGCTGTACGATTTCCCCTCGTCGCCCAACTGCCAGCGCGTCAAGGTCGTGCTGGACGAGAAAAAGCTCGCCTATGAGAAAGTTCCGGTCGATCTCAAAAAGATGGAGCAAAAAAAGCCGGAATTTTTAAAGCTCAACCCCTACGGCAAGGTGCCGGTGTTGATCGACGGCGCGACGGTGCTGTACGAATCGCTCATCATCAACGAGTACCTGGACGAGAAATATCCCGAGACGCCGCTCATGCCGAAAGACCAGGGCAAGCGGGCGAAGGTCCGCATCCTGCTCGACTACGGCATGAACCATCTCGACCCGTCCTACCAGACGATCCGCAAGGAGATGATGAAAGAGGAAAAAGAGCGCAACCAGGAGGCGATCGAAAAAGCGCGGAAGGAATTGAAAAGCCTCCTCGGGCGCCTGGAGCGCGAGCTCGGCGACCAGCCCTATCTGGCCGGCGACTTCTCGCTCGTGGACGCGGCGCTGATCCCGAGATTCCTGCGCCTGGAAGGCATGGGCGTCCTGCCCGACGCTTCCCTGCCGCGCATCGGACAGTGGATCGGCCGGATGAAAGAGCGCCCCTCCGTGCGCGGCATCCTGTAGACGACCTTTCGGTTTCGAATTCCAGGTGAGACAATGGCTTGATGCCGTTTCCTCGAAACTCGAAACCCGAAACTCGAAACTCGTTCTCAATCCTTTTCCCCATCCTCCGTTTCTGGCTGCGCAAGACCCGGCCGCGGACGAGCGGCGCGGTCGCGCTCACCGGGCTCACGGAAAAAGTAAGCGTATCCTTCGACCGCTATGCCGTTCCCCACATTTGCGCGGCGAGCGAGCGCGACCTGTTTCTCGCGCAGGGATACCTGCACGCCCGGGAGCGCCTCTGGCAGATGGATCTCAACCGCCGCGCCGTCAGCGGCCGCATGGCGGAGATTTTCGGCGACCGCCCGCTGCCCCGGGGCGTCTCGGCCGAGCTTGGCGGCAGGACTTTCGCCGACCTGGATTATTTCATCCGGCTCGCGGGCATGCGCCGGGCCGCGCGCGCGTCGCTCGGCTGCTTGACGGAGCGCGAGGCGGAGATCCTCGACGCCTACAGCGCGGGCGTCAACCGCTATATCGAGACGCATCTAAAATCGCCGCCGCTGGAGTTCCGGCTGCTGCGCTACGAGCCCGAGCCGTGGCGGCCCGAGGACTGCCTCACGCTGGGAAAAGGCTTCGCGTTTTTTCTCTCGACGTCCTTCTTTACCCGCGTCGCATGGATCGCGCTGGCCGACGGCCTCAAGAACGAGCCCGAAAAATTAAAGTCCCTGCTGCCGCGCTATCCGTCCGGCGGGCCGAGCATCACCCGCCCCTGCGCGGCGGCCGCGCGCGGGCTGCTGGGCTTCATGAGCGGGACTTTCGACCTCTACGGCGCGGCCGCCGGCCAGGGCAGCAACAGCTGGGTGGTCGCGCCCGGTCGTTCCGCCACCGGCGCTCCGATCCTCTGCAACGACCCGCATCTCCGGCTCGAATTGCCGTCCACGTGGTACCTGATGCATCTCCGCGCCGCCGGCGCCAAGCCGGACGCGGATTTCGAAGTCTGGGGCGGGTCGATTCCCGGCATGCCGTGCGTCCACGTCGGCCGCAACCGCCGGATCGCGTGGGGCGTGACCGCCGCGCTCTGCGACGACGCCGATCTCTACCGGGAAACGGTTCACCCGGAGCGGCCCGACGTCTATCGCGCGGGCGCGGCGTGGACGGAAATGCGCACGGAGGAAGAAAAGATAGCGCTCCGCGGCGGCAAGTCCGTGGCGAGGAAAATCCGCTTCACGCGCCACGGCCCGCTCGTCGGCGATTTTATTCGCGGCTCCGGCGGCGCGGACAAAGAGGCGCTCGCGTTCAAATGGACGGCGCACGCGCCGAGCCGCGAGCTCCGCGCGGTTTACGGCGTCAACCGGGCGGAGAACTGGGAGGAGTTTCGCCGGGCGATCGCCCACCAGACGGCGCCCTCGCTGAACTATCTTTACGCCGACTCGGGCGGCAACATCGGCTACAGCCTCGCCGGCGCGGTCCCGCTCCGCGCCGGACGCCCGTCGCTCCTGCCGCTCGACGGCGCGGAGTCTAAAGCCGAGTGGCAAGGCTCGATCCCCTTCGACGAGCTGCCGCATTTATATAATCCGCCCGAGGGCGTCATCGCCACGGCGAACAACGACGTCGCCGGCGGCGGCTACGAATATTATCTCTCGGACCTTTTCGATCCGCCCTACCGCATCCGCCGCATCAGGGAGCTGCTCGCGGGAAAAAAGACGCTTGCCGTCGCCGACATGGAGCGGATGCAGCAGGACACCGTGTCGGTCCATGCGCGGGAGATCGTCGAGGCTCTCGGCGCCGACCTGGCGCGGATCGCGGCGAGCGGCGGCGCGAGCGCCAAGGCGGCCGAAAGCCTGCTCGCCTGGGACGGCGGCTCGCCGGCCGAAAGCCGGGAAGCCGCCGTCTTCCAATTTTTTTACCATCGCCTGACGGAGAACCTGCTCCAGCCCACGCTCGGAGAGAATCTCTTTTCGACCTACATCGAGATCTTCAACCAGTCGGTCTATCCCCTAGAGCAGATTCTTAAAGACCCGGCGTCGCCCTGGTTCGCCGCGGCGCCGCGGCCGGCGCTGGTCGAAAAGAGCCTCGAGCAGGCCTGCGGCGAGCTCGCGCGGCGGCTGGGGCCGGATATGGAGCAATGGCAGTGGGGCAAAGTCCACACGCTCGGTCTCGGTCACCCGCTGGACGCGGTCTGGATGCTCCGGCGGCTCATCTCCATCGAGCCGTTTCCCACCGGCGGCGACGGCGTCACGATCAATATGGGTTTTTTCCGGCGCTCCCACCCCTACGAGCATACGGTCGGCCCTTCTCTCAGAATGATCCTCGACCTGGCCGTGCCCGGGCGGTCGCTGTTTGTCCTCGTCCCCGGGCAGTCGGGTCATTTTTTATCGCCGCATTATAGGGACCAAACCGATCTCTGGCGCGGCGGCGGGTATATCGAAATGGCCGAGGACGAGAAGACCGCCGGGCCGCTGGTTCTGACCCCGCAATATAAAGTTCCCGACCCGGCCGCCCAGACAGAATAGATGCCCAAGCATTCCAACCGGCGCAACGCAGCATACGCGCCTTTATGGCCGTCCTGCCCCGGGCTTGACAGTCGTAGAGGCAATGCCCTATCTAGTCTCGTGCGCCTTAAAGGGGAGACCTCATGACCGGAGCGCGGCTCGCCCCCGCTTTCTTGCTCGCATCGCTTCTTTCGTCGCCCTGCCCTGTCCCAGCGCAGACTCCCCCGCAAAAGATCGTCATCGGCGGCGCGCAGTCGCTGGCGCCGCTCGCGGAAAAATTTTCCGCCCGGTTTCGCAAGGACCATCCCGGCATCGAGATTGAAATCAGGCGCGCCAACTCCAATTATGGGGTCGCCGCGACCGAAAGCGGCGAGATCCAGATCGGCCTGGTGACGCGCAATCTGACCGGCGCCGAAAAGGCCTCGCTGCACGTCGAATCCATGGGGCGCGACGCGATCATCCTGTTGAGCTATTCCTGGAATACCGTGGCCGGCCTGACGCTGGAACAGCTCAGGGGAATCTACTCGGGCAAGATCGTCAACTGGCGCGAGGTCGGCGGCGAAGACAGGGGCATCGTGCCGCTGACGCGCGAGGCGAGCTCGGCGGTCCACGCCATGTTCATCGACAACCTTTTCGGCAAAGAGTCCGGCGGGCGGGAAAAAGCGTTCGTCCTGCGCGCCAGCAAGGACAAGATCCTGCGCACGGTCAAGCGGGTGCGCGGCTCGCTCGGCTACGGCATCGTCCCCGTCGAAGAGGCGCAGGCGGAGGGTGTCAAGATATTGGCGGTCGACGGCAAGGCCCCGACCGAGGCGAATATCCAACAGGGTTTTGAAAGACCGGCGCGCCCCGCTCGTTCAAGAGTGGACGCGCGGTTTCGCCCGCCTCGTGGCTCAAGGCGAGGCCAGCCGATGAAGAGCCTGCTCCACAAGCTCCTGCTCTCCTCCCTGGTGATCATCCTCCTGCCCATGGGCCTGGCGATCCTCTGGACCTCGAAGACCCTGTCGGCCATTCTCGAGCGTCAATTCGCGGAAAAATCCGCGGCGCAGGCCGAGCAGGTCAAGCTGCTGCTCAGCGAAAGACAGGAAACGGCGACCGGGCTGGTCCACTGGATAGCGGAGATGCCGGGGGTCCGAGACGCGCTCAGGAAAAACGACCGCGCCGCGCTCTTTCAACAGCTCCTCCCGCTGGTCGGCTCGGTGCAGATGGATTTCATCGAGATCCTCGATCCGGCCGGTAAAATTTTCCTCCGCGTTCACGACCCTTCCGTGTACGGCGACCGGCCGGCCCTGGCCAAAGACATTCAAAGGCTCTTGCAGGGAACGGGCGACCTGTCCAACTACGGCGTCGAGGAGCGCGGCGGCCGGGCCTATCTGCGCGCCGCGGAGGAGATCGAAGACGGAAAGATTATCGGTGTGGTGAGCGCCGGCTACGCGATCAACCGCGACCTGGTCAAAAAGCTCGAGCAGATCGCCGGGGGCAAAGTGGTCATCGCCGTCGGCGGGCGCGCCTATACGGCGGCGGACGGCGCGGGCAAGCCCGCGAAGCCGGCGCCGTCCGGCCCGATCGCCGGCCCCGAATCGCGATGGCACCGCGACGAGAAATCGCCCTCGCTCGAGGTCCGCCTGCCGCTCGCCACCGATCGCGGCACGGAAGGCGCCATCTCCATTTTTTATCCGTCCCGGCAGATGACGGCGGCGATCGGCAGCATGCAGAAGGCGCTGCTGCTGGTCGCGCTCCTGGGCACGGCGCTCGCCCTTTCCATTTCCTGGATCTTGAGCCGGCGCCTGACGCGGCCGCTGAAGGAGCTCGTCAGCGTCACCGACCAGGTCGCCGCGGGCGACTACTCGGCTTCGGTGCGCATGAATTCCAAAGACGAGATCGGCGCTCTGGCGGCCTCTTTCAACCGCATGCTGGAGGAGCTCAGCCGGTCCCGCGGCGAGGTGGAAAACTACCGCCAGGAGCTCGAGCGGAAATTCGCCGAGCGCAGCAAGGAGCTCGCCGAGACGGAAAAAAAACGCGCGGCGATGGCCCACATGATCGCGCACGACCTCAAGAACCCGCTGCTGGGGATCAAGAAAACCCTGGAGCGCCTCGATCAGGCGCCGCCGGAAGGCGACGGCGGACAGCGCAAAAAAATCCTCCAGGACCTCGTGAGCGCGGGCGACCTGGTCATCGGGATGGTCAACGAGATGCTCGACATCTACCGCTCGGATTTCGGCGACCTGCCGCTGGCGCTCGGCCCGCTCGGCGTCGAAGAGGTGGTGCAGACGAGCCTGCGCATCCTGGGCCCCGAAATCGAGGAGAAGGGAATCGAGATCGCCATGCGGCTCCAATCCCCCGGCATCGTTCTGATCGCCGACAAGAGAAGGCTGACGCGCCTGCTGATCAACCTTTTGAGCAACGCGATCAAGTTCTCCCCGCACCGAAGCCGGATCGAAATATCCGCGGCGCTGGCGGAAAACGACCGGCGCGGCCCGAGCGCGGTGATCCGCGTCGCGGACCAAGGAGAGGGCATCCCCGAAAGCGATCTGGAGAAAATCTTCGACGTCTTCTATTCGCGCGATCAGGGGCTCGAGGCGGGGACCGGCCTCGGGCTTCCTTATTGCAAGCTCGTGGCGGAGGCGCACCGGGGCAGCATCTGGGCCGAAAGCGCGGCCGGCGGCGGCTTCGCGGTCTCCGTCGCCCTGCCGCTGGACGTGCGCGACGACTGACGATAGAAAAGCCGAGCGCGGAAATCCGAGAAGGAGCAGCAAGCCCATGCCGATCAAGATTCTCATCGCTGACGACGAGCGGCTGTTTCGCCAGAGTCTCAGAAAATTGCTCGAAGGGGTCAAAGACATCCGGGTGGTCGCGGAGGCCGCGGACGGCCAGGAGGCGGTCGTGCGCGCCCAGGAAAAAGAGCCCGACATCGCGCTCCTCGACGTCCGGATGCCGAAGATGGACGGGATCAAGGCGGCCAAGCTGATCTCCAGCCTGGCGCCGAAGACCAAGGTCCTCATGCTCTCGATCCACGACGACGACGAGAAGATCATCTCGGCCCTGCGGGCCGGCGCGGCGGGCTACATTCTCAAGGACGCCGATCAAAAAGACTTCATCGAGATCATCCGCCATACGCATCAGGGCAAGTCGCTGAACTCGCCTTATCTCGCGCACCTGACGGTGCCGCGCACCGCGCGTCCGGCCCAGACCCCCGAAGGCGGGAAGAAAAAGGATTTCGCCGAAAAACACAGCCTGACCGAGCAGGAATTGAGGCTGCTTCACCTGCTGGCCGAGGGGCTCTCCAACGAAGAGATGAGCCAGCTGGTCAACCTCTCGCGCGAGACGATCAAGATGCATCTGAAGGCGCTGTTCCGCAAGCTCCAGGTAAAAAACCGCACCGAGGCGGCGGTCCTCGCAGTCCGGGACGCCCTCGGGTGAGTCTCTCTCAGGTGGGGGCACAAGCACCCGTTCGGGGAGTTGACGCGCCGGTGGCCAGGATATAATAGACATCGCTGGACGCGCTTTGCATGTTTTGGGTTGGTTCGACGTCAAATAAAGGAGGCCGATCATGACCCAGTTTAAAAAAGCCGCCGCCCGCTCCCTCCTTTCCCTTTTATTTTTATTGCTTACCGCCCTTTCCGCCGCGGCCCTCGAAGTCGGCGAGAAAGCGCCGGACTTCGAGCTCGACAGCTCCAAGGGCGGCAAGCTGAAGCTCAGCGCCCTCAAGGGGAAAAACGTCCTGATCAATTTTTACGTCCTCGACTTCAGCCCGACCTGAATCAAGGACCTGCAGGCGTCCGGTTCGGACAATTACGACAAGTTTCAGGCCGAGAGCACGGAAGTCCTGGGCATCAGCGTCAACGCCCCCTTCTCGCAGAAAGCCTTCGCCGAGTTCGCCAAGATCAACTACCCGCTGCTGAGCGATTCGGACGGCAAGACGATGAAAGCCTTCGGCGTCTACAACGAAGAAAGGCGCATGGCCAAACGCTCCTATGTCATCATCGACAAGGACGGCGTCGTGCGTTATCTGAGCATCCGCCCGTCGAACAGCGAAAAAGACCTGCTTACGACCGAGCAGCTTTTGACCGAAGTGAAAAAAGTCAGCCAAGGCAAATAACTGGAAGGAGCATACATGAGGACCCATCGCAGATTTTTGACCGCGGCGCTTTTCGCGGTGCTGGCGCTTTTCGCCGCGTCGCAGGTGATCGCCCAGGAGGACGTTATCGAGAAGCGGCAAAAACTCATGAAGAGCAACGGCGCCGCCGCCAAGGCGATGAAAAAGGCCGTGGAAGAAAAGGACTACGCGACGGTCGAGACCAAGGCCAAGGACATCGGGGACAACATGGACAAAGTCCTCGATCTGTTCCCGAAGGGCAGCACGTCGGAGAAGTCGCGCGCGCTGCCGGCCATCTGGGAAAAATGGGACGAGTTCACCAAAGGCCCGGCCAAGGTGAAGAAGGCCGCTGCGGACGTGGCGGATGCCGCCAAAGCGAAAGACGACGCGGCGCTCCCGGCAAAGCTCAAGGCGCTCGGCGAAGCGTGCGATTCTTGTCATAAGAACTTCCGATCGGAAAAAAAGGGCTAAGTTCTCCCAACCGGATATCCGCGAGAGGGGGCGGGTCATGAAAGGCAAATGGATCGTCTATCTTTTTGTTTTTTCTCTGGCAGGCATGGGCGGATCTCTTTCGTGGGCGCAGAACGTAAAAATCACTCCCTTGGGCGCGGCCGCCGGAGAATTTTGCGTCGGCGACCGCGCGCTGCTTTTTGAAGACCCGACGGGCGTGAAAGTCCTCATCGCTCCGGGGCGCACGGTGGGCAAGGATAAAGGCGCTTTTGTGCGGGGTTCGGAAGACGACAGGCTCGGCGGCAGCGTGCACGTTCTCCTGATCGACCACCCTCACGTGGACCATATCGGAGATGTCTTTCACAAGACCTGCTCCGGCTCTTCCACCGAGGCATTTGAATTCCCCAGCGAGGGTAATGCTTCTGAGATAGCCGCTAGACTCCATTCGGCCGTGCTCGTCGGCGGGGAACTGCCGGACTTCTTCACCAAAAAACTCAACAATATGGTGGCGCTCGCCGGCACCCCGGCCCCGGTCGGTTGCCCGGCAGCGGGGTTGGATAACACCTTTACGGTTCCGCGCGCTTCGCCTTGTGTCGGTGTTATTCGAGGAGGCACCCGTACCGCCGTCTTCACCGGTCAGACCACCGGAGTCAAAATTACCACCATCCCGGCCTTCCACGCGGCGGGCGCCTCCAGGATTCACGTCGATGAGCTTGACAGCGTCGATCCGCAGGGGGGCTTGGCCGTCGCGGACCCCGGTGTCCCGGAAGGGCTGACCGGCTATGCCGGCCCTGAAACCGGCTACATCATCCGCTTCACGAACGGCCTCACGGTTCTCTGGACCGGCGACTCGGGTCTCATTGGAGATTGGGAGGCTCAGAGTAAGTTTTACCGCCCCAACCTCGCGGTTGTACACGCCGGAGACCTCTTCACCATGGGGCCGGATGAAGGAGCCTTCGCCGTTAGCCAATTAATCAAACCTCGCAGCGTCATCCCCGAGCACTTCAACCAGGTCTCGACGGCAAAGGGTGTGGTGATTGCGGGAACCAGGGTCGAGCGCTTCATCAGCCTCCTCGGCGGCCAGGGCAAAACGCGAGTGGTCGTGCCGCTAAGCGGACAATCGTTCCAGTTCGACGGCGGCGGCAACTGCGTCGCCGGTCCGGGCTGCTGAAGCAGCCGTGGCTTGCAAACCGGCGGAGCCCGAGCCGGGCTCCGCCGGCGGTCGATCGCCCAATATCCCCCTTGGGACTCGACCCGGGAATACAGGGATCAAAATCCAATCGAAAAAGGGGGAAATCATGCAAACAACAAAACTCCTAGCGATCTTGAGCGCCACGCTGCTGGCGCTATCTTTTAGCTCGAAGGTCATCGCCGTCCCCGCCCAGGAGGTTCGGTGGGAGGCGCTCGTCGGGGTGATTCAGCCGGGGAACGTCGTCGGCTCGGGGACCGGGGCGGTGACCGGCGGCGGCCAGCCGTGGGTGGTGACCGGCGGGCGCGCCAGCGTGGACCTGGCGAGCGGTGACGTCAGGTTCGACGTCGCGGGGTTGGTGCTCGCGGGCGGCAACAGCATCGGCACGCGGGGGACGATCACGCCGGTCAAGGGTACTCTGGTGTGCGACACCAACGGCAGCGCGGGCGGCGGCAACTCCGTGCTCGTCGATACGCCCACGGTGCCGCTCAGCCTCCAGGGGGAAGCGAATTTCAGCGGCAACGTCGGGCCGCTGCCCGCGGTGTGCCTGACCCAGCCGGATATCGCGTTTCTCATCCGCGGCGCGAGCGGCAGCTGGTTCGCCGCCGGGATCGTGCGCGAGCCCTAGGATCATCGCCGCCTGTACATCACAAGCCCTACGGAGACAGCTTCCCGACGGCGGGGGCTGTCTTTTTCCTTCCTATCAGCGGCGATTTAATCTAGAATCCCTCGCGGCCGGCCGAGAGCGGCCAAATCGCGGCAGTTCGCAGGGAAGGGAGACGACAGTGAAAATAACCTGGCTGGCTTCATTGTTCTTCGGGCTCGCTTTGGCCTCCGGCTGCGCCACGATGGGCGGAGGCGGCGAAAAGGGGAAAGTCTCCATCCTGGTCGACCTCGATCCCGCGAGCGCCGACCGGACCGTGATCGTCGAAAGCATCACCGCCGACCGGCAGGGCCGGCTTTATCTCGCCGACCGGGTGAGCGGCGACGTCCTGCGCGTCGATCCGCGCTATGCCAACCCGGTGCCCGTGGCCCGTATCGAGCCGCGCGAGATCCAAGGGAAAAAGACCAACGCGGACGCCAGCGGGGTCGAGTTCAACCAGCAAGGCGATCTCTTCATCGCCAGCGGCCCTTTTAGCGCGGTGGTGCGCGTCCACGCCGATGAACTGAATCCGCAAAAGCCGGGGCGGGCCCAAATGTTCGCCACCGGCGCCGAAGGCGCCAACGGTATCGCTTTCGACAAGCAGGGGAACCTCTATATATCGGGAGGCCGCACCGGTAAGATCTATCGCGTCGGCCCCGGCGGCGGCTCGGCGCTGCCGTTCGCCGAGATTCCCGGCTTTGTCCGCACGCTCCCCGACGGTAAGACCGAACAGACGATCGTCGCCAACGGCCTCGCGTTCGACTCCAGAGGCGCGCTTTACGCCGCCGACACGGCGCGCGGCGCCGTCTGGCGCATCACGATCGGCGCCGACGGCAAGGCCGCCAAGCCCGAAAAGATAACCGAAAGCCCGCTGCTGGAAGGCGCGGACGGGCTGGCGTTCGACAAGACCGGCAAGCTCTGGGTTACGGCCAACGAGCGGAACGCGCTCGTGACGATCGCAGCCGACGGCAAGGTTCAGGAAGTCACGAAGAACGGCGGCAAGGGTCCGCTCGAATTTCCCTCCGCCATCGTGTTCGTCGGCGACACCGCCTATATCAGCAACAACGACACCCCGCGGCGCGATAATATGGACGCCAACGGTAAAACCGCGCTCGACGGCATCGGCGCATCGATCGCCCGGATCACGCCGTGACCCGAATGCTTCCTGCGACGGACACTCCGGGATAACGGGATGGCGCCGCTGCTCTCGCTCGATAGCGTCAGGAGGGAGTTCAACGTCCGGGGGAAAAAAGTCCTGGCGCTGGAAACCTTGGACCTCGGCATCGAGGAGGGCGAATTCGTCACCGTCGTCGGTCCTTCCGGCTGCGGCAAATCCACGCTTTTGAATCTCGTCGTCGGGCTCCTGCCGCCGAGCGGCGGACGGATCCTGTTCCGCGACCGCGCCATAAATGGCATCAACCCGGAGATCGGCTACGTGACCCAGAAAGACAACCTCCTGCCCTGGCGCACGCTGGTGGAAAACGTCGAGATCGCGCTCGAGATCCGCGGCGCGGAAAAAACCGAGCGCAGACGCCGGGCCGAAAAACTGATCGGCGACGTCGGGCTCACGGGCTTCGAAGCGCATTACCCGCACGAGCTTTCCGGCGGCATGCGCCAGCGCGCCAACATCATCCGGACGCTGATCTACGACCCGGAGCTGATTCTGATGGACGAGCCGTTCGGTCCGCTCGACGCGCAGACCCGCGTCGTGCTCCAGGACCAGCTTTTGAAGCTCTGGCGCGCCTCGCGGAAAACGATTCTCTTCATCACCCACGATCTGGTCGAGGCGATCACGCTGGCCGACCGGGTGATCGTGATGACCTCGCGGCCGGGGCGCGTCAAGCGCATCGCCGCGGTGCCGATACCGCGCCCGCGCGACGTGTACCAGATCCACATGAGCCCGGAGTTCCGCGAAGTATATAACACGCTCTGGCAAGAGCTCAGGCCCGAAGTGAATACGGCGGAAGCATAGGAAGGAGACCGAACATGAATCGACTGATGGCAGGCGTCTGTTCCGCGGCTTTTCTTCTCGCCGGCTGGATGTCCCCGGCCGGGGCGCAGAATCTTAGAAAAATAAAAATGACCATTCCCGTCGTGGCCCACTCCATGGCGCCGGTCTACATCGCCCAGTCGAAGGGCTACTTTAAAGACGAGGGGCTGGAGGTGGACGTCACCTCCACCAACGGCGGCGGACCCGACATCCGGGCGCTCATCGCCGGCGACGTGGATTTCACCTTCACCACCGGCGACAACGTCGTGCTGGCGCAGCAGGAAGGCAAGAAGCTCCTGATGGTCGCGAGCGGGCTCAACAAGCTGTTCATCAACTGGGCCATGAACAAGGACACGGCCAAGGCGAAGGGTGTGACCGAGTCCACACCGCTGGCGGAGAAGCTGAAGGCGCTGAAAGGCCTCACGATCGGCTTTACCAATCCCGGAGCGCTCACGGCCCACCTGGCCGGCTTCGTCACCCGCAAGGCGGGCTACGTGCCGCAGCAGGACGTCAACATGATCGCCGTGGGGTCCGGGCCGACCTGGGTCGCGGCGCTGGAGAACCGCAAAGTCGACGTCGCGCTGACGGCGCCGCCGACGCCCGAGACCGCCGTCAGCCGCGGCTTCGCGATCCCCTTTCTGAGCTACACGCAGTACGCGGAGCTCGGGGCGCCGGAATTTCTCATGGAAAATCTCATCGTGCGCCCCGAAACGGCGGCCAAGGACGCCGAGCTGGTGCGAAAAATGGCCCGCGCCGTGGTCAAGGCGAACAAGTGGGCGCTGCAAAGCGCGCCGGCGGAGGTGGCCGAGGCGCTGAAGCCTTTTCTCGGCCAGACCGATCCCGCGCTCTTGCTCGCGGGCGCCAAGGCGGTGCTGCCGACGCTCTCCGCCGACGGCCGGACGAGCGAGCGCAGCGTGCAGGTGACCCAGGACATTCTCGAGCAGGCCGGGATTCTGAAAAAGCGCATCCCCTACTCCGAGCTGGTCAACAACGAGTTTTTGCCTAAATGATCGGACGCGGACGGCTCTTTCTCTACCGGCTGCTCTTCGGTCTCGCTCTGCTCGCCTTTTGGGAGCTGAGCTCGGGGCGGCTGATCGATCCCTTCTGGGTGTCGAGCCCGTCCGCGGTATTTCAATACCTGTGGGGCGTCTTCGCCGACGGCTCGATCTTCGGCCACCTCGCGATCACGCTCTACGAGACCTTCGCCGGCTTTTTCATCGGCGCGGTCAGCGGCATCGCGCTCGGCTTTTTGCTCGCGCGCAAAGAGGTGCTGGCGCAGGTGCTCGATCCCTACATCGTCGCGTTCAACGGCATCCCGCGGATCGCCCTCGCGCCGCTGTTCATCATCTGGTTCGGCATCGGCCCCAACTCCAAGGTGATCCTGGTCGTGACCGTCGTCTTTTTCCTGACTTTTTTCAACACCTACGCCGGCGTCAAGGGCGTGGACATCGAGCTGAAGAACGTTCTGCGCGTCATGGGCGCGAGCGAGCGGCAGATCCTCTTTAAAGTCACGATCCCGGCGACCGTGCCGTGGATCGCCACCGGGCTAAAGATCAGCGTCCCCTACGCGCTGGTCGCCGCCGTGGTCGGGGAGTTCGTCGCCGCGAGCAAGGGGCTCGGCTATCTCATCAACTATAACACTTCGCTTTTCTCGACCACCGGCGCGCTCGGCGGCATCCTGATCCTCGCTCTCGTCGTCGTCGTCTGCAACGAGGTCATCAGCCGGGCCGAGGCCTATCTGCTCCGCTGGCGGCCGCGCGAAGAAGGAAAAAAGTCGAGCGAGCTTTACTGACGAAGAG
>WNFL01289959.1_pt1 | contig 15536 bp, 19 predicted proteins | sample 5400361 | NCBI WGS metagenome assembly WNFL01 (sample SAMN13153351, study PRJNA577476) | soil metagenome | isolation source: 40 cm soil on Douglas fir-dominated hillslope | place: USA:California | collected 2013-09-17
ATGTTCCTCGGCGCGCAGTCGCTCGACGCGGGCGTGGCCGACGCGCAGACGGCGTACTACATCTGCATCGGCCTGCTCATCGCCTTCGTCGGGCGCAATTCGCAGCAGCTCTTCACCGGGATCGGCGAGCGGCTGATCGCCGCCGAGCGCACGCCGCTGGCGCCGTTCTACCAGGGGGCGCACGTCGGCATGTTGCTGCTGGTCATCGTGTCCCTGACGGTGATCTCGCTCTCGTGGGGCACCAATGAGTTCATCTACTTCAATTTCTGAGCTGAACCGGCTCGCGGCCTGGCTCTTCGGCCTGGCGGCGACCCTGCTCGCGTTCGGCATCGTCGCGGAGGGCGTGCTGCGCCTGCTGCCCACCGGCACCGATCTGCACCGCGAGAACCCGCAAGGTCCCGCCTCGTCGGCGCGACTGGTGCGCAACCGCCGGTACACGTTCTCGATGGGCTGGGACCTGCGCTACGTGGTGCATGGCCGCACCAATTCCATGGGCTTCATCTCGCCGCACGAGTATCGCAGCGACGTGCGGTCGATCGCGCTCCTCGGCGACAGCTTCGCCGAAGGCGAGATGCTGCCCTACGAGGATTCGCTCGCCGGCCACCTCGACGTGCTCACCCGGGGCCGGCTGCAAACCTTCAATTTCGGCCTGAGCGGCGCGGCGCTGCCGCACTACCTCGGCATCGCGCGCGAGATGGGCCCGCGCTTTCCGTTCAAGGCGGCGGCGGTGATCGTCGGTCCCGGCGACTACATCGAGGGCTTCGAGTCGAAGGAAGGGCAGTACCGCTGGGGCAGGAGCGCCGAGGACGACGTGATGCTCGTTCCCGCCGAGTCGCGCAGCCGCCTGAAGCAGGCCCTGCGCTCGAGCGCGCTGCTGCGCTATGTGAGGGGCAACCTCAAATTCGTCGCGGGGACGATGTTCCAGCACCCGGGCCAGGCGAAATGCGAGCCGGTGGCGCTGCGCGACACCGATCGCCTGCGCCTGTCGCATTTCGTCGATGCGCTGCCGCGCGCGCTGGGCCTCGAGCCCAGGCGCATCGTCATGCTCTTCAACGGCAACACGCGCGAGGTGTACGAGCGCGTCGATCGCGCCCGGCAGGGCGACACGCCGGCCAGGGCGTGCGACAGCCTCGACTCGGCCGCGCTCGCCGAGTTGCGCACGCTCGCTCGCAGCCGCGGCATCCAGGTGGTGGAGGTCGTGCCGCTCCTCGAGGGCCACTACCGCGAGCATCGCCGGCCGCTCGACTTCCGGCCGGTCGATCCGCACTGGAACGGCCTCGCCACCTCGATCATCGCCGGCGAGGTCGCGCGGCGGCTCGGCGGCGAGGCCCCGGGGTTGTTCTAGGGCGCTGCCCGCGCGGCGGGTACGAAAGTTGCGAGCGTTGCGGCGCCACTCCGATGAACGTCGCCGAGACACCGTTCCTCTCCACCGTCGAGCTCCCCCGCTCGGTGCAGATCGAGCCGGTGGCCATGCAGGCGCTCCGTTCGCCCGCGCTGATGAGCCTCGCCGCGTTCGGCCGCGTCCTCGACCAGTTTCCGCGCCTCGGGTCGCTGACGCTGGACGGCCGCGGCGAGCCGCTCTCGCACCCGCGCATCTTCGACATGGTGCGCTACGCCGCCGCGCGCGGCGCCGCGGTGACGCTGCGCAGCCGGCTGCCCGCCGCGCTCGGCGAGGAGCGCATCGAGGAATGCGTACAAAGCGGGTTGCAGGTGCTCGAGGTGGTGCTCGACCAGGCCGATCCGCGCCGGGCGCTTGGCAACGCACGCCGCATCGCCGCGGCCAAGCGTCGCCTGGCGTCGCCGCTGCCCGAGCTTCGCGCCGTGCTGGTGGCGACGCGCAGCAACATCGGCTATCTCGTGTCGCTCCTGCGCCTGGCGGCGGCGCACGACCTGCGCGAGGTGCGCGTGCAGCACCTGACGCGCGACTTTGCACGCACGCGCAAGTATGTCGCCACCGAGACGCTGGTGAACGAGGACCCCGCGCAGCTCGAGCCGCGCTTCGCCGAGCTGCGCGCCGCGGCGGAGATGGCGCACGTGCGCCTCGAGCTGCCGCAGCCGCGCGGCCGCTGCGACCGGCCGTCGCGCGGCGTGTACCTCAACTACTACGGCCGCGCCATGCCCTGCGACCAGGTGGCGAGCAACGCGCCGGTCGGCTTCGGCAACATGGACCGCGAAGGCGTGGCGCGCGTGTGGAGCAACGACGCCTACCAGGCATTCCGGGCACGCCTCGCCTCCGACGATCCGCCGGAAATCTGCAAGGGCTGCGCGCTGCTGCAGGGCTAGTGCTCGGCGAGCAGCGACCCCCAGCCGTACCTCTTGTCTTTGATGCCGTAGTCGCGCAGCGCGTACCAGTAGGTGGCGGCGTTGATCGCGAGCACCGGCTTGCCGAGCCAGACCTCGGCCGCGGCGGCGAGCTCGGCCATCGCCAGGTTGGTGCCGACCTGGACGACGGCATCGACGCGGCCGCGATTCACGCGCTCGATCGCCTCGCGCAGCGTCGTTCGCGAAACATGGGCGATCTGCACCGGGCTCGAGCACTTCAGGCCGACGAGATTCACGATCTCGTAGCCGCAGTCGGCGAAGAAGCGCCGCACCTGGTGGTCGCCCACCGGCATGTAGGGCGTGATCACGCCCAGCCGCTTGATGCCGCGGCCATAGGCGCGTAGCGCCGCCCGGCAGGCATCGGAGCCCATCGCGATCCCGGTTTTCGCCCTTCTTTCCAGTTTCTTTCTCAACTGGAGAGAACCGGCCAGTCCGTCCCAGAAAGTCTCCGATGACATGCCGATGACCACGTAGTCCGGCTTGCAGGTGAGCGCCGCGTCGAGCGCGGGGAGGAGCGCGCCGCGGATGTTGTCCATCATCGCGAGGAAGCTGCGGTCGTCGGTCACCTTGCTGTCCGGGATGACCAGGCGCGAATGGTGGTTGGTCACGCCTCTGGGCCGCATGGCGTCGAACTCGGGCTGCACCGAGGTGTTGGTGGAAGGCGCCAGCACCGCGAATTTGGCGCGCCAGCCCAGGGAGTCGGTCATGGTTGGCTAGAATGCCACAGTGCAAATCGTCGGCCGCGGCTTCTCGTTCGAGGACCTCAAGGTCGGGTTTCGCTTCCGCACGCACCGGCGCACGATCCGGGAAGCCGACCTCGCCGCCTTCATCGCCTTCACCGGCCTGACCGAGGAGCTTTTTTCGGTCAGGCAGGAAAAGCAGGTCGTGCCCGGGGCGCTGGTCTATTCGTTCGCCGAAGGCCTGCTGCTGGCGACGATGCAGGACACCGGCGTCGCCTTCCTCAACGCGACGATCGACGTCAAGGGGCCGACGCACGTCGGCGACACGATCCGCGTCGAGTGCGAGGTGACCGAGCACCGGCTGACCTCCAAGGGCGACCGCGGCCTGGTGCGTTTCGTGAACCAGGTGAAGAACCAGGACGACCAGGTGGTGCTCGAGTACAACCCGCTGCGCCTGCTGAAGCGCAAGTGAGCGCGCCCGCAGTTCCACCTTTGGCCGGCGTGAGGGTGCTCGAGCTGGGCAGCCTGATCGCCGGGCCGTTCTGCGCCAAGACGCTCGGCGACTTCGGCGCCGAGGTGATCAAGGTCGAGCCGCCGGGCGAGGGCGATCCGCTGCGCCGCTGGCGGCGGCTTCGCAACGGCACCTCGCTTTGGTGGCACGTCCAGTCGCGCAACAAGAAGTCCGTGACCTGCGACCTGCGCCGCCCCGAGGGTCAAGAAGTCGTCAGACGTCTCGCGCGACGCGTGGACGTTATGGTCGAGAATTTCCGCCCGGGCGCGCTCGAGAAATGGAACCTCGGCTGGGAGGCGCTCTCGCGCGAGAACCCGAAGCTCGTGCTGGTGCGCATCTCCGGCTACGGCCAGACCGGCCCCTACCGCGAGCGGCCGGGGTTCGGCGCGATCGGCGAGGCGATGGGCGGCCTGCGCCACATCACCGGCTTTCCCGGCCAGCCGCCGGTGCGGCCGAACCTGTCGATCGGCGACACGCTCGCCTCGCTGCATGGCGTGATCGGATGTCTGCTTGCTCTTCAACATGTCAAGAACGGAGGAAATGGCCAGGTGGTCGACGTGGCGCTCTACGAATCCGTCTTCAACTGCACCGAGAGCCTGCTTCCGGAATACGACGCCGACGGCTACGTGCGCGAGCGCTCGGGCAGCATCCTGCCCGGCATCGCGCCTTCCAACCTCTACCCGTGCAAGGACGGCGCCTACGTGCTCATCGCCGGCAACGCCGACAGCCTCTACCGGCGCCTCATGACCGCGATCGGCCGCGAGGACCTGCGCGACGATCCGGCGCTCGCGCGCAACGACGGCCGCGCCGCGCAGATGCAACGTATCGATGATGCGATATCGAAGTGGACGTTACAAAAAACTCAACAACAAGTACTGGACGAGATGGAAAAGGCGGAAGTGCCCGCGGGCAAGACCTACAGCGCAGCCGACATCGCCGCCGATCCGCACTATGCGGCGCGCGGCATGATCCAGAGCATCGTCGCCGGCGACGGCGCGCCGCTCAAGGTGCCGGGGATCGTGCCCAAGCTCTCGGCGACCCCTGGAGCGATCCGCACGCCGGCGCCGAAGCTCGGCGAGCATACGGACGAAGTGCTGAAGGAAATCGGCTATTCGGCGGCCGAGATCTCGGGCCTGAAGGAAAAGCGCATCCTATGATCGACCACATCGACCACATCGTCCTCACCACCCGCGACCTCGCAGGGTGCATCCGCTTCTACAGCGACGTGCTGGGCATGAAGCTGGAGAAATTCCGCACGCCGACCGAAGAGCGCCTCGCGTTGAAGTTCGGCGCCCAGAAGATCAACGTCCACGAATGGGGCAAGGAGTTCGAGCCGCGTGCGCACGTCGCGGCGCCGGGGACCCTGGACCTGTGCTTCATCGCGGCGATTCCCCTTCAGGACGTCATCGCTCGCCTGAAAAAAGAAAAGATCGCCATCCTCGAAGGCCCGGTCGCCAAGACCGGCGCCCTGGGGCGGATGCAGTCGGTGTACGTGCGAGATCCCGACCTCAATCTGGTCGAGATCTCGGTCTACGAGCGCTGATTCCAGCTCGGCGACAAGTAGCGGCTACCAGGTCGGCAGCGGGCGCCGCGCGTAAGCCACGCGGAAGCCCTCGTCGTAGCGCGCGGTGTCCATCGTGGTGCATTGGCCGGCGTACTGCTCGGCCTGGAACGGCGCGCCGAGCAGGCCGTCGCGCTCGCCGATGGCGTACCAGTCGGAGCCGCAGTTGGTGGTGCTCGCACAGCCGGCGAGCAGCGTCAGGAGAAGGATCGTGGTGGTCTTCATGGGAACTCCCTCGTTGTCGGTCAGGCGCTGAAAAAAGTTTCGCCCAAAACCGCGCGCCGGTGAGGTGGGTACGGCGCTTGCAGCGTGCGGAATATTCACCTCGAGGAGGCTGCAATGGCTGGAATACCGCGCCGTCAAGGACGTGCAGAACCGAAGATCGGCCCGAGCGACAGCTCGGACACTTTTTCCGATCGCCCCGACCGTCCCGCCACCGACAGCGACGCCGGCGGCACCGGCGAGCGCCGCAGCATCGGCAAGGAGGAGCGGGCGAAGGACGTCGGCACCGACCGCGTCGCGCGCGACAGCGAGGTCGGCCTGGGCGGCGGCCTCGATCAGGCTGAGGAAGCGCGCCTCAAAAAACCGAAACCCTGACGCCGTTCTTCTCGAGCAGCGCGACCAGCGCCTGCGTGTGGTCGCGGTCGCGCGTCTCGATCAGGAACTCGATCTCGGTTGATTTCACCGAGGCGGTGCCGAACACCCGCTGGTGCTGCACCTCGACGATGTTGCCGCCGCCCTCGGCGATGAGCGCCGCCACCTTGGCGAGGCTCCCCGAGATGTCGGGCATGGTGACGCGCAGCCGCACCAGGCGCGAGTCGCGCACCAGGCCGCGCATCAGCACCGAGGCGAGGACGCGGCTGTCGATGTTGCCGCCCGAGATCGGCAGTCCGACCCGCCTGCCAGCGAAGCGCGCGGGGTGCTCGAGCAGGGCGGCAAGCGCGGCGCCGCCGGCGCCTTCGGCCACCGTTTTCTCGATCTCGACCAGCGCCACCACCGCGCGCTCGATCGTCTCTTCCTTCACCACCAGCACCTCTTCCACGAGCTGCCGGATGATGCCGAAGGCGATGTTGCCGACGTCCTTGACCGCGATTCCCTCGGCGATGGTGTCGCCGCCGCATTCCACCGGCAGGCCGTTCAGGCGCTGGTGCATCGACGGGTAGTTCTTCGATTCGACGCCGAAAACCTCGATCCGGGGGTGCAGCGCCTTTGCCGCGGTGGCGATACCGGAAATGAGCCCGCCGCCGCCCACCGGCACCACCAGCGCCTCGAGCTCGGGCACTGCTTCCAGCATCTCGAGGCCGACGGTGCCCTGGCCGGCGATGATGAGCGGATCCTCGTAGGGGTGGACGAAGACGAGGTTGTCGCGCGAGGCGAGGCTGCGCGCGTGCTTTCCCGCCTCGAACAGGTTCTCGCCTTCCAGCACCACGCTTGCGCCGTGCACCTGCGTGTTGCGGATCTTGGTGTTGGGCGAGCCCTTCGGCATCACGATCGTCGCCGGGATGCCCAGGCGCGCCGCGTGGTAGGCCACCGCCTGCGCGTGGTTGCCGGCGCTCATGGCGATCACGCCGCGCTTGCGCTCCGACTCCGAGAGCGAGAGCAGCTTGTTCAGCGCTCCGCGCTCCTTGAACGAGGCGGTGAACTGCAGGTTCTCGAACTTGAGGAAGACCTGGGCGCCGGTGAGCTGCGAGAGCGTGCGGCTCTCGACGAAGGGCGTATGCGCGATTGCGCCGTCGATGCGCCGCGCCGCGGCGCGGATGTCGTCTAGGGAGACCGTCTAGGTATTGTAGCTAGGACGTTTCCAGCGTGGCGACGACGCGATCATGATGTCCGGCTCCCGCAGCTGCCGGCGCACCGCCGCGAGCAGCGCTTCGGCGCACAGCGGCTTCGCCAGGTGCTCGGCGGCGCCGGGGTGGCCGGCGCCGATGTAGATCACCGGGATGTGCGAGGGCACGCGCAGCCGGACGTCGCTGACGATGAGCGCCGGCGGCGCGCGCAAGGCGAGCTCTTCGGCCGCGCCGGCGCTCGCGACCACGCGCACCGGACGTCCGGTCGCCTCGAGGTGCGAGCGCAGCAGCGCCCGCATCGAAGTGTCGTCGTCGACCGCCAGGATGTATCCCTCCACCACGCCATCCTAGGAACAGCGCGCCGCCGCGTCTGTCGCGCCGCGTCGAAGAGCGTGTAGTTAAGTCTCCGATGCGTGACGAAAATCACTTCGGCTCGAGGGCCGCGCGCACCGCGTTGAAGAGGTCGTCGGCCATCACCGGCTTGGTGATGAACGCCGTGGCGCCGAGCTCCTTGGCGCGCGACACGCCTTCCTCCTGCGAGGTGAGGAAGATCACGGGCAGCTTGGGCAGCGACGGGTCGGCGCGCAGCGCCGCGACCAGGTCCAGCCCGGACATGTGCGGCATCTCGATGTCGCAGACGATGAGGTCGGGCGGCGTCTTCAGCACCGCGTAGCCCGCCGCGATCCCGTCCTCGGCGACGATCACGTCGTAGCCCGCGCTGGCGAGGTGCAGGCGCAGCAGCTCGCGCATGCTCTCGTCGTCCTCGACGACCAGGATTCTCGACGTCACGTCGCATTATAGGTTTATCATCAGCCGCCCCATGCAATTCGACGCCAGCGTCGCTGAGCGGATCGCCGCCGGAGCCGACCCCGCCGACGAGCAGTTCCGGCTGCTGGTCGAGAGCGTCCTCGACTACGCGATTTTCCTGATCGACAGCGAGGGCGTGATCGCCACCTGGAACCCCGGCGCCGAGCGCATCAAGGGCTACAGCGCCGCCGACGCCATCGGCCGGCATTTCTCGATGTTCTACGCGCCCGAGGACCGCGCCGCCCGCAAGCCGCAGGGGCTGCTCGCGCGGGCCGCGCGCGACGGACGGGTCGACGACGAAGGCTGGCGGCTGCGCAAGGACGGCAGCCGCTTCTGGGCGGACGTGGTCATCACCGCGCTGCGCTCGCCGTCGGGCGCGCTGTGCGGCTTCGCGAAAGTGACGCGGGACCTCACCGACCAGCTGCACACGCGCCGGCGCCTGGAGGAGAGCGAGGCGCTGCTCAAGGCCTTCACCGACCACAGCCCGGCCGTGATGTTCCTCAAGGACGCGCAGGGACGCTACCGCTTCGTCAACCAGCCGTTCCTCGCCCGTTTCGGCGTGACGAGCGACGCGGTCCTCGGGCGCCGCGACGACGAGCTCTTCGCGCGCGCGCAGGCGCTCGCTCTTTCGGCGGGCGACGCCGAGGTGCTCGCGAGCGGCGCGCCGACGATCGTCGAGGACACCAGCCGCCAGGTCGCCGGCGAGCGCATCAGCGTGGTGGTGAAGTTCCCGGTGTGCGAGGCGGCCGGCACACCCACCGGCGTCGGCGCGATCATCACCGACATCACCGAGCGCAAGCTCGCGGAGCAGTCGCTGCGCGAGCAGCGCACGCTGCTCGCCGAGGCGCAGAAGGTCGCGGGCCTGGGCTGCTGGGAATGGGACCCGGCAAGCGGCCGCGTCATCTGGTCGGAGCAGCTCTACCGCATCTACGGCCTCGAGCCCGGCAGCTTCGAGCCCTCGTTCGAGGCGTATCTCGAGCGGCTGCATCCCGACGACCGCGCGCAGATCGGAGCGGTGGTGGCGCGCGCGCTGCTCGAGGGCCACGGCTTCACCGTCGAGGAGCGCATCGTGCGGCCCGACGGCGGGGTGCGCCAGCTTCGCACGGTGGGCGAGGTGCTGCGCGGCGCCGACGGCCGGCCGCTGAAGCTGTTGTGCGCCTGCTTCGACGTCACCGAGCAGAAGGACTCGGAGGCGGCGCTGCGCGCCGCCGCTCAGGCGCTGCAGGCGCTGACCCGGCGGCTGGTCGAGGCCGAGGAGGCTGAGCGGCGGCGCATCGCACGCGAGCTGCACGACCGCGTCGGCCAGAATCTCTCGGCCCTGAACATCAACCTCGACATCGCCCTCGCCACCCTGAGCGGCGCCTCGCCACAGGTCGCCGCGCGGCTGCGCGAGTCGCTCGCGCTGGTCGACGGCACGGCGCAGACCATCGAAACGGTAATGGCCGACCTGCGCCCGCCGCTGCTCGACGAGTATGGCCTGGGCGCGGCCCTCGCCTGGCACGCCGAGGAGTTCTCGCGGCGCGTCGGCATCCGCATCGCCTTCAGCGACGAGGCGAAGGAGGCGATCCGCGGGCTGCGCGCTGCCACCGCCGCCGCGCTCTTCCGCATCGCGCAGGAGGCGCTCACCAACGTGGCCAAGCACGCCGAGGTGAAGAGCGCGCGCATGTCGCTCGCCATCGAGGAGGGCACGGTCGTGCTGGCGGTGAGCGACCAGGGCCACGGCTTCGACGCCGCTGCGGGGCGGCCGCATCGCTGGGGTCTCTCGACGATGCGCGAGCGCGCCGAAGGCGCCGGCGGGCGCATCAGCATCGACGCCGCGCCCGGCCGTGGCACCACGGTGCGCGCGAGCGTGCCCTTCACATGATCCTGCCCTTGTCATGATCCGCATCCTCATCGCCGACGACCACGGCGTGGTCGCCGAGGGCCTCAAGCACCTGATCGAGGCGCAGGCCGACCTGCAGGTGGTGTCGATGGTCGGCGACGGCCGCGAGGCGGTGCGCCAGGCGCGCGAGCTCGCGCCCGACGTGGTGCTGATGGATCTCTCGATGCCCGAGCTGAACGGCGCGGACGCGACGCGCGCCATCCTGCAGAACAACGAGCGCTGCCGCGTCATCGTGCTCTCGATGTACTCCGATCCGGAGTACGTGCGCCGCGCGCTGAAGGCGGGCGCGCTCGGCTACGTCGTGAAGCGCTCGGCGGCGAAGGAGGTGGTCGACGCGATCCGCGCCGTGCACAGCGGCCAGCGCTACCTCAGCCCCAAGGTCGCCGACGTGCTGGTCGACACCCGCGCCACTGAAGGCAAGGAGGACCTGCTTTCCCGCCTCTCGGCGCGCGAGCGGGAGGTGCTGCAGCTGCTCGCCGAGGGCCGTACCGGCGCGCAGATCGCCGAGCGCCTGTCGCTGTCGCAGAAGACGGTGGAAACCTACCGCGCGCGCCTGGTCGAGAAGCTCGGCATCCGCGACGTCGCCGGCCTGGTGCGCTTCGCCATCCAGAAGGGCCTGGTCTCGCTCGAGTAGTCCCGAAACGCCTAGCAAAGCCCCGGGGGCCGCGCAACGTTAGTACGGGCGAAGACACTTGGTGGCAGCGCGGCGCTTTGTGAGCAGGATGTGAGTCCCCCGATGGCGCATCGCCCCCTGCCGCGAAACGAGTTGCTGGCCTCGCTGCCTGCCAAGGCATATCAGCGCGCGGCCGCGAAGCTCGAGCCGGTCTCGCTCGCCGCCGGCGAGGTGCTGTGCGAGGCCGACGCGCTGCTGCGCTATGTCTATTTCCCGAACGACGCGCTGGTCTCGCTGGTGAGCGACGCGTCGAGCCAGGTGGAGCTCGGCCTGATCGGCCGCGAGGGCATGGTGGGCTCGGCGCTCGCCGCCGGCCTGCAGGCGATGCCGCTGCGCGCGCAGGTCCACGCCAAGGGCGGCGCCTTGCGCATGCCAGCGGCGGCGTTCGTCCGCGAGCTCGAGCGCAACTCCGCGCTGCAGCGCCAGGCCTCGCGCTACGCCGTCGTGTCGCTCGCCACGGCGATGCAGATCGCCGCCTGCAACTTCTCGCATCACCTCGAGGCGCGCATCGCGCGCTGGCTTCTCATGCGGCGCGACCGGCTCTCGACCAGTACCTTCGTCCTCACGCAGGACCTGCTCGCGCAGTTCCTCGGCACGCGCCGCGCGGCGGTGAACCGTGCCGTGAACGCGATGCAGCGCGGACGTCTCGTGAGCTACCGCCGCGGCATGATCCGCATCGTCGACGTCGAAGCGCTGCGCATCGTCTCGTGCGGCTGCTACGAGCGGATCCGCCGCCTCGCACAGGCGAAATGAGGCGAATGAGTCGGGCAAGAGCAAGGCTGCGAGCAATGCGTGTGCCCGCCGCGCGCGTCGACGTCGCAGTGGCCGATAGTCGACACGCGCGACCGGCTCGCCGCGACTTGAAGTGCGCGCGCCGCGGCGCGCATGATGGAGGCGATGCGACCCTCGACCTCCCGAATCGCCGACTGCCCGGTAGCGCTGCCCTCGCGCGAGTCCACCTATGCCCGCGCGCTGCACCGCGCGTGCGTCATCCTCGAGGGCATCCCGCAGCTGGCGCGGCACCTGGAAGTTTCGGAGTGGCGGCTGCGCGCCTGGCTCGAGGGCCGCGAGGAGCCGCCGCTGCGCGCTTTCCTCGCCGCGGTCGAGATCATCCTCCTGCACGTCGAAAAGGGCGGCGCCGCCTAGCCCGTGCGCAGCGTCAGGCTGCGCCTGTCGGTGTTTCTCGGTAGCTTTTGTCGACCGCCCCGCGATTGTGCGCGCCCGGCCGTTCAGGCAATGATGCGCGCGTGGCATCCAGCGTCTACAGCCGTACTTTGCAGAAGGCCGTCGAGCTTGCCGGCGGCCGACCCAAGCTCGCGCGCCTGCTGCGCGTCCCGCTCGCCAGCATCGACCGCTGGATCGCCGACGAGGCGAAGCCGCCGCTCAACGTCTTTCTGCGCGCCGTCGATCTCGTCATCGACGAGACCTCACCCCCGCCGGGCTCCTCCGAGCCCGGCGACGCGCCGCCGCATCGCGACTGCGCACCTTCGTCGCAGACCAGCTGCGACTGACGTCCCGTAATTCCCCGGCGCGTGCGGTTTCTCACGCCGGGTTTGCCTGGCCCCGGCGTACAGTCGGGTCGTGCTCCAGGAAACCAAGCAGCGGCTGCTCCGCGAAGCGTCCGGCCTCATGGGACAGAGCGAGCTCTCGCATCGCCTCGAGGTGCCGGAGCGGGAGCTGCAGGCCTGGATCAGCGGCCTGGGCACGATGCCGAACAGCACGCTGCTGAGGCTCTCGCGGGTGCTCGACAACTGGGGAAGCCCGGGCAAGCCCAGGCCGGGCGGCCGCCGCTAGGAGCGGCGGCTCCGCGAGATCAGGCCGAGCAGCGCCGCCGGATCGTAGGGCTTGGCGACGTGGTGGTCGAACCCCGCCAGGGTGGCGAGGATCTTGTCCGAAGCCTGCTTCCAGCCGGTGAGCGCGATCAGCACTGGACCCTTCTGGCCGTACTCCGCGCGTACAGCGCGCGCCACGTCGTAGCCGGTCAGCTTCGGCATGCCGATGTCGAGCAGGATGACGTCCGGCTCGAACTCGCGTGCGAGCTCGAGCGTCGTGCTGCCGTCGTAAACGTGGCGCACGTCATAGCCCTCGAGCTTGAGCAGCGTCGAGAGCGAGAGCGTCGCGTCGCGGTCGTCGTCGGCGAGCAGCACCCGCAGCGCACGTGCGGGCGGTTGCACCGTGGCGCCGGGGCGGCTTGAGAGTCGGGGAATTTCCGACATGGATCCCGAATATACGGAATCCAGGCTAACCGCGAAGCCGCCGCCGCCGGAAATTCGTTTAGTGCTTTGTACTACCGGCGAGTAGCTCGATGAGCTTGCGCGTCTCCACCGGCTTGCTGAAGTGGTGATCGAACCCGGCCTGGCGCGCCAGGATGCGGTCGGACTCCTGCGTCCAGGCGGTCACGGCGACGAGGATCGGCGTCCCGGGGCGCTTGCGCAGCTGCCGCGCGACTTCGTAGCCGCTCATTTTCGGCAGGCCGATGTCGAGCAGCACGGCGTCGGGCTTGACGCGCGGCACCAGCTCCAGCGCCTCGCCGCCGTCGTAAGCGGTATGCACGACGTAGCCCTCGGTGCGCAGCAGTGTCGCGAGCGTATCGGCCCAGTCGCGGTTGTCGTCGACCACGACGACCACCGGTTTCGCCGTCCCGCTCTGAAGCGCGCGAATCTGCGCGAGCAGCAGGTCGCAGGCGAAGCCGAGGCCCTTCGGATCCTTGCCTGAGGCGCGAAGCAGCTCGACCGCCTGCGCCATCGCTTCGAGCGCTTTGGGGACGTCGATCGGGCGCTCTTTCACGCGGCGATTTTAGGCCTTCCATATCGTGCGTCTGTAGTGGTAGCCCCGACGCACAGGAATGCCATATGGGCCAATGATTTCCGGGTGTCGGCCATCCCCGACGAAGCCATGCTCCTGTAGTGGATGCAGCTACAAAAACGTCAATGCCTCTCTACAGGGTCCCTGCGATAACCTTCGACGCGTCAATCGCGCATTGCACGATGGGGGAAGTCGCATGAATCTGCCGCTCAAAGACTCGGAAGTCACCGCTGTCGGACACGCCGAAGAGCTGATGCTCGTCCACGGCGCGCTGCTCTCGCTGCGCCGAGGCGACGCGACCGCGAAGCTCGCCTACCAGGGCAGCGCGTCCTTCAGCAAGGTGGCCGAGGTGTTCAACGACCTCGTCGAGCAGAACGTGACCATGGCCGAGGAGCTGGCGCGGCTCTCGCAGATGGTGGGCAAGGAAGGAAAGCTGAAGAAGCGCGCCTCGCTGCCGACCGCGCGCGGCTTCTGGGCGCAGACCGTCGAGCACGTGAACGGCCTGATCGACGATCTCGTCTACCCGACCACAGAGGCGGCGCGCGTGATCGGCGCTGTGGCGCAGGGCGATCTCTCCAAGACCATGGCGCTCGAAGTCGACGGCCGCCCCCTCGAGGGCGAGTTCCTGCGCACGGCGAAGACGATCAACAAGATGGTGGACCAGCTCGGCGACTTCTCCGCGGAGGTGACGCGGGTGGCGCGCGAGGTGGGCACGGAAGGAAAGCTCGGCGGCCAGGCGAAGGTCAAGGGCGTGGCCGGCGTGTGGAAGGACCTCACCGACAACGTGAACTCGATGGCGGGCAACCTCACCTCGCAGGTGCGCAACATCGCCGACGTGACCACCGCGGTGGCGAAGGGCGACCTGTCGAAGAAGATCGAGGTGGACGTGAAGGGCGAGTTCCTCACCCTCAAGTCCACGATCAATACGATGGTGGACCAGCTCCGCTCCTTCGCCGCGGAGGTGACGCGGGTGGCGCGCGAGGTGGGAACGGAAGGGATTCTCGGCGGCCAGGCGCGCGTGGAAGGCGTGTCGGGCACGTGGAAGGACCTGACCGATTCCGTGAACTCGATGGCCGGCAACCTCACTTCGCAGGTGCGGAACATCGCCGATGTCACGAAGGCCGTCGCGGCGGGCGACCTCTCGAAGAAGATCACGGTCGACGTCAAGGGCGAGATCCTCGAGCTCAAGAACACGGTCAACACCATGGTGGACCAGCTGCGCTCCTTCGCCGCGGAGGTGACGCGGGTGGCGCGCGAGGTGGGCACCGAAGGCAAGCTCGGCGGCCAGGCCGACGTGCAGGGTGTCGCGGGCACCTGGAAGGACCTCACCGAGTCGGTGAACTTCATGGCCGGCAACCTCACCTCGCAGGTGAGGAACATTGCCGACGTGACCAAGGCGGTGGCCGCCGGCGACCTCTCGAAGAAGATCACGGTGGACGTGAAGGGCGAAGTTCTGGAGCTCAAGTCCACGATCAACACCATGGTGGACCAGCTCTCGTCGTTCGCCGCAGAGGTGACGCGGGTCGCGCGTGAGGTCGGAACCGAAGGGCGCCTCGGCGGACAGGCCGACGTGCAGGGCGTGGCGGGCACCTGGAAGGACCTCACCGAGTCGGTGAACTTCATGGCCTCGAACCTCACCTCTCAGGTGAGGAACATCGCCGACGTGACCAAGGCCGTAGCCGCGGGCGACTTGTCGAAGAAGATCACGGTGGACGTGAAGGGCGAAGTTCTAGAGCTGAAGAGCACCATCAACACCATGGTGGACCAGCTCTCGTCGTTCGCCGCGGAGGTGACGCGCGTGGCGCGCGAGGTCGGAACCGAAGGCAAGCTCGGCGGCCAGGCCGAAGTACGAGGCGTGTCGGGGACGTGGAAGGACCTCACCGACTCGGTGAACTCGATGGCCGGCAACCTCACCTCGCAGGTGCGCAACATCGCCGACGTGACCAAGGCCGTCCAGGCCGGCGATCTCTCGAAGAAGATCGAGGTGGACGTCAAGGGCGAGATCCTCGAGCTCAAGAACACCATCAACACGATGGTGGACCAGCTCCGCTCCTTCGCCGCGGAAGTGACGCGGGTGGCGCGCGAGGTGGGAACGGAAGGAAAGCTCGGCGGCCAGGCGCGAGTCGAGGACGTGTCGGGTACCTGGAAAGACCTCACCGACTCCGTCAACTCGATGGCGGGCAACCTCACCTCGCAGGTGAGGAACATCGCCGACGTGACGAAAGCGGTCGCGGCGGGAGACCTCTCGAAGAAGATCACGGTCGACGTCAAGGGCGAGATCCTCGAGCTCAAGGCGACGATCAACACGATGGTGGACCAGCTCTCGTCGTTCGCCGCGGAGGTGACGCGGGTCGCAAGAGAGGTGGGCACGGAAGGCAAGCTCGGCGGCCAGGCCGACGTGCAGGGCGTCGCGGGCACGTGGAAGGACCTCACCGAGTCGGTGAACTTCATGGCCGGCAACCTCACCTCGCAGGTGAGGAACATCGCCGACGTGACCAAGGCGGTGGC